>ERZ802827.1791-NODE-1791-length-10325-cov-8.42084_pt1 | contig 10325 bp, 10 predicted proteins | sample MGYA00345652_ERZ802827 | MGnify/ENA primary metagenome ERZ802827 (study PRJEB30503, sample SAMEA104212372) | marine metagenome | biome: Westerlies Biome; feature: [SRF] surface water layer (ENVO:00010504) within the epipelagic zone...; material: water... | reverse complement strand
ACTTCATCTCACCAAACTGGCGAGCTGACTAACAATGGCCGACTGCTGAGCATCCACAGACAATCGCTCCGCCAAAGTCCATCCATCGCGCGACAACTGGCTCCAAAGACTGGAGTCAACCAACAGGGTGCGCACTTGCTCAGCGAAGCCAACTCCATCATCAACACCGGAAAACAAGAGGGATGAGGTCTCGTGAAACTCTCGATGAACAGGGATGTCGCTGACGATGGTGGGAATGCCCTCAGCCTTCGCCTCAAGAACGGGATAATCGAATCCTTCCTCACTGCTGGCAGAAATCAGGGCCAAAGACGACCGCATGCAGGCCATGAGCTCTTGCAGGGGCATTGCATCGATCAACTTCACTTGCGCTGGAGCAGGCAACTGCCTATGCAGACGCTGTATGAGTGATGACTGCCGACCGCTCCTACCAACAATCCGCAGTACGCCTTTCCACTGGGGGCACAACGTCTGCAACTGCCCCACACCTCGCAACAGCGCCGGGACATTCTTGTTCACATCGTGGCGAGCCAGCGCTAGAAGATCCTCACTTCCTGGCGAAAGCACACGAGGGCGTTCAATGGTGATGCCGTTTGGAATTACCTCAATGCAGTTGGCCTCCACACCGAACTGCACCAGCTGATCAGCCACATAGCGACTGATCGCGATCAGCCGGGTGGCGACCCGGCAATGGCGCGGCTGCCAGAGGCGGTAGCGCAACCAAGCCTTGCGGCTGTTGGAAGCCACCAGCGGTGTGAGGTCGTGGCAGGTAATCAGTTGCGGCACTTGAGGCCAGCAGAGCAGGGCATCAAAGAAGGGCGAATAGATCGCCTCCAGCTGATCCAGCTTGATCCCATTTCTGTGGAGCAGAGCCGGCAAGTCGAGCCCATGCTGCACCAGGCTGTACCTCTGCAAAAAACGCATGCGCCGTCCTGGCGCCCAAGCCGGAGGATCGGCCAACCACTGCTCAGGCCTCAGCAAGGCGCCTTGGCCATCCGCTCCAAGCTGCAGGCGCATTCCATCCAGACCAGGCACCACCCGCTGCACATAGCTGCCGAAACCTGAATGCCCGGGCAGCCAGGAGAGCAGGTTGATCAGATGCATCAGATCAGGAAGGGAAGAGTGCGGCGTTCACTGCTGAGCAGCCGGATCGCGATCCAGATGCCTAGAGCATTCGCAGCCAAAAGCACAAAGCCCACACCCCACTGCACCTCTCCAACCATCAAGCTATGGCGAATTGGAGACAGAACCCTGTAAAGGGGATTGATGTTGGCCGTCCAGGCCATCGCCCCAAGATTCTTTTTCTCATAGAGAATCGGGGAGAGCAGAAACACCAACTGCAACACAATGGGCACCAGCTGATAGAGATCCCGAAAACGAGCCCCCAGAAGACAGGTAAGCATCGGAAACCAATACAGAAATAAAAACAAATTCAGCAAAGGCAACCAACCACAAAGAATCAGATTGAAAAGCAGGTTGTGTTGAAAGAAACTCAGCGCCAACAACACCATCAAGAACGATTGAAGAAACGTTTGCAACTGAAAAGCCCATTCCTCCAAGGTGTAAAAGATCGGATGCAGGTTAATGTTGTGCAGGTGATCACGATTATGCTCAAACAGATTAGGAGCACCACTCACCGCCCCACTGATGGTGTTCCACACCACTAATCCCAAGCCGAGATAAACCACATAAACAGTGAAGTTCTGCACTTTGAAGACCGTGCCATACACAGCAGCCAGAACTGCGATTGAAAACAAATTGGACAGTCCAAGCCAGAAGCTCCCCAAGGTGGTTCGTGCGAAACGGGCTCGGGTCCGTGCCGTTGCAGTGAACCACCACACCCTGCGGCTCTCCCAGGCATGACGCAGGATGCGGCGCACCGACTCACGCCGGGGACGAATAGAGGCAGACATGTCGGACACGCTCATCAACGACGGGTCGCGTGATAGTGATTGAGAGCCTGGTCGAGGGGCCCGTCAAAGACGATGCTGCCCTCACTGAACACCAGCCCACGTCGGCAAAACCGCTTCAGCAGTGCGTCTGAATGAGATGCCAATAACAACGTGCCAGCGGAGGCCAGGAATGACTCAAGACGAACTTTGGCCTTCTCGTAGAAGCTGCTGTCTCCAGCACCAAAGCCCTCATCCATGGCCAGACAGTCGTGGCGGGATCCTGTGAGCACCGCAAACATCAATCGTGCCGCCATCCCTTGGCTGTAGGTCTTCACAGGGAGATGCACGAAATCACCGAGGCCGGAGAAGGTCACCACGTCATTGCAGAAGGCCTCAAAGCCACGAAGATTGCCGTGGGTGAGCAGGTAGTGGGCTTTGATCGCTTGCTGACCACTGAGTTCAGGACTGGTGATGAAGCTTTTATGGATCATCGGATGCACAGTCACATGGGCCTGAAAGACCCCCGCTGAATGCTGATAGATCCCGGAAACGAGGCGAAGAAACGTTGATTTGCCGGCGCCGTTGTGACCGATCAAGGCCACGCGCTCACCTTCCCGCACGGTGCAGCTCACATTTGCAAGGGCCGTAATCACCGCGCCACCACGCCTGCGATTCAAGCGCCCACCTGTCACCGAACGAATCAGAGAAGCCTTCAAACTACGGGTTTCCGTGGTGGCCACAGGGATATCAAGACGCACATTCTCCAAGCGCAAAACCAGATTAGAGTTCTCACCGGTGTCGCAAGCCTGAGTGGTGTGGACTGTGTCAATCATAGAGTGATACTACCGTTGACTCCAAACAAAGAGATTCTTTGGCCAGTGCCAGCAAGACGCAAACGGCAAAACGTTCATCAGAAATTAGGGTCAACACATCACAGGCATCAGCGAAGCTGTCCTTCCTCGAGCGAACATCCCCTTCTAAAGCCCTCCAAACAGGGATACCAATAAGACCCTGTCATTTCATCCCAAAACAAGAATGCGATGAACGTACTCTTCATTCACCAGAATTTTCCAGCACAATATCTACACATTTGCCAACAACTGCTTCGACAGGAATGTCATACGATAGTTTCAATTGGGATGGGGAAAAGCCCCTTCAAAAATAGCCAAAACTACGCGCACATACAATACTCGGCTGAACGTTCAAGCACCAGGGGGATTCATCCTTGGGTCACTGACATCGAAACGAAAAGCATCCGCGCTGAAGCCTGCGGAAAAGTATGCCAAAAATTGAAGTCACAGGGCTTTGTTCCTGACATTATCTGCGGCCATCCTGGCTGGGGAGAGCTCCTTGGCATCCCCTACGTTTGGCCCCAATCACCAATCCTGATGTATCAAGAATTTTATTACAATGAACACGGATTCGATAGTGATTTCGACCCAGAATTTGCAAAGCAGCAAAGCGATTGGTCAAAAAAAACGGAAACGCATCTGAAAAATGCCAATTCACTACTTAACCTTCAACACGCAACTTGGAATGTCACACCAACAAACTTCCAACGGAGTTCTTTCCCAATCCAGTTTCACCAACGATTCTCCACCATTCATGATGGAATTTCAAACCATGCACAACCCGCACCGGACAAAAGCAACATCAAAGTCCAGGTAGGCAAGCAGACCATTCTCAGTGATCAGGATCAACTCATCACGTTTGTGAACCGCCGCGTCGAGCCTTACCGCGGCTGTCACTCCTTCATCCGTTCTATTCCTCTCATTCAGGAAAGAAACCCCAACGCCATCATCGTGATTGTTGGCATTGCCAAGGGCGTGAGCTACGGGAGCCCCTGCCCCCAGGGCGAGTGGAAAGACGTTTTCCTCAAGGAAATCGAAGGTCACTACGATCCTGAAAAGGTTCTTTTTGTGGGTCAGCTTCCCTACCAAGACTTTTTAAACCTGCTGAAGCTGAGTCGCGTTCATGTATATCTCACCTATCCATTTGTGCTCAGCTGGAGCCTGCTCGAAGCCATGAGCACAGGATGCGCGATTGTCGGATCCTCCACTGCTCCGGTAAAAGAAGTGATTGAGGACAACGTGCACGGTCTTCTCGTCAACTTCTTTGACCCCAAGGCCATCGCTGCAGGCATCACTGATCTTCTTCACGATGGCGACCGCGCAGCCAGACTGGGAAAAAACGCCCATCAGCGTGCTGTTGAGCAGTACAGCCTTGAGCGATGCCTACCGCGCCAGCTTGAGCTGATCAATCTGGTGGCCAGAAAGGTAATCGGAGCCTGAATTCAGCGGCCACCAGCTTTGAGAACAGTTTTAATTGTGCGGAAAAGGATCACCAGATCCAACCATGTGCTGAAGTGCCTTAAGTAGTAAAGGTCGTACGACAATTTCAGATCGGAGTCTTCGATGCTGCTGGCATAGGGTGCACAAACCTGAGCCCAACCACTCAATCCCGGTCGCATCCAATGGCGTTTGCGATAGTGGGGGATGTGCCGCTCCAGCTCGTGCTCCAGCTCCGGACGCTCCGGACGCGGACCGATCAGGCTCATCTCACCGTTCAGCACATTCAGCAGCTGTGGTAACTCATCGAAGCGCAAACGGCGCAACCACAGCCCCACCCGGGTGATGCGCTGATCACCGGGCTGAGTCCAGAGCGCTGGTGCATGAGCCGGTTGGACAGACATGGTGCGCAACTTGAACACGCGGAAGGGTCGACCCAGCCAACCACTGCGCCACTGCACATACAGCACCGACCCGCGATCCTCCAACCAGATCAGCAAGGCAGCCAAGCCAACAAAAGGAATGCTCAGCAACAGCAGACCACCAGCCACCACCAAGTCGGCCATCCGCTTGAGCTGGGCCTGCACGCTGAAGGCTGCAGCCCAGGGAAGATCGTCGTAGCTAAGGCCGCCCTCGGGCAGAAAGGCCGGTGGCAACCGTTCCTGCTGCTGCTCAAACAGACTCAGAGGTGAAACCACCCTGACCTGGCGCGGGTCGAGGGTCTCCAGTGTTTCCTGAAGGGAAACCCAGCGGGGATCGCCCTCCAACCCGGGCGCCAGGGCCACCAGGAAGGGACGATCCACGTCAGTTAACACCAACTGCAAGTGCTCGACACTGACCAGCTCCAGGCGCTCTCGCTGCGGCACCCGTCGCCAGCTCACCAACATCGCTTCTTGATCGTCCGGGCCAGCCAGCAACAACACACGAGGCCGGTCAGGCATCAGCACACCACGTCGCAGGCCCACGCGCACCAAGAGCGACCAAACGAACAGCAGACCCATCCAAAGGAACTGCACCCGCCGCTCCACCAGCCACACCTCCTCTCCAGGGTTGATCAGCCAGCGAGCGATCGCCACCACCATCAGGGTCACCACGCTGGTCAGCAGCAGCCGCTGCAGCAACACTGGCAACGCCAGCTGTCGCCAGCGCAGCACGGTGTACCCACCAAATAACCAACCCAGGAGGGGATAGAGCAAAAAACTAAACACCAGCCAGGCCCTCTGACCCTCCAGATCCGAGCTGCCCGTGGGGACCGCCGACAGTGCATCAGGGGCTACCACGATCACCAGCAGAATCAGCAGCTGTCCAAGCCAATCGAGCAGAACTGCCCGCAGCAGCAACGAGCGAGGATCACATCCCCACATCAGCGATCACCTCCTGCACAGCGGCGCCACAAAGGCCACAGATCATCCAGCAGACATGACCACAGCCTCCATGGGTTGAAAGGATCGTCAATCAAGACTTTTGGTTCAGAAACATCTGCCTCCGCCCGCTGAATGAGGCACTTGCGGGCCATGGCAACCCAGTTCCGGATTGCCATTGTCTCAGTGTGAACGTTCAGATCGACTCTCTCATCAGATCCCACACGGCAACGCTTGAGGCAAGCGTTTGAAGTTGTTGTTAAGAGTGCGTTGAACGCCAAGACCTTTGCCCAGGCCCATGGCCGCCACGATTTACCTGCACTGGACTGCCACCGGCTACGACTGGATCCGCCCTGGTCACTATCACGCGATCATCAGCGGTGATGGGCGGGTGCACAGGCTGCATGCCACCAGCGTGGATCTTCCGGCCCACACCTGGGCGCGCAACAGCAATGCCGTGGCCCTTTCTTGCGCCTGCATGGGCGGCCAGCCCGACCCCTGGACTCTGCCGCCCACGCCTGCGCAGCTCATGAGCCTCTGCGCTGAAACCGCCTCGATCGCGGCCAGCTGGGGCTGGACAGCAGCGGACATCACGGTCCAGCGGGTCATGACCCACGCCGAGGCGGCCTCCAACAAAGACGGACGCATGATGCACGACAACTACGGGCCGGTGGTCTGGGGCGGCACGGGCGAGCGCTGGGATCTGCTGCAGTTAGCCAAAAACGGCCCCATTGATGGCGGTGAACAGCTTCGAGCCCGGATCCGGGCACTCATGGGTGGACATTCAGTGAGCGACGCCGTCAGCGATCGTTTGGGTTTCAAAGGGGAAACCACGATCCAGGCCCGGAGCGAAGCGCTAACCGTGACGATTGACGGCGAAGGCCGCTCCTGGGCCCCGGCAACCGATCTCCTGGAACGCTATGGCATCCCCTATGCCTGGAACGCCAGTGAGCGACAGATCATGATCGGCGCCTTGGATGTTGCGCCCACCTACCGGGACGACAGCGTGCAAGCCTCGGTGGGTTGGCCCCTATTCACCATGACCCTGCAATCGGGCAATGCACCGGTGATCCTCACAGGCATCGTGCGGCCATCGGAATCAGGGGATCGGGCCTGGTGCCGGGTGCTGGAGTTCGCCGAAGAGTTCGGCATCTCCATTCACTACAACCCGTTCACGCTGCTGGAGCGGCGGGGCGGCTGAAGGCCGAACTGCATCAGAGGATGACCGAATGACCCGCTACCGCCTGGTGGAACATGCGTCCGGAGCACCTGGGCTGCGATGGTTCGGAATGGGCCCGGATCTGAGGCCGACCCGCGGCTTACTGAAGCTGCAGCGTCTGTTTGACAAACACGCCTTCTGGGCTCAACAACGCAACCAACGGCAACTCAAACGCATGCTGGCGGGCAGCACGGTGGTGGTCAGCCTCTGGAGAGGCAAACGTCTCGTGGGATTCGGACGGGCAACGAGTGACGGCATTCACCGTGCGGTGCTCTGGGATGTAGTGGTGGCCGGCGACCTTCAGGGCCGTGGGCTAGGACGCCGGGTGGTGGAAGCTCTGCTCAGCACACGATCCATTCGTGGCGCAGAGCGCGTTTATCTGATGACCACCAATAGCGCGGGCTTCTATGAACAACTGGGCTTCGAAGCTGCTCAGCCGCAGAAGCTGTTGATCAGAAAACAATGATCAAGGCAAGCGGATGAAGAGATTCGAACTCTCGACCCTCTCCTTGGCAAGGAGATGCTCTACCACTGAGCTACATCCGCATGTCAGTCGCGTGGGATGTGTCCCTTGCGACCTGGCAAGCATGCACTACAAGGGGGCCCTGGGTCAATCCACTGACAACGAGGTGGGCAGAGTCTTCATCAAGGACCCCATTTCCAGGGCCTGCAAGCCATAACTCCAGCCCAGATTGCTCTTGATGCCCGCCCGCTCAAGCGCCTGTTGCATGGTGTCGGTGGTCAGCACTCCGAAAATCACCGGAACACCGGTGTCCCGCGCCACAGCCGCAATCCCTTTGCTGGCCTCCGACACCACGACATCGAAATGTGGAGTATCTCCGCGGATCACAGCACCCAGGGTGACCACCACTTGATAGCGCCCACTCCGCGCCAGTTGCTGCGCCACCAAGGGCAACTCGAACGACCCCGGCACCCAGGCCACATCCAATTGCTCACTGTCAGCAGCCGTATTCACGCCATGCCGACCGAGACAGTCCAAGCAACCACTTAACAATTTGCCAGTGACAAGGTCATTGAATCGAGCAATCACGACTGCGATGCGCAGTCCTTGCACATCAGTGAAACGCCCTTCAAAAGTGGCCATGGAGAGGCAGTCGGCTCATTCAATGCTCCCACTGAGCGTGACCGCCAGCAGGTTCAGACCACGAAGAAGCTCATGCCCCAGTTCACTAGAACCAAAGCCACCCAGACAATGCCACCCAAAAGGATCAGACGATTGGAGCGGCCGCTGTCCTCATTGGAGGCATAAAGCACAGGAACGGCCACAATCAGGGCAAACGACATCACCACCAGCGCCAGAACGGTGAGTGTGTTGAGGATCTGCATGGGGTTTCGGTCGACGCCTGGTCGGTCGGCCAGATTCTCCCACGACGATGACACCCCTGTTCACGATCACTGCACCAACCTTCACAGCCTGTGGTGATCCTCGCGGCGACAGGACCAACCGACCATCGGTACGATCCCGAGCAGGGTGAATCGTCCGATGCCGCGCTCCGCTGCCCAATCCGAAGCGCAAACCCTTCAGGGAAGTCTGTTCGGAGCTCCTGAATCCGCCGAGACATCAAAAAGGCGTTCGGTGCCGTCCGCTGCGACCGAGCTGGATGACCTGACGGATGCCAGCCTCAGCGCCGATGCCGCCGCCCGGCCCCGGCAACGCCAGGAGCGCGATGCGTTCACCAACGCTGGAAACGAACAAGACGCAGATGGCTCGGATCCAGACGACAACGGCGATGAACCGGCCTGGGCCCACCACAACCAAGTGGATCTGGCCCAGCTCACGCCGATGCTGCGCCACTACGTAGAGCTCAAAATTGAGCATCCCGAGCGCGTTCTGCTCTACCGCCTCGGTGACTTCTTCGAGTGCTTCTTTGAGGATGCTGTTGAGCTCTCACGGGTTCTGGAGCTCACCCTCACCGGCAAAGAAGGGGGCAAAGCGATCGGCCGCGTGCCCATGGCCGGCATTCCCCATCACGCCGCTGAGCGCTACTGCGCCGACCTGATCCGACGCGGCTATTCGGTGGCCCTCTGCGATCAGCTCGAAACAACCCCCAGCAAGGGTGCCCTGCTCAAACGCGGCATCACCCGCGTGCTCACTCCCGGCACGGTGCTGGAAGAAGGCATGCTCAGCGCCCGCCGTAACAATTGGCTGGCCGCCGTGGTGGTGGAGCCCTCCACCAGTAAAAAGCCCTTCCGTTGGGGACTGGCCAGTGCCGACGTGAGCACCGGCGATGTGCTGGTGCTTGAGCGCAGCGGCAGCGATGCCCTTCACCAGCAGCTGGCCCAGCTCGAAGCATCTGAACTGCTTTGGGCCGCTGAGGACGACACCGAGCCAGCGCGACCGGCCTGGTGCCCCGATCGCCTGCGGCTCAGCCCCATGGCCCGCACCCCCTTTAGCGCTCCCGAGGCGGAACAGACCCTCAAGGCGCACTACAAACTGACGAGCCTTGATGGCCTGGGCCTGCCGGAGCTACCCCTGGCCCTACGGGCTTTCGGAGGGTTGCTGCAGTACGTCAACGACACCCAGCCCCTGGAAGACAACGCCCGTGTACCTCTGGATGTACCCAGGATCGTGCACAGCGGCGAGACCCTGGTGCTCGACGCCCAGACCCGCCGCAACCTGGAGCTCACAGCCACCCAGCGGGACGGACAGCTGCAGGGATCGTTGCTTTGGGCCATCGACCAGACCCTCACGGCCATGGGCGGCCGCTGCCTGCGCCGCTGGCTGGAGGCGCCACTGATGGACCTCACCGCCATCCAACAGCGCCAGGCGGTGGTGAGCCTGCTGGTGGATCAGCGTTCTCTGCGCCAGGTGCTGCGCCGCCTGCTGCGCCCCATGGGCGATCTGGAGCGCCTGGCAGGCCGGGCCGGTGCAGGCCATGCCGGTGCCCGCGATCTGGTGGCCATCGCCGATGGCCTCGAGCGGCTCCCCCAACTAACGGCCCGCCTGCAAAGCAAGCTGACGCACTGGCCCGAGGAGCTCACAGCTCTGCATCAGCCTGAACCAGCTCTAGTCGAGCTGGCCGCTGACATCCGCCAGACCCTCATCGCCGCCCCTCCCCTCTCACTCAGCGAAGGCGGCCTGATCCACGACGGCGTCGACCCCCTGCTCGATGGCCTGCGCAACCAACTCGACGATCAGAACGCCTGGCTGGCCGAGCAGGAGCGTCTGGAGCGTGAGCGCAGCGGCAACAACAACCTGCGCCTGCAGTACCACCGCACCTTCGGTTACTTCCTGGCGGTCAGCAAAGCCAAGGCTTCATCGGTGCCGGACCATTGGATCCGCCGCCAGACCCTGGCCAATGAGGAGCGCTTCATCACCCCAGAACTGAAAGAGCGGGAAGGACGCATCTTTCAACTGCGAGCTCGGGCCTGCCAGCGGGAATACGAATTCTTCTGTGGCCTGCGTGAGCAGGTGGGGGCGATGGCCGCACCGATCCGCCAAGCGGCCCGAGCAATAGCCAGTCTCGACGCCCTCACCGCGCTGGCAGAGTCCGCCGCCACAGGCGGCTGGCGCGCCCCAGTGCCCAGTGACAAACGACCATTGGAG
>ERZ802827.1790-NODE-1790-length-10329-cov-18.6981_pt1 | contig 10329 bp, 8 predicted proteins | sample MGYA00345652_ERZ802827 | MGnify/ENA primary metagenome ERZ802827 (study PRJEB30503, sample SAMEA104212372) | marine metagenome | biome: Westerlies Biome; feature: [SRF] surface water layer (ENVO:00010504) within the epipelagic zone...; material: water... | reverse complement strand
CTCGGGTACACTTGATTATCGTCACGCGAAACAAACATCATGTAAACAGGTTAATGTGTCGTCAGCGAAGCGTCAGTGGTGGCAAATTGTCACAATATCAGCGGATTGCCAGCGTGTAGGGTGATTCGGTCACAGAGCAAAACGCCCTGCTGCCAACGGTCAGGAGACGGGTTATGATACCAGCAACAGTTGCATCCTTGAGCGAATCGATGGCTGCGCAGGATTATGTGCTGTCAGAAGGACTTGCCGTGAGCCTGTTCCTGGCGTTGCGTCAGTCGCGCCCACTGTTTCTGGAAGGTGAGGCCGGTGTGGGCAAGACCGAGGTTGCAAAGACCCTGGCTGCGTTGCTGGACCGTCGTTTGATCAGGCTACAATGTTATGAGGGGCTGGACATCAACGCGGCTGCCTATGAATGGAACTATGCGCGCCAGATGATGCAGATCCAGAGTGCCGGTCAGGGCAAACTGGAAAGCGCTGACCTGTTCACTGAAGACAACTTGATCGAACGCCCGCTTCTTGAAGCGCTGCGAGAGGATGCGCGCGGCGCACCCGTGTTGCTGATTGACGAGCTGGACCGCGCTGATGAGGCTTTCGAAGCCTATCTGCTGGAAATCTTGTCGGACTGGCAGATCACAATACCCGAATTTGGCACGGTGGCCGCCGCAACACCGCCAATCGTCATCGTCACATCTAACCGGACGCGCGAAATCCATGATGCGCTGAAGCGGCGCTGCTTTTACCACTGGGTCGATTACCCGTCATTGGATGACGAGCTTGATATTCTTCAGCGCAAGGCCCCCGAGGCCGGTCCGGAGTTGAGCCAGCAGGTAGTGCGCTTTGTCCACCGGTTGCGCGATATGAAGTTGTTCAAGGCCCCGGGTGTTGCCGAAACTATTGATTGGGCACATGCTCTTGTTGAGTTGGATTGTCTGGCCGTTGACCCGGCAACAGCTGATTCCACTATGGGCGTATTGCTGAAATATCAGGATGATATCAGCAGGATCCGGGGCACGGAGGCCGCACGCATTCTGGCGCAGGTCCAGACAGAAATATTGGGGTGACTGATACTGTGCCGCACATCACCTCACCGTTTTCGAAACCAGCGAACGACAACAGCCGGATGGCCAATCCGCCAGCGGGTGCCGGCGCACCTCCGTCTGGTGTTCCCTCGGCGGATGGGGCGTTGACGGGTAAAAAACTGCCGGAAAACGTAACCCATTTTGTACGAATACTGCGCCGGTCCGGGCTGCAGGTCGGGCCGGCAACGCTGATCGATTGCGTAGCGGCGGTACGGCAGATTGATCTTGGCAATCGCAGCGAGTTCTATCACGCGCTCGCCTGTTGCATCGTTAAGCGGCCAGAAGACCGGTTAGTTTTTGATCAGGCGTTCGACATTTTTTGGCGAAATCCCAAGACGCTCGAAAGAATGCGCGATCTGATGCTGCCGACAATGCGGCGCGAGACAGAGGAGGACGAACCCGAGGATCCGATGCTGCGCCGTGTAGACGAAGCGGTGCGCCCACCTGACGATGATTACAACGACAATCAGTCTGGCGAGGAGATCAAATTCGATTCCGTTCTTACAGCATCGCAGACAGAACGTTATCAGGAAATGGATTTTCAGATGATGTCGGCCTTGGAAGTCAGCGAAGCCGAGAAGGCAATCGACCGACTTGTTCTGCCAATACCCCAGCGCCCATCACGCCGGGCTATCCCGAAACATGGCAGTGGACAGATGTCATTGAAGCGGACCCTGCGGCGCATGGCACGTCAGGCGGGGCTGCCAATTCCAGTTTTCGAACAGCAGCAGACAAAGCCGCGACCGGTTGTTGTCATTTGCGATATATCGGGGTCGATGGAACGCTATTCCCGCATGTTGCTGCGCTTCACCCACGCGCTGACACAGCGGCGGGGACGCGTACACAGTTTTCTGTTCGGCACGCAATTGACCCATATTTCACACGAAATGCGCGATCGCGATCCGGATGCCGCAATGCAGGCCATTTCCAGCTATGTAAAGGACTGGTCCGGCGGCACGCGTATCACCAGTGCGATTGCCGATTTTAACATGAACTGGTCGCGGCGGGTCCTTGGTCAGGGCGCAGTGGTGTTGTTGATCACTGATGGTCTGGACCGCGACCCTGACGGCGCGTTGGCGCATGAAATGGACCGGCTTCGCAAATCCTGTCACCGGCTGATCTGGCTGAACCCGCTGTTGCGCTTTGACGGGTTTGAGCCCAAAAGCGAGGGTGTGCAGAAAATACTGCCGCATGTAGATTCTTTTGTCCCAATTCATTCGCTGGCGTCGATAGGACAGCTGGCAGACATACTCAGCGCCAGCATGAACAGCGGGTGGCGGGACAAGTCTATGGCCGGCTGGATGGACCGCCTGTATGATATCCAGCACGAGGCAAGCATGCTCAATACTGACATATCACAAACCGGCGCACCCCGGCCCGGATCATTGAATCCCGAAGGGAGCGCCTGATGAATACCGGCCTTGCACCTGATGGCCCGCTGACCGCACAGGTTACGAATGCCGCGCTTGTCGGGAAGGCGGCAGACTGGCTTGCAGGCGGCCATCGGCTGGCACTTGCCTTTGTCATGCAGACATGGGGGTCATCGCCGCGACCAGCCGGCAGCTTGATGCTGGTGCGTGAGGATATGGCGGTTGAGGGATCGGTGTCGGGCGGCTGTATCGAGGGGGCCGTGATCGAGGCGGCATTGAGCGCGCTGGAGACCGGCACCGGCCAGCGCCTCGACTTTGGTGTTGCTGACGAAACCGCATGGGAGGTTGGCCTGTCCTGCGGCGGGAAGATTGCTGTTCTGGTCACACCGGTTGCCGGCGGGGGGCTGCCTGCCGCCAGTCTGAAGTCGATGGCGGCTGATATTGCTGCGCGCCGCCCGGTGGCGATCAGCTTTGATCCAACGACCGGTGCGCTGCTCGAAACAGGTGATGCCGGCAGCGATACCGGTTCAGCCCAGAACAGAGATGTATCCGGACGCCAGTCAGGTCTGTCGGATGACGGATCATGCTTTGACTTCATCGAAATGCCGCCGCGCCGGATGATTGTGGTTGGCGGCGTCCACATCACACAGTTTCTGGCACCAATGGCACAGGCCGCCGGCTATGATGTTATCGTCATTGACCCGCGTGAGGTATTTGTCACAGATGCGCGCTTCCCCGGCATTACCTGCTTTGGTGGCTGGCCGGATGAAGTGATGCCCGATTTGGGTCTTGATGAACGGACGGCAATTGTCACCTTGACGCATGATCCCAAAATTGACGATCCCGGCCTGCAATCCGCTTTGAAGCGCCCGGTGTTCTACATTGGATGCCTCGGGTCGCGGCGCACGCATGCGGCGCGATGTGACCGGCTGCAGGAGGCCGGTTTCAACGAGGCTGACTTGCAGCGCCTGCACGGACCGGCCGGCCTTGATATTGGCGCGAAGACGCCGGCTGAAATTGCGGTGTCGATCCTTGCCGAGATGATCACCGTCGAACGCCGGGGCGGTAGCTGATTATGGAATTTGGTCCGGTTCCGTTGGCGGAATGCGAAGGGGCAATCCTTGCGCATGCCGTCTTCCTTGGTGATAGCCGTATTCGCAAGGGAACGCGGCTGACAGCTGATGATATCGACCGGTTGCGGGCCGCTGGCAAGACATCGCTTATCGTGGCGCGGCTGAAGGCAGGCGATGTCGACGAGGACAGTGCGGCTGACCGCCTTGCCGTGCAGCTGATGCCGCCAGCGGTGCGTCTTTCAAAAGCATCGACAGGGCGCGTCAATATATATGCTGTGGGCCGTGGCATCGTGCGCTTTGACCGGGACCGGCTGAAGGCAATCAATGTGATCAATGAAGGGATCACCCTTGCCTGTGTCCAGCATAACCAGCTGGTCGAGGATGGCGACATGATCGCCACGCTGAAAATCATTCCCTACAGCGTTCCTGAAACAGCACTTGCAGCGGTGCTGGTGGCAAGTGGTGACACACCGGTACTGGAATTTCACCGTTTGACAGCGCGCCCCTTTGCCCTGATCCAGACGCGTATCGACGGCATGAAGACCTCAATTCTTGCGGGCACGGAAAAGGTCACAAAGCAGCGGCTGAACCAGCTTGGGTGCGCACTGGTCGACAGCCGTGATGTGCCGCATGACAGCGCTGCGGTGGCCGCGGCGATTGTGGCAGCCCGCGACAATGGTGCCGAAGCCATCCTGGTCTGTGGTGCCTCGGCAATCAGCGATCGGCGCGATGTCGTGCCGGCGGCGGTTGTGGATGCTGGCGGGGTGGTGGACAGAATCGGTCTGCCGGCAGACCCCGGAAATCTGCTGATGTCTGCCCGCATAGGCACCATGCCGGTGATCGGCATGCCGGGATGCGCGCGCTCTCCCCGGCTGAATGGCTTTGACTGGGTTTTGCATCTGGTGCTGGCGGGAATTCCGCTTGGTGATGACGAGCTTGCCGATATGGCAATCGGCGGGTTGCTGATGGAAATCGCCTCACGCCCGTTGCCGCGCAAGATGGTGGAAAGACGGCAGCCCGACGGGGTGGATATTGCCGGCATATTGCTGGCAGCCGGCATGTCGCGGCGAATGGGCAGCCGCAACAAACTGCTTGTCGATATCGACGGGGTGCCGATGGTCAGGCGTGCAGCGCAAGCGATGCGTGATGGTGGGATTGAAGATCTTGTTGTGGTAACCGGACATGACGCTGACAAGGTTGAGGCAGCGCTCGATGGTCTGGCGGTCAGGTTCGTCCATAATCCAGATTTTGCGACGGGACAGGCCGGATCGGTTGCCAGCGGCATTGCCAGCCTGCCCGCACACGTGTCAGGTGCGCTGATTGCGCTTGGGGACATGCCCTATGTGACGGTTGATCTGATTGCGGAAATGGTGCGCGATCACGCAAGGCTGGATGATCATGACGCGCGCATTTCCTTTCCTGTACATGATGGTCGCCGCGGTAATCCCGTATTGTGGGGGTGCCGCTTTTTTGAGGCACTGAAGGGGCTGAGCGGGGATATTGGCGGGCGTGAGATACTGGCCAAACATGCCGGCGCCGTTAACAGCATCACTTGGCGCGATGACAGCATCCACCGTGACATCGACAGCAAAGAGGATATGGCCGGCTAGACTGATGTGCCGGGCTGATTGGACATGTCCGGGTGCCGGCCTGAGACTGACAATGTCCATTTTTCATACAGCTGTCATCGTCCATCAGGGGTTGAACAGACGCGTGGTTAGGGCTATATCGGCGATGATCAAAGACATACCAGACGGCTCCGCACCTTTATGCTTGTCCCGTTGCCCTCCCATGGGCGGACATGGCCTGCCTTCGCGGACACAATTCTCACAGGAGCACAAACAATGAAGCTTTCCAATTTTTCAGGTAAAACAGTCGCAGTCATGGTGGCCAGCGGTTTTGATGAGGACCTGTTCATTGCCATTCAGCGTGCAATGATGTCGGTCAACGCCAAGCTCCGCATTGTGTCGCGCGAGGCCGGACTGACCAATGCCTGGAATGGAAGCAGCTGGGGCATGTCTTATCCTGCCGATGCCACATTGTCGACGACGCTCGCAATCGACTATGACGCGCTGATTATCCCGACGGGCGAACGCCATGTCACTACATTGTCGGGCGAGGCGCATGCCAAGCGGATCATCCGTGCCTTTACGCGTGAAAACATGCCGGTACTGACGCTTGGTGATGGCACACAGCTTCTGGATCTTGTCGACATCGCGGCACCCGCTATCGCCGAGGATACCGGTGTCGGTGTTGAGAGGACGCTTGTTGTTGCCACCAAGGACGCTTTCGAGGCTGGACTGGAGGCCTTAAACGAGGCCATTCTCGGTGACGGTGAAAGTGTTGCCGCCTAGGTAAGGCTGCCGGATGTGGTGTGGCGCAGCGAAAGTCGCGTCGCCGCAGCATGACAGGAAAAACTCTGGTGTCTTCTTCTTTTGAACAGGCTCTGCCATCACCTTGCGTTTCGGTCTGCCAGATCGATCCGGTGACTGGTAATTGCCTCGGTTGTCATCGCACCCGTAGTGAAATCGCTGCGTGGCGGGATATGTCCGCCGATGCGCAGCGTGACCTGCTTGATGATCTGCGTCAGCGCCGACAGGATGCCACTGGCGTCAGGCGGCGCCCGACACGGCGGCGCGCCTGATTTGGTCAGGCCACAATAACAGCAGGCAGGATATTGACCGCCCGCAATGGAATGACAGCCCAGACTATGAATACATCCCGACTTAACACCATCCTTGAGACAACAGGCTGGGTCCTTGCTGACGGCGCCACCGGCACCAACCTGTTTCAGGCCGGCCTTGAAACAGGCTATCCCCCCGAATTATGGAATGTTGAGCGGCCAGAGGATATTACCGCGCTGCACACCTCGTTCATTGATGCTGGCTCACAACTGATCCTGACCAATTCGTTTGGTGGTACGGCGCATCGGCTGCGGCTTCATGCAGCGCAGGACCGGGTTGGTGAGCTGAATCTGGCGGCGGCGAAACTGGCCTGCCATGCGGCTGATAGCGGCCGTGACAGGCATGGACACGAGATTGTTGTCGCCGGATCAATCGGCCCAACCGGCGAGCTGTTCGCACCGATGGGCGCGCTGGATCACGCTGATGCGCTGGCTGCCTTTACCGAACAGGCCGAAGCGCTGGCTGCTGGCGGTGTTGATCTGTTGTGGATTGAGACGATGTCATCACTCGAAGAAGTAAGTGCGGCAATAGAAGCAGCTTCGGCTGTTGGCCTGCCTGCTGCATCCTGCATGACATTTGATACGGCGGCGCGCTCGATGATGGGGGTCACCCCGGCTGACTTTGCCAGCCAGTCAATCAGCTTCGGCGCTGATTATGTAGGGGCAAACTGCGGTATTGGGCCGGCCGAATTGCTGCATTCGGTGTCCGGGATCATGGCCACCGCCAGCGTACCGGTAATCGCCAAGGGCAATTGCGGCATTCCCGCCTATCTGGATGGCGCGATCCATTATCACGGCACCCCTGAATTGATGGCAGACTACGCCTGCCTTGCGCGCGATGCCGGGGTCCGGATCATTGGTGGATGTTGCGGAACGACCCCCGATCACGTGGCGGCGATGCGCGCCGCGCTGGTATCGACACCGCAGCGTCCGTTCGATCAGGGCCGCGTTGATGCGGCTTTGGGAACGGCATGGAAGGACCTGGCGAACACCACCGATCACAATGATGGAAAACGGACCGGCGGACGCCGCCGTTCACGCCGCCGCCAAGACATCTGACCTTGCCTGACAAGCCGGGTGCGGAAGCCAGTTGCGGAAGCCCGGCATTATTTGCATACTGCGCGCGATTTCGGGCCGGATGGCCGCTACCCTGACCCTTGTCCAAGCTGGAGTTTCTATAATGCACGCCTTCCGCTCACACACCTGTGGCGCGCTGACCGAAGCGCATGTTGGCCAGACCGTGCGCCTGTCCGGCTGGATCAATCGCAAGCGTGACCATGGCCAGCTGGTTTTTGTTGATCTGCGCGATCATTACGGGCTGACACAATGCGTGGCAGATTCCTCCGATGATACATTCGCTGCGGTCGAGGTGACGCGGCTTGAATCGGTGGTGACCATCACTGGCACGGTGTTGAAGCGCAGTGACGAGACGATCAACACCGCATTGCCAACCGGCCACATCGAGGTGCGTATCGAATCCTTCGATGTGCAATCCGCAGCAGACACCCTGCCTTTGCAGGTCAATTCGGATACGGATTCTGGCGAGGAAACGCGCCTGCGCTATCGCTATCTTGATCTGCGCCGGACGCGTCCGCATGACAATATCATGCTGCGTGCCAGCATCATCCAGTCCATCCGGGCGCGCATGGTGGCGCAGGATTTTACCGAATTTCAGACACCGATCCTGACAGCATCATCCCCCGAAGGCGCGCGTGATTTTCTGGTTCCGGCGCGCCTGCACCCCGGCAAGTTCTATGCCCTGCCGCAGGCACCGCAACAATTCAAACAGCTGGTCATGGTGTCGGGTTTTGACCGCTATTTCCAGATTGCGCCCTGCTTCCGCGACGAAGACAGCCGGGCCGATCGCAGCCCGGGTGAATTCTATCAGCTCGACCTTGAGATGAGCTTTGTTGAACAGCAGGACGTATTTGATGCGGTGGAACCGGTCATCCGCGGCGTGTTTGAAGAATTTTCCGACAAGGCGGTGGATCAGGAATTCGTCCATATCCCCTTTGCTGACTCAATGCTGAAATACGGCAATGACAAGCCCGATTTGCGGATCCCGATCGAGATTTGCGACGTTACCGATATCTTCCGCGGGTCAGGCTTTTCGATCTTTGCCAAGGCTGTTGATAACGGGTCTGTGGTGCGCGCTGTGCCGGGTCCCAAATGTGGCAGCCGTGCTATTGCTGACAGGATGAACAGCTGGGCCCAGTCCGAAGGTGCGCCGGGGATGGGCTATATCATCTATGGTGAGGGTGAGGCACGTGGACCGGTGGCCAAAGCGCTGGGACCGGAAAAGGCCGAGGAAATCAGACAGGCAACCGGTGTTGGTGATGGCGATGCGGTGTTCTTTGCCTGCGCTGCCGAATCTGATGCCGCGACACTGGCTGGCCGCGCGCGGGTTCGTATTGGCGAGGAGCAGGGTCTGATCGATCCTGACGTATTCAGATTTGCCTGGATTGTCGATTTTCCGATGTTCGAACGCGATGAGACAACCGGCAGGATTGATTTCTCGCACAACCCCTTTTCCATGCCGCAGGGCGGGTTGAAGGCGCTGGAAGAACAAGACCCGCTGACAATCAATGCCTGGCAGTATGACCTGGTTTGCAACGGGGTCGAGCTGTCATCAGGTGCGATCAGGAATCATCTGCCCGAGGTGATGTACAAGGCTTTCGAGATTGCCGGTTATGACGCCAGCGTTGTCGATGAGAAGTTCCCGGCGATGATCAATGCGTTCCGGTTTGGCGCCCCGCCGCACGGTGGCATTGCGCCCGGCATTGACCGCATCGTGATGCTGATTGCCGATGAGCCAAATATTCGTGAGATCATTCTGTTCCCGATGAACGGCAAGGCTGAGGATTTGATGATGGCCGCGCCGTCATCGGTTGATGATGCCGCGCTTGCTGAACTGCATATCCGCCGCGCGCCAGTTCCCAAAAAGACCTGACAGCCGGCCTGACGGCAAGCCTGCTCAGGCAGGGAACCGGTGCACTGTCCAGAGCGTCAGGCCCAGCAGAACAACTGCACCGGCCTGGTGCAAACCACCCAGCGATACTGGCACGCCCTGCAACAGCACGGTGATGCCCAGCCCGAACTGGACCAGCACCATCATCATGGCCAGCATGCCCGGAAGGCGGCTGGTGTGATGGCGCATGGCGCGCAGGCCGAATGCCAGAACTGTCAGCATCGCCAGCACCGCAATCCAGCGATGATGAAACTGCGCCGAGGCCGGGTTCTCAAAGGCATCCATGACGCCGTCATCGCCATATTCCACCGGTACCAGACCGCTGCCCATCAACGGATATTCATTATAGAGAAGGCCGGCATCCATTCCGGCGACCAATGCGCCGGCAAGAATGGTCACGGCAACAACCGCCAGCGCACCAAACCCTAGCCCGCGCGGCAATCCTGCCCGTCCGTGGCGGATATCAAGGGCGGTCCATATCAGCAAGGAAAAGATCACAAGCGCCATGCCAAGATGTGTTGCCAGTCTGTATTGCGATACGGTGGCATCATCTGACAGCCCTGATTTTACCATCCACCAGCCGATCACCCCCTGCGTACCACCAAGCAGAAGCAGAAGCAGCAGCCGGCCACCGAAGCCGTTCGGGACCCGCTTGGTCAGCATCAGGAACAACAGTGGTCCGACAAACGCAACACCCAGAAGCCGTCCCCACAATCGGTGGAAATATTCCCAGAAGAAAATCTGTTTGAAGCCGGCCATGTCCATGCCGAAATTGAAGGATTCATATTCTGGCGAGGCAATGTAAAGCGCGTAGACACGCTCCCACTCGGCTGCTGTCAGCGGTGGCAATGTTCCCATCAAGGGACGCCATTCCACCATCGACAGCCCGCTGCCGGTCAGGCGCGTAATACCGCCAATCACAACCATGATGGCCACCAGCAAGGCCATCGCCAGCAACCACCAGAACGCAAGATTGTCGGTCCGCTTCGCCATCGGCGCGCGGTTTGCAACCTCGCTTGCAGACATATATGACAACATCGTGGTTCCCCGAAACATGCGCGTGAGACGGCCCTCATCCGCAGAGGCGGTATAGCAAGCAGGACCCCGGCTTGCAAATCGTCAGAAATGCCGCATCACGCAGATTTCTGTCGCCGGT
>ERZ802827.1786-NODE-1786-length-10357-cov-16.1396_pt1 | contig 10357 bp, 1 predicted proteins | sample MGYA00345652_ERZ802827 | MGnify/ENA primary metagenome ERZ802827 (study PRJEB30503, sample SAMEA104212372) | marine metagenome | biome: Westerlies Biome; feature: [SRF] surface water layer (ENVO:00010504) within the epipelagic zone...; material: water... | reverse complement strand
TCCTGAACTTCTCGACAAGCTGTGGTCTCGTCATGAAGCACAGCTTGAACTCGCTCCCGGCTGCCGCTCGCAGATTGATGAGCCAGTCATTGATCGTGAGCGTCGCAGTTGGATCTAGCGTGTCGAGCTTGGCGTTCAGCTTGTATCGTATCGGTGTTGCCGTGTTGGAGATCAGGCCTCTCGAAGGTGGAGATCGGGCTCCGTGCCCGCTGCCATGAGCAGACATAATTCGTACCGATTATAGTCTTATGACACCACCGTGCTGTAGCCCCACTGGGTCCCGTTCCACCGAACGAAAGCGGTCCACCATCGAGGACGCGGGTCAGCCGTCAGCCAGTGCGCGACTGACGGCTGATAGGCCGTCCCCAGCTACACCCGAATCCCCCCTAAGGCGATCACGGCCCAAGCACTGGGACACCCCCCCCGACTGAGATCACGCGGGAGCTCGTGGTCGAAGGCGACCTCAGTGCGCCGCGCGTCCATGATGAGCATGCATGGTTCATGATGGCCACCCCCCCCCCATCACGGTGACGCGCGCCCGAGTTGCCGTGATCTAGGCCGTCATCACTTTGGCGAGCACGCCCACGGGCGAGTTATACATGCGCGCCATGTACTCCTGCCAGAGTCTTTTCGGCGAGACGTGCTTCGTGAACGCGTCGGCGGGGTTCGCCTTGCCCGGCACGTTGAGCAGGCTGACAACGAGTCGTGCGACGAGCTCCTGTAGGAAGCGGACTCGGCGGGCGATGTAGGCGAGCCGCTTGATCGACGTCGAGTCGTTGCCGGCGCATACGGCGGCTTCGTTGTCGCACCACGTGCCGATGGCGTCGCGGCCGAGCACGCCGAACGACAAAAACTCGAGCACTCCTGCGATCGTCATGCTGACTGCAGAGGCTGAGCTGGCGGCAAAGGTCTCGGCGGCGGCCGTGTCGACGGCTGTCGAGTGCTGGCGACGCGAGGTGCCTTCGAGGCAGCCGCCTGCGAGCATGATCGCGTAGCCGAGCTGTGGGCGGTGCGACCCTGGGTCTTCGGGCTGGCCGTTCACGATGTCGTGCGTCGGCAGGTCGGAGTCGACGATGCAGTGCAGCGAGTAGTTGCGATCAGAGTCCATCGGCATCGGCGGAATGTCGGGCGGCTTGAGCTTGTCGAGCGAGTCGATGTGCGGTGCGCCGTAGGTGACGCCGAGGTTCTCATGTTGCTTGAGCCACGCAAGGATGCGCTTCGCGGCGGCGTGAGACTCGCGTGTTGGTGTCGCCATAAATTGACAGGCACGCGAGACGCCGTGAGAAATTGCCGGGTGCACGTGGCTAACGTGGATGAGCGCGCCCTTGAGCGAGCGGGCTTGCTTCCTCCAGTCAGCGTTGAGGGCGGCTTCCTCGGGCGTTTCCTCTGGCGCGGCTTCGAGCTTCATGATGCTCGCGGCGGTGGGCGTGGGCGGGTTGAGGTTGGCAGCGACCTCGGATGCCAAGTGCTCTCTAGCGAGCTCGCGAATCTGCTTGGTGGCGGTGAGGGTGACCGTGCGATTCGCTCGGTCGCGCGAGCATCCGAAGCCGACGAGTGTGTCCCACGAGCCACGCTGCGAGAACGAGAAGCCGCGTTTGATGAGCTCGTCGTAGAACCAGTCAAGCACGGCCTGCGTTGATGCCCCGCCGATGCCGTCGTCGACGTGCGTGGAGAGGATGATACGGCCGAGGCGATGGTCGAGGCGGTACACGCATTCATCGTCGAGAGAGCATTCGGCGCCCATGTCGATCAGGGCCGCTCGGAACTTCTTGGTGAAGAGCCTGCCGGCCTGTACGGTGCCGTAGATGGCCTTGTCAAGTGCCATCACCATCTCCTCGCCGTGCGGGCCCACCTCTGGATCGACGCCGTGGCCTTGCTCGACATAGACTTCGGCGTCGATGTCGGCTTCGAGGTATGCGCCGTCGAGATCGAAGTGGAAGTCGATCCAGTCTTGCACGGCTGTGAGCACGAGCACCTGCTTCACTGACGACATGCGCGCGCCGCCGGCATACTTCTCGAAGAAGTCGATGCCCTTTTCCATGCCGCTGCCCACCACGCAAAAGCGCGCTTTGAATTTGTTCAGGCTGCCGTCTTCCTGCGTCTTGATTTTGAAGACCCACACCATTCGAAGCACGCGCTTGCCCCTCTCCATCACAGACTTTCGAGTCACGTAGTGGAAGGCGTGGTGGCTGCGAAGGTTGTCGAGCTCCTTGTCAATCGCTATCTTCCACTGCGCCGCTTGGAGCGATTGCATTGCCTCCTTAATGCCCTTCGGCTCGATTGCGCGTACGACGCCGTCGGGCGTGTAGTACACGACCGTCTTGCGATCGACAAGGGATGCTTTGCCCTTCGCGGCTTTGACGGCTGGGTGCAAGTTGCCGTCGTTGTCGCGAAGTTCAAGCACGTAGAGCTCGCCAGCCTCGTGGAAATCGCCCATGCCGATCTTCACCGTAGCGTTTGGCGTAGGCACGGCGGCGGGCTGCGGCACGTCGCATTGCGTGTACGTGCATTGCGGAGCGTTTGCGAAGTCAGCTGCATCCAGCAGTACGCGTCGCATGTCGGGGTCGACGCTCGCAGACGCTCGCTTAAGCAGGCCGTAGCTGTGCCCATCGGTGCTGGAGATGACGGAGGCCATGGGCGATGGAGAAGGCAACTCTGCTGCAGTGCCGCCCGCGTGCGGCGTTCGCAGTGCCTCTACTGTAGACGTCGGCGCCTCGATCGGGTGTAGTCCATCGATCTTGGTTGAAGCAGTCGCCGGCGGTGCGGGCGGCGCGATGGGCTTCGCGGTTGCCGTGAGGGACCGAGCCAGAGCGACGTCCATTGCCTTGGGGTATGCTTCCGCCGCTGCCGAGCGAGACGAGCCGTCGTCGTTGCGGCCGTGCGCCTGTGCCGCGTGGGACGTGTGAGTGCAGGCGTGCCCGTCGAACGTGTCCGCCACCGCTTGCGATGTCGTCCACAGCGTGGTGAACTTCTGAACGTCAGCTCCAAAGGCGCACTGCGGGAACGTTACGCTGTGCGGCTCGGTGATCTCGCGTAGAACACGCATCTGCGGTAGCAACCACAGTGGCACGTGGTGCTGCTTCGCTGGCCAGTACGCGTCGGTCGTGATGTCACCGCGATCAGCTGGGTTTTCGATCGTGAAGGGTATGCCACGTACGTAGGCTGCGAGGGCTAGCATGGTAACCACGTTGACGATGCGGTCATGCTCCGTAACCTTGTCGCGTAAGTGCGGCGGCAAATCGAGCGGCACATCCGGCTCGGAGCGATCCCTCAGCGGTTCGTCCAAGGCAACGCTCGTCACTTTGCAGGGCGGTGCAAAGTAAACGTGCGAGTACCGTCCGCTGGCGATCAGCTTGCGAAGTCGATTGCGCACGGACGGCAGCAACAGGTTCTCGCTTGGCCCCCCCGTCTCCCAGTCGACGGCGTCGGCTTCGAACCCGAGCGCTCTGATCGCGTTCGGCAGGTTGTCAGCACGGTCCTTGCCAGCAAACACGACGAGCACGCGCGGCTTTGAAGACGCCGTGGCATTGAGGCGCGGTGACCGTCGCGTGCCGCTAGCGTTGGCCGGTGCGACGGGTGGGACTGCGGCAGCAGGAGCGGCGGCGGGGGCGGCTGGAGCAGGGGCGGCGGCGGCGGCGGCGGGCGGCGCCGCAGGCGGCGGTCGCGGCAGTCTCCAGATGACCGTTGCCGAAGCGAGGTTCTTCCACTCGTTGTTGGGCCAACGTGGGTCGTTCCAGTCGATTTCGTGCTCAACGCCGCCGTCGGCGCGTTGCCGATTGGACACGACGGTGCCGTTGTACCATTCCCACGCAGTCTGCTGGTGGTTCGCGAAGCGGAACTCGATCTGCGTCCCGGCGGGGAGATGGTCCTTGACGATCGTGGGGGCGCGAGGAGCAGCAGCCGGTCGGCGCGGCGGCGGTGGCGGTGCCGGTGTCGTCGCATCCGGCGATGGCCATGGCCAGAGGGCGAATTCGGCGTCATCGGGCGCGACGTGGATTGGCTGGGTGAAGCGCGTCTCGTCGATGACGTGCGAGCCGCCGACGGAGATGTGACGTGAGCCCGTCCACACGCAGATCTCGTCGGGATTCTCAAAGGAGGGCCCGAGGTACCAGCCTGCATTGGCATGTTCGTCGAACTTGTCGTCGCGTCCCATTGTCTTCAGGTCAACCCAATAGCGAACGGGCGCTCCGTACACGTGCAGGTGGTCGCCGACGGGCTTGACCTTGAAGAAGCGTTCGAATGCGCTCGAGATCACTCCTTCTGCCATGCCGGCAACGGTCGAAGCTACGACGTTTGACAGCACGAAAGCATAGCGCAATGCGGTGAACCAGTGACGCTTGCCGCCCCCCCACGTTGCCAGCATGGCAGCTCCAGATGGCGCGAGTCCCCATGTGCGCTCGATCGCTCCCATCTGCGCTGGGTTGTACGCGACCGATTCCTCGTGGATGATGAAATTCGAACGCAGGAAGTCACGCCAAGCATTGGAACGGTTCTCTGGGGCGCCGTCTGTGCGGATGACGCCGATATCGAGGTCTGGGCGTAGCAGCTTGATAGCGGCTCGAAGCGTCTGCACGCAGTGTTCGATTTCAGCTTCCGTGTGGTTTTTGATGCCAAAGATCCATTTCATGCCGGTTGCTTCGCATATGATGGCGACGGCGAATCGATAATTCCATTGGGCACTCGCCACAGGGAAAGGTCCCCAGACGTCGAGGAGCAGCCGCCAGAACGCAGTCTTCGATCGCGTGACCGACGTCGGTTCGTGGATCACGCCGCCGTCGTGCACCGTGCGTGTATGCGGTGCCGCTCGCTGCATGAAGGCGTCGCATGCATCGCAGTGTTCCAGGTTGTACGCGCGAATGGCTTCGGCATCGAGGTCCGGCTTGTTCGACAGCACGAGTGCGGTGCGGACCGTTTGCAGCAGCCTGGTCGCCGACAGATGCCCCAGGACGCAATGCATGAGGCGGAGAAACTCGAGTGGTCGGAGCGGCACGTATCGTTTCCCAACACCAGTGACGCGATGCAAGACGGCTCTGCGTTCCCACGCGATAGATGACTTCGGCTTTGCAGACGCAGCGAGCGAGACCACGGCGGATGACTCGGTTGGGCGGACGCGTAGATCGAGGTGCCGTAGTCCATTGCCCGCGACTCGTACTGGCAGCTTACGTCCGTCATTGAGCACAAAGCCTTTGCCATCGCTCGGGGAGTCGATGTACGTGGACTTGTACGTGTCGACTTCCTTCGTCTGCGACCAGATGCGTCCAGCGACGCTCGGGGCAATGACCACTCGCCGCCGGATGTCCGGTCCGCCCACGCCTGGCGGTGGAATGAAGTCTTTTTCGACCGATCCGAAGCATTGCATCACCGCGTCGTCACCGAGGTGCAACCCTGGCACGTCCGGTCGCCACGATCCTGGCACCGCGCCAAGGTCACTCTCGTGTACGTAGTGGGTCGCCCCCCCGTCGACCATGTTGCTGTCATTTGCAGAGCGGCTGCCTGCGGCACTGGGGCAGCACACGCCGAGTGTTGACGATACGTTGGCGGCGAGGCTGGGCACGTTGCCAGCGTAGCTGAGGCGCTGCAAGGCGCACGCAAGCTCTTGCTCCGCCGTGAGCTTTGTGCAAAGTGCGAGCGACGCCTCTGCGCGGTCGTGGGCGAGATCGAGCTCGTGAAACGCGAGGGCGAGCGTGGCTTGCTGCGGTGCGGTCGCGTTGATTTCTGCGGCGGTGGCGGAGGGCAGCGTCGACGGGTCGGCAGTCGGAGCCAGACTGCCGAGGAAGTACGCTGCCACGACGCACATTAGCCATCCCAGAATGCCTCGCCAGTTCGCTCTTACGAAAGCGAGGCAGAACGTGAACGCCTCGGCCGCCGTTGCCATGGCGTGACGCAGATGCACTCCGACGACGATGCGATGCGGTGCAGTACTGGCGGGCTCGCCCGCCGATTGAAGTGACGCGTCAAGCTGCGTGGAAACGTTGTACAGCATCGTGCCCTGCGCGTCCTGCTGCGCGACGATGCTCGTGAGCTGATCGTCGATGTGTGCGAGGTGCGACGAGAAGACGCTCACCGAGTTGCGACCAGTGGCGATGAGCTCGGACGCCGCGTCGTGGCAGCGCCGCGCATCTGTCGCCGCGCGGCCTGCGACGATCTCGCCTTGCACCAGCCGCTGCTCGACGGAGTTGCTGAGTGCGAGGACTCGTGTTTCGAGCGAAGCGATGTTGCGGCGCGCCACGTCGTCACTGCGTTCGCCCGACGGCACGCTGAGCTTCGAGAGCCCGTCCTTGAGCGATTGCAAGCTCTCTTTGAGTTCGCTGAGGCCTCCTGTGAGCGACTGCACTTGTGCTTGCGTGGCGGCAAGCTTGCCCGTCTGCTCCTCCAGACTCGTTTCGAACTCTTCTTCGAGAGCTTTCGCACGCTCTGTGCTCAGCCGCTCCATTGCAGCAACTGAGGCGCTGATGCTGTGTAGCTGCTCTGCGAGCGCCTTCACCGCCGGCGAGATGGCGGGTTGGTCTGCGAGCGCGCGGCTGATGTCGTCGACGCGTTTGGCAAGTGCGTCGTTGCTGCTGCTGAGTTCGCCGAGCTGGGATTCGAGCTTCGACGTCGCGTGCGAGCCGTTGTCGACGTGCAGGCTGAGCGTGTCGACGCTCGCCGCAACTTCGTCGAGCCGCGAATTTGCGTGAGCCTCTTCGAACGTCGAGCCGTAGCCGACGCGCGTGTTGAGGTTATCGACGCTGGCGACGACTTCGCCGAGCCGAGCCTGCGACTCAGCATTCGTCTCGTCGATTGCGAGGAGCCACTTGTGCTTGGCGTCGATAGCGCCACGCAACTCGGCGATTTGGGCGGCTATCGAGAATTGCGCCTCGAGGCTGCTGAGCTCGATTTTCTCCATGCGGGAAGCGAGCGTGCCCACGTTGAGCGTGAGGTCGGCGTCGGAGACTTCTTTCTCGGCTGCAGGAGCGGGCGGGTTCGTCGACTGCATTGACTCGGCGAGGGCAGCTTCTCTTGCGGATTCGGAGATGGCGCGATCCAGTTCCGCAGCTTCCGCAAGTTGCTTCGATTCGTCGACGGCTTGCTCGGCCGCACGCTTTTCCTCAGCAGCTGCCTGTTCAGCCTCTGCTGCGAGCGCTCGCGACTCGTCCAGCACGCGCTGCTCTTCTGCCGTCTCAGGAGCGAAGGCCTTCGCCTCGACTGGTTGTTTGTAGGTGACGCGATCTTGGTTGAGCACGCCTTCGACCTGATCCGCCCACTTCCCTGCTGCTTTGCCCTTTGCGGCGACCTCGGCGAGCAGCCTCTGCTGTTCTGGAGTGAACGATTGCGACACCGACGGCATTGACTGACGGTTCTGCTCGCCAAAGGTGAACGCGGATGGGCCCTCGTCAGGTCTGGAGAATTTGTCGGCGCTGCGCTGATCGCTTTGCCCGGTGTGAACGCCCGAACCGCCGGTCGCCGGGGCGGCGTTGTTGAATGCAGGAGCGAGGTTTGCGCCGGTGAGTTGTGCAGTGACCGCGCGTCGACTGTCCTCGCTCGCGACCGGCGCGCTGTACCACGCTTCGTCGACATCGCCGCGCCAGGTGGCGTAGTCGTAGCCGTCCATCACTTTGAGGCCTTCCGGCGTTACGATTCGCTTTTTGACGTTCAGGTCCTCGTCGGCCCGCGCGGCCATCATGCTCAGAGAGCCCATCCGCCCGGTCCAAGAATATCTCGGATTTGGCGGGAGCGTCCACGCGACGTCCAAACGAGAGCGGGTTGGCGGGGTGCGGCCTTTGGAGATGAAGACCATCTCGTCCGCACTCCACGGCGCGATCTCTCTCGTCATGTTCCAGTGTCTTGGCGGAGAGATCTTGTGAAGCAGCAGCGCTTTGAACGCTTCGATTTCAGCGGCGGGGATGTCGGGCGCTCGCAGTGCCATCTCGTAGTTGCGAGCGTCGATCACGTCGTCGGGCGGGTACTCGTCTTCCGGCTCGCGTGTCAAAGCCACGGCCGGGTCTGAGCGGCGCGGCGGGTACACGCCTCGTTCGACGAAGGACATCTCATAGCTGCTGAAGCCTTCGAAGTGGACTCCTGGCTGAGCCAGCTCTTCGGGCGAGTAGTACGTGGCGACAATGCGGGTGCCGAAATCCGTGACTTCTTGATCGCTGAGCCGCCGCGTGCCCCGCGTCGCATCTTCAGTGCTGCTGCACGCTGCCTGGGACGAGCCGCTCGACGCAGCTTGGTGCGATGAGCTGACGATGCGATGCAGGACGCCACCGACTGCAGCGGTGTTGGCGGGAAGCGAGTCGAGGTAAACGAGCGTGCCGTTGACGATAGAGGCCTCACGCGACGGATCGACGGGTGCAACCGCAGGCTCGCCGTGCAGGCCATCAAGCGGTTCAAGACGCTCGCCATCGCCGAGCACGCCCATGGCGTCGTCCATGGTGTTGGCTCTGATCATTGTCAGTCGCGGCGTCTCGGCTGCAAGCGACTCGACGAACGGCTTGTAATCCTCGTAATCGTCGGCGAAGCAGAGCTTGGAGAGCACGCCGTGCACCTTTGAGAGCCGCTGCTCGGGCGAGTCATCGGGCACGGGGTGACTTGGCGCCGCGAGAGCAGTGAGAGACCCCTTTGCCTCTCCGTTGCTTGCGGCTTCGTCGCCGATGATCGCGCAGAGGTCGCCGAGCGGTCCGTCGTTTTGCTCGGCGACCGGCTCGCCACACTCGATGAGAGCGCACTTGTCATCGATGTCGGCGTCGAGCACGGCGCGCATTTGCATGAGGGCGGCTTGTCCAATGCCGCTCGCGGCAAGTGCTGTGAGCGACGCTTTGGCTTTGGCTGTCATGGCGGAGCGTCGCCATTCGGCCGCCGCCTTGCGCGCGGCCTCACCTGTCGGCACGGGGTGAATGCTGCCGTCAACGTACTGCAGCACCACGCCGAGCTCGCGGTGCAAGGCTTGGTGTGCCCAGGCTTCGTGAGCGCTCCGTGCTTCCTCACCTCTCAGATAGGGCGGCGAGCGGTACTTGTTGCCCGTTGCTTTGAGGAAGCCGCGCATGGTCTCAACGAAGCCATCGTTGTCTTCCGACGAGCCGACGCGAGTTTTGGTCCCGCCATAGACTGAGCAGTTCTCGATCGGATCGTCGGGCTCGTTTCGGCAGCCGCGACAGGGGCAGAAGGTGCAGTTGCCGAAGGACACGCGCTTGCGAACGATTTGCGTGCCAGTCGGTGTAGCCTTTGTGCCTTGTCGCGACCACTGCGTGCCGGCGACCGGCATGCCGCCGGGCCGAGCTGCTGGACGACCGCTGCCCGGGCGGCCCGTCATTGCATTGAGCCCGCCGTACTCGCTTGAGACAGAGTCGAGCGTTTGGAACAGCGGCTTCGACGATGGTAGGTGCTGGCGAAGCAGCACAGCCACCGTCTCGCTGACCCATCGCGAGCGCGAGTCATAGTCGGCGGGTTTCAAGATGAGCGTGTTCAGCTCGGCTTTTGCCCAGTCCTGCAAGCACGGGATCTCCCGTGAGAGCAGTCGTAGCATCGTGCCGATGAACACGTTCGGCGGAGATTTTTGGTGCGCAGCGATCTTCTCGTACGTCTCGAGTAGCGCTGACAGCTGCGTCAGCACCGCATCACTCGTCGCGACGTCCGTGAAGATGGTTTTCGTCTGGGTCTTTGAGTGAGCCTCAGCATATACGCTAGCCCACTCGGTCTCCATCTCGGACTGCACGTGCGGCTGCATAGCGCTGCCGCGTTCGCGCAGGTACGCGTAGAGGCCTGCTCCGTTGGAGTCAACGGAGAATCCGTCGTCACCGTCTGCTCCGCGGATCTTGCGCGCGAGCTCCGGGTCCTTCTTCCAGTCTACGTTGTTGATGATCCATCCGTAGAGCACTTCCGAAAGCTGACCCATGGAGTTCTCGCGGCACCACGCGGAGAAACCACCGGCGATGCTATCGAAATCGGGGTATGTCGAGTAGGGCTTGCCCTTGTCGTTCCTGAACTTCTCGACAAGCTGTGGTCTCGTCATGAAGCACAGCTTGAACTCGCTTCCGGCTGCCGCTCGCAGGTTGATGAGCCAGTCATTGATCGCGAGCGTTGCAGTTGGATCGAGCATGTCGATTTTGGCGTTCAGCTTGTAGCGTACCGATGTTGCCGTGCCAGATGTCAGGCCTCTCGAGGGTGGAGATCGGGCTCCGTGCCCGCTGCCATGAGCAGACATAATCCGTACTGATTATAGTCTAATGACACCACCGTGCTGTAGCCCCACCGGGTGCTGTTCCACCGAACGAAAGCGGTCCACCATCGAGGACGCAGGCGCTCAGCCAACCAGTGCGCGACTGGCTGCTGGTAGGCCGTCCCCAGCTACACCCGAATCCCCCCTAAGGCGATCACGGCC
>ERZ802827.1780-NODE-1780-length-10378-cov-8.72121_pt1 | contig 10378 bp, 10 predicted proteins | sample MGYA00345652_ERZ802827 | MGnify/ENA primary metagenome ERZ802827 (study PRJEB30503, sample SAMEA104212372) | marine metagenome | biome: Westerlies Biome; feature: [SRF] surface water layer (ENVO:00010504) within the epipelagic zone...; material: water... | reverse complement strand
TAGATGAAAAAGAAAGTTTAATTAAAAAATTAGGTCAAAAAATATTAAAAATTGAATTAACCAACCCAATTAATAAAATACCATCCAATCTCAGTAATTTTAATTTAGAAATCAATTCAGAGATGAATATATTAACTTATATATATGATACTAAAGGAGAGAATACAGGCATAACTTCTCTTTTATCAGAAATTAAATCTTTAGGGATGCAACTAAAAGATATTAGTACTGAGCAAAGCTCGCTTGAGTCAATATTTTTAAATTTAGTAAAGGAGTCAGAAAATGAATTGGTACGGACTTAAGGCTATCTACTTACATGAGATGGATAGAATGAGGAGAACTCTTTTTCAAAGTTTGGTTTCACCATTTATATCTACATCATTATATTTTGTTGTTTTTGGATCTGCTATTGGCTCAAGAATAACAGAGATTGAAGGTATTAGTTATGGATCATTTATTGTTCCAGGCATGATAATGCTAACAGTACTTACTCAGTCAATATCCAATGCTTCTTTTGGAATTTTTTTTCCAAAGTTCACCAACACAGTATACGAATTATTAGCCGCCCCTCTTTCTACTTTCGAAATTATTTTGGGATTTGTAGGTGCTGCTGCAACTAAATCTCTTATTATTGGCACAGTTATAATTTTAACAGCAGGATTATTTTTTGATCTACATATTGAGCATCCTTTCATTATGATGTTTTTTTTAATTCTAACGTGCGTAACATTTTCATTATTTGGTTTTTTAATTGGGATTTGGGCTGATAACTTTGAAAAACTTCAAGTTATACCTATTCTAATCATTACACCATTAGTATTTCTTGGAGGTAGCTTTTATAGTATAAATATGCTCCCTGAATTTTGGCAAAAAATTTCCCTTCTTAATCCTGTTTTATATCTAGTAAGTGGATTTAGATGGAGCTTTTATGAAATAGCAGACGTAAGTATATTAACAAGTTTAATAACAATTTTATTCTTTTTATTTTCATGTGTATTAATAATTATTTATGCTTTTTCTAAAGGGTATAAAATCAAAAATTAAATTTAGTGATAAGTAATAGAATTATTAAAGATTACAATAATAACGGAGTCGTAGTTTTAAGAAATGTAGTACCAAAAAAATGGATAACAATTTTAAAACGTGGCTTAAAAAAAAATTTTCAAAATCCAAGTAAATACAAATGTGTTTATGAAAAAAATAATAAAAAAGAACTTTTTTATGATGACTATTGCAACTGGAACAAAATAGATGAATACAAAAAATTTATTTTTGAGTCAGATATTGGCAAAATAGCTCAAAAATTAATGCAGTCAAATAAAGTAAATGTATTTCATGAACACGTCCTAGTGAAAGAAATTGGCTCTAAAAAAAGAACACCTTGGCACCAAGATCAATCTTATTATTGTGTAAATGGAAAAGATAACTGTAGTTTTTGGATTCCACTTGATGAAGTTAATAAAAATTCTTCACCTGAATTTGTTATTGGATCAAATAAGTGGAATAAACAATTCCTTCCAACTAAGTTTTTTGGGCATAGTTACGACCAAAAAGATGGAGAGTTTCAAAATATACCAGATATAGAAAGTAAAAGAACAAAATATAAGATCAAAAGTTGGAAAATGAACATAGGAGACGCTGTAGTATTTAATTTTTCTACAGTTCATGGAGCGCCAGCAAATAGATCAAAAAATAGACGTAGAGCTTTTTCTATAAGATTTACAGGGGATGATGCGACTTATATCAAAAGAAAAGGTGAAATGTCCCCTCCTTTTCCTCATGTTAAATTAAAAAAAGGTCAAGCCTTAGACTCTAAAACTTTTCCAGTACTAATTTCTTCTTAAAAAATAAATATAAGGCAATGCTGTTGCATACATTATCAAACTATAAGTTGCTGCAGGAATTAAATACGCTCCACCATCAAAAAACACATTGGCAACAACAAGAGCTAAAGTTCCATTTTGAAGACCGCATTCTAGAGTAATTGCTCGTTGCTGAGAGGTATTTGATATTAAAGTTTTACTTATATAAAATGCTATAAACATCATAATAAGATTTAAAAGAAGTGTGATAAATCCAGCTTGAGCAAAATAAGAAATTACATTTTCTCTTTCAGCTAATATCGCCCCTAATAATACCAAGAAAAATAAAACAGTTGATATTTTTTTAGCTAAGCTCTCAAATGAACTTAAAAACCGTTTTAGCAACATACCCAATAAAACAGGAACAGTAACAATTAAAAACATACTTAGAGCAATGTCTAAAAGTGAGGTGCCTTGATTTGATAGATTAGTTCCGAGAAGTGATAATGAAATACCTAAAATTAATGGTATAGTAATTACACTTAAAATGCTAATTACTGCTGTTAAGGAAATTGATAATGCAACATCACCTTTTGCAAAAGAAGTAAGTATATTAGAAGTTGCCCCTCCTGGTGCAGCAGCTAGTATCATAACTCCAATGGCAATTTCTGGAGACAATGGCCAAATAGAAACTAAGATGATAGCTACTATTGGCAAAATAATTAACTGAGAGAAAAAACCAATTAAAAATTCCTTAGGTTTAATAAATATTCTAGTAAAATCATTTAAAGAAAGACCGAGCCCTAAAGAAAACATAATAAATGCTAGGGCTATTGGCAGGACAACATCAGTAACTATATTCATGAAAATAAACTATCATTTGATTCCTTAAATAAATATAAAATTATCAAACATTTGATGTATAAAATGATATAAAACCTTATGTTTTTAAACCTAGAGAAAATTAATAAGAACAAAATAGCAGCATGGGCTGTTCATGGATTTACAGGATCAGGTGCAGTTTTAGGGTTTTTAGCAATAATAGCAATTCTTAACAGTGATGCCGTTGGTGCTTTTTTATGGCTAGGTTTAGCATTATTAATTGATGGACTTGATGGAACATTAGCGAGAAAAGTAAAGGTCACTGAACAAACTCCAAATATAGACGGAACAATACTCGATAGTGTAATTGATTACTTAAATTATGTAATAATTCCAAGCTTAATGATTTACTGGTTTGGTATGGTCCCAGGAATTTTAGAAATTGTTTTACCAGCAGCAATTTTCTTAGTTTCACTTTTCACTTTTGCAAATCTTCAAATGAAAACTGAAGATTATTATTTTAGAGGGTTTCCTGCGGTGTGGAACATTGTAGTTTTATATTTTTTTATATTAGGGACACATGAGTACATCAATGTAGCAGTAATAATTATTTGTTTAATATTAACTTTTGTTCCTATAAAATTTGTACATCCACTAAGAGTTAAGGAATTAAGAAATTTAACAATTTTTTTTACAATTATATGGTCTGCAACAACCTTAAAATTGGTAACAACTCCCTCCTCTAAAATTTTTATGATAGATAGCACAATAATATTTATTCTATGGGCCTTAACATCAATCTATTTTGCAGTTATTTGTTGGGGAAGATCAGTAAAAAAACCAGAAAATTAAATTTTAAAATTTTCTAAAAAAAAATAAAGCTCGTTTGGAAGTTTTGATATTTTTCCAAGCTTATTAACTGGAATTACAAGTACTTCAGCTTCAACTAGTAAATCAGATTTTCTATAAATTTTTTGATTAAATTTTATTTTTACTCTATTCAACTTATCTATTACGGAAATTACCTTTATAGAGTCTTCAAAAAATGCTGGTTTTTTAAATTTTAACGAGCACTCTTTAACAACAAAAATTATGTTAAATTTATCTAATAAAATTTTGTGAGTATATTTTGTTTGATAAATTAAGTTAGTTCTTCCTCTTTCAAAAAACTTTAAATAATTAGCGTGGTATACTCTCCCTGACGCATCTGTATCTTCATAATAAACTTTAAATTCATTCATAATGTATTCATATATACGTAAAAATTAGAGAGTTTTAGTCTATCTAAGCATACTAATTGAAATATTTTAAATAATCATTACTTAGCTTCTTAAATATGAATGATTATTTGAATTCAATTATTAAAAGAGATCCTGCGGCAAGAGATAAACTGAGTATAATTCTTACTTATCCTGGAGTAAAAGCCGTGTTTTTTCATCATTTAGCTCATAAAATTTGGAATTATAACTTTTTCCTTATTGCAAGAATAATATCACAATTCAGTCGTTTTATGACAGGGATAGAAATTCATCCAGGCGCTAAAATAGGTAAAAATTTATTTATTGATCATGGAATGGGAGTTGTAATAGGTGAAAGTTCTGAAATAGGTGATGACGTCACTCTTTATCATGGAGTTACTTTAGGAGGTATCTCTCCATCAGAACAATCAGAAAATCAAAGAAATAGCAAAAGACATCCAACTTTAATGAATAATGTAATTGTTGGCTCTAGTGCTCAATTATTAGGCCCTATTACAGTTGGTAAATGTTCAAGAATAGGCGCAAACACTGTGGTCTTAAAAGATGTACCTGAACATGCAACAATGGTTGGAAATCCAGCTAAAAATATCATTACCAACAAAGATTCTAGTTTTAAGCCTTATGGAGTAAGAGATATTAATGATAACAAATAATATTGTTGATTTAATTGGAAATACTCCACTGATTAAACTTAAATATCCATCAGAAATAACTAACTGTGAGATTTATGGTAAAGCCGAGTTTCTTAATCCAGGTGGATCAATAAAAGACAGAACTGCTCTAGGTATAATACTTGATGCAGAAAAAAATAAAATGATAGAACCAAAAGGCATCTGCGTTGAAGGTACTTTTGGTAATACAGGTATCGGCCTTACTTTAGTTAATAATGCAAGGGGTTATAAAACTGTTATCGTTATGCCTAATATTACCGTTCCCTCTAAAAGAGATATTTTAAAAAATATGGGAGCAGAACTGCATCTTGTTGATCCCAAGCCATATTCAGACCCTGGTAATTATCAAAGAGTATCTGAAAGACTTGCAAAAGAAATTGAAAAAGAAAGAGGTGTTAAAACTTTTTGGGCAGGACAGTTTGAAAATACATCAAATTATAAATTTCATGAACAAACAACAGCTACTGAGATTTATAATCAAACAAATGGAAATATTAATGGTTTTACTTGTGCAATTGGAACTGGAGGAACTTTAACAGGTGTTGGTCTTGGGTTAAAATCTAAAGATAAAAATATACAAATAGCTTGTACTGACTCCCAGGGTTCTTCTATGTATAATTATTTTACATCAGGTAATTTAGAAAAAAAAGGAGACCCCTCTTTTACTGAAGGAATTGGTCAAGCAAGAATAACTAAAAACTTAGAGAAGTGCGAAGTTGATATGTCATACTATGTAGATGACAAAGAATGCATCAAAATGCTGTATAAGTTAATTAAAACAGATGGTCTATTTCTAGGAACTAGTTCTGGGATAAATGTAATGGGTGCTATTAAAATGGCTAAAGAATTAGGTCCTGGAAATACTATAGTCACTATACTTTGTGATGATGCTAATAAGTATTATGATAAAATGTTTAATAAAGATTTTTTAAATGATAATGGGTTACCAATACCTGATTGGTTATAATTATGAATGAAATAAAAAAACTTTTTAATACAAAAGTTATTCACGCTGGACATAAAGAGGATAAAGAAACTGGCTCAGTAATGCCTCCAATTCATTTATCATCAACATTCAAACAAAAAAGTCCTGGAGAATTTAAATATGAATATGCTCGAACAAATAATCCAACTAGAGAAATTCTGGAAAAATTACTCAAAGAGGTGGAAGAAGGAGAATTTGCTTACGCATTTTCTTCTGGGATGGCTGCAATTAATACTCTTACAGATGCTTTAGACAAAAATTTTCATATTATTTGTTCTGATGATGTTTACGGTGGAACAAGAAGAATTTTTGATAAAGTAAAAAATGTTAATCAAAATATCGAAATCACATATACAGATTTTAGCAGGGAAAATAACTGGCCAGGCTTAATTAAAGAAAATACTAAGATGATATGGCTAGAGACTCCATCTAACCCACTGTTAAAATTGGTAGATATTAATAAGATAAAAAAAGAAATTCCTAACGACGATATAAAAATAGTTTGTGACAACACCTTCGCATCACCTTACAACCAACAACCTTTAACATTAGGAGCAGATGTTGTCCTTCATTCATCAACGAAATATCTTGGTGGACATTCTGATATAATTGGCGGTGCAATAGTTATTAAAAATGACAAAAAACTTGCAGAAAAAATAAAATATTTACAAAACGCAATTGGAGCTGTCCCCTCTCCTTTTGATTGCTATATGTTAATTAGAAGTATCAAAACATTAGCAGTAAGAATGGAAAAGCATAACTCTAACGCTATGATAATAAGTGAATATTTAAATAATCATCCTAAGATCAATAAAGTAAGATACCCTGGTTTAAAAAATGATCCAAATCATGAGATTGCTAAATCGCAAATGAGAGGTTTTGGAGGCATAATCTCAGTAGATTTACAAACTGATTTAAAAGGGACGCTAAATTTTTTAGAAAATATTGAAATCTTCACCTTAGCTGAAAGTCTAGGCGGGGTTGAAAGCTTAATTGAGCACCCAGCAATAATGACTCATGCTTCAATAGATAAGAATATTAGAGAGGAATTAGGTATTAGTGATTCTCTAATTAGATTATCAGTAGGTATTGAAGACTCGGAAGACCTTATATCCGCTTTAAATAATGCTCTTAAATTAATCTGATACAATAATTTTTTTTAAATCTGGAGCAGAATAATTGGGACCTTTCATGACCTTTCCTGAATCATTATATATAGGATTTCCATCTTCTCCTAATTTACTCATATTCGATCTTTGGACCTCATCAAAACATTTATCCAAATTAACACCAAAAGAATGACCTGCTCCATAAGTGACATAAAGTATGTCTGTTAAAGCATCTGCAACTTCAACAATGTCATTATTTTTTATAGCTTCTTTTAATTCATTTAATTCTTCTTCAATTAAATCAACTCTTAATTGAACAATTGAATCTTCAGGAAATGACGCTTTTTCTTTTACATCCTGACCATAGGTATTCATAAATGCTTTAACTTTATTAAAATTAGACATATCACTCATTTCTTTTTTATTTATTTGTAAAAAATATCGTTAAAAGTAATAAAAATAAATAGAAAAGATATAATTGTTATACCTGTTGCAATATAAATGCGCGTAACCAGCTCAGGCAGAGAGTTTGAAAATATTTTACTAATAACGAAATAAACAATATGACCACCATCTAAAAGAGGTATAGGTAATAAATTAAATACTCCTACAAAAAGAGAAATAACAATAAATAAAAAAATAACACCTCTTATTTTATCTAGCATCATTTGATCAGCCATTTTGACTATACCTACTGGCCCCGCCAATTGATCACCTAAAGTGTTATCTTGATATGATTTTTTAAGAAAATTAATTGAAGCGGCGTAATACGTAGGTATGAAAATAAGTGAGTTTTGAATTGATTTATTTAAATTATATTTATCAATTATAGGTTCATTATTAGTAGAGATACCAATAACATATCTGTTAATTTCATCATTAAATTTTAAATCAAAGTTTTTTTCAATTATTTGACCGTCTCTTTCAACCAATAAAGAAATAGATTTATCACTACCTAAAGCCTTTGGAATATCACTGAATTCATCGATCTGAAGGTTGTTAACTGAAATTATAACATCATTTACTCTTAAATCATTCTCTTTAGCTGCAGAATCATCCATGACTTTACCAATAATTGGTAAAAAACTAGCAATACCAAAAAAAAAGAAAATACTAAAAAGGGCTATCCACGCGGATAAAATATTAAATACACTACCTGCAAGTAAGATAAATATTTTTTGATACAATTGTAATGATTGAAAAGATCCAGGTTCATCATTTGAATTTTTTTGGAAAACTGAATCGAGACCTTTAATTTTAACATATCCACCTAGAGGTATTGGGCAAATTTTCCAGATAGTATTATTTTTATCTTTGAATTGAAATAATGGTTTGCCAAAACCTATAGAAAAATCAGTTACTTCAGCTTTAAAAATTCTAGCAAATAAATAATGCCCAAACTCATGTATAAAAACAATACAAATAAATACTATTAATAAATTAATATATATCATTAAATTTAAGCGTTAGATACGTCTTCGTATTCTTCAACAGGAGGGCAAACACAAAATAAATTTCTATCTCCGTATACATTATCAATTCTTGCAACTGGTGCCCAGTATTTATTATTATATAAATATGAATGTGGGAATGCAGCTTCCGTGCGTGAATAAGCATGTGTCCAATTATCGCTTGATATTTCCTCAATCGTATGTGGCGCATTCTTAATTGGGTTGTCATCCTGATCATATTTGCCGGTACGGACTTTTTCTATCTCCTTGTGAATTGATATCATAGCAGTCACAAACCTATCAATTTCTTCTTTAGATTCACTTTCAGTAGGCTCAATCATAAGTGTCCCTGGAACAGGAAAAGACATAGTTGGTGCATGAAAACCATAATCAATTAATCTTTTGGCAATGTCTTCTTCGGACACATTTAGTTCATCTTTAATTGGCCTTATATCAATTATACATTCGTGAGCTACCATTCCATTTTTTCCTGAATACAAAATAGAAAAATAATCTTTAATTTTTTCTTTTATATAATTAGCATTCAATATTGCAACTTGCGTAGCAAGTTTAAGACCTTCATCACCCATCATTGAAATATAAGAATATGAAATTGGTAAAATTGATGGACTTCCCCATGGAGCTGCGGATACAGCATCAAGCTCTGTTAAACCTAATTCATTTTGCACAATAGGATGGCCTGGCAAAAATTTCTCTAAATGTGATTTTACACCTATTGGACCCATTCCTGGGCCTCCACCACCATGTGGTATACAAAAAGTTTTATGAAGATTCATATGAGAAACATCTGGACCAAATTTACCAGGTTTTGCAATCCCAACCATTGCATTAAGATTAGCTCCATCCATATAAACTTGACCACCAGCACTATGAATTTTTTCACATATTTCTGAAATAGACTCCTCAAAAACTCCGTGAGTAGAAGGATAAGTGATCATTAATGAAGCAAGGTTTTCACCAGCTTCATTAATTTTTTGTTCAAGGTGACTTAAATCAACATTACCTAAATCATCACATTTCACTATAGATACTTCCATACCGCACATTTGTGCACTTGCAGGATTTGTTCCATGGGCACTGTTAGGAATTAAACAAATATTTCTGTGACCTTGATTATTAGACTCGTGATATTTTTTTATTGCTAATAGACCTGCAAACTCCCCTTGTGCTCCAGCATTAGGCTGTAGAGATATTGCATCAAATCCTGTTATATCTTTGAGCATAGCGATTAATTCATGCATCATTTGATTGTAACCTTCTCTTTGATGTTTTTCTAAAAAAGGATGTGCATTAGCAAAACCAGGAAGAGTAATTGGTAACATTTCTGATGCGGCGTTTAATTTCATAGTACAAGAACCAAGAGGTATCATTGATCTATTGAGTGCTATATCTTTATTTTCTAACTTTTTTAAATAGCGCATCATTTCTGTTTCAGAATGATAAATATTAAAAATAGGATGTGTTAAAATTTTATCATCTCTAATTAAGTTTTCATCAGAAAATACGGTATCAAGATCTTTTTCAATATTATCAATATTTATTTCTTTATTTGAGACATTGAAAAACGAAATTAAGTTATCAATATCTTCTAAAGTAGTAGTTTCATCAATTGTAAGAGAAAATTTATTGTTATCTATTAATCTAAAATTAATACCTTCTTTAACTGATTTATTAAACCATACTTCTGAGTCACTGTCTTCTATAACCAAAGTATCAAAGAATTTATTAGAAATAATTTTAAAACCAATTTCTTGAAGAGATTTTTTTAAATATCTCGCATTATAGTTTATTTTGCTCGCAATATTTTTTAATCTCTCAGGTCCATGATAAATTGCATATGCTGCTGCAATAATTGCCAATAGAGCTTGGGCTGTACAAATATTACTTGTAGCTTTCTCTCTTCTTATATGTTGCTCTCTAGTTTGAAGCGCCATTCTATATGAGCGTTTGTTATTTCTATCAACAGATACACCAATCAATCTACCTGGCATTAATCTTTTAAATTCATCTTTAGTTGCAAAAAAAGCTGCATGAGGACCACCTAATCCCATTGGAACTCCAAAACGCTGTGAACTTCCAATAACGATATCTGCATTATAGGAGCCAGGTGATTTCATAATCACCATACTCATAATATCGGCTGCAATTATCGATATGATATCAAGTGATTTGTTTTTAGAAATATATTTTTCTAAATCATGTATTTCACCATAAGTATCAGGATTTTGAATAAAACAACCAAACGTATCATCGTTAGG
>ERZ802827.1779-NODE-1779-length-10378-cov-8.9815_pt1 | contig 10378 bp, 10 predicted proteins | sample MGYA00345652_ERZ802827 | MGnify/ENA primary metagenome ERZ802827 (study PRJEB30503, sample SAMEA104212372) | marine metagenome | biome: Westerlies Biome; feature: [SRF] surface water layer (ENVO:00010504) within the epipelagic zone...; material: water... | reverse complement strand
CTAACCCTAACCCTAACCCTAACCCTAACCCTAACCCTAACCCTCGCCACCCTCAGTGTCGTTCTTAATGTTGGTCATGGTGAAGATGCGCAGCTTGAGGCAGGAGTTCATGTACTGCGTCTTGGCCGCCATGAGAAGGTCCATGGCCTCGTAGGCATCGATGTACCAGATGTTGATGTTGAGGTAGCCATGGGCCTCGTGGTCGTGCCGGCGCAACATCACCTCCCGGTAGTGGCGCGAGGCGGCCTCGAGGGTGAGCTTGTGGTCCTCCTTGGAGGCCAGCAACTCCTTGTGCTCCTTGATCGCGATCTCGAGGTTGAGCTTGTGGTGGTACTCCATAGCGCGGAGCTTGGCCAAACACGACATGGGGTCTGGGGGGTTTAGTTACGTTAGGGCTTAAAAAGACCGCCCCAAACTTTGAAAAAGCGTACTCCACCAGTGCTCCCATGACCCAACCAAAAGCGCCCGCCGTCGGCACCACTGTGGTCAGTTTCGCGCGCTTAGAAGGTAAGGAGCGGGGGATCAAGCGCAGTGGTCATTCTTCAGTTAGGATTTCATACAATTCTATACAGTTCTTCACCGCGGCTCGTCGTATCAATGCCATAGATGAGCTTCTTTAGACGCATCCTGTGTGCCAGTGCAGCCTCTGCATCTATCTTGGCCTGTGCAAGCTCTGCAGCTATCTTGACAAAGCGTGACTCGTAGTCTTCGTGGTTCTCCACTGCCTCCTCGTAGGTGGTAATGTCAGAGAACTTGCGCTTGCGGTGATCTTCCACCTCCTTCTGACGTCTGTGGTGTGCGTCTGTGTCCTGCTGCTTCGCCAGACGGCTGACAGTCTCCTTGAGGATGGTGCGGTCTGTGGCACACAGTGGGTTCTTGCGGCGCTTCTGTAGTGTGCTGAGCTCTTGTGACAGGCTAGCCAGCTCGGCACTGTTGTTGTGACATGGTGGAGAGGTCAGTGGCCAGTGAGCCTTGCACACCAGACAGTTGGCTTCAGTGTTGATGAGCTGTGGACGGTTGAACGGCAAGATGGAGGGTGGGTAGTTAGTCTCCATCCATTGGTTCACAGTGTCAAGGGCAGAGATGCAGTTCTCGGAGAGCATGGTAGGTTGATACCCCCAGCAAGGGCGGAGAATTGCCAGCCCATTCTTTGTAAAAAGCGTATCCCACCAGTGCTCCCATGACCCAACCAAAAGCGCCCGCCGTCGGCACCACTGTGGTCAGTTTCGCGCGCTTAAGAGGTAAGGAGCGGGGGATCAAGCTCAGTGGTCATTCTTCAGTTAGGATTTCATACAGTTCTTCACCGCGGCTTGTCGTATCAATGTACTTCTTCTTGAGCCAGTACGCCAGCTGCTTCTTGGTGCACTTGTACCCGGCCTTGAGCTCGTCTTCGAGGTCCTCGGGGGAGTCCTCGCCGATGCACCACAGCTCCTCGATAATGTCATCAATGGTGGCCTCGTCCTCGTCCTTGAAGGGGTCGGCAAACTTCGCCTTGGGCGGCTGAGGCTCCTTGGGCGGCTGAGGCTTGGTGAGCTTGGCGACCTCTGCGTCGCGCACTTGCTCCGCCTCGAGGATGCGGACCGTGGCCATCGCTGTATTGTACTCGCAGTACTGCTTCTTGAGCTCAGCCTTGTGCGCCGTCGTGATTGCGTTGTGGAACGCAATCATATCGGCCGACTTGGGCTGCTCGCTGGCCTCGTGCTTCGTCAGAACCTTGATGGCGAGATCGACGCGCTTCTGGATCTCTGCGGCCTTGACCTTGAGGCTGTTGATCTTCTTCTGGGACTTTGAGATCGCGGATTGGAGCGGCATGAGGGACTTGGGAGGGTGTTTGCGTTGCGAGAGAATAGTTTCGGCCAGGGCTGGTAAAGACCGCACCAAACTTTGTAAAAAGCGTACTCCACCAGTGCTCCCATGACCCAACCCACCATGCTCCCATGCCCCCGCTTGAGAACGCTTTTTGCAGAGTTGGGAGGGTAAGTACATATTTCCACTAGTGTAGTTCCATCCAAATAAACGGAACCTACAAAAGAAAAATGAAATTCTACGTCAACGGCCCGAAGCTTTCGCTCGCACTTCCCGCCTGGATTGGCTCCGGCAACGACACCAACCTGGCCACCAACGCCGTGCACCACATCCATCAGTCCCTCCTCCGCCTCGGCTACGCGGTGCGGCAGGTGGAGATGGACGGCTCGTGGTGCCGTGCCTCCCAGACCTCTGAAGAGCTTGGCTACCCCCAGGAGATGATCGCCATGGTTCACATCCACTTCGGCGGAGCTGGAGTGGTAAATAAGACACTCGAGAATGCGATCTCGGTCGCCGAAGATGCGGTCCTCGAGTGGGCCGTGACCGCCCCGCCCCACATCTGGGACAAGGTGAGCGTCCCACTGCTGGACCTCAAGGATGACGACCCACTTACGGTAGATGATCTGATGGAGCTTTTAGATTAAATCAAATGCTGGGATATGCTTCAGTTCTTCAATTATGGGCAGCACGTGGTTGCGGTAGGCTTGGACGGCACGCCAGAAGGCGGCAAACTTGGGCGAGTGCTTGGCGAGCCAGTCGGGGTCACGGCGGACCGTGGTGATGTCAATGATCTCTGGCATTCCATCGACGCTGGGCTTGTATTGGACGAAATCACACTCCTCCAGTTCGAAGATCTCAAGGCCAAGCTGGATCTGGTGGGTGTACTGCGGTGGGACTTTGCCTGGCACAATCTTGCGGGTGGCTGGGCACTTCACCTCCAAGAGACGTGGGGGAAGACGTGGGTGAAGGACGATCCCATCAGGTGAATGAGCCAGGTCAGAGCGACTTGGATGAGGGACGAGACCAAGCTCAATGTGCTTCCGACCAGTCCGAGAACAGTAGAGGTCGATGGCCACGGGCTCGTACTTTTGGCCGTGGGCGGTAAAAACGTTTCCTCGGAAAGTGCTTTTGATCCCTGCCTTTTGAGCAACCAGTCCTGCTGGTCCCTCGTATGGATTTGTTCCGAGTAGAGTGTCCGCAATGGATCCCGTGATGCGGTCTCCACGGAGCTTGAACCACTCTGGGGATCTCTGTGAAACCAATGGAAGAGCCCTAATTTCTTGGAGGCGGGGAGTGGTGAGGTAGCCATCGATGTTCATAGTTGTGAGTTAGAGATTAGCACGATGAGTCCCGATGACCTAAAAGTTTGTAATTAACGTACGGTACGCTTTTACAGAGTTTGGTGACGTTCTGGGGCATGGGAGTACCGTACCAATGCTCCCATGTCCGTCTGCCATTGGTGCTGCCATCCCTACACCTCTGATACAATTAGACTACCCATCCGCCGCAATAAAACGAATGCGTTGGAGTTTGGGTCGGCTGAGTTCTGTTCCTTAGATTGCTGCCGAGCCCACACCCAGCGGGCGCGTGGCACCCCCTCACTCTCACTCCTCCGCTGCCTTTGGCGGGAACTGGACCCATGGACTTGCTGCCAATCCCCCCTCCTTCCTACCGCCCCACCCTATGAGGCACTTAAGATGTTTGGTGGTCACCTTAGCATTGAAGAATTCAGGAGTGGGTCAGTCACCTTCCCCAACCCCATGGTCGCTCGGGGAACCGTGACCAGACTGATGATCCCCAACGAGACCGCTCAAGTTCTCCGATTCACCACGGAACCCACGTACAACCTAAGCCGCCCCTCGTCTAAATCCATGGGTAAGTGGTTAAGATCTTAGGTAGGGGATACCAGTCTTATCACAAATCATCCTCCAGCGTCGGTCTTGCTCCAATTGAGGGCGGCGGGTGCGCAAGTGAGAGATCTCCCAAGGGCTCGGGTCGACCCCATGGACTCTGAGGAGCTGGGAGACTATGAAAGCCATGCCCAGAACATTCTTGCGGTCCCTGGTCTGTTCAAATGCCCACTCCACCTGCTTGAAGGACTGGACCACCTTGGCCTCCACCTCGGGCGGGATCTGTGGCGGTGGCGGCCCGCCGAGCTCGATGGCGACCCGAGGAAGCGAGCCGTAGACGCGAGAGAGGCGGTAGGGCTTGAGCAGCGTCCTCAAGAGTCGGGGAGTGACTTCACCAGGCGGTGTCCGATGTTTCTGAACCTCTTCTTGCGCGGCAGCAAGTAGGCGAGGTAGTAGTCGTGTTCGGCTGCGCGCCTGAATATCGTCGAGGTAGCCCCGTAGGTGTGTAGCCCGATTGTATAAGCAACGCCGGTGTCGTGGTCGAGCGTCAATGCCGAAAGCGGAACAGACGGAAGGGGGTGGAGGTCCGTTGGTGCCGCACCATTCGCAGACCGACTCGCTACCCGCCAGTAGGAACGTCCCTCCGCAGGAGCACTGAGTAGGTACAGAACAGGGTACGGCTGGAGGAAGGAATTGATCACGTTCGGATCTGGTAAGGTAGGGTTCGAGGGCTGGGAGGGGGTCTCCATCGGTGGCGATGGCAGGCATGAGACGCAGCTCAAGGTCTTGGCGGTCAGACAGCGGAAGACGAGCCAGAATGCGGTCAGCGAGTTCCAAAGGCTGTAGCCTGTGATCTCCGATGTGGGTTCGTCTGGGTTCTCTGAACATCCTAGTTGCATTGGGGGCACTTGAGTTTCTTTAATTGGACGGAGCAGTGGCGGTGGAGGAAATGGCCGCAACTCCAAAGCTCAAAGCAGTTGGGACAGTCAATCTCGTCGAGGCAGACCACACACTTTAGGTCACCCCCCTCCTTCTTAAGCATTTGGTAGTAGGAATTCGACAAATACGTTCGCACGGGTTGCGGTTTCATTCTGAGCGCAACCCTGACCTCCTCCACAGCTTCGGAAACAGCCGTGGCCACCAAATCTTCCTCCTCATCCTCCACGGACTCTGGCTCAGAGTCGTAGGGCGACTCTGAGTCAGACGAGGGGGTGCTGCCTCTACGGGGCGGCATTTCTTTAGATTGCGTCTATAGATTAGCGTCCATGCGGAGGTTGTAATTGGTGGAGATCTGCTGCCACGAGGTCCCACGAGAGGAGGCCAGGGCATGAATCTTCTGAATCACATTGGGGTCGGCACGAACCAGATACTCAATCTGAGCCCTGAAGTAATCGGCCTCGCCCGTTCGGTCGGGGTGGCAGTTCACCACCTTGGTAGTGAAGGGGCCAAGGGGCAGTTGCTTGGCGGCGTGGATCATACGGGGGTCAGAAATGTGGTGGTGCTTGGCACGGTACCAGCTGACGGTTTTGTAGCGGTTGCGGTAGTAGTCCAGCTTGGCACCGTGGCGGATCAGATAGTTCTTGGAAGTATCCCTATTCTCCCTGTCCGAGATGACCATGTCGAGGTCCATCGTCCGCAGCCCAAACTCGATGGTCAGCGCCTGGCATAAGAACTTGGCCCACTCGCCTCGGTCAAAGGCCAGGTCGCGGCGGATGCACAGGGCCTCAAATGTCGGCGGGGTGCGCTGGGAGTTGGTGTGGGCCACGTGGTCCCGCACCAAATCCAGGTTCTCCATGCGGATGGCCGAGAGGTCGTGGCGGAGATCTCGGCGGAGCATACCCATGATATTGATGTAGGTGGCTCGGGTGTGGGGGTTGGGAGTGCGGTTGAGGAAGTAGAGGATTTGGTCCAAGGTGGCCAGCTCGACATCTCCCCCCAAGGCCCGCTGGATTGTGTCGAGCTGACCCAGGTACTTTCGTTTGGTGCTGGGGGCTCTGTCTTTGATTAGGATCTGTAGTTTCTGTGATTCAGTCGGCATCTCAATTCATACTACAATAGATTTAGGTACTTAGTACTATCAACTCAGTAATTTCCGTTCTCTACCAATGCTCCCTACTCCGTGGTGAGAGCATCTACCTTGATCTGGAGGGCGTTGAGCTGAGCCTGGATGTCGGTAACCGCGGCATCGTTGGAGAGCTCGTAGGCGTCGAGTTTGGACTGCACGGCGGCGGCACCTGAATCGGTGATCGCCCGGGCCAGTGTCCCAAGCTCAGCCTCGACGTCGGCGACGGCACCGAGGGTGAGCCTTGGTCCTATCTCGATCGCCGAGGTCGCGACCATCGTGACAGTTGAGGCATCAATATCAATATCCAGAGCATTGGTGGCGCCCGCATCGGAGCGAAGTTTTAGGTGCTGAACGAAAACACTCATCAGTTTAATAGTGAGATACATTTTTCTACGATACGAGAGCTTCTATCGTAGCCTGGAGTCCCGATAGCGAAGGCTGAAACGTCACCTGGGATCCATTGATTGGTAAGTTAGGAGTGAGCTCGTACTCCACCAGAGAGCCCTCGGGGACGTTGGACGTCGCCCCCGACCCATGGCCGAGGCCGTAGCGCTGGGACAACGAGTAGGACGACCCAGGCTGGGAGATGAAGAGACCTGGTGTGCTCCCAGTGTCGGCCCCCCCGTTGTTGTTCTGACCCCCGCCGAGGATGTTGGCGTACCCAACGGAGGGAACGACCGCGAGTGGCTTGACTCCGCAACTGCGGTACTCGGTGGTGAAGAACAGTAAGCCCTGGGTAGTATTTGCGGTGAAGGTCGGCTGCTCAGAGACCAAGACCCTTGACCCCAAAGACTCCACGTTGGTACCGTTTGCGGGGGAGGTGATGGTACCCACGGGAGCGTTGAGGGAGAGTGATTCGCCGATAAACCCCTTGGCAATCCTGAACTCTGTGTTGGCAGAAGCGGTAGGGTTGACGCTGAGGATGTATTGCTCCCCACCAACGTACTCAACTCCCAAGAACTGAGCGTCGTTCCCAAGTGGTACGGAGGTGACCCATCGTAGTCCATCGGGTGAGTAGTAGAGTAACTTCTCTGGTTGGGTGTCACTCGACACATAGCCCGTCGCTATGAGTCCACCGAAACCAGTGGTCACATTGTAGAACTGCTGGTTCCCCCCTAGGTTGGCGAACGTGGTGCTCTTGGTCAGAGTGGTGGATTCACGGGGGAAGGAGTAGGTGTAGATCCTCCAATCGTCTACGCCCTTGTACTCGTTCGCGACGATTCCCAGTGAGGTAGCCCACCACTGAGGGTACCCGAACTGCCCATGGTCTGGGTCGTTGGCGATGGTATCGGCCCGAGACCGCTCCCTTAGTGAAAAGAGACCTGTGTCCGTGAAGGTCAGCGAACCCGAGGCACTGATGCGGAGGGCTAGGATGCGGTAGTAGTCCCCAGCAAAGTAACCACCGCGAGTGTAGTAGGCGTCCCCGTACCGCAAGTACTCGTTCCACCCATTCAACCTGGCCTGGAAGATGGGTTTGAAGCCTGGGTTGTTGGGGTCGTCGGGCATGTCGACGAACGTCCAATTGATTCCGTCACCCGACAACCCGACTCGGTTCTGGGAGAAGGCCACGAATCTACGGTGCTCGGTCTCGTAGTAGACGTCCGAGAAGCGGTAGCGACTTGCAGTGTCCTCCGAGATTCCAGGGACTCCAGGTCCTGGAATTGGAATCGTTGAGTCGTTCACCGCCTCGTACCAGTTCACCGCATCAGTTGAGTAGAATATCACACCCTTGGTGTTGTTCGGGTAGCCGACACACACGAACATCTCATCGCTGTGGGCGAAGGCGTAGGGTTGAACGAGGGCGCAACCGAACCCCCTCCAGGTGACCCCGCGGTCGAACGAGACTACGGATGGGACGTTGAAGTAGTTCCGACACGCCCAGACGGGGGCGTAGGTTCGAGTCTCGATTGTCGTGCCAATCTCACCCAGGATCGCGTTGTCATCGATCCTGGATGCTGCATCGTTTGTGTCAAACGGCTGGATGATCCGGCTCTGCCCACTATTGACTATTGAGCGAGTCAAGTAAGGCGCATCGGGGGTGCCGCCGATTAAGGTCTGATTACCTCCGCCCGCAAGGCTCATGATGAGTTGGCGGGAATCAAATGGGAATCGTTGTGAGGCATACCATATGGTCGGGTCGTCGTCGTAGGCGTATCGCAGTAGCTCATCGTTGCAGTAGAAGAAGACGCTTGTCGACGGGTTGTCACTCCGAGGGTCAGGGTTCTTCTTCACCCAAGGCCCAGCAATGCGGTCTGTTGTCTGCGTTTGTACCTTAACTCTCAAACCGTCGTGTGAGTAAGCCATGTATGTGGTGGTGTGTGTGGGTGAGGTTTGCCACCACATCACCACCTTGCCAGAGGAACAGAAGTTCTCACCAACGCCGTTGGCGTAGTACGCTTCGGCGGCGTGGTAGGGAGTCGGTTGGACACCGAACAGGTATCGATGGTCCGAGGTCTGCATCGCGAACCCAAGTCCACGACCGAACGGGTAGATTGAGATGGAGGTCACGTTGACGGGGTTAAGACCCGTCGCCACTCGGTCCCATACCACCCCGTCGCGGGAGAGGAGGAGGTAGCGGCCATCAATGGAGTAGGTGGCGTAGAGACCCCAGTCCTCGACCCAAGTGTTGTCCTGGAAGATTGGGACTGTGGTGAAGTCGGTCATTAGGTAGGGATCCTTGGTGATTGAGAAGGCGAGTGGGAACTCCTGTAACGCCACCCCATCGGAGGAATTAGAGAGGGTAGAACGGCCAGTGTTCTGGAGCGTGTGGAGAGTGAAGAGATTCCGGCGGTGGAGTGAGTTGACCAGCGCCCCACCCGAGGAGCAGGGCATCAACTCCCAATTGTCGTGGGTGAATTCGCTGCCCGAAGGAAGATCGTACGACCACCCGTAGCTGGTCTTATTATCCCTTCGGATATTGCCTGGCATCAACCAGAAGGTCCGTTTCGACGCCTCGTAAAACCAGTAGTATAAAGGGGCATGACGGAGCTCGGCACAGCCGTTAAACAGCGACTGGTTCAGGCTCTGTTCGAATCCATTGGTCCGACCAGTCTTGCCCCATGGGTAGGGAGTGTCGGCGGTGAATTGGAATGACTTAAGCTTCGAGTAGTCGTAGAGTCGGTTGCGGAAGGTGACCCACCCGTCGTTGTTCAGTCCCGTCTTAAGTTGGAGCTCGAACCGAGAGGAGTCTGGTGGGGTGTAGCTTATGATAGACGTGGCGCTGTCAAACGCTTCGATGGCTGCGGTGTTGTCGTTCACCTTGGTCGTCAAGGTTGAAAGCTCGGTGTCATTCGAGTTGATTTGGTTCTGTAGGTTAATGTCGGCATTGGTGCGGTTGGTCACCTCCGACGCCAACCCCGATGTGCTGGCACTGATGAGACCTGCCAAACGAGTGTCCTCATCGGCCCGTGCCGTGGCCTCCGTGCTTAGGTCGGTGGTGAGGTTGTTGATGTTCGACTGGAGGGTGGTGTCGGCGAGAGTGCGGTCGCCCACCTCATTGCTGATGTTGCCAGCGTTGCTGGTGATCTGGGTCTGGAGGGCCGTGTCGGCGTTGCCGCGGTCGGTCACCTCCTGCGCCAACCCCGATGTGTTGGTGCTGATGAGACCGCCCAGCCGGGTGTCCTCCGACGACCGTGCCGATGCCTCGGAGGTGATTGCGGATGCGTTGGTTGTGGCGAGACCCTCAATCCGAGTGTCCTCGGTGGAGCGGTCTCTCGACTCGTCGTTCAATCTGTCACTGAGGTTCGCGTCCGCATCGGAACGGGTCTGGACCTCCTGTGACAACCCATTGGTGTTCACAGTGACCTGGTTCTGAATGGCAGTGTCGGCGTTGGTACGGTCGGTGATCTCCTGGGCCAACGTAGACCGGAGGTTAGTGTCGAGAATCCACTTGGAAGTCGAACTGTCCCAGGTGAGGAGGTTGCCGTCGGACGGAGTGGGGGCGTTCACATCGGTGAGACTGTTGAGGTCAATTTGGGTGGGCATCCACGTAGTCCCATCGAATTGGAGTAAGCCGCCTGTGGCCAGACCAACCAGGTTCACATCCGAGAGGGCACCGAGGGAGATGTCCTCGACCACCGAGGTACTCGAGACGGGTTCCCACTTGGACTCCGTGGAGTTCCATCTGAGGATGTCATTGCTGCTGGGTGCAGCGTCAGATACGTCTTCGTTGAGTGACAGGGTGAGGACAGTAGACTGGAATTGGGAGGTGGTGCCATCGCCGATATCTTTCAGGATTCCCCGCCGAGATGGGATGACCTCGACGTCGCCCAAGCCGTTGATCTCGTACTGCCCAAGTCGAAGGCGTCCGGGGACCCACTTTGAGATTTGCTCGGAGTAGGTCAGGACTAGGTTCTCTCCGTTCGGGGTGAGGTCGCCACTGGACGCCACATCCAATAGGTCATTGAGAACCTGGACGCCGCCTGCACCGCCTGAGTACTGCAGGGTGCCCGACGAAATGAGTGGGGTTCCTGGACCCTTGAAGGTGAAGCCGTCGTCATCGAAGGTGGTCGAGTGGGGCGTGTTCACCTCGGAAAGCAGGATGTCACCCACCGTGTAACGGTCCAGGAACGACGTGGCCCCCCAATTCGAGCACCACCCCTTCCTAACCGTCCCTTCGTAGACGAATCAAACCGAGGTGACCTGACCGCCGTCGTCC
>ERZ802827.1773-NODE-1773-length-10403-cov-8.80847_pt1 | contig 10403 bp, 9 predicted proteins | sample MGYA00345652_ERZ802827 | MGnify/ENA primary metagenome ERZ802827 (study PRJEB30503, sample SAMEA104212372) | marine metagenome | biome: Westerlies Biome; feature: [SRF] surface water layer (ENVO:00010504) within the epipelagic zone...; material: water... | reverse complement strand
ATCCCAAGCTCGTTGACTGAATCGATGCGATGGTCTGAGGCGTCTCAGATCTACTGCATCCTTGATGCCGCTCGCTTGATGGTGAGCGGCATTTTTATTGTTTGATATTGCTTAGGGTTTGAGCAGTAAGGGGGCGTCCGTTGCTGGGATGTTGTACTTCACCCTCAGATCCACAACGGGTTGATCAGCGACCGCCCAGAAATCAAGGTCTTGAATGAGGTTCACGGAGCAGGCCAAGCCTTTTTCATATCCAGCCATGGCTGCATCAGGAATGAATTGACCAGTTTCTGGTGGGATGATGCTGTTGCTTGTGCTGAAAGCCTTGCCGAGGTGAAAGTCGAGAATCACCTCCAGCAGGGATTCAAATCCGAAGCCATCGGTGAACAGACCTGCCTGAAAGGCCGCCACATTCATCTCTCCAGGGCTGTCTGTGTTGAATCCTCCAAGGATGTGGCAGCAGTCGTGATTCACCAGAAGCTCTGAGGTGCTTTTGTGCTCTCCTGGCAGAGCCCAGCCGCGGTCGCGGTACCAGTGAAAAAACGTATGGCCGAGGGTTCCCTCAGCGAAGGTGTCGAGAGTGGCATATCGGCTGGCAACGGACGCATCTCCGATGGCCTGATGGACGGCCGTGATCACACCACGAACGAAGCGAGAGGGGCTGTCGAGACCTAAAAATTCAGCCATGCTTCTGCGCCCGTAGTCGAGAAGCAAGCGCCTGAGATGGTTGTCCCTCACCTGGTGCAGGTCTCGCAGAGTTTGGGGCGCGATCTCGAGAAATGATGCGAAATCGTCCACTACGCCCACCATGCGTGGATCCACGTTCATGTCCACATAGGGAATGAGCACGAGGATCTGAATCAGCTGTTCCCGCTTGCTTCGATCCGCAATGAGCGCGGGGTAATCAGGAGGATGGCGAATCTCTAGGGATTCGAGTTCCACTGAGGAATGCAGAACATGGCGCTGAATGGCCTCCATCATCTCCAGCGTGATCGACTCCAGTGAAAGCACGCCTCCCGCTGTTCCAACGGTTTTGATCGCCTGCAGAAAGAGTCGCGCTTCCGCGTCCGTCCACTGAAGTTGCTGGGGCATTGATCGGAATCGGGTGCCCCGATTTAGCACCCAGGTTTTGGATGACGTTGTCGTTGCGGTGACCAGCTCTTCGGTTTCTTCAGAAAGTCCTCCGATGGTGGACGGTTTTTGCTCTGACCGATGAATAGCTTGAGACCAGTAAGTCTTGAGTGTCTCGAGGTGAAACGTCTTTGTTTTGGGCGGGGAGTCTGCTGCGCTACCGCCGTCACCGCTGTGTTCCTTTGCGGCGCTGCTCCCGGTTCGGCCTCGATGGCATCTGCTCCGGCCGTTGAGGATACGCACATTCATCTCGATCTGAGACAGCGGCGCATCAGCGTGATCCGCAATGGTCAACGCATTGGGCCCTGGCCTGTGGCCATCGGAGACCCAAAGACTCCCACGCCGACCGGCGTGTTTCAGGTTGAGAACAAGCGCGTGAATCCTCAGTACGAAAGTACCAAGTCAGGTCGTGTTCATCCTGTGACTGGACCCTCCAGCCCCCTGGGCCATCGCTGGATTGGTTTTCTTCGGCAGGGGCCCAACCAATTCGGGATTCATGGAACTCCCTGGCCCCATTGGGTGAAGATCCGCGCAGCAGTCTCCAATGGGTGCGTGCGCATGCTCAACGCCCATGTGCAAAAGCTCTATGAACTTGTTGATGTGGGCACCCCGGTGAAGATCACGCGCTGATGCCCAGCTCCCTCAACAGAGGGGAAGACTGCGGTCAGGCTTCGGGGCGAACCGCCTCGAAGATCTCCTGAAGGATTTCCCCTGCACCGCGGGATTTCAAGTCTGCGGCTAGGGCTCGTCCGATGGCTTCAGGATCGGTGAGGCTTCCTCGGCGCTCGTCACGGATCAGGCGCAGGCCATCCAGGCTGGCCACCATGCCAGTGAGGATCAGTTCCTGCCCATCGATGCGGCTGTTCACACCGATCGGAACCTGGCATCCTCCTTCCAGTTCACGCAGAAAAGCCCTTTCAGCCAGGCAGCGTCCGGCTGTGGGTGCATGCTCGAGTACCTGAATGATCTTCAGCACCTCAGGCCGATCACAGACGCACTCGATTCCAAGAGCACCCTGCCCGACGGCATGCAGGGAGATATGGCCAGGGATGATCTGGTGGATGCGGTCCCCGAATCCCAGCCGGCTCAGGCCTGCGGCCGCGAGAATCAAGCAGTCGTATTGACCTGCATCGAGTTTCTCGAGGCGGGTGATCACATTTCCGCGGACATCTTTGAATTGGAGATGGGGGAAGTGATGGCGCAGCTGGGCCAATCTGCGTAGAGAGCTTGTGCCAACCACCGAGCCTTCTGGAAGGGTTTCCAGGGTGTGGTCAGCGTTTTTGCTGTTGACCACAAGGGCGTCTGCAGGATCTTCTCTCTCGGTGATGCATCCCAGCATCAGCCCTTCAGGGAGGTTGGTTGGCAGATCCTTCAAGGAATGGACGGCGATCTCTGCCCTGCCCACAAGCATCTGCGCTTCAAGTTCTTTGGTGAACAGGCCTTTGTCACCGATCTTGGCGAGGGCCACATCAAGGATCTTGTCGCCCTGGGTGGCCATGGCTTCAACTGAGATGGCCATGCCTGGGTGCGCCGACTCAAGCTCCGCCTTGACCCAGTTGGTCTGAACCATGGCCAGCTGGCTGCGGCGGGACGCGATGCGCAGGTGCTCGAGAGCCATGGACATTTCAAAACGATGGTCAACCCTACGAACCCTAGGGATCCAAAAACCCTCAGCTTGAAGAGAGTGACACGGAATGAATGCGGTGGATTCCATCGCTGCCATTCATTCTTCGCGCAGTGCCGACCATCGGTCTTTGGTTGCCGAGTCTCGTGAGCCATCTGGCTCGGCCCTCTCGTCGCTGTGACCTAGGTGATCTGGCTGGGAACAGATCACTCTTGGGCCTCATTGAGCAGACCAGCCCAGGACTCTCATCAATCGGCCTACGATTGAATCCCATCGATTGGGTTTCATGCCAGGACCTGTCGTTAACGGTGTGAAGGTGAGCCGTTCCGCATCCGGTGAAGCCGCTCATCAAATGGCTGAATCACTCCCTTTTCTGCCTGTGCTCAGTGAAGGAACGATCCGCGTGGTGTTACTCACCAGTGGGCTCTTGGTTGTGGCACGTCTCAGGCAGACCACCGATCCAGATGGCGATCGTGCTTATCAGTTGATTCGCCCTATGCGCCTGGTCGGGGACCTCGATGGTGATGAATGGTCCTTACATCCGTTTCTTGCGGGGCTGACACCGCAGCGCAACATCGTGATGCTGAAGGCCGCAGTGGCCGCAGTGCTGGAGCCCGAAGCCAGAATTCTTCAGGTGTACACGCGCTCCACAAACCAGGAATGCCCACCGTCAGAAACCCCTGTGGAGCGGTTGAAAAAAGCGTTCCAGGAATTCACAGACAGTATTGAGACCGGTTGAGTCCTTGCGAAGAGGAGTCATTGAGGCCAAATTGCAGCACTTGACTCACAAATTCGACGACAACGGTGAGCCAGTGATGCGTCGGGAGTTGGAGCGACAGCCCGTCTTCATGGGTAACGGTTCCCTGCCAGAGAAGACAACTTCTGCGTGTGCAGCATTCCGCTACCACTGGAATTGATAGCGCTTGTAGAACTCGCTGACTTGGAGATTCCCGCTGTCTTCAAGAAGAGCGGTTCTATCAAACTCTCGATCACGACATCGGGTACACGTTAAAAAGCCCCGCGTAAGCGAGGCATATGAATTGACTTCAGAGAGCTAACCAAAACATCAAATAGAGCAAGAGGCTTTTTTGATGCCAAACGATCAAAAGAAGGAAAGGATCACAACAAGTGGCACAGGCTCAAATTCAATGCCAACCCGATACTCCATGCAAAACTCATTTTCCTGCCAAAATGAAACCCCTGAGAACCTTTGTTCTGCAAAGGCTTTCAGGGGCAACGGTCTTTTGCTCTTCAGAGCGTTGGATTATTTGATGTATTCCTTGAGTACGCCGTTGCGGTTGGGATGACGCAGTTTGCGCAGAGCTTTGGCTTCAATCTGGCGGATGCGTTCGCGGGTGACATCGAAGATCTGTCCGATCTCCTCAAGGGTTTTCATGCGGCCGTCATCGAGGCCGTAGCGAAGTCGCAGGACATCCCGTTCCCGTGGGCTGAGGGTGGCCAGGACGCCCTCAAGGTCTTCCCTGAGAAGGTTCTTGGCCACATCCTGTTCTGGATTCTCGATGTCGGCTTCAATGAAGTCGCCAAGGCGTGAATCTTCTTCCTTGCCGATCGGTGTTTCCAGTGAAATCGGCAGTTGGGCTGATTTCGCAATAAACCGCAGTTTTTCGATGGTCATCTCCATCGATTCGGCGATTTCTTCTTCCGTGGGCTTGCGGCCGAATTCCTGACTCAGGACCTTGGTCGTTTTTTTGATCCGTGAAATCGTCTCGTAGAGGTGAACCGGCAGTCGGATCGTGCGGCTCTGGTCGGCAATGGCGCGGGTGATCGCCTGGCGAATCCACCAGGTGGCGTAGGTGGAGAACTTATAACCCTTCTCATGATCAAATTTTTCGGCGGCTCGGATCAGACCCAGGCTGCCCTCCTGAATCAGGTCCTGGAAGCTCAGGCCGCGATTCATGTATTTCTTGGCAATCGATACCACCAACCTCAGGTTGGATTGCACCATCTTTTCCTTGGCTCTTCGCCCCAACATCAGTCGCCTGCGGAAGCGAATAACTGGCATCTCCACCAGGGCAGCCCATTCCTTGGTGTCGGGCAACTTGCCGTTGTCACTCTCAAACTGGGCTGCGAGTTCCTCGAGATGGAGTAAATCGGCAATCTTTCGGGCCAGTTCGATCTCTTCATCAGGACGCAACAGCCGGATTCGACCGATCTCCTGGAGGTAAACCCGAATGGAATCTTCGGTGTAGACCCCTTTCGGTCCCACCTTGATGCTGGCGAGAACCTTGGCTTTAGCATCAGCCTTGGCTTTCTCTTCTTTGGTGGTGGTGCCAGCATCAGCCGCTGATTGGGGAGTGTCTGCTGCTTTCCCCGACGCATTGGCCAGCAATTGATCTGCTGCCGCATCAAGGTCTGGAGCTTTGGAGGCAGCTGTCTTGCTGCGACTGCGTGAGGTGGTTTTCGTGGATTTGGTTGCTTTCGCCGCAGGCTTGGCTTTGGAGCTCTTCGCGGACGTTGGAGCAGCCTTGCTCTTGGGCTTGGCTTTGACGGTTAAATCTTTGGGTTGACCATTGGCATCAGCCATCATCACGATCGCTGGTGCTTGCTTAGCGTCAGCCTGAGCGGATTTGCGCACTGCAGGGCTCATGGAAAATCAGGCGAAGAACTTCGATTTCGAACGTGCGACTGTGGTTTCTGAGAAAAGGTCAGAAAGTGTTCACTACGACTCCCGCTACCCGTTGCACTGGGGCAAACAACACGGGAGAGTGATCAAAATTCAGTCGATAGGGGTGTGGGTTATGCAGGGCTGTCAGGGGCGTTCTCAGACCGGTGAGCCAAAGGGTTAAACCTGACTCGAGCATCGTGTCTTCCCACTGGACGGAACTCTGCATTGTTCCGACAACAGCCTTTAGCTGTCCAACAGCTTCATCTTAAGAAAAAACATGTGATGTCTGCAACCCCAGTGGAATCCAGTCAACCGAACGGGGCTCAGGGGCCTGTACGGGTGGTGGATGTCTGGCTTGAAGCAGGACGGGATGGCCGCACGTTCACGTACGGGGACTATCAGCAACTAGGGCTCGCTTTTGGGGATCTTGTGGTTGTGCGGCTGCGAGGTCGTCGACTTCAGGGTCTTGTCATCGACTCCCGTCCTTTGCGCATTGAAACCCAGCAGCACTCGCAATCTCTTCAGCCCGTGGATGCTCTGCTCCAGCGGGCTGCGGTGGACCCCGACTGGCGAACCTGGCTCGATGCCATGGCAGCCGCCTGCCACACCAGTCCATTCCGAATGCTCAAAGCCGCGTTGCCACCAGGCTGGCTCGGGCAGCGCGGTCAGCCAGCCTCTCCAGGCCGAAAGCTCTGGTGGGTCGAACTAACGAGAACTCCCGGTGATCCCCATCCCAAGGCCGCCCGTCAACACGCCTTGCTGGAGAGTCTGAAAGCAGCTGGTGGGGGGGCATGGCAACGGGATCTCCTGAACCAGGGGTTTCACGCTGGGATGGTGCAGTCTCTACAGGTCAAGGGCTATCTGCGTCGAGAGCAGCGGATTGCTCCGGCTTCCGAGCCCTCCTTAGAGCTCCACGGTGATCATTGCAACGAAGACGGGCTGGAACCACCGCGTGATCTCACCGATGAGCAACAGGCTGCGATCAATCGTTTTCAATCCTTGCCTGATGGAGGCGGCCTCCTCCTCTGGGGAATCACTGGCTCAGGCAAAACAGAGGTGTATCTGCAGTTGGCGGCTGCGGAGATCGCCCGCGGTCGTCATTGCCTTCTCCTCACCCCTGAAATCGGCCTGATTCCCCAGTTGGCGGACCGCTGCCGCAACCGCTTCGGTCGTCGAGTTCTCGAATATCACAGTGGTTGCAGTGATGGGGAGAGGGTGCGCTGCTGGCGCCGCTGCCTTCAAGCTGAGGAGCCGCTGGTGCTGGTTGGAACTCGCTCAGCGATTTTTCTCCCCTTGCGTCCCCTCGGCCTTGTGGTGCTCGATGAAGAGCACGACAGTTCCTACAAGCAGGAATCCCCGATGCCCTGTTACCACGCACGGGATCTTGCCCTTGATCGGATTCGTCGTCAGGGAGGGCGACTTTTGCTTGGCAGTGCCACCCCATCTCTGGAGTCCTGGAGCCGGCTAAAGCCAAAGGGCCCCCTAGAGCTGGCAAGGCTTTCCTCCCGAATCTCCCGCCAACCCCTGCCCCCGGTTCGCATCATCGACATGCGTCTCGAGCTGGCGGAAGGCCATAAACAGCTCATCAGTCGCGCTCTGATGGACCGGTTGGCAGCCCTGCCTTCCAAGGGCGAACAAGCTGTTGTTTTGGTTCCGCGCCGGGGCTACAGCACCTTTCTCAGCTGTCGCAGCTGTGGTGAGGTGGTGATGTGTCCTCATTGCGATGTGGCCATGACCGTTCATGGCAGCCGCTCGCAGCAGCAGTGGCTTCGTTGTCATTGGTGTGACCATCGCGCAGCCTTGACAGATCACTGCACAGCCTGTGGTTCGTCAGCCTTCAAGCCGTTCGGCGCTGGCACGCAACGCGTGATGGAACGGTTGTCCGAAGAGCTGGATGGACTTCGCCTGCTCCGCTTCGATCGCGACTCAACGGGAGGGCGGGACGGGCACCGGCGCCTGCTGGCTCGATTCGCTGAGGGTGAAGCTGATGTCCTGGTCGGCACCCAGATGTTGGCCAAGGGGATGGATCTGCCCCAGGTCACTCTGGCTGCAGTGCTTGCGGCTGATGGCCTTCTGCACCGACCGGATCTGCGGGCTGGTGAGCAAGCTCTGCAGCTCATGCTCCAACTGGCTGGCAGGGCCGGCCGTGGAGAGAAACCCGGTGAGGTGCTTATTCAGACCTACTGCCCGGATCACCCGGTGATCCAGCATCTGATCGACGGGCGCTACGAACGGTTTCTCGAGGAAGAATCGACTCTCAGACAGCAAGCGGGGCTCGTCCCCTACGCGAGAGCCTGTCTGCTCCGATTGGCGGGGGAGTCCGCAGCTGCCACGGCGACGGCAGGAACTCTCCTGGCAGAACAACTTCGCCCTTTGTGCGCCGCTGCCGGTTGGCAGCTGCTTGGACCAGCGCCAGCTCCGGTCGCCCGGGTGGCAGGGCGCAGCCGCTGGCAGCTGTTGCTTCACGGCCCGCCGGAGACGCCCATTCCTCTGCCTCAGGGCTCAGTACTTTGGGATCGATTACCCAAGGATGTGACTCTTTCTGTCGATCCAGATCCCCTCCAGCTCTGACGTTCAGGAAGGGAGCTGCGGGTACCCGTAGCCGAGCGATTGCCGGATCGACTGCAAGAGAGTGCTGACCAACAGGAGCCCCAGGATCACAAGGCTGCCCAGGCCGAGGCGGCTCCATTGCCATCGATGCAACTGCAAATGGTTCACCTCGCCAGGGGCCAGAGACCAAACGAGGCGTTGTTCCTCGAGCCGTGCAGGGACCGGCACGCTGTTCACGTGGCGCAGGTCAGTGCTGGGGCCAATGGTTACTGCAAGGGAATCGCGGGGAAGCGAGTCGATCTCCGTCAGATCAAGCTTCAGGCTTAGGTTCTGCTGCACGCCGACCAACCAGTTCCGTTCATGGATGCTGAGATCCGGAGGTGGCAGCGACAGTCCTGCGGTGCGTCCCGCGCGTTCAACGGTGTCGGTCATCAATCTTGCGGCTGTATCAGCGTTCAGAGGCCGACTGGTGAGAGTGAGTTCACCATCACGCAAGGTTGCCTGAGTCCAGATCGGGTTCGGATCGCGCACCGCTGATCTGAAATTGCTTTGCCAGGGCAATGTGCGGCCGCTCAGGCTGTTGATGTGCCAGGTCATTTCAAGTCGGTCTGGGCCCACCAGATCCAGATCCGCCCGGATCTGCATGCAGCCTCCCAGAAGAAGTGTGAGACCGACGAGCACCACGATCACCACAGCGGCAAAGCCTGCCGATGGTCCTTTGGTTGGCCCCGTCGGCGGTGGGGGTGGCGGAGTCGGTTGTCGACGTCGTCGGCTGATGCGTGGCCGCTGACCCATGCGCGGCGTCATTTCAAGGGTGGGGAGCTGCATCGACCAGCGCGCAGGTCGTTCAAGGCTTGGAGCCTCCAGCACATTCAGAAGCTGTTTGGCCCGGTTGCGCAGTTCCGTGTCCCTGCAGCGGGTGAGAAGCCTGCAGGTGGTCACCGCTCGACGATCTTCACCCTGTCCCATCCATGCAGTGACCATCAGCATGCGGATCAACGCCCCTTCGGATTCGCTGATGGGGTGGGTGGATGCCAGCGGTTCCAGAAGACGGAGGCAGCGTCCATAGTCACCCCGATCCAGTGCCTGCTGCGCTTCTGCCAGGCCAATGATCATGGTTCAGCCGCGTCCGAGCACCATGGTGCCGATTCCAGCATCAGTGAACACCTCCAGCAACAGCGCATGGGGGACCCTGCCATCCACGATGTGAGCGGCGGAGACACCCTGGGCGAGTGCTCGGATGCAGCATTCTGTTTTCGGGGTCATGCCACCAGCCACGACGCCGTCGTCGATCAGTTGCCTGGCTTCCGACAGCTTGAGTTGTCGGATCAGGGACTCCGGTGATTCGCGATCTCTGAGAATGCCTGGGGTATCGGTGAGCAGGATCAGCTTTTCTGCCTCTAACGCTGCAGCCAGCTCGCCGGCAACAGTGTCTGCGTTGATGTTGTGTGCGACCCCTTCAACGTTGGCGGCAACACTGGAGATCACCGGTACGTAGCCTCGATCCAGAAGAGGCTCGAGCACATCCGGATTGACGCGCGCGACATCGCCGACCAGTCCGTGGCTGCCATCGCCCCAGGAGCGAGCTTCCACCAAGCTGCCGTCGCTCCCACTCAGGCCGACTGCTCTGGCTCCGAGGCGATTCAGTCCATTAACGATTTGTTTGTTGACCCTGCCAACGAGAACCATTTCCACAACGTCCATCGTGGCTGGATCAGTCACCCGCAGGCCCTCGCGGAATTCAGGTGCGATGTCGAGTCGTTTCAACCAGTGGTTGATCTCAGGTCCGCCGCCGTGAACAACCACCGGTTGCACACCCACGCTTCGCAACAGGGCGAGATCCCTGAACACAGCGGTTTGCAGTGCGGCATGGGCCATTGCTGCGCCGCCGTACTTCACCACGATCCGTCGCCCTGCGAATCGCTGGATGTACGGAAGGGCTTCGCTCAGGACGGAAACCCTGAGGGCATCATCCATCGGTTCGTGATCAGGACTCACCATGCTCGCCTGCCGAGGAGGCGCCCGCCGGCAGAAGGGTGAGATCGAGGCTGTCCTTGTCCAGTGGCGTGATGGTTGCCGAGAGCCCTTTGGCGAAGAACCGACCGAGACGTTCCCTGCGCTCTTGCCAGCGCTCGAGTGGAACCGCCTCGCAGGCGAAGCGCATGCGCAGGCCATAGCCGGACTCACCATGGAGTTCCTCGATCTCGAGCAACTGAGGAGGGCGATCTTCGTCCCACAGTTTCAACGCCTCAAGGGAGCTCTCAAGGTGAGCTTTTTGACCGTATCTCCAGCGCGTGACATCGCCGAGCAGTTTGCCAAGTTCAGGCGCTGCAGCCTCCCTTTCCTGTTGGAGCTGATTCTTCGGAACAATGCGTCTGGCGGGTGGCAGTTCCGATGACTTCAGTGCCAAGCCTCCAAGCAGGATCGGGATTCCATAGAAAATTGTGGGAAGGCGGAGATTGGCGTTGCCGGGGG
>ERZ802827.1769-NODE-1769-length-10409-cov-12.7225_pt1 | contig 10409 bp, 12 predicted proteins | sample MGYA00345652_ERZ802827 | MGnify/ENA primary metagenome ERZ802827 (study PRJEB30503, sample SAMEA104212372) | marine metagenome | biome: Westerlies Biome; feature: [SRF] surface water layer (ENVO:00010504) within the epipelagic zone...; material: water... | reverse complement strand
CCGGTTTTGCGATACTTTCAAAAAACAACACCCAAATCAAATCTATTCGCGAACGTACCTTTACCTCTACTGGCGTTAAGGAAGTAACAGACAATGCTTTTGATCAGTCAAACACATCAGAACTGTATAAGTTTAGCACGCTTTACAATGCAAACCCTGACTTTCAGTTTGAGTATGATGTTTTCTACCGAAACGCCGATGAGTCGGAATACAGCGATTTGACTTCTACCGCCACAAGGGTAGAGGACATCAGCTCACTCCGCAAACAAACACCTAAGCAGTTGAGCCAGAACTTAAATGCCTATTTCACCCTCAACGAAAAGCATATTTTTGCCCTTGAGTTGCAGCATACGCTGCAAGAGGAAAACCCGTTTTTTGAACTACAAAAAGAACGGATCCTATTTCCACAAGTGCTCCCCTTAAGCTATCAGCGCGAAGGGTATTTGGTTCAACAGAATCGTTTTACAAAAACCAATAAGCTCGACGGTCGTTTGGAGTACTACTATATGCTGAACGATACGGCAAGTTTAAATTTTACGGTTGGTACCACGCAGGTAAGACAAGAGTACAATTCCAGGATGGGAAATACGGTTGATGGTACGCTCACTATTTTTGACCAGCCAAATTTGATCAACGACGTTAACTATGATTTCTCCGATATATACACTGCTGTTCGTTACCGCGTGAAGCTGGGTAAGTTTCTAATCAATCCAGGTTTTACGTTGCATAACTACGATATTAAAACCCTTCAGTTGAACCCCACTTCGAACAAAGAGACAAGGATTTTGCCAGATGTTTGGATTCGGTATCAGTTCCGCAAGTCAGAATCGCTGCGCTTTACTTATCGCGCACAACTGCAATATTCCGATGTGAGTAGACTTGGAGATGGCTATACCTTTAGCAACTACAACAGGTTGTTTCTTGGAAACAGCTCATTAAAACCTGCCTATTTCCATAATTTCAGCCTAAACTATTTTAATTTCAATATGTTCAACTTTACGAATATCTTTATTCGTATGAACTATCGAAAACAGTTTGATAATTTTAAAACGGTAAATGTTGTGTCAGGGATCAATCGCGAGTCTTCCCCGTTTAATTCCCCAAAAGCAGAAGAGCGAATCAACATAAATGCACGGCTTCAAAAAAGGTTTAATAACCTAAAAACGAGCTTTACGCTTCGTGCCAATAAAAACAAATCCTACAATATTGTTAACGGAGATTTGCGTCAGTTCAACTACTTTACTCAGTTTGCCAGCGCATCCTTATCCACCAATTTTAAGGCTGCACCCAATCTACAAGTGGGTTATAGTTACAACAACAACCGCACAAAAGATGAGGACAACGTTCGTTGCTTTATTACAGAGCGTCCTTTTGTTGGTGTGGATGCTGCTTTTTTGAACGGATTTATCTTTTTAGCCGATTACAGCTTCTATGATTATCGCTTGGGGAGTACTTCTCTAAACAAATATGACGACTTATCCGCGTCACTGCTCTACAACAAAAAAGACAGCAAATGGGAGTTTGGTATTCAGGCTAAAAATGTGTTGGGCAACAGCAGTATAAATAGAGATAATTTCTCTGGGATTACACAAACCACAACCCTGTACATGATTCAACCGCGTTTTATTTATTTTACACTTAAGTATTTTATTTGATGTATATTTGAATTGAAACCTCAAAAATCTGAACATGAAAAACCTCATCATACTCATCATTTCGCTTACTGCAAGCTTTTCATCTGCGCAATTGTTGGATGATTTAGACAACGTTTTGGCTGCTACAAATAACGATGCACAAAAACTTGTTGACGCCTATATCGCACCATTAGGACAATCATTGACTTATAGCTTAAATGCAGGCTGGGCATCGTCTGCCAAGACACATAAAAAGTTTGGTTTTGATATAACTCTCGGTGTTACTTCTCCTAGTGTTTCGGATGCTGCAAAGTCATTTTCAATTCGTGCGCTTAATTTAGAACAGTTAACATCTACTGCAACATCGGCTAGTACAGTTTTTGGTGCTAAGAAAAACACAACTTTCGCATATACCTTGCCAGGAGGCAGTACGCAGTCTATAGAAATACCAGGTGGTTTAGGAGATGACTTGGTCATGAATTCACTTCCAGCACCCTATGCCCAAGTTGGTCTAGGCTTGTTTTTTGAAACCGATTTAATGGTACGCTATGTACCTAAAATAAAAAGTCAAGGAGCAAAATTCGGCTTATTTGGCATTGGCTTTAAGCACAACCTGATGCAGTATTTTGGAGTTATGGATAAACTCCCGCTTAATGTTTCTGCCCTAGCTTCTTATTCAAAAATGAATTTAGAATATCAGCTTAGCACCACAAACCCCGGCCAAATGGTTAACTATGACGTGGATACGTTTACCATACAGGCACTTGGCTCACTAGATTTTCCAGTCATCAGTATTGTTGGTGGATTTGGTTATGGAAAAGGAGATGTGGCATTTGATATGCTTGGCGATTATACCATTTCTTTTGCCGATGGAACTTCAAAAACGCTTTCCAATCCTTTAGGGTCCGAGAGTTCATACACAGGCACCCACGCCATGATTGGCGCTAGAGTCAATTTGTTGTTCTTAAAGATCTTTGCTAACTACACGCTTCAGGAATTCAATACCCTAAACGCAGGTGTCTCTGTAAGTTTTCGATAAAATTTCTTTGTAAAGTTTCAGCTTGTTGTATATTTGTGCCCACAGAGGAAGGATTTGACTGATTGCAACCTCTCAAAAAAACTGCTAAAACAGCTTGCTTTTGATTACTGCAATCAGTCTATATACTCCCCAAAAGCAAGATTATGTCATACTTTTTTACATCAGAGTCAGTAGGTGAAGGGCACCCAGACAAGGTATCCGATCAAATTAGTGATGCACTACTGGATCATTTTATTGCATTTGACGCCAACAGCAAGGTAGCGTGTGAGACGCTCGTTACTACGGGTCAAGCAATTGTTGCTGGAGAGGTTACAAGCAAAACCTATTTGGATATCCAGTCAATAACCCGACAAACCATTAATCGCATTGGCTACAACAAAGACGCCTATCAATTTTCTGGCGATTCCTGTGGGGTAATTTCACTCATTCACGAACAGTCACCCGATATCAATCAAGGCGTTGACAGGGATGAAGTAGCCGCACAAGGCGCCGGAGACCAAGGTATTATGTTTGGGTATGCTATCAACGAAACCGATAATTATATGCCTTTGGCGCTTGATATTTCCCATAAAATCATGCGTGTATTGGCTGAATTTAGACGAGAAAAAACACAAATTCCTTATCTGCGTCCTGATGCCAAGTCACAAGTGACACTTGAGTACGCAGACGATCACAAGCCACAGCGTGTTGACACTATTGTAATTTCAACCCAACACGACGATTTTGACAAAGACGAAGCCATGTTGGCCAAAATCAGAAAAGATTTAATCACATTGGTTATTCCTGCCGTCATTGCCGAATATCCAGCACACATTCAGGCGCTTTTTGGCGATGATATTGTTTATCACATAAACCCAACAGGAAAATTTGTCATTGGTGGTCCTCACGGTGACACGGGTCTTACGGGCCGTAAGATTATTGTAGACACCTATGGTGGAAAAGGCGCACATGGCGGAGGTGCCTTTAGTGGTAAAGACCCTTCCAAAGTGGATAGAAGTGCTGCCTATGCCGCAAGACATATTGCCAAAAACTTGGTGGCAGCCGCGGTTTGTGATGAGGTATTGGTGCAATTGAGTTATGCCATTGGTGTAGCAGCGCCAACTTCCATATTTATCAATACGTACGGAACATCAAAAAGCACATATTCAGATGCTGAGATAGCAGAAAAAATTGCCACACTCGTAGATTTATCACCCTTTGGCATTGAGCAACGCCTCAAACTCCGTAATCCTATCTATGAAGAAACGGCAGCTTATGGACATATGGGCCGAACCCCTGAAACGGTATCAAAAACATTCGAGTCACCCTATAACGGTCGTATTGACTGTGAGGTGGAGTTATTCACTTGGGAAAAACTTGATCTAGTTCAAACCTTTAAAAATCAATTCTAAATTTTATTTCAAATGAGTAATCAAAAATTTTCTACAAACGCACTTCATGTAGGTCATGATGTCACCAAAACGCAAGGCACCAGAGCAGTACCCTTATATCAGTCAACATCTTATGTGTTCGACAATGCTGAGCATGCCGCTAACCTTTTTGCTCTTGCAGAACCCGGATATATTTATACCCGACTAAACAACCCAACTAACGATGTGCTGGAACAGCGCATGGCAGCACTTGAGGGTGGAATAGCGGCTGTTGCCACTTGTTCTGGAACTGCAGCGCTATCCACAGGAATCCTTACTTTCTTAAAAGCGGGTGACCATATTGTTTCTTCAAAAAGCTTATACGGTGGGTCGTATAACATGTTAAAGTCAATGTTGCCACGCTTTGGTATCACCACAACTTTTGTTGATCCAAACGACGTTGCCAATTTTGAAGCTGCCGTCCAAGACAATACCCGCCTTATTTTTGCAGAATCTTTGGGGAATCCAAAACTAGATGTCCTTGATTTGGCAGCTATTTCTAAAGTTGCCAAGAAACACAAGGTTCCTTTTATGGTGGACAACACGGTTGCTACGCCTGCTTTGCTGAAGCCTATTGAGCACGGGGTAAACATTGTTATTCACTCCCTAACCAAATACCTAAACGGCAACGGTACGTCAATGGGTGGTGTTATTATTGACGCAGGTACTTTTGATTGGTCGAGTGGTAAATTTCCAGAATTCACTTCTCCATCCCCTTCATACCACGGACTAAACTACCACGAAGCCTTAGGCCCTGCGGCTTATATCGCAAGAATCAGAGTAGAGGGGCTTCGCGATTTGGGAGCTGCAATAAGCCCTTTTAATGCATTCCAAATCATTCAAGGAATAGAAACCCTTTCGGTTAGAATGCAACGACACAGCCAAAATGCACTTGAACTGGCAACATGGTTAAGCCAAAACGAGTCTGTAGCTTGGGTAAACTATCCAGGTTTGGCATCGAGTAAATACAATGGCCTGGCAAAAAAATACCTAAAAGACGGCCAAAGTGGTGTGGTTACCTTTGGTGTTAAGGGTGGATTTGAAGCAGCCAAGAAAATTGCGGATAATACCAAGATTTTCTCTTTGCTTGCCAACTTTGGCGATTCAAAATCGCTCATCATTCACAATGCGAGTACAACGCACCAACAACTTACACCAGAGCAACAAGAAGACACTGGGGTCACAAATGACCTTATCCGTTTGTCTGTTGGACTAGAAGATGTTGAAGATTTAAAAGCGGACTTACAAGCTGCTTTTGATACACTTAAATTGTAAAAGAATAAAAGGCAATATGTCGTCACTTCAGAAACATAGCATCCCTTCCTTTAAGCTGCACTGTGGCAAGGTCATTCCTTTGACCTTATCCTACCAAGTATTTGGTAAAGCGCTGCACGAAGCACCTGTTGTTTTGGTGAATCATTCACTTACAGGTAATTCGAATGTGTCGGGTGAAGAAGGATGGTGGAGCGAAATTATCGGTCCAAAGAAATTGATAGATACCGGAGTGTACAGCGTTATTGCCTTTAATTTTCCTGGCAATGGCTTTGATGGTGACTTTTTAACTTCCTACAAAGATTGGATATTACGTGATGTCTCTGAAGCCTTTAAAATAGCGCTAGACGCGCTTGGCGTAACCGAGCTCTTTGCTGCTATTGGCGGTTCCATTGGCGGGGCGTTAGCGTGGGAAATGGCGGTATCACACCCGCATTTTATTCGTAACGTTATCCCTATTGCTTGTCATTGGGAAGCTTCCGATTGGATTTTAGCAAATGTCTTACTCCAAGACCGCTTGCTACAAAATTCTCAAAACCCACTTGAGGATGCGCGCATTCACGCGATGTTGTGTTATCGAACGCCTAAATCTTTAAAATTTAGATTTGACCGCACCATTAACAAGGAACAAAATAAATTTAACGTCGAAACATGGCTGCTGTATCATGGCGATAAATTGGCCAACCGTTTTGATGTCAGCGCCTATAAGTCGATGAATCATTTGTTGGGCAGCGTTGATATTTGCCACGAACGCGATTCGTTTGAAGCATTGGTAGAAAAAACAACGGGTAATATTTTTATTGTATCCATTGATACGGACTTGTTTTTTACCCACGAAGACAATAGAGAAACCTACCGTCGACTGTTGAATGTAAAACCCAATGTGTTTTTTAAGACCATCAACTCCATTCACGGACACGATGCCTTTTTGATTGAACACGACCAACTAAGAAACCTTTTAAAAGAAGTATTCACCCCAATCCATGAACACGTATGAATGTAAAACTCACCCACCAGTCTGGCTTTTACGCCACCATCGAAAACAATAGCGGTCATCAAATTGCTATTGATAATAAATCTGTAGAAAATCCCAAGGGCGCAAGCCCAATGGAATTGCTGCTTATGGGAGTAGCCGGCTGTTCTAGTATTGATATTATCTCAATTCTAAACAAGCAAAAAGTAGTTTTTGACAGCCTGGAAATTGATGTTGATGGCGATCGTGTAGACAAACCTGCACCTTCACTTTTCAAAAAAGTACATGCAACGGTACGCGTTAACGGAGATGTAAAACCCGAAAAAATATACCGTGCAGCCGAGTTGTCTTTTACAAAGTATTGTTCGGTTTCCCTAACCCTGGCAGCCACTGCTGAGATAAGCTTTTCTATAATTGTAAACGACACCCCATATGAGCCCAAAAAAATTTGAAACCAATGCCATCCGTACGCAAACGGAGCAAACCCAACACGGAGAGCATAGCACTCCCTTATTTTTAACCTCCAGTTTTGTTTTTGACGATGCCGAAGAAATGCGAGCCTCCTTTGCCGAGGAAAAGCAACGGAACATATACAGCCGGTTTACCAACCCCAACACCAATGAATTTGTTGAGAAGATTTGCCAGATGGAAGGAGCCGCTGATGGTTGTGCTTTTGCTACAGGTATGGCTGCCTGAATTACGCCAAACTTTGAAATGCCGTACTGATATATCCGAATTAAGTCGTTTTTAGCTTCGTTGCTTAAACGATAGTTAGCCATTTTGCTACGATTTTGCTTGCGCCTTTATTTCCGCTTTGTTATCGTTTGTAAAACCACTTTCTTCGGCTTTGTCCAGTTTTGCCCTAATCCAGTCCAGTTCTACATGCTGCTTTCGAGCTTGCCGAATCAAATCGTTTATAACTTCACTTTTGCTGCTATATTCTTGGCTATCCACTTGGTTTTTTAGCCACTCGTCGTTGGGTTTGGTAAAGGTGATACTCTGTCGTGACATGATGCGATTTTGATGCAAATATGCATCAAATCTACATCAATAACAACTATTTTAACAGCAACCTGAATTGGGATCACAGCTTACACCACTAGCGGTAACACGTACTCGTGGTTTTTCTTGGGGGATGCCGCATTGGTCGGGCGCTAAGCAAGCCGTTTGCGTATTGATAAGTTGAAAGGCATTTCCGTCAAATGCCAAGCGATAACGACCAATCGTATTTTCTTGGTATTCCACTTCTACTTCCATGTCGCTGTAGGCCAACTGTTTTTCGGCTAGGTGTAATATCTCCAAAACGTTATCGGGCTTTAGGCGATGATCGGTATCCGAGGCCACCCAAAGCTGTAGGTTGAGTTTGTTTTCTTGCCGTAGCGTTCCGCCACAGTCGATATAGTTTCGCGTTACATGCCCTACTTCCGTAAGGTGAAAATGCGCAGGAACAAATTGCCCGTTGGGAAGTTGAAACTGTAGGGTGTCCAATTGGCTGAGCGTTTGTTTAAAGGCGGAAAGCTGCATCTTTTTTTTTCAAAGATAAAGGGATTTCCCTTATTTCGGTTTATAAAATGCCCAAATAGCTGCCATAGCAATAAAGCCAACACCCATGCCAGTAAGAGCACCGACGTGGACGGCGTATTTGATAAAGCCAATACCAACGCCCAGCATAAGGCAGCCGACAAAGACTAGTCCGCCTATGATACTTTTGGATTTCTTTATTTCGTTTTCTGTGTTCATGATTTTTGGGGTTTTAGGGTTAATTTATTCACTTTCGTTTGATTAAGCGATTAAACCGCTACTTCTTATACTCATTGTTATGGGCAGGCTATCTTACTTCATATCTTTTGTTCGCTGCTGCAACCTATTATTGATTTGCTGTTTATTAAAAGTTTCAAGTTGATTAATCAGAATAGGAATAAAATCTTGAAAAGTGGGGTATTTTTTCCTATTGCTTTCATATCGCATAACTAACTCTTCGGCTTCTGGTAATAAAATAAATCCGTTTTCCACATTGTATTTTCTCATTGCATCCAAATCTTGAATTTTCATTGCTTTGGCAACTCTAATTTCTCCCAACCTTACAAGGTGTTCATTTACAAATCCCTACCACGAATTATATCCTTGTTTTGACATAATGGAATCAAGCTTAGGAACAAATAAAGAATCTGTTTTAGCTATTTCTGATTTTAAGTTTATCGGAGTCTATATATGGTGTTACAAAGGGGTGACAAAATTCGTGCACAACCAAGTCTCTATAGTACTCACTTGCCCCCTTTCCTGAAAAACCATAAGTGATATAAGTCGAGTTTTTGTTCCATTCAATATCATTTGCAGGAGAAATAATTTGATAAAATATATCGCCTTTATCCGATTTTACACTGGCTCCAAATCCCATTCTAAATGGTGAATTGGGTATTAGCAGCATTTTATATGCGTGGTTTTGAATTCCAAAGTATTCTTCCAATGTTGGTATAAGATTGTCATCCAAATACGATTTTGCTTCGGCTTTTGCCTTATTGTAGAAATCTATATTATTGTCGATAAATTCGTCCACTTTAGTTTCCTCATAAAACTTACCAATTGCTGAAATATAATTGATTAATGTGTCCTTTCTCGATTTCCAAAATTCAGAGTCAATCTCAAATCTTTGATTTATTGATGGCAGTTCATCAAAATACAGTAGTCCTTGCAAAATCAAATCACCAGTACTACTTGTACTATTAAGCAGCTTTTGTGTTTCTTCGACCGCTGGGTGATTCCTGTAGTCTGCAAAAGCCTTTCTTGATTCATACATAATCGGTTTGCCCCTGTAAGTTGAATCTCTATATTGAAATAGAGGGTCATCATCAGAAATAGAACGTAAAATCAAAAATGTTTCTATTGTTCTATTTATATTCACTTCTATCTGTTTTTTTTCTTTGACTTCAAGTTTCGTTTTCTTTGTTTTTCCACAAGAAATTAAAACCATAATTGAAAAAAGAATCATTAATTTATTCATAATGTTCATTTTTGTTGCAGCTAACGGTTTGGCTATGAGTTGTTGCGTGGTTTAGCACTTAACTTTGCAAGCCTGTCTGCCGCCTGCCTGACGGTAGTCAGGTACATACCAAACTGAAAATCCACTGTTGTTGAGCTTGTCGAAACAAGGATTTTCAGAAGTAGGCAAGCAATTGTTTATAGCATTGTTGTAACACGTTTTTTATTCAGTTCTATTCCCAAATTTTTGACGAAATTCAGAAATTAGACTATCGATTTTTGCTTTCTCCTTATCCCACTTTCCTTTATAGCGTACGAGTCTTTTATCATAGTCGTGATGTAATTCTCCGACTAAATCGGCTTTAAAAATATCGATCTCTCTAATTTTCCAAGATTTCCAAAATTCAAATTCCTCGTCTTCAATTTGAGTTTCTTTTAGCAGTTGCACTATGTCTGTTGCACAACTTTCTAATGGATAATATGATGGGTATTTTAATTTCCATTCCTCAAATAATTTTTTACGGATTTTTTGAAACCGTTCTGTTAATTTTTGAAATTGAACTTTGTTTTTATTTTTCATTTTTAATATTTCATATGTTTTAATTAAAGTTCCGTTGTTCGTTGCCAAAATGTGTTACAACTTCTCTGTATATACACCCTCTTTCGTTATACTCAAGAAGAGCTGTTTATTTTCCTTAACTCGTTGGTTCAGTGGTTCAATACTTCCTTTTTTGGTATGTATTGTGCCACGCTCTTTTTGGTAATAGAAGTCCAATGGGTTTACAATAGTTCCTGTCTCCTGAGTTGAAACCTGTGTATAGCGCTCCGTAGTTTTACTGCTATTATGCCCCAGAAGTAGTTGAATGTGTCTTGGGCTTACACCTTGTTCCAATAAATGTGTGGCAAAACTTGCCCTGACAATGGCTTGTTTGCTGCCTGTGCTGGGTATGTGCCGTAGGTTTTTCATGCGTCTAGAATAGATTTGGGAATCAATTCAATCTTAAAACTACAAAAAAATTTGTTTATTTCGATTTTGCGTGTACTTTTGCCCTGTAATGAAAACAAATACATATTATTCATCTTTCTACTACTTCTATAACGGG
>ERZ802827.1766-NODE-1766-length-10420-cov-10.8552_pt1 | contig 10420 bp, 10 predicted proteins | sample MGYA00345652_ERZ802827 | MGnify/ENA primary metagenome ERZ802827 (study PRJEB30503, sample SAMEA104212372) | marine metagenome | biome: Westerlies Biome; feature: [SRF] surface water layer (ENVO:00010504) within the epipelagic zone...; material: water... | reverse complement strand
CTTTGATCAAAATAAGAGTTTTTGAGAATAGCTTTTATCAGTACATCATCGACATACTCTCCAATGCTTCGGTCTGAATTTGAAACTGTTACCGCTTTTGTAGCCACTCCTGTTGCTACAGGTATAGAACAATTTGTTAGTATCAACATAAATAACAAAGAAATTGATAATATTGTTAGTTTGTTAAGTGCCATCATTCAAAATTATATTAATTTTATATTATTTCCTATTTTTTATTAATAGCTGATAAATATCCCTTTTAGATATACTCAAATCTTTTGACATAAGACGCGATACCTCAGAGATATTCATACCTTTATTTAGTAAACTATTACCAAATTTAATAATTTCTTCTTCAGGAAGTTTAGTAATTTTGCTCATTATTGGTTCAATAATGAATGTTATCTCTCCTAATATTTTTTCTTTCAAACTTATTTTCTCTAAAAGGTCAGAGATATTAGTATTGATAATTTCCTCATGTTTTTTTGTTAACTCCCTAACAAATGTTATTTTGCAATCACCACTTAGTTCTAATATTGCATTTAATGTTTTAATAATTCTCTTAGGTGATTCAAAATATATTTCTGGACAGTCACTTCCATTAAATCTTGCTAATTGACTTTCTATTTTCTTTTTTTCTCTTGGAAAAAAACCTCTAAAGGTAAAATTTTCTGTTTGAAAATTTGCTAGAACAAAGCTTGCTATTGGTGCTGATGGACCTGGTAAAGAAAATACACTTAAATTGTTTTCAAAGCATTCTTTCACAAGGTCAGCCCCAGGATCTGAAATAAGTGGTGTTCCAGAATCTGTAGTTACAGCAATAGAAAAATTAGAACTTATTTTTTTTATTATTCCAGGAATTTTATTTTTAGAATTAAATTTGTGAAATGACTGTATTTTAGATTTTATTCCATATTTCGATGTAAGTTTTTTTGTAACTCTAGTATCTTCACTCATTATTAAGTCGACTGAAGAAAGTATTTTTAATGACCTTATCGTAATATCAGATAAATTTCCTATAGGCGTAGGAACTATATAAAGACCACTTTGAGGTTTCTCATGTTCCAATAACTTTGTAATATAAGATAAATTTAAATTTGATTGCATGTTTTATTTTAGAGATAAGTTTTTTATTTTAGTAATTCTTTATTTAAGTTTATTATTATATGGCTGTGAAACAACCCAATTAGCTCCAAAGAAAACACTAACATACAATCAAACACAATTGCTAGAAACTATAGTAGAAGATGAAGATCCAAATGCTCAAGAAAACAATTTAATAGAAAAAGATGATAAGATTTTCAGGCTAGGCTTACTTTTACCTTTGTCTGGAGAATTTTATCAAATAGGTAAATCGCTACTCGATTCTGCGCAATTGGCATTAGAGGAAACCAATAACAAAAATTTAGAATTTTATATAGTCGACACGGGAGAAGAAAACCAACTATATAAAAATCTATCATACTTAATTAGTAATGATGTTGATTTGATTCTTGGTCCAATATTTACCAAAACAGTTTTAAAAGTAAAAGAGTACTTGGATGATCAAAATATTCCAATCATAACATTTTCTAATAATTCTGATGTAAGTGATCGTGATGTCTATGTTTTTGGATTAACTATTGAAGATGAATTAAAGAAAATCTACGAATATTCAATTGATAGGGGAATTGATAAATTTGCGGTTATAGTTCCTGATAATAAATATGGAAACAAAGTAAAAGATGAAATTAATAAATTCCATAATATAAATAATAATTCATCTTCACAATTTATTTTTTATCCAACTAAAGATCCCGACTATTATAAAATAGCGAGGGAAGTTTCAAATTATGATGAAAGAAAATTAGACTTGGATAATCGAGTTAAGCTTCTAGAAGAATTGCAATCTGAGTCTTCGTTAAAAGAATTAAAATTATTAAGAAATAAGGATACTTTGGGTGAGGTAGATTTTGAAGCTATCATAATAATTGCTCGATCATTTAGCGAATTAACAAATTTTATTTCAATACTGCCCTATTATGATGTTGACCCTAAAAAAGTAAAATTCATTGGAAATTCTATTTGGGGAAAAGAATTAATTCTTAAAGAGCCATCAATGAAGAATTCATATTTTTCTTCCTTAGACTTAAATGGCCAAAGAAAATTTAAAAAAGAATATAAAAAGATTTACAAAAATAATCCTCACGCATTAGCTCCTTTAGCTTACGATTTAGTAGGTTTAATCAGCAGCTTAAATATAGAACATAAGAAAATTACTAAGGAAATTCTTCACTCTAATTTAGGGTATTTAGGTATAAATGGGTGGTTCCGTTTTGATGAAAGTGGAAGAGTGGAACGTAGACCTTTAATATTCCATGTAGGCAGTGATAAGTTTGTAATTAGAAATTAATTTTTTATTTTATATAAAAAATTTGACAACTTCTTAAATGCAATTGCTCTGTGGCTTATTCTTTCTTTGTAATTAAAATTCATTTCGCCAAATGTTTTTTTATAACCTTTAGGAACAAAAATTGGATCATACCCAAAACCATTCTTGCCTTTTGGAGGAAATTGAACATGTCCGTAAATCTTACCTTCAAAAACTCTGCTTACATTGTTTGGAAAATAGATTGATAAAGCACAACAAAAAAAAGCTTTTCTGCTAGATTTATTAAAATAATTATTTTTTTCCATTTTCTTTTCAATTTTTTCTATAGCAATATTGAAATCTTTTTCCTTACCCGCCCATCTTGCAGAATAAATACCAGGTTCATTATTTAATGATGAAATACAAAGGCCACTATCATCAGCTATAGCTGGCAATTTGGATTTTAATGCAGCATTTTTTGATTTGATAAGAGAGTTTTCTCCAAATGTAAGACCATTTTCAATGGGTTCATTGATTTTAAGTTTTTTGGCAGAAATAATATTATAACCTAGCGGTTTTAATAAAGATTTTATTTCCGATACTTTTCCAGAATTATGACTTGCTATTACAATATCCTTTAACAGATTATTTACCTTCTAAAAGTATTTTTTGGGATTGAATTATTTGACTAATACCTGATTTCGCCAATTCAAACATGGAATTAAATTCATTTTCTGTGCAAAGTTTTTTTTCAGATGTCATTTGTATCTCAACTATTTTATTTGTTTCTGTAATGACAAAATTAGCATCTACCTCAGCATTTTGATCCTCAATAAAATCTAGATCAAGCAACGGAACATTATCGACTATGCCACAGCTTATAGCCGCAAGATTTTCCTTTATTGGGTTAGTTTTTATAATCTTTTTCCCTATCATGCTCTGGATACATAACTGCAGTGCTACAAACGCACCTGATATTGAAGCGGTTCGTGTTCCGCCATCAGCTTGAATAACATCACAATCAATTAAAATTTGCATATCTTTTAACAAACTAAGATCTGTTACCGCTCTCAACGATCTGCCAATCAAACGTTGTATTTCTTGTGTTCTTCCTGATTGTTTGCCTCTGACAGCTTCTCGGGACATTCTTTCAGATGTTGATCTAGGAAGCATTCCATATTCAGCAGTTACCCAGCCTTGCTGAGAATTTTTAAGCCACCTTGGAACATTTTGATCTAAAGACGCGTTACACAATACGTGAGTTTCACCAAATTTTATCATACAAGAGCCTTCTGGATATGAGGAGAAATTAGGAATAATTTCAAATTTACGAAGATCGCTAGTTTTTCTTGTATTTCTCATATTAATAAATTCATTATACTATGTATTGACGAAAATAATATAGATCATTACATATTCAAAAAAAGATATGGCAAAAGATAAAAAAAAGAATGTTTCTGAAAAAAAAACTGAAGAGAATGTTGAAGAAGTTCAGGTAAAGGAAAATATTGACCATTCAGAACTCGAAGAAAAGTTAAAAGAGGCAGAAAATCAAATTTTACTATCTCTCGCAGATAACGATAATCTAAGAAAAAGATTTGACAGAGAAAAAGAGGATCTCAGTAACTATGTTATTTCTAGTTTCGCAAAAGAAATCTTGTCTGTATTGGATAATTTAGAGAGAGCATTAAAATCGATAGATCTAGATGAATTAAAAAAATCAGATCAAAATATTTCACAGTTTGTTGAAGGTATTGAATTAACAGAAAAACAAATAATAACGGTTTTTGAAAAGTTCAAAATTGAAAAAATTAATTCTTTAGACCAAAATTTTGATCCAAACTTGCATCAAGCTATGTTCGAAGTAGAAAATCCTGATAAGCAGCCTGGTATCATTACTGAGGTAGTACAAGAGGGATACCGTATAGGGGATAGGCTTTTAAGACCTGCTATGGTAGGCGTCGTCAAGAAAAAAAACTAATAATATCAATAATATAAATCAATAAAATATCAGCGAATTTAGTAAAAATACTTTCTATTGAGGGGGGTTGCACACAAAAATCAACTACCTATATATAAGTCAAATCAAACAAAGAGAATTTTATGGGAAAAGTAATTGGTATAGATCTAGGAACAACTAATAGTTGTATCTCAATAATGGATGGTAAAGATCCAAAGGTAATAGAAAATGCGGAGGGTTCACGTACTACACCTTCCATTATAAGCTTTGGTGCTGAAAGTGAAAAACTAGTTGGTCAACCAGCTAAAAGACAAGGCGTAACAAACCCAGAAAATACCTTTTTTGCTATTAAAAGACTCATGGGTCGTTCTTTTGAAGATCCAATGGTTCAAAAAGACTCAGACATGGTGCCATTTAAAATTATAAAATCAGAAAATGGTGATGCATGGGTAGAATCTGGAAATGAAAAGTATTCTCCATCACAAATTTCTGCGTTTGTATTACAAAAACTAAAAGAAGATGCAGAAAGATATTTAGGAGAGTCTGTTGAGAAAGCAGTGATTACCGTACCAGCTTATTTTAATGATGCGCAAAGACAAGCCACCAAAGACGCAGGTAAAATAGCTGGACTAGAAGTTGAAAGAATTGTTAATGAGCCCACAGCTGCTGCACTAGCATATGGTCTAGACAAAAAAGATGGCAAAACAATTGCCGTTTATGATTTAGGTGGAGGTACCTTTGATATTTCAATATTAGAGATTGGTGATGGAGTATTTGAAGTTAAATCAACTAATGGTGATACATTCCTTGGTGGAGAAGATTTTGACTCAAGACTTCTCAGTTATTTAGCTGATGAATTTAAGAAAGAAAATAATATTGATCTGACGAAAGATAAATTAGCCTTACAGAGACTCAAAGAGTCAGCAGAGAAGGCTAAAATAGAATTATCATCTACTTCTCAAACAGAAATCAATCTTCCGTTTATTACGGCAGATCAATCTGGCCCAAAGCACTTAAATATTAAAGTTACAAGAGCTAAACTTGAAACATTAGTTGATGATTTAATCGAAAAAACAATCAAACCATGTGATGCCGCGTTAAAGGATGCAGGTTTAAGTGCGGGTGAAATTGACGAAGTTGTTCTTGTTGGTGGTATGACAAGAATGCCAAAAGTAATTGAAACAGTTAAAAACTTCTTTGGCAAGGAACCTAATAAGGGAGTTAATCCTGACGAAGTAGTAGCTCAAGGTGCTGCTATCCAAGCAGGAATACTTCAAGGTGATATTAAAGATGTTTTATTGCTAGATGTTACCCCTCTCTCACTTGGTATTGAAACTTTAGGTGGAGTATTCACAAAACTTATCGATAAGAATACGACAATACCTACGAAGAAAAGTCAGGTTTTCTCTACTGCCGATGATAATCAAACAGCAGTGACAATACGTGTATGCCAAGGCGAAAGAGAGATGGCATCAGATAATAAGCTTCTAGGCAATTTTGATCTTGTTGGAATTCCACCGGCACCAAGAGGAGTGCCTCAGGTTGAAGTGACTTTTGATATTGATGCTAATGGTATTGTAAATGTATCCGCCAAGGATAAAGGAACTGGAAAAGAACAACAGATTAAAATTCAAGCATCTGGTGGCCTAAGCGAAGAAGAAATAGAAAAGATGGTAAAAGAAGCTGAGGCAAATGCAGAGTCTGATAAGAAGAAAAGAGAAACCGTCGATGTTAAAAATCAAGCTGATACGATGGTACACTCAGCAGAAAAAAATCTTAAAGAATTTGGCGACAAAGTTTCAGATCAAGAAAAAAATGCAATCGAGAATGATATTAAGACTTTGAAAGAGGCAATTACCTCTGATGACATAGAAAAAATTAAAAGTGGATTGGAAGCATTAACTCAATCTTCTATGAAACTAGGTGAAGCTATGTATAAAGCTCAACAGCAAGATGCTCCTTCACCAGAAGGTGGACCAGCAGGCGGTGAACCTAATGATGCAAAAGAAAACAATGAAAAAGTTGTTGATGCAGAATTTGAAGAAGTTAAAGAAGACAATAAAGAATCGTAAGCGGGTAAGCTTATGTCAAAAAGAGACTATTATGAAGTTCTTGGTGTATCCAAGACTGCTGACGATTCTGAGATAAAAAAATCCTATAGAAAACTTGCAATGAAATATCACCCTGATCGAAATCAGGGAGATGCAGAAGCTGAAGTAAAATTCAAAGAAGCTAGTGAGGCATACGCGGTTCTTCAAGATAAAGAAAAAAGGTCTGCTTATGATCAGTTTGGTCATGCAGCTGTCGACGGAAGCTCTGGACAAGGTGGTGGTGGATTTGATTTTTCTTCATCAGCTTTTCAGGATATTTTTGAGGATTTTTTTGGTGGTGACTCATCTTTTTTTGGAGGGGGTGGAAACAGAAGAAGAAAGTCAAACAATCGTGGATCTGATTTAAGATATGATATTACAGTTTCACTTGAAGAAGCCTATAATGGAAAAAAATTCAAAGTAAAAATACCTACACAGGTTCAATGTGAGATATGTTCTGGCTCAGGAGCATCTAAAGGAAGTCAACCCATCACGTGTCAATCATGTGGAGGAAGAGGACAAATTAGATCACAACAAGGTTTCTTTTCGATTCAACAAACTTGTCCTACCTGTCAGGGAACGGGTTCAACAATATCTGATCCTTGTAATCCATGTCGTGGTTCCGGCCGAACTCAAAAAACAAAAAGTCTAATGGTTAAAATACCAAAAGGAGTTGATGATGGATCAAGAATAAGACTAAGTGGCGAGGGTGAAGCTGGCACAAATGGTGGTCAACAAGGCGATTTGTATATTTTTGTTAACGTCAACGAACATAGTATATTTGCCAGAGAAGATGAAAATCTTTTTGCCGAGGTACCTATTTCAATGATTGATGCTGCGGTTGGCGGATCTATTGATGTGCCTATTATAGATGGTGGTAAAGCAAGATTAAAAATACCTCAGGGAACTCAAACAGGAGATCAATTTAGACTTAAATCGAAAGGAATGCCTAACGTAAGAAGTGGATATCTTGGCGATTTATATATACAAACCAAAGTTGAAACACCTGTGAATTTAAACAAAAAACAAATTGAGATTCTAAAGTCCTTTCAAGAAGTCAGTAATAATGAAGAAAATCCTCTTAGCTCAGCTTTTTTTAAAAAAGCCAGAGATTTCTGGAAAACAAAAAATTAAATACCATTACTTTTTTCTTTATTTGAATTATCTTTAAAAAATGAAAAAAATTAAAGTGATTGTAACGGGTGCTTCAGGTCGTATGGGCACGCAAATAGCAAAAAGAATTGTTCAAGATAAATCTTTTACATTGTTTGGAGCAACCGAGAGTGTTGGTCATCCTTCAATAGGAAAAGATATAGGTCAAATTTTAAAAACAAAAAAAACTGGTATTTTAATTACAGATAACATTATTGAACTATTTGCAAAAGCTGATGCAGTTATTGATTTTACAGTTCCAAAAGCAACATTAGAGCATGCAAAATATTCTGCACAAGCAAGAATTGTTCACGTAATTGGAACAACTGGTTTCAGCAAAAGCCAGTTACGTAAAATAGATTTTGCTGCGCAGCACGCCACAATTATTAAATCTGGCAATATGAGTTTGGGAATAAATTTATTAGAGAGTATTGTAAAAATTGCTTCCTCAAAATTAGATAGCTCTTTTGATATAAAAATAAATGAAACTCATCATAAACATAAAATTGATGCACCATCAGGAACAGCAATAATGCTTGGCAAAGCTGCTGCTAGTGGGAAAAATAAAAAATTGGAAAATGTAATGAAGATTAATCGCACTAATACAATTGGTAAAAATATAAAAAATAAAATTGTAATGTCGTCTTTTAGAAAAGGTGAAACCATTGGAGACCATGAGGTAATGTTCTCATCAAATGATGAAACGATTAGAATTCAGCATATAGCTGAAAATAGGGGCATTTTTGTCAATGGAGCTCTTCAAGCTGTAAAATGGGGAATGAATAAAGGACCAGGCCTTTTTTCGATGACCGACGTTTTGAATATTTAGAACAGTAATAAATAGCTTATGCAAAGAGCTGAACGTGCAACAAAAATAATGGGTATATTAAATAAAATATATCCTAAAACTCCTATACCTCTAAATCACAAGAACAAATTTGAACTTTTAATTTCTGTTCTTTTAAGTGCACAATGTACTGATAAAAGAGTGAATGAAATTACACCAATACTTTTTAAAGAAGCAAATAATGCAAAAAAAATGCAAACGTTATCTCAAAATAAAATATACAAAATTATAAGACCATGTGGCCTTGCCCCCCAGAAGTCTAGCGCAATCCATAGATTATCTAAAATATTAGTAAATAATTTCAGTGGCAAGGTACCAGAAAGTTTTGACGAACTTGAAAAGCTTCCTGGTGTTGGCCATAAAACAGCCAGTGTAGTAATGTCACAAGGTTTTGGTCATCCAGCTTTTCCTGTTGACACACATATTCATCGATTAGCGCAAAGATGGGGACTTACTAATGGAAAAAATGTAACTCAAACAGAAAAAGATTTAAAAAAAATCTTTCCAATGAATAGTTGGAATAAACTTCATTTACAAATTATTTTTTATGGAAGAGAGTATTGTGAAGCAAGAAAATGTTTTGGCTTAGAATGTAAGATTTGCAAGACCTGTTTTCCTGACAGAAAAAAGCCAGTAAAAACAAAAAAACCTTAATAGATATATTTACAATAGGGAGTTGATAGTTTGACGGTAACTGCTAGAGTTCTTTCGATATGACAAATAAAGTAGCATTGATAATTGGCGCTGGTGATAGTCTAGGTTCGTCAATAGCTAGAGTTTTTGCAAATGATGGGTTTACTGTTGTGGTTGCAAGAAGAAATGGTGATAAGTTATCTGAGTTAGCTGCAGAAATTAAAAAAAATGGTGGTGAATGTTTCTTTTATTCACTTGATGCAAGAAAAGAGGATGATGTCATTAGTTTAATTAATAAAATTGAAAACGAAATCGGAGAGATCTTGGTTGCAGTATACAACATAGGGGCAAATATCAGGTACGGCATATTAGAAACAACATCAAGAAAGTATTATAAAGTTTGGGAAATGGCTGCATTCGGTGCATTTCTTATGGGGAGAGAAGTTGCAAAAAAAATGGTTCCTAGAAAAAAAGGGACTATAATTTTTACTGGAGCATCGGCAAGCGTTAGAGGTAAAGAAGGTTTTGCCGCTTTTTCAGGAGCAAAGCATGCAAAGCGGGCTCTATCACAGAGTATGGCGAGAGAGTTAGGACCTAAAGGAATTCATGTTGCACATATTGTTATTGATGGAGCAATTGATACCCCATGGGTCAATGAATTGTTTCCCGATTATGTGAAAGAAAAGAAAAAAGTTGATGGACTAATGAATCCAGATGATATTGCACAGAACTACTTAATGATACATAATCAACCAAAAAACGCGTGGACTTATGAAATAGATCTGCGTCCTTGGGTGGAGACATGGTAGATAATAAATATGACATCGTAGGTATTGGCAATTCTATTGTTGACGTGATTACAGACGTAGAAGATCAATTTTTGAATGAGCACGAATTGAGAAAAGGCCTCATGTCTTTAGTGGACTTAGATGGTATTAAAAATATCTCAGAGAAAATTGATATTAAAAAAACTGTGTCTGGTGGATCAGTTGCAAACTCAATAGTTGCTCTAGCTCAAAATAATATGAAAACAGCTTTTATTGGAAAAGTTGGAATAGATGAAGTAGGGAACGCATTTGTTGATGGATTAAATAAAGAAAATGTATTTTTTGCGAATGTCCCTCAGTCTGACGAGAGTGAAACAGGACGATGCTTAGTTATGGTAACCCCTGATGCTCAAAGGACAATGAGTACGTATTTAGGAATTTCCCAAAAGCTAAATTCTGATGATGTTAATGAAGATGTTATTTCACAATCAAAAATCACTTATCTAGAGGGATATCTTTGGGACCTAGATGATGCCCAAGTTGCAATCAAAAAAGCGACAAAGGTGGCTAAGGAAAATAATAAAATTGTAGCCTTCAGTGTATCTGACGTATTTTGCATTG
>ERZ802827.1756-NODE-1756-length-10451-cov-13.7591_pt1 | contig 10451 bp, 9 predicted proteins | sample MGYA00345652_ERZ802827 | MGnify/ENA primary metagenome ERZ802827 (study PRJEB30503, sample SAMEA104212372) | marine metagenome | biome: Westerlies Biome; feature: [SRF] surface water layer (ENVO:00010504) within the epipelagic zone...; material: water... | reverse complement strand
CCGGCGGTGAAATTGGCTATTTTGTGCAACGGCTTGCTGTTTATGGGCGGGCTGGCGAGGCTTGCCAGATCTGCACAACGCCAATCAAAATGCTTGTGCAATCCGGACGCTCGAGTTTCTATTGTCCGCGTTGCCAACGGTAATATTATCATGCAATAGTGAAGTATGTGCAAAAAATCACCCAGTGTTGACATCAAAACAGGTAGGGGCATGACCGACATATCGACGCCGAAAACTATTGCCAAGACGGTTATCAAGACGGTTATCAGGACGGTGCAGCCGCGACAGTATGCCAGCGGCTTTTTAAGGTGCCGTGTCAGCAGGTTATTGTTGGCCAGCCTGTTTTTGGCCAGTTTTGGCATGTTCGCCTCTGCCAGCCTGCAGACCAGCCAGGCAGCAGAAAGCCAACAGCATAGCTGGGTTGGTGATCTGCCTATTATGCCGGCATTATCGGTTGAGCCGGCGCTTGGCTTTGCCTTTGATTCACCAAATGGCCGAATCGTCATGGTCTTTGCTTCGAGTGCGGCAGCGGCGCCGGATATTATGCGGTTTTATAATGAATCACTGCCGGCGATTGGATGGACGGGCGGTGACGGCAGCTGGCGTCGTGGCTCGGAAGCGCTGTTGATTTCCGAGGTGACTACCGCGGCAGGCAGGCTGTGGCGGTTGATGGTGCGCCCGCAGTGAATGCCGGCTGTTGGGCGCGCGAAACCAACAATTATGCCGGCAGATGCCAAAAAGCTTGACCTTTCGCCGCAAAAGCGCTTATAAGCTCGCTCTAGCGGTGGAATTTTGAAAATTTAGGACAACCTCGATGGCAAATCATAAATCTGCGAAAAAGCGGATCATCCGCAACGCAAACCGCGCCCTGATCAATGGTGCGCGGGTCAGCCGAATCAGAACATTCGTGAAAAAAGTTGATGCTGCAATTGCTGCTGGTGACGCCGACGCTGCGCGTGAAGCCTTGCGCGCTGCACAGCCGGAATTACAGCGCGGCGTTTCGCGCGGTGTGCTGCATAAAAACACCGTGTCACGCAAAATTTCACGTCTGGCAGCGCGGGTCAAAGCCCTCGCCGCCTAAGGGCTGCTGCCCTGTAGACTTGGTGCTGGGTTCATTAGGCGCTGGCATGCCACCAGACGCGACCCTTGCTGTTACCCCCATCTTGGCACCCCCCATTTTACCCATAGTCCGAATCAGGGCTGTGGGTTTTTATTTATGCATCATATCTGGCCTGTTGCCGTTGCATTGAGACGTATTTTGTCTGGTGCCGGTTAACGCCTGTTATTCGTGCGGTGTCTCACCTGTTAACGATTCGGCATTTGATTACATGTGGTTTTTGCCAAATTTACCCGAATTCGGGGCAATCAAATGTCAATAAAAATAACTGTGGTTTTGACCAGTTTATTTTCCCTTTTCGCCGCTTTGGCATCTTGCCGAGAATGTAAAATAATCGCTACTATCCACCCACGCCTTGAAGCTGGCCGATAGCGGTGTAACCCATCATTATCGCAGCCACCACTAAGGACAGTACAACAAACCAGCCAGCCGAAGGGAGAGCGCGCATGTCTGCTTTGACGACAGCCATTTCATGCAGATCAATGCGCCAATGTCATCCGTGAGCGAGCTGTTTGAAGACAACCCGGTTGTGGCCCAATGTTGGGGCCGCGTTACCCAGCGTATGCGTCATGATATTGGCGATGCAGCGTGGCGTAACTGGATTAAGCCGTTGCGGGTGAACCGGCTGGAAGCAGGCACGCTGACGCTTGAGACCGACTCGACGCTGACCCGCGAGCGCGTCAACAGCCAATATGCAGACCGTTTGCGGGTGATTTCTGCGGCTGAATTCAAGACCGTCGCCACCGGTGTCCAACATGTCGAGGTGCGTGTTTCCAACGGGCTGGCCAGACGCACTGACCGCCCGCACCGGATGAGTGACAATAAGCCGGTGGAAACAAAGCCGGCTGGAACAAAACCGGCTGAAACAAAGCATAGAGACAAATCCTACGATTTATCGGCGGGACTTGATCCCAGATACACATTTGCCAATTTTGTCGTTGGCAAACCGAACGAGCTGGCATTCGCTGTTGCCAGACGCACCGCCGAAAGTGAAAAAGTCGCGTTTAATCCACTGTTTTTATATGGCGGTGTCGGGCTTGGCAAAACCCATCTCATGCATGCCATTGCCTGGCAAATCCGCCAGCAAAACCCATCCCGCAAGGTGATGTATCTGTCTGCCGAAAAATTCATGAACAGGTTTGTTCAGGCATTACGGTTCAGAGACACAATTTCCTTCAAAGAGCAATTTCGTTCGGTTGATGTGCTGATGATTGACGATGTGCAGTTTATCAGCGGCAAGGAATCAACGCAGGAGGAGTTTTTTCACACCTTTAACGCGCTGGTTGAAGATGGCCGGCAGGTGATTGTATCGGCGGATAAGTCGCCGACCGACCTTGAGGGTATGGAAGAGCGTCTGCGCTCGCGGCTCGGATGGGGCATGGTGGCGGATATCCATCCGGCTGATTATGAGCTGCGTCTGGGGATTTTACAGTCAAAAGCCGAGCAGGCGCAGGTTGAAATTTCCGACAAGGTTCTGGAATTTATGGCGCATCGCATTGTCAGTAATGTGCGTGAGCTGGAAGGCGCGCTCAACCGTATTCTGGCGCATGCGATGTTGATTGGCCGTGAAATCACCATCGACAGCACTGCGGATCTTTTGGCAGACCTGTTGCGCGCCAGCAGCCGCCAGATCTCTGTTGACGTTATCCAAAAACGGGTGGCGGCGCATTATGGCGTGCGGGTATCCGAAATGTTTTCAGCCAGGCGTGCGCGCAATATTGCCCGGCCGCGGCAAATCGCCATGTATCTGGCGAAAAACCTGACATCGCTATCCTATCCGGAAATTGGCCGGCAATTTGGTGGCCGGGATCACACAACCGTGATGCATGCTGTCAGAACCGTCGAAAATCTGATGAAAAGCGATGCACAGCTCAATGAAGATGTTGAATTAATCAAATCTATTCTTGCCAGCTAGCTGAACACGCCGCATGGCGCCAGCATTACTGAATGCGCCGCATGGCGGCGCTGCTCGCCAGCGCAAAACCCAGCCATAACAATAGCCCTAAAAAGCACCAAAAAAATGGCCGGAAAAATGGCCGGAAAAATGATCCTAAAAATCACCGGAAAACGGGCTGATTCGCAAGTTGGTGCGAATCGGGATGATAACAATATTTTGATGCTTGTTTGTTAATCTCATGCTATATTTTGTAGAGTGGAAGGCGCGGCATGCTGGCGCTGTCCATGTGGTGCGCGGCAGGGGCCGCGAATCGTTATAACCACTAAAGAGAGAGCTGATGAAACTGACCATTGATCGTATGAGCCTGTTGCGGCCGTTAGGTCATGTCCAATCTGTCGTCGAGCGGCGCAACACCATTCCGATTTTGGCTAATGTTGTGTTGCGGGCTGAGGATGGCCAATTGTCACTGACCGCAACGGACATGGATATGGATATTGCCACCGAGGTTGGGTGCGCCGTTGGTACGTCTGGCACCACCACAATGTCAGCGCATATGCTGTATGATATCGCCCGCAAACTGCCGGATGGTGCCGAAGTAGAGCTTAGCGTGGCAGATGGTCATGCCAGCATCAGTGCTGGCCGCTCAAGTTTCCGTTTGCCGACACTGCCGGTTGAGGATTTTCCGGCCATCAGCAGCAGTGATCTGCCGGTGAATTTCACACTGACCGCTGCCGATCTTCGTGACCTGATCGATGCCACACGATTTGCCATATCAACCGAAGAGACCCGCTATTATTTGAACGGCATTTATTTTCATAAGGCAGAAAATGGTGATTTATGCGCCGTCGCCACGGACGGTCATCGTCTGGCGCTGACGCGTCAGGCCTTGCCGGAAGGGGCATCGCAAATGCCGTCTGTTATTCTGCCACGCAAAGCTGTTGGCGAATTGCGCAAGCTGCTGGATGATTATGATGGCGAGGTATCGGTTGGCCTGTCTGAAACCCGCGCTGAATTTGGCTTTGGTGCGGTGCGGCTGACCAGCAAATTGATTGATGGCACATTTCCTGATTATACCCGCGTGATTCCGACAGGCAATGACCGGATCATGCAGGTTGATGCGGCCTCCTTTGCCGCTGCGGTTGACCGGGTGTCGACAATCTCATCAGAAAAATCACGCTCGGTGAAAATGGGTCTCAAACCGGGGGTGCTGACATTGTCAGCAAGCAATACCGATGCCTCAAGCGCCATTGAAGAGATCGAAGTCACCTATGATGGGGTGGAGATGGATATTGGCTTTAATGCACGATATCTGCTCGATATTGCGGCGCAGGTGAATAACGACATTGTTGAATTTGCGCTGGCTGATCAGGGATCGCCTAGTCTGGTTCGTGCGCCGGGTGATGATGCCAGCTTGTTTGTGCTGATGCCGATGCGTGTGTGAGTAAGATGTGAGCGTTCTGTCGCACTCCATAACAGCGCCAGCGGCGCTTGCGATTGATAATCTGCATCAGCAGAAACGCCTATGGCTGTCGAAATTGATGGTTGATAATTTTCGCAACTATCGTCGGGCGCAATTGCAGCTTGCGGCGCCAGCTGTTGTTTTGACCGGGCCGAATGGTGTTGGCAAAACCAATTTGCTGGAAGCTGTTTCGCTTTTGGCGCCGGGGCGTGGCATGCGACGGGCGCGGCGTGAACATTGGCCGAATACGGCATCAGGCACATCCGATTGGGCGGTGGCGGCAACGGTGCAAAGCGCCGATGGCGATGTGCAAATCGGGTCTGGTGTGGCGGTTGACGCGGCACAGGCGGCACGGGTGATGCGGCTTGAAGGACAGAATGTATCACAGACCGAGATTGGCGGTTATATCACGGTGTCCTGGCTGGCACCGCATATGGACGGGATTTTTGTCGATAGCCCTGGCGCGCGGCGGCGGTTTCTGGATCGTTTGGTGATTGCGTTTGACCCGGCCCATATCGGTCGTATGGCGCGCTATGAAAAAGCCCTGCGGCAACGGGCGTATCTGTTGTCTGAAGCCAGTGGTGACACGGCCTGGGTGCAGTCAATCGAGGCGATCCTTGCCGAAACCGCAGTGGCGGTAACAGCGGCGCGACAGACGCTGATACGCGATCTGAACCAAGAGGCGGAAAAAGGCTGGCTTGGCTTTCCGGGGGTACAGCTCAGCCTTGTTGGTGATACCGAACAATGGCTGGCGGATATGCCGGCCCTGCAGGTAGAGGATAAATTGATGGCGGCGGCCAAAACAGCACGTCTGGCGGGTGATCTGGCGATGCCCGGGCCACATGCGAGTGATCTGCAGGCGCTGCATCTGGCCAGTAAAACACCTGCCTATCTGGCCTCAACCGGCCAGCAAAAGGCGTTGCTGATCGCGGTGGTTATGGCGCATGCCAGACTGCAGGAACGGCGCCTTGGCAGGTCGCCCATTATGCTGCTGGACGATGTGGCGGCGCATCTTGACGCGGATCGCCGCTCCGCGCTTTTTGAGGCTGTCAGCCTGCTTGGCGGGCAATGCTGGTATAGTGGCAGCGATCAACAGCAATTTGATGACCTAAGAGGCAAAGCCCAATTTATTGAAATGCGACCAGCGTCGCGGTCTGACCAGACGCCAGAGTTTGAGGTAAAGTGATGAGTGAAGGTGATATGGCTGAAAACGAAGCCGATTATGGCGCAGATTCGATTAAGGTGTTGCGCGGTCTGGACGCTGTTCGCAAGCGCCCCGGCATGTATATTGGCGACACCGATGATGGCTCCGGGCTGCATCATATGGTCTATGAGGTTGTCGATAATGCGATTGATGAGGCGCTTGCCGGGCATTGTGACATTGTCGAGGTAAAGCTGAATAAAGATGGGTCGGTGACGGTCACTGATAACGGCCGCGGCATTCCGGTTGATATTCACGCTGAAGAGGGCGTTTCGGCAGCCGAAGTGATCATGACGCAGCTGCATGCCGGCGGTAAATTTGATAATAATTCTTACAAGGTCTCGGGCGGATTGCACGGGGTTGGCGTTTCGGTTGTTAATGCCTTGTCCGAGTGGCTTCAGTTGACGATTTTTCGTAACGACAAAAAGCATCAGATCGGCTTTAAAATGGGCGATGCTGATGGCCCGCTGGAAATTTTAGGTGAGGCTGACGGGCAAAGCGGGACGCATGTGACCTTTATGCCGTCGCGGGAAATTTTTGCGCATATTAATTTTGAATTTTCGACTCTCGAACACCGGCTGCGTGAGCTGGCATTTTTGAATAGCGGCGTCCGCATCCGCTTAACCGATGAGCGGCCAGCCGAAAATCTGGTCTCGGAATTTTACTTTGATGGCGGGCTGACAGCTTTTGTTGACTATCTTAACCGGTCGCGCACTGCCTTGCATGAGATCATCACCGCTGATTCCAGCCGCGATGACATAACCGTCGAGCTGGCGCTGGCCTGGACTGATTCATTTCATGAAAATACGCTGTGCTTTACCAATAATATTCCGCAACGTGATGGCGGCGCACATCTTGCCGGATTCCGTGGCGCGATGACCCGTGTGGTCAATAGCTATGCACAGGAAAGCGGTATTGCCAAACGCGAAAAAGTCCAACTGACCGGCGAAGATGCGCGCGAAGGGCTGACCGCGATTGTGTCGGTTAAAGTGCCGGATCCAAAATTTTCCTCACAGACGAAAGACAAGCTGGTGTCGTCCGAAGTGCGGCCGGTTGTGGAAAATGCGGTGGCAGACTGTCTGAACCAATGGTTTGAAGAACATCCGAGCGAAGCCAAGCGCATTGTGTCAAAAGCCTATGAAGCTGCCGCTGCGCGTGAGGCCGCCCGCAAAGCCCGCGATTTAACCCGCCGCAAGGGTGTTATGGATGTGGCGAGCTTGCCCGGAAAGCTGGCTGATTGTCAGGAACGTGACCCGGCAAAATCTGAGGTGTTTCTGGTCGAGGGTGATTCGGCGGGGGGATCGGCCAAACAAGGTCGGGATCGCGCGAATCAGGCGATTTTGCCGTTGCGTGGTAAAATTCTGAATGTTGAACGTGCCCGTCTTGATAAAATGCTGTCGTCCGCTGAAATCGGCACGCTGATCACGGCGATTGGCGCTGGCATTGGCAATCATGAGATGGATGTTGAAAAAATTCGCTATCACAAAGTGATTATCATGACCGACGCTGATGTGGATGGCAGCCATATCAGAACATTGTTGCTGACGTTCTTTTTCCGGCATATGCGCCCGCTGATTGAAAAAGGCTATCTGTATATTGCGCAGCCACCGCTGTTCCGCGCGAAACGGGGACAGTCTGAAGTCTATTTAAAAGACCAGCGCGAGCTGGATGGCTATCTGGTCGATGCCGGTTTGAAAGATGCGGTTTTGACAATTGCGGATGGACAGCAGTTGGCCGGCCCGGATCTGGCCGAGGTCACTGGCCAGTCGGTCACCGCCAGCCGGATGATCGAGGCTGTCGGGCGGCAGGTCGGAAACCGTGATGTGGTTGAACAAGCGGCGATTGCCGGGCTGTTGAATATGTCCGTTTTGAACAATGCAGAGGCGGCGGACTATCTGGCCAAACGGCTTGAGGCGATCGCCACTGTTTTGGAAAAAGGCTGGCAAGCGAGCATTGAGGATACCGCGCATGGGCAAGCCATTGTGGTGCAGCGGCGGTTGCGCGGGATCACCGAACGCCATGTGATTGACCAGCGTATTGTCAGCCTTGCTGAAGCGCAGCATCTCGACACCATGGCGGCGCATCTGCAATTGCATTATGGCAAGCCGGCACAGTTCCGCTTTGGCGCACAGAGCATCGAGATAAATGGCCCGACAGCACTGGCGCAAACGGTCTTTCAGACCGGCCGCAAAGGGGCGCAGATTTCCCGCTATAAGGGTCTTGGCGAAATGAATCCAAGCCAGCTTTGGGAAACCACACTTGATCCGGATCAGCGGATTTTGCTGCAGGTGACAATCGATCAGGAAGATGATGCAGATAACGCCTTTTCGACTTTGATGGGTGAAGCTGTTGAGGAGCGCCGTAACTTCATTCAGCAAAATGCGTTGCGCGTCGCTAATCTTGATGTTTAGCGGTGCGCATGGCGTATCGGCTGCCGGCGCGCCATGAACACCGACCCGGCATATCGTGGGCCGATTGATCCACAGGCTATTTTTGTTATTCGCTGGCTCGCGGTGGCCGGGCAATTGGCCGCGCTGTTATTCACCCACAGTTTTTTAGAATTTGACTTGCCGCTTTACCCGGCTCTGGCTGTTATTGGCTGTTCCGCCATTGTCAATTTCTGGCATATCCATGCGGCGCAAAAGCGCCCTCTCTATCAGCAGGCGAGTTTTCTCGAACTTGGCTTTGACGTTATCCAGTTGGCGGCACTGCTCTATCTGACAGGCGGTCTGTTAAATCCGTTTTCGGTCATGATTTTGGCGCCTGTTGTTGTCTCTGCAGCGGTATTGCGCCGTCAATCGACGTTGCTTTTGGTTGGGTTAGTGGCCGCTTCGGTGAGCTTTCTGGCGATGTATAATTATCCGCTTGATTGGGGACAGCCCGTACAATTCCCGTTTCAATATCTGGCTGGGGTATGGCTGGCGTTAATTTTATCCAGCGGTTTTATCGCTGGTTACACCTGGTGGGTCGCGTCGAGTGCGCGGCGCTTATCGGGCACATTGGCGGATGCCAATCTGGCATTGATGGAGGAACAGCAAAGCCGCGCGCTTGGTGCTCTGGCAACCAGTGCCGCGCATAAATTGGGGTCACCGCTGAATACGATAACGGTCATTGCGCATGAACTGGATCGTGAAGTTGACCCAAATGATCCGATTTATGACGATATTCAGCTGCTGCGTACCGAAGTCGAGCGCTGCCGGGTGATTTTGAGCGAAATTGACAGCCATACAAGTGTAAAGGCGCTGGCGGCTGAGTCACCTGAGCCGATCACCGCAATGATTGAAGAGATTATTTACAGCCGGCTATCGCAAAATCAGACAAATTTTAAACTTGTCTATAGCCGCGAAAATGCAGTTCCGTTGTTGTGGCGGCGTCCGGAACTTGTTCATGCTCTGGAAAATCTATTACAGAATGCGCTGGAGTTTTCGGCACATGATGTGACGATAAACATTGAATGGACGGCTATTGATCTCCATATAACCATTGTTGATGACGGTACTGGCTTTAACGCGGCAACCTTGGCGCGGGCGGGTCAGCCCTGGAATAGCACCCGCGCTGGCCAGCAAGGACACCGCGGACTGGGTCTGTTTATTGCGCGGAGTTTGCTTGAATCGATAGGCGGCGCAATTAGCTTTGCGAATGATCAACGCGGCGGCGGCAAGGTGAAAATCAGTCTTCCGCGTGAATCACTTGCGTAACAGGGTATGATGGGCACATCTGCAGATTGGATGTTTAGGTGACTGAAAAAACACTGTTGATTTTGGACGATGATGCCCCGCTACGGAACCGTTTATGCCGGGCGATGGAAACACGCGGCTTTGATGTGATTGATGCCGGCACGGTCAGTGATGGCATCGATCTGGTGCGCAAAACGCCACCTGCCTATGCCATTCTTGATATGAAGCTGGATGATGGGACAGGCCTTAGTCTGGTGCCGGAACTGCGCAAAAAACGTGCCGATTGCCGGATCATCATGCTGACAGGTTTTGGCAATATTGCCACGGCTGTTGCCGCGGTGAAAGCGGGCGCTCTGGATTATCTGCCAAAGCCGGCCGACCCTGACCAAATAGCGGCGGCGCTGTTGCAGACGGGCGGAGACATGCCGCCACCGCCGCAAGACCCAATGAGCGCTGATCGGGTGCGTTGGGAACATATCCAGCGCGTTTATGAGCAATGTGGACGCAATGTGTCGGAAACGGCGCGCCGGCTGCGCATGCACCGCCGTACCCTGCAACGTATTTTGAGCAAGCATGCGCCCCGCGATTAACTGAATGCGATTAACCCCTATATAATTTATCCCCATTTAATTGATCTTAGGTTATTGATGCCCGTGTAATTGATATGGTGCTGCGCTGTCATTTCAGTTCCGGTAACCTCGCTGATCTGGCTGATGAAGAGCTGCTGCTATGCGTAAATCATACCGGTTCCTGAGTGGTGCAGATAATGCTGATTTTTGTCAGCGTGTCAGTGATGCGTTGGCTGACGGTTATGTGTTATATGGGAATCCTGTTATGGTCATGGACAAGGATATTCGGGTGGTTTTGCAGGCCTTTATCTTGCCTGAAATGATCGTCACAACAACTAACTTTGCTGACCAGGAAAGATCCAATGACCGGTAAAGAATATCGCGAAGCCACCAAGCTGGTGCGCGGCGGCCTCAATCGTTCGGCGCATCAGGAAACATCCGAAGCGCTATATTTAACATCCGGGTATGTTTATGAATCGGCCGAAGAGGCGGCGGCGGCGTTCCGCGATGAAGCCGATGTTTTTGTGTATT
>ERZ802827.1754-NODE-1754-length-10456-cov-11.2696_pt1 | contig 10456 bp, 8 predicted proteins | sample MGYA00345652_ERZ802827 | MGnify/ENA primary metagenome ERZ802827 (study PRJEB30503, sample SAMEA104212372) | marine metagenome | biome: Westerlies Biome; feature: [SRF] surface water layer (ENVO:00010504) within the epipelagic zone...; material: water... | reverse complement strand
CCTCAGTTTTTATTACCTACAACGGTCATGCATTTGATGAAGAGCTAATTAGAAGGCAATTTTTTTGGAATCTTCTAGAACCATATACTACAAATACCAATGGTAATGGTCGACTTGATTTAATGCTCATGATGCACAATATAGCTGCTTTTTTTTCTGAAGAAATAGCAATTCCTCTTTTTGAAGGCGGCCCCAGAATAAGTTATAAATTAGAACATTTAGCTCAAGAACACGGTATTGATGCAGGTGATGCGCATGATGCTATTGCTGACTGCAATTTAATGATCGAATTATGCAAGATTATTCAAAATAAATTACCAGATTTATTTGATTCTTTTATAAATATATCTACAAAAAATGGAATAAAGGACCTTTTATATTCTGATGATTTTTTAGCTCTTGGTGAAATTCATAGAAGACATACATTTGAATATCCAGTTGTATTATGCGGGAGCGATGCTAGCAGACCTAATGAAATAGTATTTTTTGATTTAAGTTATGATGATCCAGAAGAAATTCTAGATTTAGATTATGTTGAAATTAATAAATTAATTCAATCTAACTCTAGAGATGAACCTTTAAAAAAATATAAGATTAATAAAACAATTCCTATTTGTTCCCACAAACTCCTAACTAACAAAAATATTTTTGATGTTGAATTTTCTGAGTTACAAAGGCGTGCTGATATGGTTAGATCAAATAAAGATTTTCAACAAAAAGTTTCCCAAGCAATGGAAGATAGATTAATGGACTTTCCAGAATCTGAATACATTGAAGGAACTCTATATTCTGGTGGTTTCCCCTCATATAGAGATAAAGATCTTATGCAAGAATTTCATCTTAGCTCAGACCCAGCTCACCTAATAAAAATTTCAAGAAATTTTGAAGACGAGAGGCTTAGATTATTTGCTGAAAGAATAATATGCAATCAATTCTCAACAGACATACCTGTTGATATACAAAAAAGATATCAAGACCTTATCAATCAAAGAACTGATGATGATGGGCCATGGGGTTCTGTAGAAAAAACATTAATTCAAATTGAGAAGTTATTAGATGAAAGATCTGAAAAAGAAGACCAAAAAATCTTATTAGCCACTAAGAAAAAAGTTGAATCAATGAAAGTATCTTAAAAAATAAATGGAGGACCGGAGCCCTCCATTTTAGATATCAGCAATTCTAATAGGGGGGAGGAGTGCTGACACCGCGAATTTTATATATTTATAATTAATTATCAACAATATTTATATTAGTTTTTATGGTTTTCGTATGTTGGTTATATGTATATGTTTAATACATATTTTTGGTTGTTACCAATTTATGAAATTTCTGTATAATAATTTCTCTTTTAGACCCGTAGCTCAGTTTTGGTTAGAGCGCCGCATTGACATTGCGGAGGTCGATGGTTCGAGTCCATTCGGGTCTACCAACATTTATAATTGTGATAAGTATTCGTCTAATCTTTCCTGATTCATAACAAAAGCTGCTTTTATTTTTTTTGCAGTAGCCTTAACTGATTCAAGATTACTTTGATTTTCACCAACCTCAATAATTCCAACCATAGCCATCATCATATGAGGAGTACATTGATATCCATACACTCCCTCAACATTAAAAGTTACTGATATATCTTGGCTAAGCCTGCCATTCCACTCTTCAGCTCCTGCGGGAACCATGCCCTTTATTGATGCAGAGTTATGAGCAGCATCTGTTGCTTTAAATGTAACGGTATCTCCTTTATTTATTTTTAAAACAGCGGGCTCAAATACCATATAACCTTCAGTTCCCTGATTAAGCATCTTAACTTCATAATTTTCTGCAAGAGTAAATAGATTATAAGAGAGCAAAACAGTTATTAAAAAGTTTTTAATATTCATAGCATTATTCCAGTAGTAGTAATTAAAGCAGTAACTATCAATAAAAATATAAAACCAAGTGCCACAGAAAGTATTAAAATTTTTATTGGAGATGGAGTAAAAGTTGGCTCGTTTGAACCAACACCAATTAACAATTTAAATATTTTATTCAAAAAAGATGTCAGTAACACTCATTGAAATTAACATGAAGGCAAGGACAACAATTTGTATTATGGCAGGTATAACAACAAACAAGACTAATGGATCAAACTTCATACTGAGAAAGTAATCGTTTTGGCTCCATTCTATTGCTTCTTCAGGTGTTGCATTTCTAACTTGTGTATTCAATTTATATTCCTAGATACTGATAAATCAGTATTATTATATATATTTATAATATGATATCAATAAAAATGATAATTTAATTTTGTTAATTATATTGAATATCTAAAAGATGTATATATCATCATAACCAAAGGGGAAATTTCTAATGCAAAACCAAATTTTTAATATTTGTTACCTGCCAATATTTTTGTTTTTTTCTATTTTTACTCATTCTGCTGAAAAGTATTATCCAGACTTGTCATGGGAGACTGTTATTCCAGAAAGCCAGAATGTAAAGTCAGAAAATGTCCAATATTTAATTGATATAGCATTTACAGATAATTCAACTCTTGGAGTGGTAGTTATTAAAAATGGAAGGATTATTGGAGAGAAATATGCTCCTGGCTTTGATTTAAATTCTCATGGAACATCATGGTCCATGGCAAAAAGTTATTATGCTGCATTAATAGGTATCTCTATAGATAAAGGCGAAATAGGAAGTTTAGATGAAAGAGTTAAAGATTACCTTGACTATTTTAATGATGAAAGATCAGAGATAACTATCAGAGACTTGCTAGATATGTCTAGTGGTCTTGATTTTCCAAGTCATGAACATGAAAAAATGTTTTTTCAAAAAAATCATCTTGATTATTCAAAAAAAGTAGGAGTCGAAAAAGATGCTGGAATAAAGTTTGAATACAATAATGTGAATTCTATGCTCATAGGTGATATTTTATTCCAAGCTACTGGTAAAAAGGCTGACGTTCTTTTTGAAGAAAGAATATTACAACCTTTACAAATAATAGACTATAAGTTGTGGAAAGATGAAAAGGGCAATGTAATGACATATTGCTGTGTAGATATGTCGGCACGAGATTACTCTAAATTTGGATTACTTTTTGCAAGAAATGGATTATGGAATGATAAGCAAATCATTTCTAAAAGTTTCGTTGATGAAACATTTAAACTTGTCTGGGATACAACCCCGGAAAGATTTACAAGATTTAAAAGAGGGTATTCTTTGCATTGGTGGGTGTCAGCCTATGAAGATAACTTTAAGATTTTTAATACTAGTGGTAAGTTTGGTCAGTATACTTTTGTAGATAGAGAAAACGATATTGTTGTTACAAGAATCACAAAATATAATCAACAAGACTCTGGTGATGTTCAAAAGTGGGGGCCTATGAGTTACCTAAAATGGGCAGGGGTTGATAATGCAATTAAGGTAGGAAGAAAATTAATTGAAAATGGTGTTATTGAATCTGGCAATAATGTCATTACACCATTTACAGACAAAGAGGGTGAATCAAAAGAATTTTATTCTAGATATGGAGACTTTATTGGAGCAATTGAAAATCTAAGCTGTAATTGTTATCCACAAAGTGTTTTTAATTAAGATTTATTAATTTTCTTTAGAAAAGTTTCTTTATCTTTTGCCCATTCTTCATAGTAATAGCCATCATTACCTTGTTTGTTAACATACTTAACAAAAAATCTTCCGTCTTCATCTTCAAAACCTGATTCATAGGGCATGCCTGTTAATTTATTGGGCCTTTTAAATTGATCTTCCATAACGCTATGTCCAAACAAATAAAATCATTGGAATGGATACGGCAATAATAAGAATGTCTAAAGGCAAACCAAGTCTCCAATAATCAGTAAATTTATAATTACCAGGACCCATAACAACGGTATTACATTGATGACCAATTGGAGTTAAGAAAGCGCAACTTGCACCAACTGCAACGACCATTAAAAATGGTTCAATATCATAACCGAGTTGCATCCCAATACCAGCTGATATTGGTGCCATAATAACAGCTGTTGCAGCATTATTGATAATATCAGTAGTAGCCATTGTTATTACTAATATTACAAAAAGTAGCCAAAACAGACTCATATCACCTGCAATATTAGAAATGCTTGTTGAAATTATATCACTCAGTCCAGTGGTCTGAAGTGCTGTTCCGATAGGAATCATTGCTGCCAGCATAATTATTATTGGCCAATCTATATCCCGATAAAAATTACTATCAATAATTCTAATTCTTGCAAAACCTAAAACACACAATAAGAATGCTGCTGCTGTTGGAAGAATATTAAAAGTAACTAAAATTATAGATATTAAAAAAAATACAATTCCTTTTAAAAGGCGACTTCTACTTGGTATTGTCTGTAATTCTCTTTGCATTAATGGCATTAAGCCAAGATGCTTGATCTTATTTGTAACATCTTCTTCGTCTAAATCCCTTATACCTAATAGCAATACATCTCCTGCCTTAAAAGTTTCTCTTGTTAATCTTGTCCTATATTTTGCACCTTTTCTCCAAAGACCTAATAGGTTTAATTCTTCGTATGCCAATTTTAAGAAAAAATCATATTTTCTTCCTATAAGTCTTGATCCAGGAGTAATCATTGCTTCAATCTCTTCTAAATCATCATCCTCAAATGAATGTAATTCTTTTGGAATCGAGAAATCAAAAACATTAAGTATTGATGAGATATCATCAGGAGGTGTTTTAATAACTAATATTTGTCCAGCCTTAATCCTTAAATTATTTTTAACTTTTTTTACACCACCATTTTCATTAACAATACCCAGAACCTCTGTATCTTCTCCTGCTTCTTTTTTAAAGGCAGATAAAGTCATGCCAATTGCTGAACTTGATTCATTCACCTCCACTTCAAATAAATATCCCTTCAAGTCAATTAATGAGGATCCAGAAGCAGCATCATCCCTTAAACGAATTAATCTATTGCCAATTACCGCAATAAATATAATGCTTAAAACTGTTATTGAAAGTCCTACGTAAGAGAAATCAAAAAAATTAAAACCCGCTTCTGATATTGTTGATTTATACTCAGAAATTATAATGTTTGGTGGAGTTCCGATGGTAGTATTCATTCCGCCTAAAATACATGCAAAAGCTAAAGGCATCAAAAATCTTGAAGGATGCCAACCCATTTTCTGACAAATATTTAAAGTGATGGGCAGCAGAATAGCTAGAGCTCCAATATTGTTTATAAATGAAGATAAAACTGCCGCTATGAACAGAAGACAAATTAAAAATTGGAATTTTGTAAAACTTCTTCCTCCAATTAGCTTGCCAACTAATCCTGTAAGCCCAGAATTTTTTAGACCTTGGCTGATAATTAGCACTAAAGCTACCGTTATTACTGCGGGATGGGCGAAACCATCAAATGCTTGATTCGCAGGAATAACCCCAAGAATTATTAAAATTACTAACGCTCCAGCAGCTAGTGCGTCATATCGGTATTTACTCCAAATAAAAAAACCTAGAAGTATAATGATAGCAATAGAGAGTATAGATTGATCGCTCATGCTTAAAAATTTAGATTATGTTTTAGGCATACTTTCAACATAAAGTGATGAAGATGGGTATGCAAACTCTGATTCATTTGCTTTTACGATCTTCATAATATTGAAAATTAAATTTTCTTTAATAAGATTAAAATCGACAAAGCCAACAGGCTCACAATAAGCTACAATCATGACATCAATCGAGCTTGAACCCAATTCGATAACTCTAACAACGTGCTCTATTTCATCATTTTCAATAAAGTCATCACTTTCATTAATGTAATTTTTTATATCAGATCTGATTGATTCTAATTGTTCAATTGAGGTTGAGTAAACAAGATTAATTCTCCAATTAATTCGTCTATTGGTCATTTCGCCATGATTGATAAGTTTTACATCAGAAAGATCTTTATTAGGAATTGTCATTGGAGCCGTATCAAAATTTCTGATAACTGTAGATCTGAAACCAATTGTTTCAACTATTCCATGTAATTGTCCTTTTACCTCAATTCTGTCACCAGGCTGAAATCTATGTTCCCCAATAACTAAAATACCAGCTATTAAATTTTTAAAGAAATCTTGTGCTCCAAGAGCTACCGCAACTGAAAAAAGACCAAGACCTGCCACAAGTGGACCAATTTTAATACCAAATATATCTAAGATTATTGCAACACCAATTATCCAAACAATAAATCTAGATGCTCTTTCAAGCCACATTTGCATTGAAGCGGTTAGCCATGAACTGGTAGATAGTGCTTCAAATATCGGCTTGACACTATTAGATAGGGCGCTAAAGATAGTGAATATAACAAATGCTTTTACTATGTTTGTTGCTATATCTCCAGCCAACCCATTAATAGGCAATATTAATGTGCATAAATATAGGGCTATTGTGATTGGAATTAATCCAATTGGTTTCTTCAATGCATTTAGGATTTCGTCATCAATCTTTGAGTCTGTTTTTTCTGCAAGCCTACCTAAAGAATTAATAATTACAGAAATAATAAAGCCTCTAAAAAGCAATGCTATTAATATAACAATCAATGATGAAATTATTGCTCCTAGGTTAATGCCTAAAAAACCTCTGTTCCATACATCTGAGAGAAGCTCAATAAAATTTTCCATTTTTAAATTTGCATTAAATTAATATCAATTTATATCGTATTTATTCAAATATAGCAAAGCGCTAGTATTTATTTTTGTAATCGATCTTTAATAAAGTACGGAGTATATATTAAGAAAAACATTGCCAATGCAAGCGGTGTTAGTACTAGCAAATGAAATGGTGGTTCTGGAAAAGCATCCATTAAACTAGCTCCCGCAGGTTTTGCCATTAAGTACCAAAAGTTTGCTGGCTCACCAAGTATTAAGTTTATCAAGTAAGTAATAGGCAATAATATGCATGCAGTAATAAATGAGACGGTTAAAATATCTTTTGCATATGGCCTGTTGTTAAGAGCAATTGTTGCGTACATTATCCCAATAACAATCATTCCATGACCAATCATAAAGAAAGCATAATCCAAATCATGATGAGAAATGTCAGGTGTAATAATTGCCATAGTAGCTCCAGCTATACCCCAAAAAAAAGCACATTTATATAAAATTTTTGGCCCGCCTAATAAAAACCAAGCTAAAAATATTTCAGAAAGATCGCACATATGAAACGGCAGGACTTCCCTCCAGTTATAAGGGTTTTCAAGAATGAATAGATCTTTATAAGGCGAGATAACTACATGAGCTATCACAATATATGCAATAATTTTTGTCATTACTGATTTTTGAGCTACAGATTTATTTTTATATATTAAAGGTATAAAAACTGATGCTGCTAGGATGCTTAACATTGTAACAATATGTATATTTCCGAATAAGACAAAAGGGCTAGCGCTCATAAGATTTCCTCATTTTAGAACCGTAAAGAGTAATTATAGTTATTTTTTTATATTTTATAAAAATATTTTAATATAAATTATCTTAGAGCATCTAAAACAATGTTTTCGGTAAGAATTGCTGGAAGAATTTCAGGCTTTTCCATTCCTGGTTTCCAATAGACATATAACGGTACACCGCTTCTGCCATAAATTTTTAAAGCATTAAGGATGTCTTTATTTTTATTAGTCCAATCCGCAACAATATATTCAATATTATTTTCTTTAAAAAATTTCTTTACACTCGATCTAGATAAAGCAACCTTATCATTGGCTTGACATGTAATACACCAGGCAGCAGTATAATTAATAAGATATGGCTTATTTTTAGCTTGAAGCTCTTCCTCAATTTCTTTTGTCCAAATTGTTACATCTTGTCTATCTTTACTATCAGACAAACTTACTTCAACAGACGTCAGGTTCTGGATTTGTATTATCAATAAAGAACCTAAAGCCAATAATAAACTTATTCTCATAATTTTTGTTGAAGTATTAGCCATCAACCAAACCAGTAAACTTATTAATAATAAAACTAATAAAAGTTCAATAAGAGCATCAGCTGAAGTTTGCAAGCTAAATACCCATAACAACCAAAGTGACGTAGCAAACATAGGAAATGCAAAAAATTCTTTTAATTTAAGCATCCATTCTCCAGATTTTGGCAAAGATTCCACTAATTCTGGTTTGTATGAAAGAATTAAATAAGGAAAGGCAAAACCTGTACCAAGGGCTATAAATATTGGCAATGTTACAAACGATGGTTGAATTAAAGCATAGCCTATAGCTGCACCCATAAATGGCGCAGTACAAGGCGAGGCAACTACAACAGCCAGAATACCAGTAAGAAAAGAGCTAGAATAAGTAGTTTGATTCATGCCAACTTTACCAAGTTTTGTCATGGAAGTTCCAATCTCTATGTTCATTAATAAAATCAGACCAATAACAAACATCAAAATTGATAAAATTCCTACGATAAATGGTGACTGAAGCTGGAAGCCCCATCCAACTGAATTTCCTCCTACTTTTAAAGCCAAAAGGGCGAGGGCTATTGCTATAAAAGAAATGATTACCCCAAAGCTAAAGATAAGAGAATGTGTTCTTATTTTTCTTTTAGAACTTCCACCCATTGATACAAAGCTCAGTATTTTCAAAGAAATAATTGGAAAAACACATGGCATCAAATTTAAAATAACACCCCCAATAAATGCAAAAATAATTGCTTGAAGCATAGACATGCTTATATTTGCTAGATTTTTTGTCACATCCGCTTTAACAAGATATGAATTTTCATTAATTTTTATAACACCCTCTATGGATGAGATTTTTGAATTTTCAAGCTGTAAGGGAATCTTTAAAAGCCAATTATTATCTTCTTTGATGAGGATTTGTTTGCCAGAATGTAAAACTATGTTTTGATTTTCTGAAAAATAATATATATTTTCAATTTTATTGTTATATGAAAATCTAATTTCAAGAAATTCTTTTGTTTGATTTCCAAGAACAGGGTAGATGGTATTAGGTACTTTCGATATCCATTCTTTAAGTATTAAAGTTTCTTCAAGATTTTCAAAAATCGATTTGATATTAGCTTTTTCAGGTACACAAACATCATCACAAATTAAAAAATCAATATTAGACTCAATAAAAGTTAAATCATTTATATCTTTGTAAAGTATCTTATAAGGAAAAATTACAAAATCCTTATAACCATATGTCATTAGTGGTGGATATGGTAAAAGTTCAGGTGTTGGCCATAAAGGACCTTCAATCGTTACATCCTCAGGCAAAGACCATGCAACATTTATTGGACCTCCAGAATCACCAGGGTTCTTCCAATAGGTATGCCAATTTTTTTGCATATCCATCTTAATGCCAATAAATAACTCATTTTTTTGCGATAGATTCGGATCGAATTTAATGATAGAAACACTAGCGTGTCCTGTTTCTACTGGATTCCCAAAGCTAATATTTGAGAAAATTAGTAAAGATATAATGCAATTAATAACTTTCATAAGGTCATATTACCTTAATCAAAAAAAATAGGGATGCCTGAGGCACCCCTATGTTGTGTTGGTATTTATTATCCTGAAATTCTTTTTGGAGTTTTAATTTCAATAGTTCTTGGTTTTTTCTCATCAGGAATTATTTTTTCTAGATTAATGGTTAGCAAGCCATTAATCAGATCAGCTCCTTGCACAATTACATCATTAGACAGTGTAAATTGCTGTTTAAAAGCTCTTTGAGCGATTCCCTGGTATACCACTTCATTCTTATCATTTACAACCTCAGTATTGGGCCCATCATAACTGACAGATAACACTCCATCAGCAAGCTCAATGTCAATATCTTTTTTTGTAAGACCTGCAACTGCTATTTCAATTGCAAAGTGGTTTCCATCTTTTCTAATGTTGTATGGTGGATAGCTTGACGATCTATCAGATGATTCAGAAAGTCTTTGCAATCTATCAAATAATGGTTCAAATCCCAACACACGTGTTGTAAAAAATGGATCAGTAAAGTTAAGTATCATAATAGTCCTCCTTTAGCGACTAAGTATATGCACCCCGAAGGCATGCTTGTTATATAAAAAGAGACCCAATTGGCATCTCTGTTAACTTATATGTAGGTATATTATTTAATTTTTCAATATTTTTATTTAATTTTTTTCTTATTGCATAGAACTTTATTAAGTGTATATTGTCAAAATGATTATGAGATTATTAATAATTTTTGGCTTAATTTTTAACATTAATAACGTCTTTGGAAATCAAGAAAATCTGATCAATGAGGGTGATATATGGACATTAGATTCTAGAAGCAATCGTTTATCTTCAGATAGTAAAGTTCTGTATCACATGCCAAGTGATGCATATAATACTTTTCACGCAAGAACATTTGGAGACTGGGATATCTTCTCTGTAGTAGATTCACGAGATCTACAAAGATTAAACAAAGGTGATTCTATTGAAATTCTGGAGTCCAAATATTCTAATAGAGTTTATGCAGTTAAACTTCTTAGTGGT
>ERZ802827.1748-NODE-1748-length-10466-cov-11.8318_pt1 | contig 10466 bp, 8 predicted proteins | sample MGYA00345652_ERZ802827 | MGnify/ENA primary metagenome ERZ802827 (study PRJEB30503, sample SAMEA104212372) | marine metagenome | biome: Westerlies Biome; feature: [SRF] surface water layer (ENVO:00010504) within the epipelagic zone...; material: water... | reverse complement strand
ATGACCAGCTTGTCGATATTCCCCATGATGATGTGATTCTGGCACAATTGCCTGCCGCGCCTGATGGGCATGAAATCAAAGCGGTTGATGTGGTAATCCATATTCAAAGCAAAAATCCCTAATCGCCGATTTGGCGTTAGATCTGCCTTTATCTAGTTTAAAATCATTCTAAAGAGCCTTGACCCAACCAGGCTTCATACCTATCTTCTGACGCAGACAAACCTTGCGTATAAGGGCGTTGTAATTGACGGAAACCAAAGGCGATGTGACCATACGCACAAGATCTAATCGGAGAGATAGATGGACGGAAATAATGCGGGCAAATGCCCAGTAATGCACGGAGCTGTTACAACCAACAGCGCTAGCGGCACCTCAAATCGTGAATGGTGGCCGAACCAGTTGAATATTGGCATTCTTCACCAGCATGATCAAAAGTCAAACCCGATGGGCGCGAATTTTAATTATCGCGAAGAATTCAAGTCGATCGATTACAAGGCCCTGAAAAAAGACCTTCATGATTTGATGACTGATTCGCAGGATTGGTGGCCAGCCGATTATGGTCATTATGGCCCGTTCTTTATCCGCATGACATGGCATGCAGCCGGCACCTATCGCGGCGGCGATGGTCGTGGTGGCGGCGGCACAGGTGCGCAGCGTTTCGCGCCCCTCAATAGCTGGCCGGATAACGGCAATCTTGATAAGGCACGCCGCCTTCTATGGCCCATTAAACAGAAATATGGCAACAAAATCAGCTGGGCTGATTTGCTAATCCTTACCGGCAATGTCGCGATTGAATCAATGGGTGGCAAAACCTTTGGATTTAGTGGTGGCCGTGACGATATTTGGGCACCTGAAGAAGATATCTATTGGGGTGTTGAAAGTGAATGGCTTGCGAATAACCGCTATTCAGGTGACCGCGAATTGGCCAACCCGCTTGCCGCTGTGCAGATGGGTTTGATCTATGTCAATCCTGAAGGTCCAGACGGCAATCCAGATCCGCTTGCCAGCGCAAGAGATGTTCGTGAAACTTTTGGCCGGATGGCAATGAATGACGAAGAAACCGTTGCCCTTGTTGCCGGTGGTCATACCTTCGGTAAGGCGCATGGTGCGGGTGATGCCGGTCTTGTTGGTGCCGAGCCGGAAGGCGCCGCCATCGAAGAAATGGGTTTTGGCTGGATCAGCAGCTATGGATCGGGCAAGGGAAGCGATACCATTACAAGCGGTATCGAAGGTGCGTGGACAGCGCATCCGACAAAATGGGATAATGGCTATTTTGATCTCCTCCTTGGCTATGAATGGGAATTGACCAAAAGCCCAGCCGGTGCGCATATCTGGCATGCGGTTAATCCAAAGGAAAGCGATCTGGCACCTGATGCCGAAGATGCGTCAATCCGCGTTCCAACCATGATGACAACAGCCGATATGGCGATGCGCGAAGATCCGATTTACCGCGAGATTTCCGAGCGATTCCATAAAAATCCCGATCAGTTTGCTGATGCGTTTGCACGCGCTTGGTTCAAATTGCTGCATCGTGATATGGGGCCGAAAAGCCGTTATGTGGGTCCAGAAGTGCCAGATGAAGAATTGATCTGGCAAGACCCGATTCCGGCTGGCAATGCCAATTATGATGTTGATGCGGTCAAAGCCCGTATCGCAGCCAGCGGCCTCAGCGTTCAAGAGATGGTCGAAACCGCATGGGCAAGCGCATCAACCTATCGCGGCTCAGACATGCGTGGCGGTGCCAATGGTGCGCGTATTCGTCTTGCACCCCAAAAAGATTGGGCGGCAAACAAGCCGGATCAATTGGCGCGGGTTTTGTCGGTTCTTGAGCCAATCGCGGCCGACACAGGCGCATCGATTGCCGATGTGATTGTGCTTGCAGGTAATGTTGGTATTGAACAGGCATCAGGCGTGAAGGTTCCATTTACACCTGGTCGTGGCGATGCAACACAGGCACAAACCGACATTGAATCATTTGAGGTTCTTGAGCCGGTGGCTGATGGTTTCCGTAATTTCCAGAAAACCGACTTTACTGTCAGCCCGGAAGAAATGCTGCTTGATAAAGCCCAGCTATTGGGTCTTACAGCACCGGAAATGACCGTTCTTGTTGGTGGTATGCGAGCCTTGGGCATCAGTGAAAACAACCATGGTATCTTTACTGAAACACCGGGCAAATTGACCAATGACTTCTTTGTCACTTTGCTTGATATGGGTGTTGAATGGAAGCCAATGGGAAGCAATTCTTACGAGGCGCGTGATCGTGCCACTGGCAAAGTGGTGCGTAGCGGTACGCGGGTCGATCTTGTCTTTGGATCAAATTCCCAGCTTCGTGCGCTCGCCGAGGTTTATGCGACCAACCAGTCACATGATAAATTTGTGGCTGATTTCGTGGCAGCCTGGACCAAGGTGATGAATGCTGATCGGTTTGATATCGCTTAAAGCAGTCGATTTTTCACCGGCATAAATAATCGCGGCATCCCAGTAAAATGGGGTGCCGTTTTTATTGAAAATATAAAATCTAATCGAGGCTTTCGGTTTCGAGAAGTCCCCAGACTGCTTGCCGTTTGATCCAGCCGCGAACATCATTATTTGCCACACGGCACCATGCTTTTGGACAGGATTGCAATTCCATCAGCGCCAACCGTTCGGCAAGCGCAATGACATTTGATGTTTCATCGGGATTGGCATGGATTTTCGCCATACTCTTTTGCACCAGCGCCATGCGCCGAAGTGATAGAACCGATCCATGCATCCATCCTGCGGTGCCATCATGGTCAATCACTTTGCGCCAGATGCCGAATTCAGCATCAACCAGAAGCGGCAGACCAGCTTTTCGATATTGCCATAAAACCGGATATTCCCGCCCGGGGCCAGCCCGCAAATTAGCCTCGTCAAATTTCAATGTCACATAGCGCGGTACGGGCAAGCCACTGCCGCGAACGGTCAATTTGGCCTCTTGTGCTTGCGCCATACCATTTCCGGCTGGCAAGCCAAGTGGCAAAATCACCGCTGGTAATAGCAAGAGAAGGCCAAAAACCAGTGTCATGATCAGCGGTTTTTGAAATATCACAATAAATTTTTTTGTCATGCTGCTCGTTGTTCTGGTAGAGTTTTAGCGGTATTTGGTGCAGATTGATGCGGGTTAAAGAATTAATTCAATAGACCCTTTGTTCCGCGCTGCAAGGTTAGGGTTTTTTCAGGCCAATTGCCAGCCAGAGTTCGGTATTTGTTTTCAATTTAAGAGAGCCATCAATGAGTCAAAGCAAACCAAAAGTGATTTTGACACGCAAGCTTCCGGAGACAATCGAAACCCGGATGCGTGAGCTTTTTGACGCAACTTTAAATGATAGTGACAAGGCGTTAAGCCGTGACGAGCTGGAAATGGCGGTAAAGACAGCGGATGTTCTTGTGCCAACCGTTACTGATAAAATTGACGCTGATTTGATTGCCAAGGCAGGAAGCCAACTTCGTTTGATTGCCTCATTTGGAACTGGCGTTGATCACATTGATCTTGCGGCGGCAAAGGCGCGTGGCATTACCGTTACCAATACCCCTGGCGTATTAACCGAAGATACGGCTGATGTCACAATGGCGTTGATTCTGGCGGTTCCACGGCGGATTGCCGAAGGCGATGCGCTGGCACGATCAGGCCAATGGCAGGGCTGGTCGCCAACAGGCATGCTTGGTCATCGCATTAATGGAAAACGGCTTGGCATTGTTGGTATGGGCCGGATTGGTGAAGCGGTTGCGCGGCGGGCGCGTGGATTTGGCCTGTCGGTTCATTATCATAACCGTAAACCGGTTCACCCCGAGACTGAAGCCGAACTTGAGGCAACATATTGGGAATCGCTTGAACAGATGTTGGCACGGGTTGATATTGTGTCGGTCAATTGCCCGCATACGTCGGCAACAAACCATCTATTATCGCGTGAACGGCTGTCGCTGATGCAGCGCTCGGCCTATCTGGTGAATACATCACGCGGCGAAGTGGTTGATGAGATTGCGCTTGCCGATCTTTTGGCGCAGCGTCATATCGCGGGTGCCGGACTTGATGTTTATAGCAGTGAGCCGGAAATTCCGGCTGGGCTTCGCGATTTGCCAAATGTTGTTTTGCTGCCCCATATCGGATCGGCGACCATTGAGGGGCGTTTGCAAATGGGTGACAAGGTGATCATCAATGTGCAGACATTCTGGGATGGTCATACTCCGCCAGATCGGGTGATCGAGGCCATGCTCTAATCATATTTGACCTGTGGCATTATCAAGCCCGATCTTTCATTTTTGGGTCAATTGAGTTTGCGCTGATCGATAGTGGTGGGTTCAGCCCACAAATCGGCTAGCGCTGATTTTAATCCGCAGCGCCAGATGACTTGCCACAACAGCTGCAATCAAGCCTTGCGACGGTTTGTATTTCCATAAAATCGCTTCCCGCCGCTTCGATCAACAAAAGCCGTCCGGTCAGGGTGCGTGGCTGGCCAAGAATAATCTTGATGGTTTCAAGTGCCTGCAATGTCCCAACCAATCCGGCAACAGGCCCAAGAATACCCGCTTCGGAACAGCCCGGTGCCTGTTTTGCATCGGGCATGGCCGGGAACACGCATCGATAGCACGGGCTGCCAAGATGGCCTTTGACGCTGCTCTGAAAGACCGATACCTGTCCTTCCATGCGTACGGCCCCGCCAAAGACAAGCGGCTTGCTTGCCGCATGCGCCGCATCACCAAGAAGATAGCGCGCCTCGGCATTATCGGTGCAATCAACAACAACATCATGCGCTTTTAATAATTGTTCGACATTGCCATTGCTAAGTCGTTGGCCGAGCTGCGAGATATGGATCGCCGGATTGATTGCGCTTGCCGCCATCGCTGCTTGCCGAGATTTCAAAAGGCCAACATCGCTGTCTTTATAAATGACTTGCCGGTTTAAATCGGTTCGCGAAACATGATCATCATCAATAATGGTAATCGTGCCAACACCGGCAGCGGCAAGATACATGATCACCGGCGCGCCAAGCCCGCCAGCACCAACAACAAGCACCCGCGCCGCCAATAATTGTTCCTGACCTTCCTCGCCAATTGCAGGCATGATCGCCTGACGGGCATAGCGTTCTAGATCATCATCACTCAGCATAATGCCTCACAAACCTGTTGAGCCAAAACCACCAGCGGCACGCGCGGTATCGTCAAGATCATCGGCTTCGACGGGTGTCATAATGGTGACAGCGGCCATCACCATCTGTGCAATCCGCATGCCGTGGGTAATGGTAAAATCATCAGTGCCATTATTGACCAAGATCACCGCAATTTCACCCCGATAATCACTATCAATCGTCCCGGGGGCATTGGCAACGGCGATTCCATATTTCAATGCAAGACCCGATCGTGGCCGGATTTGCGCTTCATAACCTGCTGGTAATGCCATGGCAAATCCGGTTGGAATGGCCTGACGCATATTTGGCTTGAGACAAATTGGATGGTCAATTGCGGCGGCAAGATCAAGTCCGGCAGCCCCGCTTGTCGCATATGATGGCAAGGCAAGATCACCAGCATGGGCTAGCCGCCGAAATTTCACTGCAAGTTGGTTCATCTGGTCACTTCCGCTTCGATATGATCAGCCAGTCTTTCGGCAAGATCAGTTTTTTGCATTTGCGGCCATTCGTCAACGCCATTTGCACTGATCAGCATGGCCTGATTCAAGGTGCTTCCAAAAACCGGATCAGCATCACCGCCAACCTGATTGGCAATGATCCAGTCGCACCCTTTGCGCTGGCGTTTTTTGGTGGCATTTTGCAATAGATTTTCGGTTTCCGCGGCAAAGCCAATGACCAATTTTGGCCGGTTTGGCGCGGATGAAATATGCGCTAGAATATCGGGGTTCTGGCATAGCGCTAACATCATGCCAGCATTGGGGTCTTCCGGCTTTTTCAGTTTTTGATCAGATATTGACTGTACGCGCCAATCTGCAACCGCGGCGGCGCAAATGGCGATATCGGCAGGCAAGGCCGCCTTGCAAGCGGCCAGCATTTCATTGGTGGTTGTGACCTGAACCATGGTTATTTGATCCGGTGTTGGTTCATTGACCGGCCCGCTAATCAAAATTACATCTGCGCCGCGCTTGGCAAGGGTTGCGGCAATCGCATGGCCTTGCTTGCCCGATGACCGGTTGGCGATAAAGCGCACCTTGTCAATTGGCTCGATTGTCGGGCCTGATGTCACAATGATTCGTTTACCGGCAAGCGGGCTTTTATCATGATCTTTGGGATTGGTTACGTCTTTTGCATTGGTCAGTTTTTCCGGGGTGATAAGCTGCATTGCGGCCGCGGCAATATCAGCCGGTTCGCACATCCGGCCTTCGCCTTCTTCGCCGCAGGCTGTATCGCCGTTTACCGGACCAATCATATGAACACCGCGCTGGCGCAGGCTGGCGAAATTATGTTTGGTTGCCGCATGCGCCCACATTGCCGGATTCATCGCTGGTGCCATTGCCACCTTGGCCGTGGTCGCAAGAAGAATGGTTGTCGCCAGATCATCGGCAATGCCGGCATTTGCCCGCGCCATAAAATTGGCCGTTGCCGGAACGACAAGAACCAGATCGGCTGATCGTGCTAGCCGGATATGCCCCATTTCGGCTTCGTCCGTTAATGAAAATAGACTGTCATAACATTTCTCACCAGTGAGCGCGGCAAGGCTAAGAGGGGTGATGAATTGTTTGGCACCATCGGTCATCACGCCGGTGACATGCGCGCCAAGCTGTTGCAATTGGCGGGCGGTTTCCAGGGCCTTATAGGCAGCGATCCCGCCAGCAACGATCAGCAAAATTCGCTTGCCGGAATGGGTGTCATGATGCAGTGGCTGCGAAGATGTGGCGGGAGGGCCAGTTAGAATTTCAAGATCATCAGCGCGGATCTGATAACCTTTCTGGGTCAGCGCAGCATAGATAATGGGTTTGGCGCGCTCAGGTAAATGACCGCGGGTCAGGTAATTGCTGATCGCGCTTGGCCCCACATTCAAAAGCTGCTGAATGGCATGGCGGCCGCCCAATGCGGTAATGATTGCCGATAAATTCACAGAAATTGCCACTTCCGTTGTTTATAATTGAATAGTGATAAAATTATCACAAAAACTCACATAATTTCCATTTATAGTAAAATTTAATGAATATTTGTGAAAAAACTTGCAATGGCAAGCAAAAGCGCAAGTAAAGCAACCCGCCCGGGCCATGTTGGTGGCGGTGGCGCGATTGGCCTTTGCTGTGCGGCTTCGAAAGCGCTAAGTAATTTTGGCATGCGTGCTATGATTTGCATTATCTCATCAACAAGCTGTTCGGCACGTTTTTTCACCCCGGCCTCGTGCTGCATCCATGATTCGGCCATTGGCCGTGCTAATTGCCACATATTGGCTTTGGGGTTTAATTGCCGGGCAACGCCTTCGGCCATCATCATGGTTTTTTGCAAAAGATTATATTGCGGCTGCACCTCGATTTCAAAGCGGGTTGCCAGCTGGAAAATCTGTCCCAGAACAACGCCAAGCGAAACCTCGCCAAGCGGTTTGTCCATCACCGGATCAGCAACCGCGCGAACCGATTGTGAAAATTGATGAACCGAAACCCCCTCGCCAAGCATCCCAGCGTCTTTATGTAATTTGGCGACCATATCATAATCGCGGTCAAGCATTGCGCTGAGCAATCGCGCCAGAAACAGCCGGTCTTGGAAATCAAGATAGCCCATAATGCCAAAATCAATTGGCACTAGCGTGCCATCGGCGCGAACGAAAATATTGCCAGGATGCATATCGGCATGGAAATAACCGTCGCGAAACACCTGATTGAAAAAGCTGCGCGCCGCAAATTCGGTAATTTTTCCAATATCATGACCAGCCTTAGTCAGGCGGCCCACATCGTCAATTCGGATGCCATCGATCCATTCAATGATCAACATGCCTTTGGTGCTGTTTTCCAAATCCACCCATGGCACATAAATACCCTCATCATCGCGCATATTATCGGCAAGCCGTCCTGCTGCTGCCGCTTCGAGGCGCAGATCAAGCTCCATCTCTGAAAGCTGCTTGAACTGCTTCACCGCTGTCACCAGATGCAGGCGCCGAAGGCCCGGTGCCAGCCATTGCAGAATTTGCGCCAATGAATAGAAAAGTGCCGTATCTGCCAGCATATGTTTTTCAATATCGGGCCGAAGCAGTTTCACCGCCACTTCACGCCCGTCGCAAAGCGTGGCTCGATGCACCTGTGCAATCGACGCGGCGGCAACCGCCGCACCGTCAAACTGGCTGAATAATGTCTCGATGGGTTGGCCAATCTGTTGCGCAACCATCTGGCGCGCCTTTGCCGCGGCAAAAGGCGGTAAACGGTCTTGAAGCATGGTCAGTGACTGGCCAAGCTCGGGGCCAATCAGATCGGCGCGTGTTGATAAAGCCTGGCCAAATTTGATAAAGCCCGGCCCGAGCCGGACCAAAGCCTGACATAAGGCACCACCAGCATCATTAACCGCGCTTTTCGATCTTACCGCCTTATCAAGAAGCTGGCAGCAATGCCGCAACCAGCTTGGCAAAAGCGTAATCTGGGCAACATGCCCCAAAACCCCTGCACGCCCAAGATGCCACGCAATATGCGGCAACCGCATGAGCGCGCGAATCATGGACAGGCTGCGCTTTGCCATTAATCGAGCTTCCAGCCAGAATGGATACAGGCGATTCCTGCAGACAGGCTGCGCACCCGGATTTGCGCAAAACCAGCTTCGGCAAACATATCGGCAAGCATTTCCTTGCTTGGGAAGGTGCGGATCGATTCGGCAAGATAGCGATAGCTATCTGCATCACCAGCGATGACCTGTCCCATGACGGGCAAAATATTAAACGAAAAACTGTCATATAATTTTGCCAAAGGGCGGCTTTGTACATGCGAAAATTCAAGGCATAAAAACCGTCCACCCGGCTTGAGAATGCGGTAAGCTTCATGCAAGGCGGCCTGCCGGTCAGTGACATTACGCAACCCAAAGGCAATGGTCACAAAATCAGCGCTATGGCCATCAAATGGAAGTGATTCGGCATTGGCAACACACCAGCTAAGCCGATGCGCCAGACGTTGCAAATCACGCCGCCCGCGCCCTGCCTCAAGCATGGCGTGATTGATATCGGTGATACAGGCCTCGCCGCCGCCGCCGCGCAAAAACCGCAAACTGATATCGCCAGTGCCGCCAGCAAGATCAATCAGCTTTTGATGCGGTTGCGGTGCCATCCAGTCAATCATCGCCGCTTTCCACAGCCGGTGAATGCCACCACTCATCACGTCATTCATAATGTCATAACGATCGGCAACCGAATCAAACACGCCGCGCACCATGCGCGCTTTGTCGGCACGCTGGATGGTGCGAAAGCCAAAATCTATGGTATCGTCATCACGATCCGCATCGCGCGGGGGTGATATGGGCTGATCCGCTTTGTCAAAAGCAGGGTCTGTCATGATCGAAATCCTAATATTGCGAAACGCAAGCCTATCTATATCAGTCTGGAGCCAATTTCGAAATGATCTTCACCAATTCATTTAACGCTTTGGTCTGTCACCATGCGGTTTTTGCCATTTCATCGCCATTTGCAGCAGAGATCGTCTAATGCCTGAATTGCCCGAGGTGGAAACCGTCAAGCTGGCTTTGATCCCCGCTTTGCAGGGTCGAACCGTGTTATCGGCCTTTGTTGGTCGCAAGGATTTGCGCTGGCCTTTGCCTGAAAATCTGGCTGAACGCCTGACTGGACTCCAATTTACCCGTCTTGCACGTCGTGGCAAATATGTGATGATGATGCTCGATAATGGCGAGGTGCTTTTGCTTCATCTTGGCATGTCGGGCTCGATACGAATCCATGAAGACAAGCCAGCGCTTGGCAAACATGATCATTTCATGCTGGAAATGGCACCGGCAGATGATCAGGGCGGTTCATCCTATGTTGTGTTAAATGACCCGCGCCGTTTTGGCTGGATTGATCTTTTTGCCGAATCGGCGATGGCTGACCATAAGTTACTGGCCGGTATGGGGCCAGAACCGCTTGGTAATGAATTTTCTGGCGCGCATCTTCAAGCTGTTTTCAAAGGCCGAACCGGCCCGGTCAAGAACGCGCTGTTAAACCAGCAACTGGTGGCTGGGATTGGCAATATCTATGCGAGTGAGGCTTTGTTCTATGCGCGGATTTCACCGCGGCGCAAGGCAGGTTCGATTCGCGGTCAACGCGCAGCGCGGCTTGCCAATTCGGTTGTCACGGTTTTGCGGGCCGCGATTGAAGATGGCGGCACATCGCTTCGCGATCACGTTCAACCCGGCGGTGAGATTGGTTATTTCGTCCAGCGTCTTGCCGTTTATGGCCGCGCCGGTAAGCCTTGCCCAGCTTGTGCCACACCGATTAAAACCATTGGTGGGAGGAAGAGGAGGAGGAAGAGCCAGAGGTGGATGCAGAGGAGTCAGCAG
>ERZ802827.1738-NODE-1738-length-10505-cov-43.7098_pt1 | contig 10505 bp, 7 predicted proteins | sample MGYA00345652_ERZ802827 | MGnify/ENA primary metagenome ERZ802827 (study PRJEB30503, sample SAMEA104212372) | marine metagenome | biome: Westerlies Biome; feature: [SRF] surface water layer (ENVO:00010504) within the epipelagic zone...; material: water... | reverse complement strand
ATTTAAGTATTTTTCCTGCTAAAATTAATGGTAAAGACATATATCCACCAGTAGATAAAATTTTATCTACTTTTTTGTTTTTTAATAGAAATAATGATTTTAAGGTTAAGATAATTATCTTAATCATATTGAAGGGTAAAAGAAGAATATTATCTAATCTTGGAGTGTTAATAATTTTGCATTTATAAAATTCGTCATCTAAATATTTTAATCCCCTTTTATCAGTTGTTATAATTACATTTGCTTCTTTTGATAAATGTTCATAAAGAATTAAAGCTGGTATGACATGACCTCCAGAACCACCAGTAGTAATTAAGAAACTTTTTTTCATTTTAATTAATTTTTCTTTTTGTCAAATTTAAGATTATACCTGATAAAATTGAGATACTTATAATAGAGGAACCACCGTAACTAATAAAAGGTAGAGTCATACCAGTCGTTGGAAATAGTCTTATATTAACTCCAATATGTATCATCGCTTGCATCAAAATAAGGCTTATACAACCTACTAAAATTAATTTTATTTTTTCCTCATTTTCAAAATAAACTTTTTTAAATACTGAATAGATAAATATTAAAAACAATACTAGAATTAGTATTATAGCAATAACACCAAACTCTTCAGAAATAACAGAAATAATATAGTCAGTGTGAGCTTCGGGAACTCTATTTTTTAATGTTCCTTCTCCAATTCCTTTTCCAAAAAAACCCCCACTTGTAATTGAGTCTATGGCTTTATCAGATTGAAAATTATGTGTTCCTGTCTCTGAGTTAAAGAAAGATACCAATCTATTTTTAATGTATTCAAACTTTGGGACAAAAAAAACTAAATATGAAAATACAAATATTAAAAGTAAAAATAAAATTAATAAAAAAACAATACTTATACCTGATGTAAAAATTAAAATTGACCAGCTGAAAAAAACTAAAAGAGTTTGTCCTATGTCAGGCTGAACAGCAAGCAATAGGGCTACTAACAATGTGATTAAAAAAGTAAAAAAGTATTTTAAGTAAATATTAGAATATTTTTCACTACTTAAAATTAAACTTATAAAAATTATCAAAAAAGGCTTTACAAGTTCAATTGGTTGAAATCTAGGTAAAAAATATAAATCAATCCACCTTTTAGATCCCTTAACTTCAATACCTATAACTGGGACTAAAATCAGTGAAATTAATGAGATGATAAAAATTATACTAGAAAATTTTAAAAGTTTTTCTTGTTTAATTGAAGAAAGAAAAAAAATTGTGATGATGCCTAATAAAATAAAAATTAAATGTTTAAAAAAAAATGAATAGTCATTAGTATCTAGTTTATCTGATACTACCAATGAGGTAGATGCTAATGAGAAAAACAATCCAATAAAAAATAATAAAAGAATTAAAGAAAATATGAATTTATCAATATTTTTCCACCAATCATAATATAAATTGTATAAAAAATTTTTATTTTCCATTGAAATATTTTTTAACCAATTGATTAAAATAGAGCCCTCTGTCCTCAAAATTTTTAAAACTATCAAATGAAGCTGCACAAGGACTAAATAGTATTGTACTATGAGCTAGTTTTTCCTTCTTAACTAAATATGAAATATTTTTTAGAGCATCTTTTAATTCACTAAAGTTTTTTGATTTTAATTTATTTTTAAGTTGTTTATTAAAAAAATTTTTGTTTTTTCCATATATGAATGCTCTTACATTATTCAATTCTTTTTTTTTCAAATTAAATTTATCACCTTTTTTATTAATTCCACCTAATAACCATAAGATATTAGAATTTGCTTTCAAAATACTAAGAGTAGAAGAAAAACTAGTTGATTTTGAGTCATTAATAATTGTCAAACCATTTTTTTTTAAAATAGTTTGTTGACGATATTTCAAACCCTTAAAATTTTGAATTGTTTTTAAAAACAAATTATTTTTAAGCTTTAATTTTTTTGCTATTTCAATCACAAACGATAAATTTTCTTTATTTGCATCAGTGAAAAAATAATTATTTTTAATTTTTTTAAAAAAATGATTATTGTGACTTGTATCAACTTTAGTAATTTTACTATTAAATTTATTCAATCTCAGATTTTTATTAATTAACTCATCATTTTTTTTTACAAAAGCAAAACTTTTTTTATCTTGAAATTTTAGAAGTTTGAATTTTGCATCTACATAACTTTTTAAATTTTTATGTCTTTCAAGATGATCTGGGCTTATATTCAAAATAATCGCATATTTTGAAGTAAATATTTTGCTATAATCTAATTGATAAGAAGATGCCTCAATTACAAAAATTGTTTCTTTTTTTATTTTTCTTTCATTTAATATCGGGTTACCAATGTTCCCAACAAGTCTCACATCTTTTTTTTGATCCAATAAAACGTCATGTAAAATTTTAGCTGTTGTTGATTTTCCATTCGTTCCTGTAACGGTGATACTCTTATTTTTATAAAATGAGTAAAATACATCTAAATCTGTAAAAATTTTTGAATTATTTTTTTTTAAAAATTTTGATAATTTACAATTAGAAATATTAATACCAGGACTGATAATAATTATATCTACTTTTATTTTTGTTAATTCACTCAGATTAATAAATTTTTGATTGAATGATTTGTTTATTTTTAAATTATCATCAAATAAATATATTTGAGCTAAGTCCTTTAAAAATTTAAAAGATGAAATTCCACTTTTACCGAGGCCATAAATTAATATTTTTTTTTCTAAAAAAATATTTTGAGCTATTTTCATTATCTTAATTTTAGTGTAGCTAAGCCTACCATTGCCAAAATTATAGAAATAATCCAAAATCTGATTACAACAGTTGACTCTGGCCAACCTTTCTTTTCAAAGTGATGGTGTATTGGAGCCATTTTAAAAATTCTTTTTCCAGTAAGTTTAAATGAAATTACTTGAACCATCACTGAAACTGCTTCTAAAACAAAAAGACCTCCTGTAATTGCTAAAACAATTTCATGTTTAGTAATTATCCCCACTGCACCTAAAGATCCTCCAAGGGATAATGAGCCAGTGTCACCCATAAAAATTTTGGCAGGTGGAGCATTGAACCACAAAAAACCTAAACAGGAACCTATTATCGCTCCACAAAAAATTGAAATTTCACCTGTTCCTTCAATATAAGGAATATTTAAATAGTCTGAAAATACTATGTTACCAGTTACGTAACTAATAAAAGCAAAACAAGCTGCAACTAGTATTACTGGTACTGTGGCTAGACCATCCAAACCATCAGTAAGATTAACAGCATTTGATGATCCAATAATTACAAATACTGAAAAAGGAATAAAGAACCATCCAAGGTTTATGATTAAATCTTTAAAAAATGGAAAATATAAATTCGTTACATCTTGATAGTCCACAAATTGTAGATAAAAAATAACTCCTATAATTGCTAATATTATTTGTAAAACAATTTTTAATTTCGATGAGATGCCTGAAGAGTTTGTAAATTTAATCTTTTTGTAATCATCATAGGCACCTAATAATCCAAAAGAGATTGCAATATATATACAAAATAAAATATTAATATTAGATAAATCTGCCCAACATAAAACTGATACAAGTAATCCTAATAAAATGATTACCCCCCCCATTGTTGGAGTACCAATTTTTTTTATAATATGATCTTCTGGTCCATCATCACGGATTGGGTTATAAATTTTTTGATTAGAAAAAAATTTTATAAATGGACCTCCAATTATTAAAACTATTAACAAAGATGTAAAAACTGACAAGCCAGTTCGAAATGTTAAATACTTAAAAACATTTAAAAATCCAAATGTATCTACAAAATTTAATAAAAATTGGTAAAGCATTAATTTAGCCCCTTTAAATCTTTCACTATTCTATTGAAACCTGTCGCATTTGAGGCTTTGATCATCAAATAATCATTATTATTTAAGTCATCTCTTATCAAATTAATAATTTGTGATTTATTTTGCAAAATTCTACCTTTTTTAGATTTTGTAAGTTGATTAAATATAGATGTCACCTTGCTTCCTTTAACAAAAACTTTGTCTACCTTAGTTTGATTAATAATAGGTATAATAGATTGATGAAGTTTTTTTGAGTGATTTCCAAGTTCCAACATATCACCGAGCAAAAGGTATTTTTTTGATTTTTTTGTATTAATTTTATCATAATTAAGTATTGCAGATTTTAATGATAATGGATTTGAATTGTAACTTTCATCTATTAAATTAATATTTTTGCCATTAACTTTAATTTTAGAAAAGTCTCCTCTTCCATTAGGTACTTCAAAATTTAAAAAAATATTTTTATTCAATTCAAAGATATTTATATAAATATTAATAACAGCTATTGCAGCTAAAATATTATATACATTATTTTGAAAATCATTTGAAATTAAAAAATATTTTTTTAAATTATTTATCTTAATGTAAATTTCAAAATTATCATTTTTTTTCACACAATTTAATAATTTAACATCAGATGAAGGATTCTTAATACCAAAAGAAATTATTTTAAGATTATTTTTAAAAGCTATTTTTTTATGTAACTTAAAAAAGTTATCATCTGCATTTAAAACAACAAAACCACCAGATTTAGTATTATTAATAATTTCAGATTTGGCTAAAGCAATTTGTTTTATATTTTTGAAATTTTTTGCGTGTGCGTAGTTTACGTTAGTTATAACGCTAACATCTGGTTGTATGATTTTTGTGAGATAATCAATTTCACCTTTTTTATCCATTCCAACTTCTAAAACACCAAAATTATCTTTATTGGTTAAATTAAAAAGACTTAAAGGGACTCCATATTTATTGTTATATGATTTAGGAGAGATACTTACTTTTGAAATTTTTTTCAATGTGTTGCCCAATAATTCTTTCAATGTAGTTTTGCCACAACTCCCTGTTATAGCAATTACTTTAGTATCTATGTTTTTTCTAAAAATTTTAGAGATATCTGTCAAAAATTTTAGAGAATCTTTTACTTTAATTTGTTTAGATTTATTCAAACTATTTTGAAAACGATTTACAATAGCTAACGACGCCTTATTTTTAAATGATTGTTTTACAAATTTATTTCCATCATTTTTTTTGCCTTTTATTGCAAAAAAAATATCATCTTTTTTCACTTCGTTTGAATTAATTTTTGCTTGCTTAATGGATAATGATGAAGAAACCTTTTTATTACCTGAAATCTCTTTAATTATATTTAACTTTAAATTATCAGATAAATTTAAGTTTTTAATTTTAATTGCTTTAAGAATAATTTTTTTATCTGAAAAGTAAATTTTTCGCTTACCTATATCCTGAGTTTTTTCATGCCCCTTACCAGCAACTAATAAAATTTCTCCAGTATTCAAATTTTTTGTTGCTTCAAATATTGCTTTCGCTCTATTAGAAATCTCAATGATTTTTTTTCTCTTAATTCCTTTTTTAATATCTCTTCTAATTTTATCTGGGTTCTCAAATCTAGGATTATCATCAGTAAGATAAATTTTATCAGAGAAATCAGATGCAATTTTACCCATTTTTGATCTTTTATTTTGATCTCTATTTCCACCACAACCAAATAATAAACAGAGCTTTTTATCTGGAAATTGTTCTCTAAGGTTTAAAAGGCAAGTTTTTAGGGCCTCTGGAGTGTGTGCATAATCAAGAATTATTTTTGATTTATTTTTAATTTTACCAATATTTTCAAATCTACCCTCTACTGGTTTAATTTTTTCAATAATATCCAAAATCTTTTTTAAATTAATAATTTTTTTAGCAGCAAATATTGCCATTAATATATTCTTTAATTGAATTTTCCCTATCAAGTTAAGATTTATCTCTTTAATGGAGTTGTTATATTTGATCTTAAGTAATTGAATTTCACCCTTAAAACTATGAGACAAAATTCTGAAATCATTTTTTTTATCATTCAATGTAATTATTTTTAATCTTTTTTTTTTTGCAATTTTATTAATTTTTTTAAATTCAGGTATTTTATCATCTGTTATTATATTCCCCTTTTTTTTGATAAGATTTCTAAATAGGTAAAGTTTTGCATTAAGATAATCATTTAAATTTTTGTGATAATCTAAATGGTCCTGAGATAAATTTGTAAATATTCCAGAATTAAACTTTAAACCATCAAGCCTATTCTGTTTTAAGCCATGACTTGAAGCCTCCATAATAACATTGTCTATTCTTTGATGTTTTAGTTTTTTTAATATCTCGCCTAATTGAATTGGATCGATTGTAGTATTAGATAAATCTAAATTTAAACTATTGGACTTAACCCCCAAAGTTCCAATTGAGGCAACTCTTTTATTATTAAATTTTAAAATTTGATAATAAAAATCTGCAATAGATGATTTCCCATTTGTTCCTGTAACGGCAATTAAATTTTTTGGTATTCTATTGAAAATTTTAAATGAAACTTCAGACAATAATTTTCTAATATTTTTTGTATGAATAAACAAAATCCCATTTTGAAATTCTTTAACTTTTTTTTCAGTAATAATAATTTTTGAGCCTTTTTTAATCGCAATCGAGATAAAATTGTTTCCGTCAATTTTATTGCCTTTGATAGCAAAAAAAATATTATTTTTTTTTAATTTAGAACTATTAAAGGATATTCCTGAAAAAAAGATATTTCCAAATTTTTTATTAATATTAGGGATATAGTCTTTCAGTAACATTTTTAATTAATTTCACTGTATTTTGTGGCTAAAATAGGCCCAATTTTTTCAACTATTTGACCTGTTGTTTCCACTGTAGTCCATCCAGCAGTATTATATGGAGTACCTTTATATTTTATATTAGACCCATCTCTATAATGATAAACATAATCTTGATTGGTCTTTGGCTCATCTAGCATGACTGCTAAAACAAATTTTGGACTAGATGTGGGAAATACCGAAATAAAAGAATTTATCTTTTTTTTAGAATAACCTCCCGTTGTACTTTTTTGTGCTGTTCCTGTTTTTCCACCAATTTCATATCCATTAACGTTAGCTAAAGAAGCTGTCCCTTCTTTAGTGTTAACAATTTTTCTTAAAATAGGTAAAATTTTTTCTGATACTTCTTGGTCTAAAATTTTTTCTTTTTTTTCTTTTTGAGATTTTTTAATAATAGTAGGACTTATTTGATACCCTCCATTCACAATAATCGCATAGGCTTTTGCTAGCTGTAACAAAGTTGTAGTAATTCCATGCCCAAAAGAAGCAGTAGCCAGAGGACATTTGCCCCAATTGAATTTAATTGGTTTTCCAACTTCCTCAATATCAAAGTTTATCTTTTCCAAGATGCCAATTTTGGATAGAAATAATCTGAACTTTTCCTCACCAATTTGCTGACCAATTCTAACTGAACCTATATTTCCTGATCTAATAAGAATTTGTTCTGCAGTCAAATCAGATGGTATTTTATCGTCATACTCTCTAATAGGAAATCCTGCACAAGTTAATGATTTTGGTAAATCATTATATTCTGTTTCAGGTTCAATAATTTTTTCATCCAAAGCTGCAGCTAAAGTGAAGGTTTTGAAAACAGATCCAAATTCATAAACTCCTTTAGTTGCTCTATTAATTAAATTTATATCAGAAATAGTTTCTCTTTTATTTGGATCAAAATCTGGCAAAGACACTAAAGATAAAATTTCACCGTTATTAACATCCATTAAAATTGCAGCACTACCTTTAGTTTTAAAAATCTGATTAAATTTTAAAAGCTCATTTCTAATTAAAAATTGTATGTCTTTATCAACTGTTAGTTTTATTGGTTCTTGAAGATTTTTTAGTTCGTTATCTAACGACTTTTCAAGACCTGATATGCCATTGTTATCATTATCAATTTGACCAATAATATGACTAAATAAATTTTTTTCAGGATATATTCTAGTCAACTTTTCTTCAGGCTGAATAGACTTATCGCCTAATTTCATTATTTTTTCATAATTTTCATCAGAAATCATTTTTTCAAGATAGAAAAATTTTTTATTTATCAAGTTAGACTCAATTTTTTTGTAATCTTTATTGGGAAAAATATACTTTAAATTAATTATTAGTTTTTTTTTATCAATAACTTTTTGTGTGCTTATGCCTATATCAACAGAACTTACAGTCTTACTTAAAAATTTTCCATTTCTATCAAGAATATCTGCCCTATAAAGATTATTCATTGGATTATTTATATTTTCATTTATTTCATTTTTTGATTTTCTGGATCCCAAATGAATTAGATGAATTGAGTAAATAAAAAAAATAATAAAAAAAATAAAAAAAATAAATGATACCCTATTAAAAGATAAATCTAAATTTGACTTACTTTTTTTATACGAAAAATCATTTTGATGGTCCTCTAAAATGATTTTGGAATTTCTATTATTCATTACCTAATATTAGATTATTTATTTGAAGCTTTTTTGTGCTTTGGTCTATTATCTTAATTTCATTTATATCTTTTTTAACTAATTCATCATCAAAATATAAATTTTGAAATTCAAGTAATTTTTCTGTTGAACTTAAAAATTCATATTCTAACTTAATATTTTCAAAATCCTTTTTTAATGCCCTAATATTCTCCTTTATTGTAAAAATCTCATCATCAGTTCTTTTTGTTGAGTTTTTTACAAGTGCTGTAGATAAGATTAAAAATACTATTAAAAAAATGACTGAAAATTTCTTCATAGCTTGTTTCCAAAATTTTCTATCTCTATTAAATGCTCAAATTTCTCTAAAATATCTGTTTTGAAATTATAAAAATCATCTTTTTTAACAATATATCTAAGTTTTGCTGATCTTGATGGCAAATTTTCTTTTAGTTCTGTTTTAGAGGGAGTCCTAGGTTTTTTTTCCAACATTCGAAATAACGTTTCAGACTCCTCAATTTTAGGAACATATCTTGATATACTTTTTTTCTCTGACAAACTTTTAAAGAAATGTTTAACTATTTTATCCTCTAGTGAATGAAAAGTAACAACTGCTAAAATACCATCTTTTTTTAAAACTTTTGCTGCAGCTATTAATCCATAGATAAGCTCTGTAATCTCTTTGTTAACAAAGATTCTCAATGCTTGAAAAACTTTTGTAGCACTATGGATCTTAAAATTTTTTTGCTTTTTGTTCTTTTCAATTAACTCTACTAAACTTTTTGTATCAATTTTATTTATACTTCTTTGCTTAACAATACTACTGGCAATTTTTTTTGCATATTTTTCTTCCCCAAAAAATTTAAATATTTTTTCAAGATCTTTTTCATCTAATCTATTTATTGCCTCTTTTGCTGAAAAATCATTTAATCCCATTTGCATATTCAAATCTCCCAAAGAATTAAATGATAAGCCTTTTTTTGGATCTTTAATTTGTGTGGTTGAATATCCTAAATCAAAAATTATTCCCCTCAAATTAATGTTTTTAAGTTTTAAATCATCTAATTGACTAAATTTCTTATTTTTAAAAATAAATCTATCTTGAAACTCTTTTGAAATTTTATCTGCTTTTTTTTTACTTTCTAGATCTCTGTCTAAAGCAATGACTTGAGTATTTTGATAACTTAAAATTTTTTTTGTGTAGCCACCTTGACCAAAGGTACAGTCAATAAATGTGCCACCATACTGAGGGGTAATAATGCTAATTAATTCATTTAGCAAAACCGGATAGTGTTTTACAACATCCGATTGCATGGTGGCTTGCATTTATTTTTTTGAAGACCATTAATTTTTTTGTCTTCTTAAAAATGCTGGAATCTCAAGATCATCATCTTCTTGATCTTCTTCGGATGACCCCAATAAATCATCTGAATTTTGTGTTTCAATATCTGAATTAAATAAATCTGGCTCATCTATATCAACACCAAATTCTTTTAAATCTCCTGAAACTTCTTCTTTGTCTGATGAGTTTATTGCTTCTTCTGAAAAGGAAACTTCTTTATCATCAGATGTGTTCTCAACTATACTTTCAACTTCCTGATTTTTGAGTAATTCTTCATGATACTGATTGTTAACCTCATCTATAGTTTCATTTTGATTTTCTGTGACAACCTCATTTTCCAGTTTCAATGCATTAGCTCCATGTGTAGCTATATTTGATGCTGTATTAGAAAATGAAAAAGATGCTGTGTGATTGTTTGAGCCAAAATCAGAATAACCTGTATTTCGATTTTGTATTCTATGTACCATATTAACAACTGACTTAGACTCAGGTTGTTGATTGTCTAATGATGTAGCAACTATTGAAACTCTTATTTTGCCTGAAAGAGCTTCATCAGTTATTGCACCTATAATAACTTCTGCATCAGCTTCAACTTCTGATCTAATTTTATTAACTACTTCATCAACTTCAAAAAGTTTAAGATCTTTTCCACCAGTAATATTAACTAATAAACCTTTTGCTCCTTTAAGCGTATAGTCATCTATTAATGGATTACTAATTGCCATTTCTGTAGCTTGCATAGCTCTACCTTCGCCTTCGGCTTCACCTGTTCCCATCATAGCTTTACCCATTGATGCCATAACAGTTTCAACATCAGCAAAATCTA
>ERZ802827.1734-NODE-1734-length-10518-cov-18.0216_pt1 | contig 10518 bp, 8 predicted proteins | sample MGYA00345652_ERZ802827 | MGnify/ENA primary metagenome ERZ802827 (study PRJEB30503, sample SAMEA104212372) | marine metagenome | biome: Westerlies Biome; feature: [SRF] surface water layer (ENVO:00010504) within the epipelagic zone...; material: water... | reverse complement strand
CAGCACCGCGCTTGTAAAAGTGCTTGTCGAATTCGAACTCATCCAAATCACCGTCTGAGGGCGTGAAATTGAAGGAGTCGTTGTACATATAGGTCGCCGACAACCGGTGCGCATCATTGATGTACCAGTCGGCCTTCAACAGATATTTTTCGTCCTCGAAGTCGAAGGCTTCCGAAGCGGTGCGGCCCGGCTCAAAGCCATAAACCTCTCTGGAGATACGGGCGATTTCATCGAGCTCCGCCTGCGTGACGGGCACTTCGTTAACGGCACCACTGCCAATCGCACCGCGGTTGTTCAAGTCTGCGCCGTCATACTTCTCGTAGGCGCCGTAAAAGAACAGTTTATCGGGGATGATGGCGCCGCCGAGCTCTACACCCCATCGGGTCTCGTCATAGTCCTGGGATTCGATGTTGTCGCCTTCGAGCTTGTCACCCCGGAGCGAGTCACTGCCGTAATCAAAAAATACCGAGCCAAAGAACTCGTTACTGCCGGTCTTGGTGACGGCATTGATGTTGCAAGCTGAGAAGCCGCCATAAACCACGTCCATGGGCGCCAGTTCAACGGCGACACTGGAGATGGCGTCGAAGGGGAAGGGCATCCGCTGGGTGGGGTAGCCGTTGCTGTTGAGGCCGAAGCCGTCGTTCAGTCGCACGCCGTCCACTGTCAGGCTGTTATAGCGGGGGTTGGCACCGTTACATTGCACCGCGTCAATATCACCTCTCGACTGGTCCACATAAAGACGGGGATCTTGCTGGATAATGTCGTTGATATTGCGGTTGATAGAGGGGGAATCCTGAAGGCTCGCCAGATCAAATACCGCATTGGGGCCCACAGCGGTGTCCACCGCAACGCGCGTACCCATCACGATGACCTCTTCTTCGGCATCCAGACGGTAGTTAATCACCTCAGATTGACCCACCTGTAACGCCAGACTCTCCGTAGAGGCCTTTTGCCAACCGTTGGCGTCGACCACGATGTCGTAGGCCACACCGGCCGGCAGCCCGCGCACGGAGTAATAGCCGCCTTCATCAGTGGTAACGGTTTTACTCACGCCGGTGGCATTACTGGTCACGATCACCGTGGCACCGGCCAGTGCCTCGCCACTGCTGGTGCTGACCGCACCGCGAACCGTCGCTGAGGTTTCCTGCGCGTAAACGCCGGGAACGGCTGTTGCCAAGCCCACCAAAGTGGCACCGGCAACCGCCTTCGAGAGCACGCGGCCCGCGAAAAAGGATGCAAGAGGATGTTTCATAACGAGTCTCCTGGGAAAAAAAAGCAAGGGAGCATGTAAGCGAAGCGCGCCAAAACGCTGCTCACAACCGTATTGTGAAGTCGACCTGTGACAGCTTGGTGACAATCACCAATATAGGAAAAATTTCTGGTCTGTCAGGCTAATTCGGCGAGAAGGGCCTTGTTGTAGGGCTGTAGGTCTGCCGGATCGCCCGAGCGCACCACCTTGGGCCAATCCGGGTTGGCGATGAGGGCACGCCCGACCGCCACCAGATCGAAATCGCCGCGGTCCATCATCTCCAGCAAACGGTCAATCGAGGCCGGCTCACTGGTTGCGCCGTCGCCTTCGCTGGGCTGGGACACAAAGTCCTGATCCAGGCTGACGCTCCCTACCGTAATCGTGGGCATCCCGGTGAGCTTCTTCACCCATCCGGCCAGATTCATGTCAGAGTCATCGAACTCGGGCTCCCAGAACCGCCGCTGACTGCAATGAAACGCATCGACGCCCGCGTCGATCAGTGGCTGCAAAAAGGCCTCCAGCAACTGCGGCGTCGGGGCCAGACGCGCGGTGAAATCCTGCTGCTTCCACTGTGACCAGCGCAGAATGAGCGGGAAATCCGGTCCCACCTCGGCGCGACAGGCCTCGATCACCTCGACGGCAAAGCGACCGCGCGCCGCCATTGAGCCCCCATAGCCATCGGTGCGCTGGTTAGTGCCCTCCCAGAAAAACTGATCAATCAGATACCCGTGAGCTCCGTGAATTTCCACGGCGTCGAAACCCAGTCGCTGTGCGTCACGGGCTCCCTCAGCAAACGCCCGCACCACATCATCGATATCCTGCTGCGTCATGACATGGCGGGTCACCTTGCCGGGCACATTCATGCCCGATGGTGTGTAACCGTCAACGTCGCCCTCGGGCATCATCCCGCGCTTGCGCATCCCGCCGCAGTGCCAGAGCTGCGGCGCGATCTTGCCGCCTTCAGCGTGCACGGCATCAACGACCGCTTTCCAGCCAGCCAAACGCGCCTCACCATGAAAATAGGGCACGTCCGGATAGCCATTGGCTGCAATGTGATTCGGGCAGGTACCTTCCGTGATAATAAGCCCCACACCGCCTGCAGCACGACGCCGGTAATACGCGGCGGAGGCCTCGCTAGGAATATTGTCCGGAGAATGGCCACGGGTCATGGGGGCCATGACAACACGGTTCTCGGTGCTCAGAGATTTGAGCGAGAAGGGATCAAATAAACTGTCGATTGCGGGCACGGGCTACCTCTTTAGCGCATGGTGTTAAGTCGGTGGGTGCGATGAGCGCGTCTTTGCACCGCACTGTGAGGCGGGCAGACTACCGCAAAAGCCGCTGCCGCGCCCTACTCGGTCTGATCGATCTCGCTAACCTATTTACGGGACGCTCAGTCGACGTAACCGTCAGGGTGGTGCTGGTGCCAGCGCCAGGCGCTGTCGATAATCTGTTCTAAATCCGCAAACTGGGGCGCCCACCCCAGCTCTTGGCGAATCCGGTCGCTAGATGCGACCAGCCGAGGCGGATCTCCCGCACGGCGCTGACCCATTTGTTCTGGAATAGCCTCGCCGGTGACCGCTCGCGCGGTTTCAATCACCTGCCGCACGCTGAAGCCCTCACCATTACCCAGGTTGTAAAGGCGATTGCCCTGCTCAAGCGCCTGCAACGCGAGCACGTGTGCCTCGGCCAGATCCAACACATGAATATAGTCACGAATGCAGGTGCCATCGGGTGTGTCGTAGTCGTCGCCGAAGATCGTAATGTGATCCCGCTGCCCAGCCGCGACCTGCAAAACCAAGGGTATGAGATGGGTTTCCGGCGTGTGATGCTCTCCTCGCATTTCACTGGCGCCCGCAGCGTTGAAATAACGGAGGCTCGCGAAGCGCAGGCCCTTGGTTTGTGACAGCCAGTTCAACGCCCGCTCGAGCGCCCACTTGGATTCCCCGTAGGGGCTGCCCGGCGCGATCGGTGCCTGCTCGTCTATCACAGCGCTGGTCGGCGCTCCGAAGAGATTAGCGGTCGAGGACAGGATAAAGCGCTCGACGCCTCCTGCGACACAAGCCTCAAGCAGGTTGAGACCGTTCACGACGTTATCCCGCAGATAAAAGAAGGGCTTATCCATCGATTCACCCACCAGAGAACGTGCCGCAAAATGCATAACCGCATCAGGCCGATGATGTTCAATGGCGTCGCGGATCTCCTGCGGGGCTGACAGGTCACCTTCGACCCGTTCGGCTACCGCAGGCACCGCCGCCCGATGTCCCTGTGACAGGTTGTCGAATACCACCACATCGTGGCCGCGATTCAGCAACACCTCGCTCGTGATGCTGCCGATATAGCCTGCCCCGCCAGTCACCAATACTTTCATCGTGTTCTCTGTTCGGACCCTCGGCCCCTGCGATGAGTCTGGCCCATATCCGGCCGACTCACAGGGTTTGTCTAAGCCTTTCTGCAGCCGCCTCGGGTGTTAGATCGCGCTGCGCCTCGCTCAGCATCTCATATCCCACCATGTGTTTGCGCACACTCGCCGAGCGGAGCAAAGGGGGATAAAAATGCGCATGAAGCTGCCAGTGCGGCGCCGGTGTAGTGCCCGGCGCACCATGCCAACCCATAGTGTAAGGGCAGCTGGTATCAAACAGTGCGTCGTATCCGCGAAGCAAGCGGGTGAGCACCTGCGCCAGCGACATTTGCTCGCTCTCAGTCAGGGCATCGAGGTGATCGATCTGACGCCGCGGCAGCAGCAGCGTCTCGAAGGGCCACATTGCCCAATAGGGCACTAGCACCGTCCAATGTTCCTGCTGGATGACAACGCGCTCTGCCAGCTGCTCTTCCTCGGCGCGGTACACCTCAAGCAACGCTACCTGCTCCGCATCATAGAAAGCCTGCTGCTGAGCCAGCTCCTTCTCTCCCTCATTGGGGAGGGTATCGACCGCCCAGATCTGCCCATGGGGATGCGCATTAGAGCACCCCATCATCGCGCCCCGATTTTCGAACACCTGCACCCACTGATGGCTTTGGCGAAGGGTCTCAACCTCCGAAGCCCACAGCTGCACTACTGCCAGTGCCTCTTCCTGGGTCATGTTGGCCAGCGTCTTACTGTGGTCCGGGTGGTAGCAGAGCACCCGGCAACGACCGGCAACCGGCTCCGATTTAAACAATGCCGATGGCTCACCCGGATCGGTGGCCTGGACTTCCACTGAGCCTGCGTCGAGGTCAGCCGCCACAGCGGGGAAATCATTATCGAATGCCCACGGGGACGTGTAGGGTGCGTTCACGTGGCCACTCGCTCGGGTGTTGCCCGGGCAGAGATAGCAGTCGGGATCGTAAGTCACCCCGGTGCTGCCAGAAGCGGGGCTCTCTTCACCCTGCCAAGGGCGCTGTGCGCGCTGGGGCGAGACCGTAACCCACTCACCCGTCAGCGCATTGCGACGGCGATGGGGGCGTTGTGATAACGAATCATTCATAGCGCGGTGCAGATCTCGCGGGCGCCAGCGCCGGCCTGAATACGATAACACCCGGGTGCCCAACCCATGTGTTGGTTGTATTGGCCACTTACGCTGTCAACTACCGCCTCGAGGCGGTCGGATGCGACCAACACAATGACGCAACCGCCAAATCCACCGCCGGTCATTCTGGCGCCATAAACCCCTCGCTCGGCCGTGGCGAGCTCCACCAGTAGATCGAGCTCCGGACACGACACTTCGTAGTCATCTCGCAGGGACCGATGACTGGCTGTCATCAACGCTCCCAACCGATCCCATTGGCGTTGCTCGATCGCCGTCACGGCATCGCAAACGCGTTGATTTTCCGAGACCACGTGGGTGGCCCGCTGGAGCAGTAGACCCTCATCTTTTAACCGCGCCAGCTGGTCGGGGCTGACTTCACGGAGCGTGTTCACACCCAGCAGTGCGCCCGCTTGCTCACAATCGGCTCGCCTTTGGGCGTAGGCGCCCTCCGCGAGTGCATGGGAAACGCCGGAGTGAATCACCAGCACTGCCGGCGCCTGTGAGTCAAAAGGGACTGACCGCGCTGTCTGATCTGCACAATCTAGCAGCAACGCCTGCCCGGACTCTGCTAACTCGACCACGGTCTGATCCATGATCCCACAGGGAACACTTGCCATCTCGCGTTCGGCCTGAACGCAGGCCTCAATCCGCTCACTGCCGGTTAACGCCTGCTCTGTCACCGCCTCCAACAAGTGTGCCGTCGCCAATTCCAGCGCTGCACTGCTGGATAACCCGCCTCCCGGCGGGACACTCGACGCAACAGCGACGTCCAGCCCGGGGCAATGCACACCGCGCGAATCATATTGAGCGATGACACCCTGAACGTAGCGCATCCAGGGGTCGCGATGCGGCGTGTGTAACTGATCGAGCGACAGACTGCTCTCTTGAGCAATCGCCAAACTCCGCACCCGGATCTGACCGGGCACGCCGGGTGCAGCAGCCATGGCGGTGTAACGGTCTATCGCGACGGGGAGCACCCAGCCTTGGTTGTAGTCCGTGTGCTCGCCAATCAGATTGACCCGTCCCGGAGCGGCCGCCCTCCATCGCGCTGTTTGCCCCGATAGCTCAGCCACAGCAGCCGATGCCGAGTCGATGAGCGAGGCTAATGAAGGGTTGGATTCCATCATGCCGGTGGTGGTTATCCGTCGAGATTTGGTTGGCAGGGCCCGCAAGTGAAGCTGGGCACTATTGCGTCACGGTCGATCCGTGATTTACGGGCCAGCGTACACCAGAACACTCTCTGCTGGGTGTGCCACCATGCGCCAACTCCACTGGTTCCAGACCGATCTGCGCTTGGCAGACAACCCGGCGTTGTCCAGCGCGCAAGGCGCAGACTCACTCCTCTGCATTTACCTGATGCCCAAGCCCAGGCCCTGGTGCAATCTGACGGGCCTCGGCCCACAGCGGGATCGTTTTCTGCGCGAGTCGTTGCAGGAACTCAAGGAACAGCTGCAGACGTTGGGTCAGGATCTGATGGTCCTCGAAGGCTCTCCCGAGCTGGTCCTGCCCAATATTGTGGACCGCTTCAGCATTGACCACGTCACCACCAGCTTTACGCCCGGCTGGTACGAAAAGCAGGCGATCACGTTCTTGGAGCAAAAGCTTCCCGCAACGCTGTCTATATTCCGTGGCAGCACGCTGTTTGACGCCGAGCAGTTCCCCTTCGAGATGGCAGATTTACCCGATACGTTCTCGCCATTTCGGCGCAAGGTGGAAAAACTCAATATCAGCAGTCCCCTGACAGCACCGGGCACGCTGCCACCGCCGCCCTCGGCGCAATTTGACGAGATTCCCCGAGCAGCGGCCTCGCCCCACCCCGGCCTGCCGCTCCCAGGCGGTAGCACTGCCGGGCTCAGGCGCCTCGATCAGTTTCTGTTTCACACCCATGCCATCGCGGACTACAAACAAACCCGCAATGATCTTGATGGCCTGAGTGGCTCGAGCACGCTCTCACCTTGGCTGGCTGGCGGGGCGCTGTCTGCGCGCACGGTGGCCCACGCGATTTTCCGCTATGAGCGAGAACACGTCGCCAATGACTCCACCTACTGGCTGTACTTCGAACTGTTATGGCGGGAGTTTTTCCACTGGCGCGCCGTGATCGACCGCCAATCGCTGTTCCGCCAGGGCGGTCGCTCGGGTCGAAGGCTACTAAACACTTTTGAGCCCCGTCACTTTGCTCGGTGGTGCGCAGGCGATACCGACTATCCGCTGGTCAACGCCCTCATGCGGCAGCTGGTCGCCACAGGCTGGATGAGCAACCGCGGTCGCCAGATCGCCGCCTCGTGCCTCATCAATGAACTTGGACTCGACTGGCGTTACGGCGCGGCCTTCTTTGAACAACAGCTCATCGACTACGACGTAGGCAGCAACTACGGCAATTGGCAGTACATCGCGGGAGTGGGTTCAGACCCGCGAGGGGGCCGGCAATTCAATCTGGCAAAGCAGGCCGCGCAATACGACCCGGACGACACCTTTACCCTGAAGTGGGAAGGGTTCCGCCCGACGCAACCGGAACACGTGGTGGATGGTGCCGACTGGCCCATCACGGATCAGAGCTGATGGCGCATCGGAAAAAATCTGACCTACCCACCAAGGTCTGCCCGGTCTGCGAGCGCCCGTTCAGTTGGCGCGCGCGCTGGAAGCATCAGTGGGACGAGATCGTGTATTGCTCCAAGCGATGCAGCGGCCAACGCTGGCGTAAAGGCAAACCTGTGCTAACCACGAGTGACGCCTAGAGCTCGGCAATCTGTTCGAGAGTGTGATCCGCCCACTGCAGCACCGCCTCGCGATCCTCATCGCTCCGTTTTCTCCAGCCACCCAGTATCAGCCCCATGCGGGGGTTTTGGCTCAGTAGCGCGTTGTGGCGGTGGATGAAGTGCCAGTACAGGCTGTTGTAGGGGCAGGCATCCTCCCCCGTGACCCGCTTGGGGTCATAGCGGCAGGCCTTGCAGTGGTTGCCCTGCTTTTGGATGTATTTGCCGCTGGCCGCATAGGGCTTGGACGCCATGATGCCGCCATCGGCAAACAGCGCCATCCCCAATGTATTGGGCAGCTCGACCCACTCGTAGGCATCGAGATAAACACCGAGATACCAGTCACACACCTCGGGCACGCTCAGCCCGGCAATCAGCGCAAAATTGCCGATCACCATCAGCCGCTGGATGTGGTGGGCGTAGCCGAGATCCAGCGACTGCCTGAGCGCCTGAGACAGGCAGCGCATCTCTGTATCACCTGTCCAGAACCACTCTGGTAAGGGCCTGTCTGCCGATAAAGCATTGCGCTCGCGATAATCCGGCATGTGGTGCCAATACAAGCCACGAACATACTCACGCCAACCCAGCACCTGCCGGATAAAACCCTCCGCCGCTGACAGGGAGCAATGACCGCGACGGTAAGCCGCCTCCACCTGCTTGCAAACAGGCAGTGGGTCCAGCAAACCGCAGTTGAGATACATGGAAATCAGACCGTGAAAAAGCCAGGGTGACTCCTCGGCCAGGCCGTCCTGATAAGTGCCAAAGGCGGGCAACGCGTGCTCACAAAACCAGTCGAGCTCGGCCTGCGCAGCCTTATGCGTGACAGCCCATCGAAAGGTCGATAGGTCTCCGGGATGGTCAGGAAAGACGGCCTCTACCATCGCAATCACCGCGCGCGTAATGTCATCGTGCTCGGGTTCGGATCGCGCAGGGATCTCACATTGCTCGCGCCAGCCGGTGCGGTTGTCGGCATCGTAGTTCCACTTGCCACCCTCGGGCTGGTCGGCGTCCATCAAGAGCCCATAGCGCTTGCGCATGTCGCGATAAAAATACTCCATGCGCAGCTGTTTGCGGCCAGAAGCCCAGTCTGAAAAATCCTGCCTGGAGGCGAGAAACCGCGTGTCTTCAAGCAGCTCAACGGGCAAGCCCAAAGCATCGGACCAACACTGCATCTGCTCGAGCAACCGATACTCTCCGGGCTCGCAGACCACTAGCCGCTCATAGCGCCACTGCTCCTGTGCGCGCTCGCACGCCGCGAGCAAGGACGGGACTGAATCCTCATAGGGGTAATACGCCACCTGATAGCCGCGCTCACCGAGCGCCTCGGCAAAGTGACGCATCGCGCTGAAGAGCAGCGCGATCTTGTGGCGGTTGTGGCGGACATAGCTGGCCTCCTCGCGAACTTCGGCGAGGATCACCACCGTCGTGTCAGGGTCGGCCTGTTGCAGTGCGGGGTGACCCCAGCTCAGCTGGTCTCCCAACAACAAAATCGCGTTCTTTCGGCTCATGCTTGGCATACGTAGCGCCTCTCGGGGCAGACCGGTTGCCCGGGCGTTTGAAACCAGACAGACTGCGGACACCCTCAAAAACCGCAGTCCAAGGAAGGTCGCCCATGACATGGCTAAAAGGATTACTCACCGTCATGTCACTGCTGGCAGGTGCTCTGGTCGCCGTGTTTTTTCTGCTGGGACCGCAGTGGGTGGATCGCAACGCCAATCTGGTACTGGGCGACCCTGGCCGGGCTCCCACGCCCGAAACACGCGCGCTACACGCGCAGCTCATCGTGGGGGACTTGCACGCGGACTCCGCTCTCTGGGGCAAGGATCTTTTGCACCGCAACGCGTGGGGCCAGGTCGACCTGCCGCGCCTGATTGAGGGCGGTGCCGCGCTGCAGATGTTCACCACCGTCACCAAATCACCGCAGGGACAGAACTACGAACAGAATGCGACCGACACGGCGGATAACATCACGCTGTTGGCCATGGCACAGCGCTGGCCCGCAGCGACTTTTGACAGCCTTTTTGCCCGGGCGATGTTGCAGGCCGACCGGGTGCGGGCGGCAGCGGCGCAAAGCCCGCAGCTGACCCTGATCACCTCACAATCGGAACTTAGTCAATTATTGGCCCGGCGCGGTCGAGGTGAAGCGGTAGTCGGAGCATTGCTGGGCACCGAAGGGTCCCATGCGCTCGATGGCCAATTAGACAATATCGGCCAGCTGTATGACGCGGGCTTTCGCATGATGGGCCTGCATCACTTCTTCGATAATCGCCTCGGTGGCTCCCTTCACGGAGAATCGCAAACAGGACTCACGCCATTTGGCGAGCTAGCTGTGCGCAACATGCAGAAGAAAGGGATCATGATTGATGTGGCCCATAGTAGTGAAGCCACGGTGCGAGACACCTTGCGGGTGACAGAGGGTGATGCCCTTATCGTCAGTCACACCGGCTTTGACGGGCACTGCCCTAGCCCCCGTAATATCAGCGACGAGACCATGGCATTGATTACCGAAGCGGGCGGCTTGATCGGAGTCGGCTTCTGGGCCGACGTGACCTGTGGCGAGGGCATTGATGCGATTGCCAGTGCCATTCAATACGGCGTCGAGCGATTTGGCGTCGACCATATCGCGCTCGGATCAGACTGGGATGGCTCGGTCACGACACCGATTGACGCCTCGCAACTACCCCATTTGACTCAGGCGTTGCTGGATGCCGGATTGACGCAGACCGAGGTGCGCGCCGTGATGGGCGGCAACATGGCGCGCTTTTTGGCGCAACACCTGCCACCTGGCTAACTACTCGAGGTTGCGGCGGCGTCTCGTCGCCTAACTATCGAGTAGCAGCGACGCCAAGCGCTTGCGATGGTGAATCGCGCCCCCGTACATCTGCTGCGCCCACTGGGCGCGGCGAATGAACAGCGTGGAATCACACTCCCAGGTAAAGCCAAAGCCACCGTGGAACTGCACCGAGCGATCACCGGCAAACACCATGACATCGTCGGCGGCGACTTT
>ERZ802827.1729-NODE-1729-length-10556-cov-10.7763_pt1 | contig 10556 bp, 8 predicted proteins | sample MGYA00345652_ERZ802827 | MGnify/ENA primary metagenome ERZ802827 (study PRJEB30503, sample SAMEA104212372) | marine metagenome | biome: Westerlies Biome; feature: [SRF] surface water layer (ENVO:00010504) within the epipelagic zone...; material: water... | reverse complement strand
AAAATCATCTTTAACAAGTTGGACAGAAAATTTTTCGTTAAATTTTGAAAACCTACACTTATCACAAAAAGCTTTAATAAAGCTCTCTGATTTAAGGTATTCTTTTAGGGATCTGGAAACACCACCAATTAGATAAATACCACCAAATGGTAGCAAAATTAGCGCAAGATCTCCAAAAAAGGATCCCGCACAAGTTGCTAAAAAATCCGCAACATTTTTAGAGTTTTTATCCCCGTTAGATGCACTTTCCATTATTTGTGCTGCTGTTTGATCACTTCCTGTGAGTACTCTGCCCGCTGCTTCAAGTCCGCGGCCCGAAAGAATATCTTCTACAGAGGTAAAAGAGGGATCTGATGAAATCTTGTTCAATATGGTCTGTTGATTTTGATTTGCTATCGATATTTGCGAATGACCTGCTTCCGATGGTGGAACAAAGATTTTGTGTCCGACTTTAAATACCGGTGCAGCATTGAAACCTGTACCCATACCGCAGACTAGCCGTGTATCATTTGAATTTGACTTCTGACTTCCAACCATTATTGGCTCCAGATCTGACCCATCCAGGCTTTTCAACCCGTAACCTTGAGCTTGTAAATCGTTGATAATTCCTACATATTCTGCTCCCGTTATAGAAGCTATTGATCTCTCGCTGAAATTCCATGCTAGATTGGTCATTTGGGCAGCATTTGCCTCGACAACTCCCGCCACAGCAATTCCTGCGTGCTTAACCGACCTTACGCTTGTCGAACGTAAATAATCGGCTATGAGCGTTTCAAATGAATAATATTTGTTATTGGAAAATGTCATACAAGAGCTCTTCAATAATAATTTATTGTCGAAAAGTGCGACTCTTGTATTCGTACCTCCAATATCAGCGGTTAAACATAGCCCTTTTTCCATAACAAACTTTCTAATTTCATTTTATTAGATAATTCAATAAGTCTATTTTATTACTGCTGCAACATTAAATAACTCAATGATATTAGGAGGTTATCTGATTGTATCAATTGTATATATGTCCTTGGAAAACTCTAAACCTTTTGAGCCTCATAACAATTTCACAAATATTTGTGATAATTTCAATTTGTGTTGGAGAGTTTTTATAATGAAGCTATCTCTTCTTACAGAAATGGAGAAACATGATGACTGAACTAAAATTTATTGAGGTTCGCGGTGCTAGGGAGCATAATCTTCAGTCAGTCGATGTTAATATTCCCAGAGACAAACTTGTTGTAATCACTGGTCTTTCTGGATCAGGTAAGTCGTCTTTGGCCTTTGATACGGTATATGCAGAAGGCCAGAGGAGGTACGTTGAAAGCCTTTCAGCGTATGCCCGACAGTTTCTCGACATGATGGAGAAACCTGATGTAGATCATATAACTGGGTTGTCTCCAGCAATTTCCATAGAGCAGAAGACCACTTCAAAAAACCCTCGATCAACAGTTGGTACTGTAACCGAGATATACGATTATTTAAGGCTTCTCTATGCTAGAGTTGGGACTCCTTACAGTCCTGCAACAGGCCTACCAATAGAAGCCCAACAAGTTCAGGAAATGGTCGATCAAGTTTTGTGTCTTAATGAAGGGACTAGAGCATTTCTTTTAGCTCCCATCGTTCGTGATCGGAAAGGCGAGTACAGGAAGGAATTCCTAGAGTTGAAAAAACAGGGATTTCAGAGAGTAAAAGTTGACGGTAATTTTTATGATCTTGATGAGCCGCCAAAATTAGATAAGAAATTTCGACATGACATCGACGTTGTTGTCGATCGTTTAGTTGTCAAAAAGGACCTAGAGACACGTCTTGCCGATAGTCTTCGTACGGCTTTGGATTTGGCTGACGGTATTGCCATATTAGAAACAGTTGTCGAAGAAGGAGATCCTCAGCGTTATACCTTTTCGGAAAACTTTGCGTGTCCTGTTAGTGGCTTCACTATTCCGGAAATAGAACCTCGGCTATTCTCGTTTAATGCTCCTTTTGGGGCATGCCCTGATTGTGACGGACTGGGTGCAGAGTTATTTTTTGATGAAAGTCTCGTAGTTCCTGATGTTGAGTTGAAAATAAGTGACGGAGCACTGGCACCGTGGCGGAAAGGTAAAAGCCCATATTTTATTCAGACTATTGAGGCTCTTTCAAATCATTATAAATTCGACTTCCATGCTAAGTGGGCAACTATACCAAAGACTGTTCAACAAGTTTTTTTGTATGGTTCTGGAGAGGAAGAAATTTTATTTCGATATGATGAAGGTGGGCGAGTATATCAAGTAAAGAGAACATTTGAAGGTATTATTCCAAATATGGAGCGCCGGTATAAAGAAACAGATAGCAGTTGGGTAAGAGAGGAGTTTGAGAGCTATCAAAACAAAAGATCGTGTAAGGCTTGTGATGGTTTCCGTCTTAATTCGCAAGCCCGCGCGGTCAAAGTCAATGGACTGCACATTGGTCAAATTGTGGAAATGTCCATAAAGGAAGCTTTAGAATGGTTTTCAGCAGTTAAGGACACACTCTCTAATCAGAAACAAGAAATTGCCTCTACTATTTTAAAAGAAATAGTAGAGCGTCTTGGCTTTTTAAATAATGTTGGGCTTGAATACTTATCGCTATCGAGAAGTTCTGGAACGCTCTCAGGTGGAGAAAGCCAACGGATAAGGCTCGCTAGTCAGATTGGAAGTGGGTTAACAGGTGTTCTTTATGTATTGGATGAACCGTCCATTGGATTACATCAAAGAGATAACGGAAGACTACTACAGACTTTAAAAAACCTTCGTAATCAAGGAAACACGGTCATAGTGGTTGAGCATGATGAGGAAGCTATTTTGGAGGCAGACTATGTATTTGACCTTGGGCCAGGTGCTGGAGTTCATGGTGGCCAAGTAGTTGCTTGCGGAACACCCAGTGAAATAACTGCGAATTCAAAGTCTATAACCGGACAATACTTATCTGGAAAGAAGTCGATACCGGTGCCTTCGATCAGACGAAAGGGCAACGGTAAAAATCTCGAAATTATTGGCGCTACTGGCAACAATCTGAAGTCTGTAGATGTAAAATTCCCTCTTGGTAAATTTCTGTGTGTGACTGGTGTGTCTGGTGGCGGTAAGTCGACATTGGTCATTGAAACATTATTCAAAGTTGCCTCAATGAGACTGAATGGAGCTAAGCAAACACCAGCACCTTGCGAAAAAATTATTGGATTGGAGTATTTGGATAAAGTAATCGATATCGATCAGAGACCAATTGGACGTACACCCAGATCTAACCCAGCAACCTATACGGGTGCCTTTACTCCAATTCGAGAATGGTTTTCGGGATTACCCGAAGCAAAAATACGAGGATATAAACCGGGAAGATTTTCTTTCAACGTCAAAGGTGGACGCTGTGAGGCGTGTAAAGGTGATGGTGTTATAAAAATTGAAATGCATTTTCTGCCTGATGTCTATGTAACATGTGAGACCTGTGGGGGTGCTCGTTATAACCGCGAAACACTCGAAATTAAATTTAAAGAAAAATCTATTTCGGATGTCTTGGATATGACTGTGGAAGACGCTCAATTATTTTTCACCGCTATTCCAAGTATTAGAGAAAAAATGGATGCTTTGGTGCGAGTGGGCCTTGGGTACATAAAGGTGGGTCAACAGGCTACTACTCTGTCTGGTGGTGAAGCTCAAAGAGTGAAATTATCAAAAGAGCTGTCAAAGCGAGCAACTGGCCGTACACTATACATTTTGGACGAACCAACTACTGGATTACACTTTGATGATGTACGCAAACTTCTCGAAGTACTTCATGAATTAGTCGATCAAGGCAATACAATTGTCGTCATAGAACACAACCTTGACGTAATTAAAACTGCGGATTGGATAATTGATATTGGCCCTGAGGGAGGAGACCGGGGTGGCCAGATTGTTGCTGAAGGATGTCCAGAAAAAGTTGCGGCAAATTCTAAAAGTCATACTGCACACTACTTGAATGAACTGATTTATAAAAAGGAAATTACTGCTGCCGAGTAAAATATTGTAAATAGTGAAATCAAATAGGAATTACCTTTATCGATGTTATTCGATTTGCGTGTCTTTCTATAATCTCAAAACGGTAACCGTGGAACCTGAATACTTGTCCAACAGTTGGGATCATCTGTGCTTCGTGAATTACTAATCCGGCCAGAGTATGCGCTTCATCGTCAGGAAGTGACCATTCGTTAGCCCTATTAAGATCTCGAATAGTTGTTGACCCTTCTAAAATGTAAGAGCCATCGTTTGACTTTACTATGTCATTGGAGTCCTTTGGGTCAAACTCATCTGATATTTCGCCTACAATCTCTTCCAAAATATCCTCAAGTGTAATTAAACCCTGAAGACTACCATATTCATCGACTACAAGTGCAAAATGAGCTCTGCGATGCAAGAATTGCCTCATTTGGTCATCTAAAGAAGTAGTATCAGGCACGAAATACGGCTTCATGGCGACATGACCAATATCAAAATTGTTCAAATGGTTTATATTTGGGGTCTCCTGATTAATTAATTTATACATTTCTCTAGCTAAATCTTTAGCGTGAATAACTCCGACTATATTATCGGGATCATTGAGAAAAACTGGTAGTCTAGTATGAACACTTTCTAAGCACTGGGTTAATATTTTGGTTGGCTCATCACTTGAGTTGATCATTTCAATGTTTGACCGATGGAGCATTATTTCTTCCACGGTCCTGTCGGAAAGATCTAACGCTCCTAAGATGAGATCTTTATCCTCTTTTTCGACAAAGCCTTCAGAATGGCCAAGCTGAATTGCTCCTGCTATTTCCTCACGTACTGCTAGTATGTGACTATTAGGATCTGTTTTTACGCCAAAAATTCTTAATATTAACCTTACAAGAAACCTGACAGACGCTACAATTGGCGATAAGGCCTTAATTATCAACTGAATGAAACCTGCTACTCTTGCTGCAGCTAGTTCAGCATTTGTTATGGCATAAGTCTTTGGCAGAACCTCTGCGAAAATTAACACTAGAATAGTCATAACTAAGGTAGCTAAGGCGATGCCACTTTCTCCAAAAGCTTTAGTAAATAGTGCTGTCGTCAAGGAAGTTGCTAAAATATTTACTAAGTTGTTACCTAGCAGTACGGATCCAATTAATCCTTCGGTATCTTCGGTTATTTTTAACGCCCTTGAGGCTCCTCTAGACCCTTTGTCTGCATGTCTTCGCAGCTTCCCGCGTGAAGCTGCGGTTAATGCCGTTTCGCTGCCTGAGAATATAGCTGAAAGAAGCAACAGAAACAAAACCGCTCCCATCGTTATCCAAAAACTCTGATCTATAAACGTTAAATCACTTTCCATTCTGTTTCCCAGTTTAAATACGTAACGTAATACAAAAACCCGTTATACTTATTAATTTACAAAAAATAAAACACAGTATTTTAAAATATTAAAATATAGAAGCTTTTTTGCTTTAGGTATTCTGACTTTCCAGAAATAATTATTTGTTAGACAGCGGGTGGTGATTGAATACTAACTCTTTTAGGCGGTCATCAACTACATGTGTATAAATTTCAGTTGTTCCTAGATCGGCGTGGCCTAGCAGAGTTTGTATTACTCTTAAATCCGCGCCATTGGCCAGAAGGTGAGTTGCAAACGCATGCCTAATTACGTGCGGGCTAATCTTAGTAGGGTCTATTTCGGCGAGACTTGCCCATTTCTTCAACTTCTTAAACAACCATTGTCGAGTTAGGTGACCCTTTTTACTATTTGAGGGGAACAAATATTTTGAATTTAATTCATAATACGGAGTATTGTTATTTTTCAACAAAAGCTTTCTTTTTTCCAGCCATTTTTTTATTGCTATTTGAGCCAGTTTTGATATCGGGACTAGGCGTTCCTTGGACCCTTTTCCAGTTACAAGGATCATATTTGGATCACCCTTAACAGCATCGATTGGCAGTGACATCATTTCTGAAACACGCATTCCACTGGCATATAGAAGCGTCATTAAACAAATATTACGAGCTTTAAAAGTGGGGTTCTTTGCCTCTTTTTCTGCCGCCTCCAAAAGTGTTTCAATAGACTCTATTGTAATTGATTGAGGTAGTTTTTTTGACTTGCCCGGACTAGAAACTTGTATCGCTGGATTAGTCTTGGCCCATCCTTCATCTACAGCAAATCGATAGAATTGCTTAATTGATGATAAATGACGCGCACGACTTGATATTGAAAGGCCTCTATCTTTGAGCTTAACTAAGTACTCCTCAATGAGCCATAGTTGTGCTTCTAAGACTGACACTTTTTTAGTTGATATCCATTTAAAATATTTTTCTAAGTCTGTACCGTAAGCCTTAATTGTATTTTCTGATGCATCTGTATCTACAGATTTCGCCTCTAAAAAAGTAAGTATAAGATCACCACTCATAGCTAAGTTTTACTCAGTATAAGCCACAGCGCAGTTCGCTGTGATACCCTTTCTAAACCAACATGCCGCAATGTCGATATTGATTCTAGCAAATCTTGCATATCACCGTTTATACCCCTTTCCAGTTGAATTAGTGCATTTAATATTACTTCACCTAATTTTCCATCTGCAAGTTGTAATCTCGCATAACTTGGCACTCTTGGGCGATAAAATGCATCTAAAAGAGTTTTTTCAAGAATGGTCTTGGGCTTCACAAATTGCGTCTCCGGATTTGTAAATGCGAAAACAATTGGATCTAAAGTTCTAATAGCCATTGGCTTGGATGTAATTACATCGTAGCTTGATGAAAGCATCCCAATCTTTAAAGCCAAAACCTCTGATTTTGGGGAAAGTTTAATGTTTAAAAGTTTTGGCGTAAATATCTCTGCAAAAATTGATGAGTTAGAATCGTACTGAAATACTTGCCAGGCATTAACCAATGCAATTTCTGTCTCTTTGGTTCCAGTCTGCCTTGATAGGGCTTTATCAAGACTTTGTACAGCATTCACTTTCTTCCAAATGCCATCAATCGAGGGCGCCTCATAGGCTGTGAAAATTCCCAAAAATCTATTAGAGTCAATTACACCATCTTCTGCCAATCGTTCGGCGGCTTTAATTTGAGCGTACCAGCCGTTATCTCCTGATAAATCACCAAATAGAAAAGCATTACCTAAATTTTCCCGAAACAATGGGTATCCTAGTGTTTCATAGAGGCGAAAATCTAAAGGTTTCAAATCTTTCTTGTTTTTAGGTATATTTCTTCCACTCGGTTCTTCAATCTCCAGAAATTCCCCCAGAATATCTAAAGTAGAGTTTTCAATACTATTAAGCGCTTTTGCTGTATTGTAGATCAATGATGCAGTAAGCCAATCGCCTGTTAATGCATGACAGTAAATCCGACCAGCGTCATTTTGATAGTTAGCGCCAAGGTCCAATACTTGCTCGCATGCTGGATCATATTGACTGCTAAGCAATGACGCTTCAAAGAGTTTAGGTACGAGCTGTGGAGGCAACGGCGATGCTCGCTCTAGAAGTGCTATTGCAGGGTCAATGGCTCCTGAGTCAATCAAAATAGATATTCGCTCAGATAAAAACTCTTCTTTTTTTTCTGTTGAAATAGGGGCCTCTGCCTCTGCCAAAAGCATTTGAAACAACAGTTTTTGGACGGCTGGTGAACTTGGCGAGCCGACCGTCCGCAGTAATCTAACTAAATCATCTGCTTGGCTCTCCTTCCAAAGACTATTGGGAAAACCTGTAACAGTTGGAGGTAACAAGCCAACTGAGCTACGCTCGATGTCGTCTAATTTAGTAACTTCAATCTCAGGAAGAATCGTACCCGTAACAACTGTTGGTTCAAAAACATTAGTGGTACTCAATCTGTTATCTGAAATCGGTCTATATTCAAAAAATTTTGATGATGAAGTTGCAGAAAACAACGTTGTAGCTGCAACAAATGTTATTATGAAGCAGAAGTTATTTCTCATGAATCTCCACTGGTATAATTATAGTTTTTTCCTCTGGAGTGAAGTCAAATCCGAAAAAAGGTCCAAGATACGCAAAGATAATTAATCCTACTGCTCCTGTTACGATTAGATAGAAAAGCCACTTAATAATTTTGGTCATATTATCACCCTATAATTCTATCGGTATTGAATTTGGTACTATAACTTTTGTCAAGTTTATCCAGTAACAAACAGTTATTGAAATTTGAACCTAGTTTCTTGATAAAGGGTTTATGACCAGACAAATAAAAAAAACTATTGCATTCATTGGAATGATGGGAGCTGGGAAAACGGCAGTGGGAAGAGCCGTCGCTTTAAAGTTAGGTATTCCGTTCTTAGATGCAGATACAGAAATTGAAAAAGCGGCTAATATGTCAATTGCAGAAATTTTTACTCGGGATGGAGAAAAGTTTTTTAGAGAACGAGAAGCACAAGTTATTTTGCGGTTGATGAAGGGATCGCCAACCATCCTTTCCACCGGTGGTGGAGCTTTTATTGAGAAAAAAAATAGACAGGCAATAAGTCGCTATGGTGTATCTCTCTGGTTGGATGTTGAGATAGATCTGCTATGGTCGCGGGTGAAAAATAAAGATACTAGACCTCTTTTAAAATCCCAAGACCCATTTGAGACCTTGAAAACGCTTCACCTTGAACGTCAGCATATATATAGACTTGCCGACATTAGAGTCAGGTCTTCTAAGAACTATACTGTGGATGATATGGCTCTAAAAGTCATTGATAAGTTATATCTTTATCCAAACTTATTTGAGGGATAATTCAATGCAAAAGGTTAGAGTTGGATTAGAAAGACGTTCATATGATATTATGATTGGGCACGGGTTAATTATAAATTCTGGCCCAATAATTACACCGTTGTTGTCGCAGAACCGCGTGGTGGTAATTACAGACCAAAACGTAGCACCACTACATTTACGCTCCTATGAGTCTTCTATGAATTCTGCAGGAGTCTCTGTTTCTTCGCTTGTTCTTCCTAGCGGTGAGGGAACAAAGTCTTGGAAATATGTTATCCAAGTCGTTGAATGGATGTTAGAACAAAAGGTAGAACGTAATGATTTAGTGGTTGCTTTAGGTGGTGGTGTCATAGGCGATTTAGTGGGTTTCGCAGCTGCAATCTTAAGACGTGGAGTACAGTTTGTGCAAATTCCTACTTCTTTACTGGCTCAGGTTGATAGTTCTATTGGTGGAAAAACAGGTATTAATGTTAGCTTTGGTAAAAATTTAGTTGGTGCATTTCACCAACCGTCGGCAGTTTTGGTAGATATTCAAGCATTAGATACTCTTCCTAATCGCGATTTTTTATCTGGTTACGGTGAGGTGGCTAAATACGGACTACTTGGTGACGAACATTTTTTCTGCTGGTTGGAAGATAATGCTGCCGCCTTAATCGATGGTGATGTGGAACTGCGAATAGAAGCTGTAAAAAGATCTTGTCAAATTAAAGCAAAAATCGTTGAAAATGATGAGAGAGAGCAGGGGGAGCGTGCTCTTTTGAACCTGGGGCATACTTTCTGTCATGCATTGGAGGGAGTAACAAACTTTAGTGATGCTTTATTACACGGCGAGGGTGTATCGATCGGTTGTAGTTTAGCTTTTGATGTTTCTGCAAAACTTGGTTTGTGTTCGCAGGAGGCGCCAAGTAGAGTAAGAGAGCATTTTAAATCTATCAATGTTGCAACTGATATTTCGCAAATAAATGGTTTTGTAGGGTCCGCCGATCAAATATATGACTTGATGGCTCAAGATAAAAAAGTTGTGAAAGGAGTAATACGTTTTATTTTGGCTAGCGACATAGGGAAAGCTGTCGTGCAAGAGAACGTTAGCAAAAGTTTGATATTGGAGGTATTACAAGGTTCGTTAGAACGGTAATGAAATTTTAAAATGGAATTTCATCGTCCATATCGGGAGACGAATACCGCTGTTGATCATTATTTGATAAACTATCACTTTGTGGTGTGTTTTCCAATCGCGAATAGTCTGATCCTTGTGGCTCGGAACCTGAGTTTCTACCGTCTAGCATTGTAAGTTCACCTCTATATGGACGTAAAACTACTTCGGTTGTGTATCTATCATTTCCTGCTTGATCTTGCCATTTACGCGTCTCTAATTGACCCTCCACATAAACTTTTGATCCTTTTTTCAGGTATTGCTCCGCAATTCGGACAAGTGCTTCATTTGTAATTGAAATATTGTGCCATTCAGTTCGCTCTCTTCGTTCCCCAGTATTACGATCTTTCCATGTCTCAGACGTAGCAATACTAAAATTTGCAACTTTTCCACCATTTGGAAAGTTACGCACCTCCGGATCGCGCCCTAAATTACCCAATAGTATAACCTTATTTACTGATCCAGCCACAATGCTTCCTTCTCTGATAAAAACTTAAATAGAATACAGCATTTCCAAGAAGAGAATGGAAGTGTAAAATTGACCGTTGTGTATATCCAACGTGATAATCTAAATTGAATTTATAGTCTTGTACTTGCTCAGTCTGAGAAGGGAACTATTTAGATTTTATGAGTTGTTACATTAGACTATTCCTAATTGTTCTCTGGCTGTTGTTTCGTGTTTTTGTGTATGGAAGCCCTGAAACCAAAGCACT
>ERZ802827.1721-NODE-1721-length-10577-cov-26.4245_pt1 | contig 10577 bp, 6 predicted proteins | sample MGYA00345652_ERZ802827 | MGnify/ENA primary metagenome ERZ802827 (study PRJEB30503, sample SAMEA104212372) | marine metagenome | biome: Westerlies Biome; feature: [SRF] surface water layer (ENVO:00010504) within the epipelagic zone...; material: water... | reverse complement strand
ATCACTAAGCTCAAGCCTTATGTCGGGCTCATCATCAACAATCAAAACTTTTAATGTAGTCATCTAGCCTCCTCGGAGGACGTCTTTACTGAGTCCTCATGGACCGGCAAGCGAATGGATATCTTGGCGCCATCTTTTGTATTTTCAGCCCAAATATCGCCTTGCATATCCTGAATGATGCCGTAACTGATCGATCCACCTAAACCAGTTCCCTTTCCGACCGGTTTTGTTGTAAAGAAAGGCTCGAAGATATGCGGCAAAACCTCATGGGGAATACCACCACCCGTATCCTCAATGGCAATGGTGACGAACCCATCGCTCACTGTTTGCGTGAGGGTAATAGCGCCGGTAGTAGATCGTTCAGTAATCGCATCTCGCGCGTTGTTCATCATATTGATCAATACCTGCTCAAACTGAATGGTGTTGCCCATCACCCAAGTCGCCTCGTCGATACGATTCTGCACCGCAATCCCTTTTGAGGCCATAGGTTCAATAACAAGATCACAGGCAGCCGATACCGATGACGAAATATTAAAGGGCTGGTAGTCATCGCCCGCTACGCGCCCAAATGCGCGCATGTGGTCAATAATCGTGGCTGCACGATCAACCGCAGAGTTCATTCGGTCGAGTCGGTTCTTGAGCGATTCTTCCGTCATACGGCCCTTGGCAAGACTATTTGCAATATTACTCAACGCCAGCTTTATGACGTTGAGTGGCTGATTAAGCTCGTGTGCCATACCGGTTGACATTTCACCCAACGTCGCAAGCTTCGAGCTTTGGAGAAGGTGCGCATCCATCTCCCTTTGCTGGGTAAGGTCGGTCACCAGCAGCCAAAATCCTGAAACATCTCCATCAAGCCCCTGGCGTGGCGTTATCGCCAACAACAGGTATCGATGTGAGTGATCGGGTAGCTGCAATGTGTACTCCTCGATCGTCTCACCAGACTCGAAAATCTCCTCAGCTCGCTGGCGCAGTTGAGATGATGCCGAGGCGCTGTCGCCCGTTAATAGCAACATTGCGTCGTTTCGAAAGCGCAGCTGATAGTCGCCATCAATCTCCATCACGCCAAGCGGCAATGCACCCAAAAGCGCCTCGTAGCCACCTACGGCAGATTGTGTCTGCCCATCAGCGGTTATGACCTCCTGGGACAGCCAAGAAAAAGCTTCCTGCAGGCGACTAAACTCGGCTGAAAACGTTTTAAATTGCAGTGCGTCTCGGCTTGCATTCGTATCAGCGGCAAAGCCTCGCTCTTTTCGACGTTTAAGTTGCTCTGCGTCCTCGACCACCTCGATGATGGGCGCGACCATCCGATTAAAAATCCACGATGCGAGGAGCGATGTCAGCAGCATCACCAGCGACATTAAGACCGTAAAACTAATCACGCCAGTAAAAAAGCCCTGCAGTAGCGGCCACACCTTTAAGTCGATCACCACAGTGTCGCTAGGGTGTAGTTCCAAACTTAACTTTTCTCTCAAGCCAGCTGATATGGGGACAGTTAACCGAGATTCTGGATTCAGCTGTCCCAACCGCGTGTTTGCATTGGCATTGAAAGCATCCGCGTTCCAAACGACGCCTCCCATCCAATCAACGTCTATTATTTGCGATGCGCGCGGCGGAAGTCCAAAGGTGGTCAGATCGGCCACCGCGATCTTACGAATTTCAAGATCCGAGGTATCAATGTCGATGACCTCGTCGTCGAGCATCTGCATTGTATCGATGGTAAATAGTATTTGTTCGCCTAGTAGGGCCGTATACACCGGCAATTGCTCATTGTGTACGCGTAAAAAAAGCGGAGACGATAGCTCAGCAAATTCACGACCCATGCTCGCCCGATACTTAAACTTATCAAACTGCTGGTAAAGCGCGGCAAGGATATCCTCGGCACTGTCACGGCGCTCACTGCTGACATCGCGCTCACTGCTGACTAAGGCATCGTCACTAAGAACCGCGCTGCCTTCATCGACGTCAAGGCCCACTAAAACATAACGCTCGCTCACCGATATCCACGGGCTTTTGAGACCAGAAAGACGAACTTCCGCATCACGCACCGCCAGCGCAGCTTGCTGACGATTTTTTAGGAGCAGCTGCGTCTCCGCATAACTGTCAACCAAGAGGCGCGTACTAGTAGTGAGCTCAGTCTGGACAGCAACAGCTCTAAAGTTCACCAACAGCGCGAAAATGATGGTCATCCAAGCGCAGATAGTGACCGTACCGAAAGACTGTGCCGAAATGCGATCGAATTCGTTATGGCGCGCAATTCTGTGAAAAAAACCGTTGAAAATAAAGCAGCACGCCATCCAGACTGATTCCGCAATTACCAAGGCGATGCTCGTATTCATGACGAATACGCTTGCCATTGTTGTCGAGACAAGTATGTCGCCGCCACGAATAAGTGTTTGTCCGGCCGAAAGCAATGGCAAGCAGACCGCCAGCAACGCAAGAAAGCCTGTCATCAAGCGGTGTTCCGCGCGTGCGTTACCGGCAAAAATATCCAACGTAAACAACAGCAACAAGAACGTACCCGCCTCGATAAATAAGCCAGCCGACGGGGTAGTCAGGACCGCGATACCAGATAAAACGACTATCCCGAAAAGGCTCACTCGCCAAGCACTGACAAATCGCAGTAACAGGAAGGCAAATATCTGATACACACCAAAATCCAAGTAACCCACTGTTATCGGTAAAGCAGCGAGCACTGAAACTGCGACTATTAGCGCTAGCGATCCGACAGTCAGTTGCTTGGGTGACAGCCACGTCATCGAGGAGATCACGAGGTCAAGGCCATCGGAAATTGAATGACAACCTCAAACCCAGGCGCCTTTAGCGCAGTGTTGACTGTAATTTCCCCCGACATCGCTCTTACTAAGTCGCGGCTGCGCGTCAGACCTAAGCCCAGGTGGCCCAAATGACCCTTGGTGGTAAAAAAGGGCTCAAATATCGTGTGTCGATAGGCTTCAGATACGCCTCGTCCGTTGTCTCGCAGCTTAAGCACCACTCCCCCGACGTCGCTCTCAGAGAGGCTCAGGCCTATGACACCATCCTTCACTGCGTCATTCTCTAGCGCGTAAGTGGCGTTATCCACGAGCTCAGTAAGCACCTGCAGCAGACCACTAGCACTCCCATTGATCATCAACGACCGACTTGCGATCGAGACTTCAAGACGGACCCCGCATTCCAATTCAGTCAACTTAGGCTCAAGCGTGCTCGCGAAATGCTCTACTAGCTCACTGAGATTGATGAATGCCAGTTCTTGCTCAAAATGACGTTGCCCAATCCATTGAATAGCACGCCTTAGAGCTGCCCGCTGACGTAATACCTCGTCGTGCGTGGCGGCTACACTGTCCTTCTCCAGCCAATGCAGCGAATGAGCAAGCTCCTCCCACTGATCGCGGATCTGAGGCACTTCAACATCGACTGGTGGCTTCGCCGAGACCGACGGCGCAACATCGGACATTACAAGCACCAGTACTCTATTGACCCCCAGAGCTGGTTCAAGCTGCGGTCTCAACTGCAGTTGAAGCGGCACCGTTCCTCTTCCTCTTAGCACCAACTCACACTGTAAATCATTGGGAAATTCTCCGAGCCTCGCCACTCGAAATGCATCATCGAATAGCTCCTGCGACTCTCCCTCTAAAAACTCAGCGCTGAATATATCGCGAACAACTCTACTTCTCGCTATTCCGGTCATGGCAACCATGTGTTTATTCCACGCTCGAACAGCACCACTTGCGTCGAGAATAAAACCGGGCTTTTCTGCTATTTCGATTAGCGTTTCAAATTGTACTTGCAGGTCATCGGATGATCGCATCAGCTCAAGAGAGTTATCGCCCTGAGTGCTTATTTGCGAGCGATATTCCGCAGCTAAAAAGTCAAAACTATCCTGTATTTGCTTCAATTCTTTCACGGCCGAGCCTAAATCAACGGCAGCCGGATCCTCGCCGCGTATTAGTCGTCTCATAAATTGCGATATAGTGCTCAAGGGCTGCACGAGAACGCGATTTACTATCACGACGATGAAGCCCAAACTTATCATTAACAGCGCTATCGCTGAGGTGGGCACGACCAAGCTACGGATCGCTTGAAACTCATTTAAGGTCTCCCGAGATGAGGCCAAGTCCTGACCCATAGCTCGAACAAACTCCGCCCATGTCTTCGATACGCTGAAGAGGGTCTTTGCATCGCGATTTGGTTCCGATGCGTCGGCAAGAGCGGATAAATACAGAGCAAACTCTCGCTCACAGCACATCAGGGGGATATCGCCTGATTGCGACCTGTCGAGCGATGCAGCGGGAATAGGCTCGTTGAGCAGTATTAGTTGCGCAATTTCCTCTCGCTCTCTCGACAGCAATACAGCGCCTTCAATGGCGTCGAAGTGGTCTTCTTGGAGTCGAAAAAAAGCGATATTCATGGCCATCACGACAAACGTCACGATGCCGTAAACAACAACCAGCCCAAGCAGTAACCTGATAAGAAAGGGTTTGATACCCATACTGCGGCTGCCGTCTACCACACTTGACACCTTTTGGGGTTGAACATCGTCGCTTCCAGATCTCCAGCTGAGCTATTGAGCATCGTTTGTCTGCATCATACGATCATACACAGCATCAAAATCCACATCGACTGATTCGGTTGGCTCGCTCGGGCAGGCGGCAAACGCCGAACTAAGTGACGAATCCCAATCCCATTCACCAGCATCTGGTCTCTGTATCGTGACCCCAAATGCTGACAGTAACTCCCCGGCCTCAGCCAGCGCCGTGGCTCTTGCCGAGATTAGACCCGCCTCTGCACGAGCGAGAGCTCGCTCCGTATCAAACAGTTCATTTTGACTGTCGAGAAGGTCCAGTAGACTGCGATCGCCCATATTAAACTCGTCCTCGTAAGCAATTCGTGCCAGGCGCTGCGAGGCGAGCTGTTTTCCCAAATACTCAATCTGCCGCTCTAGTACCAGAGCATCATTGTAGGCAATGAGTACCTCACGGCGGGTATCCCAGCAGGCTTGCTTTCGAGCTTCAATCGCTGCGTAATAACGTTGGTTTCGCTCGCGACGCTGAGCGCTGTCACTACCGCCTCGGTAAAGATTAAAGTTGAAGACGAGTTCGACCGCCTCGGTTTCAAAATCCCCCTGAATGCCCTCGAGATTGTCTGACTGCTCATTTCTGTACCGGAGATCAATACGGGGGAAAAACGCGCCGCGCGCCGCATCGCGTTCAGCACTTACCGCAAGCAATGCTTCGGTCGACTCTCGCACTCTCGGACTTTGGTCCAAGGCGCGCCTTAGGATCGCATCGCGGGATTCACCAATGAGTCGCCGTGGCATTAACGGCATGGGTAATTTCTCCGAGACGACTCGTGAACCGGTTATCCGCTGCAAATCCGCCAGCGTATCGTGCAAATTCGTCGCCTCGGTTAATACATTGGACTCAGCAAGAAACAGGCGCGCCTTGACTTGCTCTAGGTCAACCCCTGCACTGACACCACTGCCAACTCTCTCGGCAATGCGACTGGCGACCTGACGATGAACATAATAGTTCTGCTCCGCGTAACCCTTTAAACGCTGATAGAGCACAACCTCCAAATAAGCGCGAGTCACCTCCAAGGCAGCGTTCTGTGCAGCACCCAGATGTGCCTGGTAGCCTTTGCGGGCTTCAAACTCCGCGGCTCTGACTCTGTCCCGAGTCGCAAATCCGTCAAACAGCAGTTGCGTGGTGGTAAACGTGAGATTGCTTTTATCGTATTCACCAAAATTCGACGTGGGCGTTTGCCTGTCTTCTCTGCCTTCAACCGCCGCAATATCGACAGACGGCCTGAGACCACCTTCAGCGACAGCAATGCGCTCCTTCGCGGCAGTGAAGTCGAAGTAGGTGCGAGCTAGTGACGGGTTCTCATCGAGCGCTAATTTGAGGGCCTGTCCGTAGGTCTCGATGTCAGCCATCGCGTGCGCAGTCGATGACAGCAATATCAGCAGTATGACTAGACGGCTTTTCAACACCCTATCCGAACTTGATCGTGTGACAAAATAGTAGCCCTTACGGGCCTCCGCGGCTATTGTTGTTTTGGTAAAACGATCATGGCTGAGGCTAACAATCCAATAACATGTGGGCATCGTGTCGCAGAAGAGAAACAGGTTTCGGTTTGCAGACACCCGTCGTATCGACTGTTTGGTTGTTTTGTGTGGTTGCGCTATCGACAAGCAGCCTCTTCGCGACACCGCCTTCCACTGATTTTAAAAAGTTCATGTCTGTCTTGTCTGGTCGCTATGGCGACAAAGCGTCGCAGCGAGGAAGAGCGTGGCAAGAGGAGCTCAAAACGCTCGAGCAAATGTCAGTCGCCGAACAGCTGACAGGCATAAATCGGTTTTTTAACCAGCGCATTGCTTGGCAGTCTGACGCGGACATTTACGGTAAAGACGACTTTTGGGCCACGCCGTCAGAAACCATGGGCAGAGGCAGAGGAGACTGCGAGGATTTTACGATCGCAAAATACGTCAGTCTTCGCCAGCTTGGCGTGCCCTCCGACCAATTAAGACTCACCTATGTTAAGTTAAAAGAGGTGGGGGGCGGATCTCAGGCGCACATGGTTTTAGCGTGGTACGAAACACCGGCCGCGACGCCTCTGATTCTCGACAATGCCAACCCCAACATATTACCCGCATCGCAGCGTCGCGATCTGAGGCCCATTTTTAGTTTTACCAGCGACGCACTGTGGGTTGCAGGTAGCAACCAAAGCACCAATGCGACGCCTTCATCACGTTTGTCGCAGTGGCGACAGATGCTCACCAGAGCTCAAGCCGAGGGAATTATGCTGTGAAAGAGGAGATCTCCTATGTCCTTACTTAGCCGCTTGTGGATTAGTATTGGCGGACTTCTTTTAATCGTCTTTGCTGTAACACTGAGTGTGTTTGGCGCTTCGGGCAGTAACACGCTGCAGGAGCAACTCGCCATCGAAACAGAAAATACCGCGCGCACACTAGCGCAGGTGCTGTCCCTAGAAGCACAGGTCTCGGGGGTGGATGAGCTCGACCCAGTCATTGTTCAGCTGCGGCTGTCACCTTTTACCGACTTAAGTGAGTTCCAGTCTGTTGAGCTTCGTGATCCCGCGGGCGATGTGGTGTTTAGGTCGGAGAATAGTCCATTACCTACCGAAGCACCCGATTGGTTCAAAGCACTGTTCACGGTCAAAACCTCCCCCGCAACCGCGCCGGTAATGCTGGGTTGGAATAATTGGGAGCTGTCGTTAACACCTTTTGGCGGTAGTGCTTACGACGAACTCTGGCGAGCCACGGTACGGAGCGCCTTTGCCATGCTCGCGGCTTTCGTTTTGGCCGGTGTGATTGGCCACATCACTTTGTCGAAACTGCTATTACCACTCACTCATGTTGTGTCGCAGGCGGCAGCTATTGGTCAGCGCCGCTTTACGCAGATTAATGTCCCAAGCACTCGAGAATTTGCCGCTGTTGCGCGCTCGATGAACGAATTATCGCAGCGCATTCAATCGATGCTCTCTGACGAAGCAGAATTACTCAAAGGTAAAAAAGCAGTATCGGATCTCGATGAGACAACGGGCTTACTCAATCGGGATACGTTTATGAGCCAATTTGCCACGACGCTCGGCAGAGAAAACGAAGAGGCAAAGGGTTCATTAGCATTGATACGACTGCTTGGTTTGGCGGATATGAACCGAGAGTACGGCCGTCGGCTCATTGACACCTTGTTACTCGACATCGGATCGGCACTGAATGCCTTGCGTGAGGAGACGAACTACAGTTTGAACTGCAGCATTGGACGCATGAATGGTGCCGATCTTTGCGCTATCGCTTCCAACGAGGCCAATGCGAAAAATCTGGCTGATGCGATGCAGCGAGCGGTTAAAGCTACACTAAGCAATCACGGCATCGACGCCCGCTACAAGGTTGCTGCAGCTTGTATCGAGTTTGAATACGGTGATGGTGTCGGTGACTTGATGATGGCTGCAGACAACGCACTAGCACAATCGGAGCAGCAAGTTGGCAACCCCATTGTCGCGGCTGAGCTGTCTAAGGAGTTCGCCGACCCCAGGTCTACCCAAGCCTTCTGGCAAGTGCATTTGTCGTCAGCTCTCTCTGAAAATCGAATGTCGTTTACGTGGTATCCGGTCAAAAACAAGCAGGGTAAGGACATTCACCTTGAGGGAATGGCGCGAATCACTATCGACGGTGAGGAATTCAATGCCGGACGTTTCATGCCATGGGTGTTTCGACTGGGCTTGGGTCGGGCGTTCGATCAAGCAGTCATCATGGGTGCAGTCAAGGCCTTAGCGAGTCATAAGGAGCGTTTACATGTCAATCTGTCAGCTGACAGTGTTCGAGATGAATCGTTTACTGCCTGGCTCAAGGATTACCTTGCAGCGCGAGATGAAGAGATCGCTCGACTGGGCTTTGAACTGTCAGAGTCTGCAGTTTTGACCGCCAAAGAGCGATTTGGTGAGCTGGTTTCACTTATCACTCCTTTTGGCTGTCAAGTGGGTGTCGAACACATGGGCTACCGGCCTGAAATTATCGCCGAGCTAGGGCGATTAGGTCCGTCTTACTTAAAAATTGACTCGTTATATACCCAAGATTTGCAAACCAATGAGGGCAACCGCGCCGTTGTTTCAAGCCTAAGTGGCGTCGCCAAGTCCTTAGGAATAGACTGCATTGTAGAGGGCATTAGCACGGGAGAAGACCGTGATCTAGCCTTTGATTTAGGCGCGAAAGGGGCCTCTGGGAGGGCTATAGGCTGAGACTCATCTAGATGATCCCCTCGTCCTCTAGCAAATTAAGCGAGTCTCGCTGACGTTGACGTAGCTGGTTACGCTGGGTGTATTTTTCCTGTACCGGCTCGGGTAACTCGGTAAACAAAATGATATTTTTCGATACCAGTAGATCGATAACATCGTCTAATACGCGAATGAATTCTAAGTCCGAACTTCGGAAGGGGGTATTGGTCGCCGACGCCAAGACCTCGCCTATCGCGGTGGCCTCAGAATCATCAGTCGCTACGAAACCATCCATGGGCTCCTGACTGACGGCAATAACCTGACCGGTCGCATCTCGTTTAACATAAATCATTCGTTGTCAGCTCCCAGCGAGCGCTTTGCTAGTCGAAGTGCTCAGCGCTATCTCCATCATCAAAATTAAGTCGGTAGTTCTCCTCTAGCACCACTGACTCAATTGTATTATCACCCGTGGGTGAATCAGGCGTCTCTATCTCACCATCACTGAGCAACACCTGCAAATCATCCTCTTCGGAGATAAGATCGCCCGGCTCGATAGCAAAACTGACATCCTCAGCCGTCGATGTGGTGCCGTCTTCGAAACGGACGTTGACTTGACCATGGACGGCGACATCACCGTCGCCGTCTATGCGACCCTCACTGTCCTCTCGGTACGTAAGGTCAATACTTTCTACGCCAAGATCCGTCAAAGACATCAGCTCACCTTCATCAGTTATGCCATCTGAATCTTTGTCTTGCCAAATAGCAAACTGATCAAAACGCTCGTCCTGCGCATCCAAGACACCATCTTGATTGGTGTCGAACACCTCGGCGATGGCTTCAAGGTCAGTTTGCGCGTCATCGCTCCACTCGGTGAAGACGTACTCAGACGTCGTATCAATGGTGCCTGAGTCATTTGCATCGATAACGAGTAAGCCATCATCAGGTGCAACCCATGCGGTATTCGTGGTCTCGCCCGACGCCTGATCTTCAAACGCCACGCCTTGTTCGAGACTCAAATATTCAATACCGTCACCATCAAGATCAATGGCGACGGGGGCTGTAGGGAGCGAATTAAAATCAATCGTCACGTCCGCCTTATTAAAAGAATTGCTGCCCCAAGAATCGGCAAACCATGAGCCTTGAATATCATTCTCTGCAACCAGAGACCCGTCGCTCAAGAATATGCCCCCACTTGCTCCTGAATTGTTGCCGTTGCCGTTGCCGTTGCCGTTGCCGTTATCATAGGATCCAGCTTTGATCACATACGTTTGAACTTGAGGGTTGTCATAACCCCTGGTAGCAAGTTCATCCTCAATCCTCTGAAATAAGGCCTGAGGGGCTGCGGGGTCTTTTTCGTCACCTGGCCAATTGTCCACCTTTACCGTAATTGTCTTCTTAGTGCCCTCTGCCTCGGTTACTTCTACGCGGAAGAGCACGTGACTGATGCCATGTGGTAACGGTGTTGTGCTGGTATCGACCGTGTAAACCTCGGTACCCGTCGCCGTCGCCTCGCCATTCACGTTACCCGTGCTCGTCGTGACGCTGGCCTCGATCGTCTGATTATCATCCGCCGCCAGGTCAGAGCCCGCAACATCAATGCTGAAGCGGTTATTCGCGTCAACCAGACCCGTGTAGGTCGCTCCGTTGATCGTCAACGTGACCGTATCACCTGCCGCAACATCACCACCGGTCGTACCCGTGATCGCGACCTGACCCGTCGCTTCCGACGCGTTAATAATGTCGTCTGCCGTAATATCCTCGTCGAGCGTGATCGTCGCCGTCGGCGACGTGGTATCGACCGTGTAAACCTCGGTACCCGTCGCCGTCGCCTCGCCATTCACGTT
>ERZ802827.1716-NODE-1716-length-10602-cov-11.2836_pt1 | contig 10602 bp, 10 predicted proteins | sample MGYA00345652_ERZ802827 | MGnify/ENA primary metagenome ERZ802827 (study PRJEB30503, sample SAMEA104212372) | marine metagenome | biome: Westerlies Biome; feature: [SRF] surface water layer (ENVO:00010504) within the epipelagic zone...; material: water... | reverse complement strand
ACAAGGTACCAAATTGAAAGCTATAGACCTGGAGTAGTTGGATCTTATGTAATTGGTCTCTCTTTTGCTTTCGGATGGACGCCATGTATAGGGCCAATTTTAGGCAGTGTCCTATCAATTGCGGCAAGCTCAGAAACAGTTACTTATGGGATTGTTCTTTTAATGCTCTACTCAGCAGGCCTTGGTATTCCATTTCTACTCGCCGCATATGCAATTAATGGCTTCATGAGATTTTTAACAAAAATAAGAAATTATATTAGAGTTATAGAAATTTTTACTGGTGTATTACTTGTAATATTTGGTATTCTCATCTTAACTAATAGAATTCAAGAATTGGCTTTCTTTTTTATAAAGTATCTTCCATTCTTAACGCAATTTGGATAAAGGAGTAAATATGTTTCAAAAAGATTTATTAAAAGATAAAAGAATTTTAGTTTCTGGTGGAGGATCTGGTCTTGGAAAAGCAATGGCTACAAGATATTTAGAGCTTGGAGCAGATATTTATATTTGTGGTAGAAGAAAATCAGTTTTAGATGAAGCTGCAAAAGAACTAATGGATTTGCACGGTGGATCTGTAAAAGCTATTTCATGTGACATTAAAGTCCCAGAAGCAATCGAAGATATGGTAAATGAAATCTGGAGTGAAGGACCTCTTACAGGTCTTCTAAACAATGCGGCTGGTAATTTTATCTCTAGAACAGAAGATTTATCTCCAAGAGCTTTTACTGCTATCTCAAATATAGTTTTCAATGGAACTTTTTATATGACTAACGCAATTGGAAAAAGATGGCTAAAAGAAAATCTAAAAGGAAGTATCATTTCTATTTTAACTACTTGGGTTGACAGTAGTGGGCCTTATACTGTTCCTTCAGCAATGTCTAAATCTGGCTTAGCAACAATGACAAGGTCACTAGCAGCTGAATGGGGAAATAGAGGAATAAGGCTAAATGGAATTGCTCCTGGGCCATTTCCTACCAAGGGAGCTTGGGATCGATTGGCGCCTGGAGACAAAGGAGCGGACTTGATGAATTCAGTTCCAATGAAGAGAACTGGTGAATTAAGCGAACTTGCAAATCTTGCAACTTTTTTAATGGCTGATGGATGTGAGTATTTAACAGGTGAAATCGTTGCAATAGATGGCGCTCAATGGCTAAACCATGCAGGCAATTTCTATGAAATGCTGAAAGATGTAACTGATCAGGAATGGGAAATGTTAAGAAGTATGATTAAATCATCAAATGACGCCGATAAAGCAAAAAGATCAGTTTAAATAAAAGTATCTTTGAAGAGTTTTTTGCTCATTCTTCGGACAAAAGAAGGAGTAAAACGCATAAAGAATGAAGCAAGATTTGCCTCTAATCCTACAGGATGGTGTATTTTCTTGCTTTTATAAGCCAGCCATACTTTATCAACGACTTTAGATACTGGATGAACTTTTGTTCTTTGTTCAACAAAATCTCTTTCCCATTGACTTTGCATGTCAGACGATACATTTTTTGCCTCAAGTATTGGTGTCTCTGTAAACCATGGATTAATTTCAGAAACTCTTACACCATGCCTTTCGTATTCAATTCTCAAAGACTCAGTTAATGAAGTTACGGCGTGTTTAGTTGCCCCATAAATAGCGATACCAGGCGTAGGCACTAACCCTGCTACAGAACTGGTATTCAAAAGAAGGCTGTTCTCTGTATTCTTTAATATATTCAGCATTGAAATACAGCCATTTGCGACACCTTTAAAATTAACATCTATAATTTTATGAATTTCATTAATGTGTACATCTTCAAAAGCTCCAGCAAAATTAGCTATACCTGCATTATTAAAAAAAATATTACATTTTCCAGATGTGTATTCTGAAAAACTTTTTTCAGCTTCTTTCCACTCCTGAATACTGGTCACATCTAGCTTTTGATACATACATTTGTTGTGTCCAATAAGATTAGCTACTTCTTTGAGACCTTCCTCATTGATATCAAACAAACCAACATGCCAGCCTTGTTTAGCAAATGATATTGCGGTTGCTTTGCCAATGCCAGAGGCTGCCCCAGTAATAAATATACTTTTTGTCATAAATTATAAGCCCTTCAAAAAAAGTTTGGTCGCAAAGTTTGAAGCATCATCAGGGGATACATCGCTACGTGTCAACATTTCATCGCCAAGATTTATACATACTGCCATGACAGATGTAATCATAAAAGAAATATCGTTTTGAGGAAATTTTGTTTTTTTTGAAATATCGATCACAAATTCATATAAATCATTATTAAATCTCGCGTACTCCTTTGAATGAGCAGAAAGCCACTTTAAGTCTAATATGTATTTTCTATTATTTTTTATAAATAAGTAATTTTCTTCTTCATCTAAGATCCAATTAAACCAACTACTAAAGGCTATCTTAACAATCTGATCAAAAGTTTGGGCTTCATTTATTCTTTTCATAAAGTAATCGCTGAATTCACTTACTAGCCTTTCAATAATTATCAAAAAAACTGCATTCTTATCATCAAAGTAATTATAAAATGTGCCAGAACCAAGGTTAGCGATTGATACTATTTCTCTCACACTTGCATTATCGATACCTTTTTTTGTTAGAATCTTTCTTGTGGAAGTTATTATGGACTCTCGATTATTTTTTTTATTAATTTGTCTTTTTCTTTGATGAAATGGAATATCCATTATTTTAATCATGAATGAATAATCCCTACTGCATCTGAAATATTTTTATACCCATCATTATGCAAAAGTACTGATAAATCCTTTTTAATATTATTTATCATTTGTGGTCCGTTGAAAGTAAGGGCTGTATACAATTGAACTAATGATGCGCCCAACTTAATTTTAGTATAAACATCTTCTGCGTTAGAAATTCCTCCAACGCCAATAAGAAGCAATTCTCTATTTGTTTCTTTTGAAAGGAAACTTAACACTTTATTGGATAATTCTTTAAGTGGCTGTCCTGAAATGCCTCCTTCTTCATCTTTATACTCGTTCATTAAATCTTGAGGGCGAGAAATGGTTGTATTAGTAGCAATTATACCGTCAATTTTATATTTCTGAACTAAATTAAGTACCATGCTGTAATGCTGCTTCGTACTATCAGGATCAATTTTTAGGATGATCTTTTTTTGTGTCTTCATGTTTTCTCTTAATTGAGACAACTCGCTAAGCAGTGTATTTAATGTATCGTGTTCCTGTATCTCTCTTAAATTTTTGGTGTTTGGTGAAGAGACATTTACTGTAACGTAGTCTGAATAATCAACTACTTGAGTGTATAAATTAATATAATCATCGATGAAATTTTCTGTGTCTTTGTTTGGTCCAATATTTGCCCCAAGGACTCCATTTTTATTTGATTTACTCATATTCATCAAAAATTTTTCAATACCATTATTATTAAAACCCAGTCTATTTATAATCGCTTTATCTGAAGCAAGCCGGAATACCCTTGGTTTAGCATTTCCAAATTGAGGTCTTGGTGTGACAGTTCCACATTCCGTGAAACCAAATCCTAAATTGAATAATGAATTTATAACTTCAGCATTTTTATCAAATCCTGCAGCCATTCCAATGGGGTTCTTAAACCTGAGTCCGTTAATATCATTGCTTAAAATAGAGATATCATTACTGCTTTCAATAAATGGATTTGGAAGTTTAAGTGCATTTATTGTTAATTTGTGAGCAACTTCAGGGTCAAGGTTCTTAAGTATATTAAAAAATATCCTTATCATTTAAATTTTTATTTTAACTTTTCTTCGATTAACTCAATTGTCTGTTTTATTCCATATATCGCAATAAAAGTTCCAAATCTGGGTCCGTCTTCTTTGCCAAAAAGCACTTGATAAATAAGTTTAAACCAATCCCTGAGGTTTTCAAAATTATGATCTTTTCCTATTTGATATATCTCAGTTTGAATGGTTTCGGCATCTGCACTTTCTGCCTGACTACGCAATCTATTTATTAGATCCTCAAAGATTTTTCTTTCTTCGCTAGATGGGGTCTTATAATTTATTTGTTCTGAAGTAATGTCTCTTTCAAAATTAATTGCCCCTTTTATTAAGTCATTGATGAATTGCCTATTAGAACTATTAATATTTTCATCATATTTCTTAACAAAATCTAAAATAATTGCAGGATCGTTTTTTCCACTCGCAGCAACAAGATTTAATATAAGGTTGTATGTTACATTTACATTTCCTATAGAGTTTTCACCATTCATGATGTGCCAAACTGGGTTTTCAATCTGCTCTTGATCAGATTGCGTATTAAATTTGTTTAAATGGCCTAAGAACTCATCAGATGACTTTGGAATGATGTCATGAAAGAGTTTCTTAGCTCTTCTTGGGTTTTGATACATAAAATAGCTTAATGTTTCTTTAGGTGCGTATGACAACCATTCCTCTATAGTGAGACCATTGCCTTTAGATTTGGATATTTTTTCTCCATTTTGATCAAGAAATAGTTCATAAAAATAATTTTCTGGAGGCGCATAACCAAGTGCTCGGCTTACTTTTGCAGAAAGCTGAAACGTAGGTATTAAATCTTTTCCGTACATCTCATAATCAATATCAAGAGCGCCCCACCGCATTGCCCAATCAACTTTCCATTGAAGTTTGCATTTTCCCTTTAAGATAGATTGCTCAACTTCTTTATTTTTATTTACATATGTAATTGTATTTTTATCAGGATTAATTGAAATAATTTCAACTTCAAGAACATGTCCAGACTCTGGGCATATTGGAAGAAATGGACTATATGTTTTTTTTCGTTCCTCGCCTAATGTTGGAAGAATAATATTTTTTATCGACTCATAATTTTTTAGTACATTGATTAATTGTTCATCAAAATATCCTGAAGTATAAAGTTCAGTAGCACTTTTAAATGTGTACTTAAAACCAAAGTTATCTAAAAACTGCTGCAGCATTTCATTATTGTGATCTCCAAAACTCTTACTTGTCTCAAATGGATCTGGAATTGAAGTGAGTGGTTTATGAAGATGTTCCTCTAATATATTTTTATTAGGAACATTGTCAGGAACTTTTCTAAGTCCATCCATATCATCTGAGAAAGCAACGAGTTCCACTTCAATTTCTGATAATGACTTTATGGCATTTAAAATCATTGTTGTTCTGGCTACCTCACCAAATGTTCCAATATGTGGTAATCCACTAGGACCATACCCAGTTTGCAATCTAATTTTTTGTTTATTATTTGCTTGAGCTTTTTTTATTATTTTTTTTGCCTCGATAAAAGGCCATGCTTTTGCATCTTTACTGATTTCACTTATGGAAGACATACCTCTGGACATTATCATATTATTCTTTAAATCACTGAAAAATTAACATATTTCATCTATTTTTGACTATTTAGATAATTTATTTGTTTTTTTAGCAAATAATTAAACTATATATTTTATAGATTTTCATATAGTAATCTGACTTCAAAATCATGAAAAAAAAGAAAAATACAAAGCCAACTCGTCAAGAAGCAGAGGCTGCTGTTAAAACCTTATTATCTTTTGTCGGAGAAGACGCTAATAGGCCTGGTTTATTAGAAACCCCTAAGAGAGTCGTCAAGGCTTATGAAGATTGGTTTTCAGGTTACAATGATGACCCTAAAGAAGTTTTATCAAAAACTTTTGATGAACTTGAGGGTTATGACGAAATTATTATGCTCCGAGACATCAGAATTGAGTCGCACTGTGAACACCACATTGCCCCTTTTATCGGTTCGGCACATGTTGCCTACCTTCCAAATAAAAGAGTTGTAGGAATAAGCAAGCTTGCAAGAATAACTCGCATTTATATGAAAAGAATGCAAATTCAGGAAAAGCTTACCGCTCAAATAGCTAATTGTATTCAGGATGTCCTTAAGCCGAAGGGTGTGGCAGTAGTGGTTGAAGCACAACATCAATGTATGACGACTAGAGGAATAGGTACTCCTGGTATTTCAATGGTTACCAGCCAACTCTTAGGTAAATTTAGAACTGACTCCTCTACAAGAAGAGAGTTCTATAGTATGATCAACCAAGGATCTATTCTTAAAAAAAATTAATAAATTATTTTAATGATAAATTTTAAGATAATACTTAATGTATTAGGGTATCTTTTGATCGCCCTTAGTCTCGTAATGCTTATTCCAGTGATAATTGATCTTGGAATGGGCAATGATACTTGGAAATCTTTTATTACTAGTGCGATAATAACATTTGGATTTGGTGTTACATTCCTAATTTCTACTCGTAACGAAGAAAATAATAAAATTTTGATGCAGGATGCATTCTTAATGACATCATTATCTTGGTTATCAATTAGTATATTTGGTGCTTTACCATTTTACTTCTCTGAAAGCGGATTGAATATTACCAATTCAGTATTTGAATCAATGTCAGGAATTACTACAACTGGATCAAGTGTAATTCAAAATGTTGAGTCATTAACTGCAGGAATATTAATATGGAGAGGTTTATTGCAATGGATGGGCGGCATCGGGATTATCGTAATGGCTGTAAGTATTTTGCCAGTTCTTCGAGTTGGGGGGATGCAGGTGTTCAGAGCAGAAAGCTCAGACACAACAGATAAGCTTCTGCCTAGAACAACTCAGATAGCCTCTGCCGTTATCTTGATTTATTTACTACTCACATTCGTTTGCTTGGTCGCATATTGGTTAGGAGGGATGAATTTCTTTGATGCACTAGTTCACTCAATGACCACAATTGCAACTGGGGGATTTTCAACTCAAAATAATTCATTTGCTAGTTTTAACAGTAAGTCTTTGGAATATGTTGCAATAATTTTTATGGTACTGAGTAGTCTTCCAATATTAATTTATCTTGAAGCATTTAAAGACGGATTCAAAAGAATAATTTCAGATACGCAGATAATTACTTTTCTTGGTATAATATTATTGAGCTCCCTATTGGTAATTTTATACCTATGGTTCATGGAAATAAAAGATATTGAAGAAGCAATTAGAAGTGGGGCATTTAATGTTATTTCTATAATTACTGGGACTGGTTATACATCTGATAATTATAATTTATGGGGACCTTTTCCAATTTATCTTTTATTTTTTGGAATGTTCATAGGCGGTTGTGCTGGCTCAACAACATGTGGAATAAAAGTATTTAGATTTCAAATTTTATTTCAAACATTAAAAATGCAAATTCAAAAACTGCTTCATCCTCACGGAGTTTTTGTTCCTCACTATAATCATAAAAAAATTGAAGAGGATGTAACTTCTTCAGTAATGAGCTTTTTCTTTATTTTTATTTTGAGTTTCATTGTTATTACATTATTACTTTCTACAACAGAGCTAGATTTTGTTACTAGTTTGTCGGCTGCTGCAACATCACTTGCAAATGTTGGGCCTGGTCTTGGTGAAATGATTGGTCCTGAGAATTCCTTTTATGAAATTAGTACATTTGCAAAATGGGTATTAATTTTTTCAATGTTATTAGGAAGACTTGAGATACTGACTGTTCTCGTAATTCTTCATCCCGCCTTCTGGAAAAAATAACTATATTAATGTTCTAAGAATTTGCTTTTGGATATGGAGTCTATTTGACGCCTCTTCCCAAATTCTTGAGTTTGCTCCATCAATTACTGACTCCTCAACTTCTTGACCCCTATTTGCAGGTAAGCAATGCGTGAATATACAATCGTCTTTTGCCTTATCCATTAAGGATTTTGTAACTCTGAAGCCGTTTAGCTCTTTAATCACGTTTTCGTCAGATTTTTCACCCATAGACTGCCACGTATCTGTCATAATCACATCAGCTGTAGATAAAATTTCATCGTCAATTTGATTATGAATAATACTTTCTACATTTATGTTTTCTTTGTGTTTACTAATTTTTGATAAGTATAAATCTTTCGACCTGTCAGGTGAAAAGATGCTTAGTTTAAATCCTAAATTTTTAGAATAAGCTTCAATCCATGAATGCGCTACATTGGTTATAGGCCCAAACCAAGTAATATTCAAATTTTCTAGAGAACCTTTTTCTTCAATGATGGTCATGAGACCCGCCATGCATTGGCACGGATGAGATAAATTTGAAAGTCCATTCATAATCGGTACACTTGAAACTTCTAAAGTATCTAATATGGTCTGGTGATTATTTACTCGCATGACAACCCCGTCAGAATAGAGACTGAAAGTCTTAATGGTGTCTGAGAGACTTTCCTTACCACTACTCAAATGAATATCTGAACCATTAAGTATAATTGATGATCCACCAAGTTGTTTAACTGCAAGATCAAATGAAAGTCTTGTTCTTGTAGAATTTTTCTCAAAAAATAAAATTAAGTTTTTTCCAGACAATAGTTTTTCTGAGATAGCGTTTTGATTTTTATTTTCTATCGCTGAATTAAGCAATTCAGTAATTTCTTCAGCAGTAAAATCTTTAATATCTATAAAGTTTTTCATGAAGTCAGTTCTTTGCAAGTTGATCTAATTTTATCAATTGCTTCATCACATTCTGAATTAGATAAATTTATTGGCGGAAGAAGCCTTACAACATTATCTGAAGCCTTAACCGTTAAAATGAAGTTTTTACGCGCTTCTTTAACGAAATCCTCATTATTTATGTTACATTTTAATCCTAGAATAAAACCCTTGCCTCTTATGCCCTCAATAATATCTGGATAATCATTTGCAACTTTATTTAGGTCTAATAATAATTTCTCAGAAACTGTAACAACTTCACTAAAGAATTTAGGTGAAGTCATCAAATCTAGCACCGCATTTCCAACACTGCATGCTAGAGGGTTTCCACCAAAGGTAGATCCATGTGACCCAAACTCCATAGCATCACCAACCTTTTTTGAAGTTAAACATGCTCCTATTGGAAAGCCATTACCAATTGCTTTCGCTATAGTCATTATATCTGGTTCTATGTTTGACCACTGATAAGCGAACATTTTGCCTGTTCGCCCCATTCCACATTGCACTTCATCGAATATAAGCAAAACTTCGTTTTCATCACACAATTTCCTAATTGCCTCTAGGCAAAACGTAGGGACTTCTCTTACTCCCCCCTCACCTTGAATAGGTTCGATAATTACCGCTGCAGTATTTTCATTAATTGAGCTCTTTAACAGTTCATGATCACCAAACTCAAGAAACTTAAAATCATTTACAGCAGTATTAAATGTTTCCATTTTTTCAGGTCCTTGAGCTGCAAGCGCACCTATGGTTCTTCCATGAAAAGAACCACTAAAACTAATAATTTCTTTTTTCACTTTAGAGTTTTTAGTCTTGTGAAAATATCTTCTAGCAATTTTAATACTTGCCTCTACTGCTTCTGTACCAGAGTTACAAAAGAAGGCATAGTCTGCAAAACATAAATTACACAAACGTGAAGCTAATAGTTCTTGCTCCGGGATTTGGTAAACATTTGAAAGATGCCAGAGCTTTTCTGATTGTTCTCTGAGTTTTTGATTTAAATATGGATGTGAGTATCCTAATGAATTTACTGCTATACCTGTCCCAAAGTCCAAGTATTTTTCACCTGATTTTTCATATAAATAACTACCTTCGCCGTGAGTAAACGTTAATTCAGACCTTGGGTATGTTGGCAATATATTGTTCATTTTAAGCTCTTAATTTATAACCAGTTTTTAACATTAAATAATTAATAACTATTAGAGATATCAAAACTATAATCAAGATAGTAAATGCATGCGAGATTGAAGAGTCGCTTGCCCCTAAGAATCCAAACCTAAAACCATCTATCATGTAAAAAAATGGGTTAATGAGACTTGCCCTTTGAATTGCATCCGGCAAAACTGTAATTGAATAAAAAGTTCCGGATAAAAAAGATAATGGCACGATCACAAAGTTACCAACTGTACCTAGATGGTCCCATTTTTCAGCCCAGATACCAGATATCATCCCAATTAATGACATTATAGCTGATGCTAGAATGGCAAAGATTAAAATAATCCATAAATTGTAAACAGTTACCTCAATGAATGGCATCATAACCAAAGCACACGCAACAGCTGAAGCAAGACCTCGAGTTATGCCAGCAAGAGTGAATGCCAAAATGATTTCAACGTTACTTAGTGGAGGCATAAGCAAATCTACTATATTTCCTTGTACTTTAGACATTAAGATTGATGATGAATTATTCATAAATGCGTTCTGAATAATAGTCATCATGATAAGTCCAGGAAATAGGAAGTTTTTAAAGTTATCTAAAGGATAGTCTGCCCTGACGGATCCAATAGCGGTTGTGAATATGATCAAGAATAATAAGCTTGTTAACGCAGGTGCAGCAATTGTCTGCAAAGGTATTTTTGTAAACCTTTGCACTTCTTTTTTATAAAGAGTAATAAAACCAATAGGGTTGTAATTCATAGCGACTATTTAAATATATTTCGTAAAATGTCATTAATATTTAAATTTCAATAAGATAACTATTTACCTGAAATTTAATGAAAATTTATTTCTACTCACAGGAAATAAAAAATAATTCAATATTTAGTATATTTCTATTGAATTTAATCAAAATGTAGTGGTAAAATTTTAAAAAAATTAGGAGATTACCATGTCTTGGACTTATGAAAGAGTAGAAAAACTCAAGCAATTATGGGAAGAAGG
>ERZ802827.1705-NODE-1705-length-10670-cov-9.54432_pt1 | contig 10670 bp, 2 predicted proteins | sample MGYA00345652_ERZ802827 | MGnify/ENA primary metagenome ERZ802827 (study PRJEB30503, sample SAMEA104212372) | marine metagenome | biome: Westerlies Biome; feature: [SRF] surface water layer (ENVO:00010504) within the epipelagic zone...; material: water... | reverse complement strand
ATTGTGTGGACCAACAATAAGCAAGATCGTAAGCGTAGAAATTTACACAAAATTGTATATATCCTTACATCCAGTTGTATCAAACCTAATATTCCAACGATATCTATATGAAAAAATATTTCTGAACAAATTTTATTTAGTAAAGTTATCATGAAAAGTTGACAATCAAAAGTTAAAGAAATGTTGATCGTTCAAAGAACTTCGATCTCTCTCTCTCTCGAGTAAAAACCCCGGTCCCTCTCTCTCTCTCTCTCGATTAGACCGGCCAATGAGGACGCAGCATGAAATTTGTCTGGACCAATCACGAGCAAGATCGTATCTGTAGTTTATAATACATATTTCAATATATCTTGTTATATAGTTCCATCAAACGCAATTTTCCACCGGTTCCTATATCAGAAAATTTTTCCCCACAATTTTTATTTTATGTATTACATTGGAAAAAGTTGTCATTCAAAAGATTTTAGATGGTAGCTCAGGAATTTTAGATGGTAGCTCAGGAAGCTGGCTGCATATCTCTCCCCTCTCTCCCTCCATTGAGGGTTGCCAAGAATTAAAATTTTCAAGAAAAGTTTAAGTTTTCCATAACAATTTTCCCTTGCATAAAATTCTATTTATTATCTTATGTTAAGATATATGAAAAATATTTATTTTCATTTTATAATTTTAAATTTTTGAACGGTGGCACTCGAGAGTATAATACAACGTAAACAAAAACTCCGGCCCACGCCGTCCATTCTGCAGTTTTTTGTGAAAAATCGATTGATTAGTGCATAGAATTTAACTAATGTAAGTATATTTTTATCCTCCACGTATGCCACGCAACCCAAAAGTTGCAATCCCTTCACATTTGTGTCGTTATATGGATTGTTTTGACACCGTTTTGGCACATATAAGAAATTGATACACATCAAAATTTTAATTAAAATCCACTTGTAAGTCTTCCTCGTCTTCGGGCGGTGGTATATCTACAGACTCCTGTATTATCCTTTCCTCCTCTTTTGCTTTGCTTCTTGTTTTCACCCCCTCCAGTTCTATTTTGGTGGGTTTTAGTCTCTCTTTTTTATATTGTTGTACAAGCGCTTCTATGTATTCAGTTGTAAAGATACCATAATGCTTCTGAACCTCGGCGTTGATATTATTGCTAGACAATACATTAATACGTTTAACGTGCAAAATGTGTCGCTGAATCGTTAAACCTGTAACCACACTTTGTAACACCAGTAAACTACCGTTAACTTCGGCTATACGAAGCGGATCTCTATTGTATAGACGCTCAGACTTCTTTACTCTACTGTAGTTTCTTGCTATTACATACTCGCCCACTGTGAAAGTATGTGGTGTTTTATTCTTATTCACCTTCTCATTCTTACTCCTTGCCATTTTCTGTATACATTCAACAGCCTTGTTGTAAAGGTCGGCCATGTCTAAATGCTCTTGCTGCATTGTGGTTCTATTTACAGCCTTTAATCTATTTGAAAAGTTAGACGTAATTGCAGAACTGTAGTCTTGTTTACAAATAGAACTAGAGTAAGGAAAATTCGCCAAAAAACCCGGTGTAACATCTATGTTTGCTATTGGAAGCTTTAGATTGTTATGTACTCGTATAAAGTACATAAAACTGAGTAATTCGTTTGTACTAGGGTAAAAACTGTTAAAAATACGGCTCGCATTTCTAAGGGCTTTGAAATAGTTCTCGATTTTTCCACGGGTTTTAGAAACATATGGGCTGCTACGTACGAATTTTATTCCAAGCAAATGAAACAAGCTGTACACTTTTTTGCTCCTAATATTACTACCGTTGTCGGCGTAAATGTACTTAGGTATACGGTTTCTACTGAAGAAGGATAAAAAAGCCATTACAATTTCATTTGTGGTCCCGCTAGTTAGATAGAAGCATTCTGCGTATCTGCTGATATTGCATATCAAACCGAGACAGGAATGAATGGGGAGATTTTTGTTCGGGGAAAAAAACTTTGAGCTTTCAATAATATCCGCCGAAATGCTGTCCATTATCTCCCCGGAGTAACTATTTTGGTGACAATACCCCTTGTAAAATGAAGCTTTAGATTCGCCGCACGCTATACAAGCTTTAATAATGTCTCCAATATAGTCTCTAATTTTGCCCTGACTTGTAAAATGAAATTCGCTTTCCAAAATCTTTAAAGTACCTTCTACTCCAGGGTGATGATGTACAGCATGTACGTGGAGAATAAAAGCCATCCAAAGTTCCGGGGGCAGAAATATCGTACCGGTTTTCGTTACTAAATATCCATTTCGAAGTTCACAATCTTTTATGCCGTCCGAATAATGCAAGTTTGTTATGCGTCTTATACTCTCATAAGTAGGAGGAGGGTTTAAAAATTGCTGAATATTTTCTTCTCCAATTATATTTACTGTCTCATCCGCCCCTGCCTTACTGAGACTAGGGTTTCCTTGTGCAAGAATATTTAGTTTGTCTTCGCCAATTTCCTCTGTATTAACGTAGCGGTTTACAAAGTCAGTCATACTCATAGAAACATGGTCAGTGTTATTGTCCGGTTTGCCAGCATTTACTCTGCTAAAATGATCGGCTGGGTTAAGTTTTGAAGGGATTAGGAAAACACGAACATAAGGAAAACCATTAGAAAGCGATATTCCAATACGGTGTAGTTTTCCTAGACCCCTAGCCTTAACAGACTTTAATCCGTAAAGGACGGTTGAGCTGTCTATAAAAATGAATGATCTCCCCATTTTTAAGTAGGCACTCCAATAACTTAGAGAACTTGAAAGAGCCAAGAGCTCTTTCAAGTAAATTGCCACGTCCTTATAGCTGTCTGGGAGGCTGAAACTGTAGCAGCCTCCAAACTTCAATTTGTCCGTCTTTTCGGCTTGTCGGTAAACCTTAAGAATTTCTGTAGATGTCAAATCCTGAAGTGTTCTCTTTGAGTACTTGTTGAATCCAAAGTCCTCTCTCATGAGGGCCAACAAACTAAAAGTATTTTTATGATAACATATCAAGATCGGAGATAGTTCTGAATCACCCGTTAAACGAATGAATGGGACCTTTTGATAATAATCATCTGATATTACTATGATTAGTATTTGGCGACGCATAGCAAACGATAAACCACTTAGTATTATATCATTAACCCCGTCATATTTGTCATCAATGTTGTTATCATCCAAGCTTCTACAGAATTCTCTATAGCTTTCTTCCATACCCATATTTTCATTGTAATTAATTTTATACGCCACTTGCGGTAATAGACGAATTAGACTGTCAATTAATAATTGAATAACATGGGCATTACGCCTATTATCACTGTCATGATAATGATAGAATACTTCACAAACAAAATCCAAGATATTACTATATGGTTCAGTCATAGGCCTGGTAGCAATATTAAACCTTTTATTGTGTGCAAGCAATAAATCATTAATTGGTAATACCTTTTCATCAGGGTAATTTATTGCATCATTAATGTTTTCTATTTTCAGGAAGAAAAGAACTCCAGCACAGGAGTGCTCACTGCTATCAGAAAATAACAAAGGTAAGGACTCTCCATCTGGTATATGTAAACAAAAATCCCGATTTTCCAAAGATAACCGCAAATGAGCTAAAGATCTTTCACCCTCATCATCCCAAGTTAATTTGTTATTTTTCAACTTCGTAGAGAGCAGATTAAGATGCATTAAGTCATCGGCTTGCATCAAATTTCTCATGTAATTTAACAAGCCGATTAACCGCTGTAAAGCAGTTTTATTAGCAGGAGTAATTAACTGTGCCAAAACATCATCTTTCCTCTTTTTTGTAGCTTGAATAACATTCCTAGAGATTTTTAACCCGAGTACCTCTATAGAATCAGTTATAAGATTAACACATAACTTTGATTTTTGCATGTTAATCATAAAACCGATTTTGTGAATCCTGTTCAATAAATCGGCTAAATGTAAAGCATGCTCAATCAAAGTGTAGTTATCGGCTGACCGCAAATTGATATCATCATAAAAGCTAAAAACAGTGTCAATATAGTTTGGTATATCTTGAGAGTCTAGGTGTAATCTTTTCATAATTACAGTATTAGCAAATGATGGACTTAATGCCCCGCCCTGAATTGACCGTAATAACCTAAACACGCCAAACGGCGTTGTAAAATTAACCGCCCCACTTTCAATAACTTGATCTGAATTCTTGAGGGCATAAAACATATTGCTCAAATCAAGGGAAGAAATAAACTTAGTCCCCGAACACATGTCTCTAAGTTGATCGTAACAGGATAGCATGGTCGAACTTTTATTTCCTATTATGGCCTGGTTCGCCTGGCGGGCATCTAATAAAAGGCGGGGCGCCCGCGACGATTCCGTCGCGGTCGCCTTCCTACGTATCAAGAACGTAGGCGATCCAAAATTTGCGGTTATCGGAGCGCGGTCTATGATTCTGAAAAATAATAAAAATTGAATAGTACTGTACATAGCTTTTATATCCTCGCGTTTTACTGGATAAATCTTAGTAGACTTTGGGAGGTCTTTGACCTCATAATGAAGTTCTTCAGAGCTTACAGGAGGGATGTCCCAAGGGCTAGAGCTCATTTTTTCATTCCTAATAAGGGGCCCCTTTAGAATTTCCTGTACTTCCACAGGGAGTCCCTCTAGTTTGGCCATAACGCTTTCGTGAATTAATTTATTTGACTTAAACCGTGGTATACCTATCTCGCCTGGGATTAAATCTGTGCTATCCGGTTGTTCAAGATGTTCAAAATTTTTATCTACATCATCTGTTTGAAAATCTAAATCTTCGCTTTCTTTGCTGATATTAATCTTGTTTATTAAATCTTGTCTTTCTTCATATTCCTCATTTCTTTTAATCCTCAATTTCGCAACGAAATCTATACATTCCTGTGACCCAAATTTTATCTCTTTGTGATCTTTATGCAAGGACACCAACTCGGGTATAGATAAATTTTCAAATCGCGGATGTGTTATGCATTCGATGCAAATATTGTCTATAATTTTTTCTTCTGTTTTAGAAACTTCCTCCATGGACTCCCGGTACGGATCTGGAAAGAAGTCTTTGTCGCAAGAATCATACAGGTATCTAGCTTTAATCGGTATCTCGTTTATGTTTGATACCGATGTAGGCATCATGTTTGAGTATTTTTGCAAATCCTCCATAGCAATTTCATTGCAGTTTGCTACACGTTCCTCTGTGTCATTTACTCGTTCTAGATTTATTGTAATTTTATGTAAATGTGAAGCTGTTATGGAGTTAAATGCAAACATACTCAAATTAAACTTTTTCTTCTTGTCTATGTTAACAATCTGCTCGGGCATTTGTGCAAAAAGAGCATCACTTACTGGGTCATTTATTAGGCTTGCCACATAAGTGCCTGGCAATATTTTCTCATTTGAAACATTAAATGCAACGTTACCAATCCCTTCAATGAAGTCAACTGTTTCGTTTCTTTCAATTGTTATATTTGTTATCGATCGGCCAAATGAAACAGTATATTTGTGTGAACTGAATTTAATGGACACATTGTTGCTAGTCAAAAAATCTCTTCCCAGTAAAAATATATCTTGATTTGCAATTACCTTTAATTGAATATTTCTATTTCCAATAATGGGGAATTTTGTAGGTACTTCATAATTTCCAATAACCGTTAAATTGTTTCCCGTGACGCCTTTTAAAGGCACATTAAACTCAGTCCTTTTAAACTTAGATTGCCAGTCGCGGTCAATCTGCTCAATGGTTTTTAATCCTATTATACAATATGCACTTCCTGTGTCCAATTCAGCCGGTATAACTGTTGCTGAAATGGACACATTTATTGCTAACGTGTTACGGTAAAATTCTCTTACTTGTGTTGCTTTCTTTACATCGCTATGATCTATGGCAAATATGGACGAATCTGAATTATGATTATTTAGCATAATGTCAATCTGTCCATACTCACCACAGATCACATTGTGGTCGGAATATTTTTCTTCTAAAACATCAGCAATTCTGTTAATTTTCATGGAGATGTTATCTGTTTTATCCGATACATTTAGAACATTAAAAATGGGTTTCTTACCTGAAAATTGAACCGGGTTAAATTTTGGCTCCGCCACGATAGTATTCGGTTTATTTATGGTGTGAATTTTACCAGAAATTGAGTCTAAAACAGACAAACCGGAATTTTTTATCAAATTGACGTATTCTTCATTTTTCTTAGTATTAGAAATGTTAGAAATTTCCCTTTCACACAATAATTCATTTCTATTTTTTAGGACATCCTGTAACAGTTCATCATGGTCCCCTTCTATAGCGTGGTCTGCTTCGTCTATATGCGCTGTAAGTCCAGCTTCAACATTATTATAGTTTACTATTTCTTCAACCAGATTACATTCAGATTTCATATTAAAATTTTTAACTTTAATTACATCTTGTCCATTATCATGCTGTTCATTAGTCGGCCTTCTTAGAACATACTTTGGTATGAGTGTGCTGCTTTTATTCCCATTGTTTAGCAAATGAAAAGGTATCGGATCGCTCCGTGACACCGGATGTAGTGGGTGGTTTTCGTCCAGAGCATTTCCGTCCCTATCATATATTCCATCCAATACTAATGCATCAAATTCGTTTGATAAATAAAGTTCGGCTTTTCTCGCTAATGAAAATGGTATTTTCTTTCTTTTTACAATGATCTTATTTATTAAATTTTCAGAAACTTTATTAACGCAATTAAAATCAATAAAATCATAATTTTCAGGCGGGGTTGGACCTTCATCAGGGTCAAGTCCATGATTCTCATCTACATCTTCATGAAGTTCTCTGTCCCGCACCAATGAAATTCGGGCAGGGACCTCACGTTCCCCGTGATCCCCGTGACCAAGCTTATCAACACTGTCTTCCTCGTCGTTGATTAACTGAAGTATATCAACAAGTTTCAATGACACAAGCCTAGCACCAAGATCTGTGGGAGTTCCATCTACATCCTCATGAACAACAGGACCAACTACATCAACCTCTTCAACTACAGGTTCGTTGATGTTATTTTCCAACCTCAAAACATCTATATTTCCCGATATATTGTTTGAAGAAACTTCTTCCCAATTTTTAAAATTATCCTTTAATTTTCTTTCTTTTTCTTCAAAATCAGCGTTAATCACAAAGTTATTTATGTCCCTATTTATTGTTTCTTGAGATCTATAATTAGGTTGTAAGAATATATTACTAATTGTTGTACTATTCTCTATAAAATGATTAGGATTGTACTGATTTTCAGGAAAATTAAAGAAAACGTCCGGATCAGTAATTTCTTCATCTAAAATAATATTATCTTCGTCTGAATCCAAAGTTTCTGGAATATACAAAGTTTTACAAATCCACGGGCAGGATGTATCTGTAAACATTCTGGACATTCCATTAAGTTCTTTAGGGGGTAATACAGGGCTGCATATTACTCCCTCTTTATGTTTCCCTGGGCATTAGAAGTAAGCATCTTTTCAATGGAAAACTGAGATTCTGAGTTTAAGCGGCAGTTTTCCTTTGTATGCTTCAATCTCAAAGAAAACATTCTCAAGCAAATTTGGCAATCATCATAGGTAGGAGCCACGCCGGGGTACACCATGCATGCAGGTGCAATATGATCTGTTCCATTGCACAAACAGCAATAAATGGTTCTATTGCATGTTTGTGCAGTGTGACCATATTTAAAACAGACGGGACATACTGGTTGTTTTTGCACGTCTGCCTTCATTGTGTTTCCCTGTGCGTTGGCAGCCTGCCTATGGTTAGGATATTGTTGTTGCTGCCTTTGCTGTTGCTGTTGGGGTGGTGCAATATACTGATTTGGCCCCATGTCCTCTTTTTTGATAGGATATCGGTTGAAAGGAACCAAATTTACATTCGAGTATTCTGTACTATCCCCACTCATGTTAAGGTGTTCTGCTCCATCCACAACCCCATCAACGACAACATCGTCAGCTTCAACAACTCCAACCACATCATGCACCGCACGCACACCTATGCCAGGTTTTTTCTTGCCTTTCACTAGGAATTCTGTTATTTCCTTTTCGAACTTGTTAAGTTCGAACATCAAAACATCAAGAGCTATGGCACGTTTGTGTGCTCGGTGTTTCTTTAGTTTTTCCATGTACTCCGAGGGCAGGATAACCATCAACTTGTTGATGATGTCCTCCATGGAGTACTTGGGGATTTTAGCTTTCAACTGTGAAAGCTTAGTAACCAGTGTGGCAGAATTTTTTACACTGCTGTCCAAATTTGGGTCAAAAGACCAAAATTTGTACGTATGTTCACCTTCTTCAGTATTGTCTGACACACTGGTCACTACAAAATCCAGAAATTGAACTTTATCCATATTTTTTATATCCTCGTATTGCTCGTGGAAAAGGTCAGCGGTCTCCTTATCTAAATAATGGCAGATAAACTCGATAAACTGCCCTTCATCCAAATAGATTTTGTTCCCCTCAATTCCCCTTTTGACCCGTCTGAGAAATACGAGGATATGTTCGTTAGGTTGTCTGGAGAATTTCCGCTGATTGTCAAAAGTCCTATAGTACTGTGAGATAGTCCTGTAGGTTGACGAATTATTTGGGCCAACAAACTCATCAGAAGGGTAAGGCACGTCAGCTAGTGCTGGGACCGAAATCTTACCAACGTGGCTGTTAGTCTCAAGAGTTTTGACCCGCTTGACTAATTCAATTGGCGGAACTTCTCCATCCGAACTGTCCGAACTTTCATGATGTCGATCTTCTAGTGATATGTGATGAATTGTATCACCACGCTCCCGTCTCGTTCCACCACGTTGTTCTTGAACAACTTGGCGAATCGGATCTCTACGGGGGCGCAGTGAGTCAACTCTCTCATCCTGGGACGAGTATCCATACTCGGCACCATGCTTGTCTTGAGGTTTTTTCCCCCCCCCCTGTTTATACCGTTTTACCGGCTCCTTCTCCTTTCTCTCTCTTTCCTTAGCATGAGAGTCCCGCTCTATCTCTCCTTTCCTTCCTAGGCGGAGATTTTTTAGTTCCAAACGGATCTGTTTTTTTCTCTCCTCATGTGCGATTCTTTCCTTCTCTTTTTCTCTTTCTAGCTCTCTCTCTAACTCGTCCAGTTCCTTTTGCTCTTCACTCGTAACCCCAAAACGACCCCTGACCCGAGGGGCTTCTCGCTCATCTTTGTCCACCCCTCGTTGCTCAAGCTGCTGTGATAAAGCCAAAGCTATGGCTTTATCATTCTCTATCTGCGGATCCTTACGGGCGGAGGGACTATTTCGATCACGTCTATCCTTCCGCCTTGCACCTGTCTCTCTCTCCTTAGGACTCTTGCTGCGAAACATCGATCTGATGTTTTCCCCTAACCTATTTTTCCCTTTTTCAGGCCGACCTCTAACCTCCAGATAATCTGGATCCGGAGGATCAAGGGCATGCCGCGAAGCACTCCATGGATACTCCCCTTCAGGTAGTTGGTTATTAACAGCGTTAACAACCCTCTCCACCTGCTCGTCAGGAATACATGGAGCAGATGGAGCGGGTATGTTTGGTGGTTCCCCATAATCCCAGTAGTAACCCTCCCTGTCAGGCTTCGAAATATCTGGATAAGACCCATGTCTTTTCAACGCAAACCCAGTCCTTTTTGGAACCAATGGTTCGGGTAACCCATCAGACTCGAATTTTTTCGCCATGCTAACTCTCTCTAACTCGTTAGACTACGATTAGAAAAGTAAACTACACGGATTTCGGTATTTCAATATTTATTGAAATAACCTAATAGTACAAAACTTAGATTTTGATGTCCTTTTTTATGAGGTGTTAAAAAACCTCTTTAATTAACGATATTCAATGCGAGTATGATGCGGATCCAAGTAATATGCTACGTTTAGTGAATAAGTATCAAAGTTTTTGTTAGAGTACTAATAAAAGGATTGGATAAAATCTATTGATGTTTTACTTCTGCACCTTCTTTTCTACTTTTTGCAAAATAAATTAGAATAATTCAGAATAAAAAGAAATTACTGACAATGATACTTCTTCCTAATGCTACTATATATGATAAGATTACTAGATTACTAGCCTAATAAGTCTTGCTACTAATAAAAATAAAAAAAAACCAGTTTTACTTTGCTTTTATCAAAATTTCCTACAAAAGACTTATTAGGGATTTACTACTAATCAAAACAAGATTCTATGTATGCCTTGTAAAGGGCATCATTGAATCAAATAATGAAAAAATGGGATCTCTACTCCCCCGAGAATTGACCTTTTTTATTAAAATAGTAGAGATCCTAATAATGAAAGAATATTCTTAGAAATATATTATTCTTGTTTCCTACGTTACAAATAGCTGTTGACTTACTTTGGTTGGTTCTTCTTTTACACGTATCTTGTTTTGAATTGAATCTTGAATTCTAGTAACCTCACTTATATGTGTTTAGGTATGATGAGTCCTTCACTCACTCGTTGACTAAGTGGCCTCCGAACTCCAATGACAATGAAGAGGCGTTGCTAACGGTGATGCACGACGGAGCCGCGAAAGCTGGTGCTAGCAAACGTTGCTAACAGTGATGCACGACGGGGTCGCTGACAGCTGACGGCTGACGGCTGAAGCTGACAGATGTGAAGTCAGAGCTGAAGCGCGATGGAGCCGCAACAGGCGATGATGATGCTGATGGCGGTGCTAGCAG
>ERZ802827.1702-NODE-1702-length-10682-cov-22.8264_pt1 | contig 10682 bp, 9 predicted proteins | sample MGYA00345652_ERZ802827 | MGnify/ENA primary metagenome ERZ802827 (study PRJEB30503, sample SAMEA104212372) | marine metagenome | biome: Westerlies Biome; feature: [SRF] surface water layer (ENVO:00010504) within the epipelagic zone...; material: water... | reverse complement strand
AATTTCTCTAGAATCTTAAGAAAAAACATATTAATTATAATGCCATAAAAAAAGCCCACTAGTGTGGGCTTTATAGTAAATTGGCATCCCGTAGGGGAGTCGAACCCCTGTTGCCGAGATGAAAACCCGGTGTCCTAGGCCTCTAGACGAACGGGACTAGAAGAGTTGTATTATATGGAATCATAATAAATTATCAAACCAAAATTTATTTTAATTTTTTCTTAATTCCTGATAAAAAGCCTCTCATAAAACTTGCTTCCATTTCATCAGGCTGGAGTCTTGTAAACATTCTTTTAATCCTAGAAATAATCTTCTTCGGATTGTCAGGATCTATTACATCAATATCAATTGCTGTCTTTATAAAATGATCTATTAGCATTTGTAGCTGCTCAGAATTTACTTCAGGATAGTCTCTCCATTCTTTTAATTTGACATCTGATGATGATTTAAAAATCTCATAACTAATAATTTGTACAGACATCGCTAAATTTAAAACTGGATATTTTGGATTAGCAGGTATCTCAATTAACCTATTTGCATTTTCTAATTCATCATTAGTGAGTCCCCTATCCTCTTTACCAAATATAATAGAAATTTCCTTATTATTATTTACTTCAGCATGAATATCTTTTGCAGCCGATGCGGCATCTTTTATTGGCCATTGAATTGATCTATCCCTAGATGAGGTTGCATAAACGAAAGTGCTATCTTTAATTGCTTCTCTAATATTTTTATAGATTTTTGCATTTTTAAGAACATCAGTTGCATTGCCAGACAAAGCTATTGCATCATCCGATGGAAAAACACGGGGATTGACCAAAGACAGTCTTGATAGTCCCATTGTCTTCATTGCTCTTGCTACTGATCCGATATTTCCAGGGTGAATGGTATCTACTAAAACTATATTAATTAAATTACTTTGCATGCCCATAGAACTATTATCCTCATTTCCATTACAATAGCGACATGTCAAAAGAAGCTTTATTAAATGTGAATCAATTGGCAGCTAGAAAAGGAGCTGCTGAATTAGAATTTGCTGTAAAAAAAGTACATAGTCTTGACGCCTCAAAAGGTGGTCCTGATGGATATTTAACCGCTATTGAAAGGAGAGTTGAGGATCTTGTATTTGAAGAAATACAAAGGTTTTATCCTGAAGATAATCTTTTAAGCACTCAACAAGGCAGCGTAATTAATAATTCAAATTTAACATGGGTATTAAAACCTATTGATGGTGTAGAAAACTTTATGAATGGTTATCCTCATTTCTCATTATCATTATGTTCAATGATTGGTGATGTTGTTACATCGGCAGTTATTATAGATCCAATCAGAAGAGAAGAATTTTCTGCTTATGATGGTGGCGGAGCAAATATAAATAATAATAAGATTAGATCAAGCAACCAGAACAGTCTTGAGGATTCTATGCTTTCTTTTGCTAAGTCAAATAAGGATGACGAATTTGATCATAAAAAAACATATAAAGAATTATCAAATCAAAAATTAAATATGCGTGAAAGTGGGTGTTTATCTCTTGATCTTGCATATGTAGGTACAGGCAGATTGGATGGTACTTGGGCTTATGATGTTGGCCTGATAGATATTGCAGCAGGAACCCTGATTGCAAGAGAAGCTGGGGCTTTGGTGAGTGATTTTAAGGGGAACCCAAAATTTTTAGAGGGCAATAATATTATTGCCTCAACATCTAAAATATATAAATCAATTTTGAAATCTGTAAAACCTTACTACTTGGTTTAAGGCATTCCATCAAAATCTGCGCCCTCAGGCTCTGGAATAGCCAAATCATCTTTTGTAAGAGCCAATGACATGAGCATATTAGCAACAACATATATCGAAGAATAAGTTCCTATTAAAACTCCCAATATGAGAGCTAAACTAAAACCTTTTATTAACTCTCCTCCAAATATAAATAAAGCAAATAATACTAAAAGGGTTGTCAATGATGTAACCAAAGTTCTTCCTAGAGTTTGGTTAAGAGATAAGTCAATAAGATCGATTGGATCAAGGACTCTTTCAGTTCTAAAGTTTTCTCTGATCCTATCAGATACAACTATTGTGTCATTGAGTGAGTAGCCTATTACTGCTAATAAAGCTGCTAAGACTGTCAAGTCAAAGTCCCACCCAAAGATAGAGAATATACCAAGTATTATCACAACATCATGTGCTAAAGCTGATACTGCGCCCAGTGCAAATTTATATTGAAATCTAAAAGCAACATACATAAGAATCATAAATAAGGCTACTATCATGCCAAGTCCACCTTGGTCTCTTAATTCGTCTCCAACTTGAGGACCAACAAACTCCACTCTTTTTAACTCAATTGGTATTTCTTGATTATTAAGAATATTAAATATATCTTCTCCGACAGAACTGTTTCCACTCTGATCTGCAACTTTTATTAATACATCAAGATTAGTTCCAAAATTAACAACTTGTGAGTCAGGATAACCATTCTCTTGAAGATTATTTCTTACAGATTCAAGTGACACAGGTGATTCATAAGAAACTTCTATTAATGTGCCGCCACTAAAGTCAAGTCCTAAACTCAGACCTCTCAAACCAAGCGACAAAATAGAAATTATAAATAGAGACACTGAGATTAAACTAGCAATCTTTCTAAATCTCATAAATTTAAATCTAATATCCATTATATTTTTAGTTCCTGAATATTTTTATTTCCATAGACAATATTTACCATTGCTCTTGTACACATAATGGCTGTAAACATTGAAGTAACAATTCCTATTGATAATGTGATTGCAAAACCTTTAACTGGGCCAGTTCCAATAATGTAAAGAATTAAGGCCGTAATTAATGTTGTTACGTTTGCATCAAAAATTGTTACAAAAGCTCTTGAGAATCCATCATTGATAGCTCTTTGCGGATCTTTCTCTTTTAACTCTTCTCTGATCCGTGAAAAAATTAAAACATTTGCATCAACTGCCATACCAACAGTTAATACAATTCCTGCCATCCCGGGCAATGTTAAGGACGCTCCGAGAAGAGACATAATCCCGGTAATTAAAACAAGATTTATAATTAACGAGATATTTGCTGCAATGCCAAACACTCTGTAATAAAGAACCATAAATAATACAACTAAAGAAAAACCAATGACTATAGATTTCATTCCTAATTCGATGTTTTCCTTGCCAAGGCTTGGTCCAACAGTTCTTTCTTCAACAAACTTCATTGGAGCTGCTAATGCACCGGCTCTCAATAATAGTGCAAGTTCACTTGCCTCAGCAGGAGACCCAACTCCAGTAATTCTGAAACTTGTTCCAAGGACAGCCTGAATAGTAGCTAGACTTATTATCTTTTTTTCAATAAAAGTGCTTTGTTCAATAATACTTTCGCCAGCAAGATTAGTTACCAGTTCTGATTTACTTTTTTGTTCAACAAAAAGCACACCAAGTCCTCTTCCAATATTTCCAGAAGTAGCTTTTTGCATCGCTCTCCCTCCTTCCATATCTAAAGTTATATTTACCTGTGCAAATCCACTTTCATCAAAACCTGTGCTGGCATTAGTAACTCTATCACCAGAAACAACTACTGCTTTTTCAAGAAAAGCAGTTCGAAATTCATTTTCTTTAAAGACAAATTCTTCTTTCCTAAGTGGAGATGTTCGAGAATTTGCTTCCAGTCTAAATTCAAGATTTGCTGTCTTACCAATTATCTTTTTTGCAGCTGTTGGATCTTGAACACCCGGTAATTGAACAACAATCCTATTCGAACCTTGTCTTTGAACGATTGGCTCAGAAACACCAAGTTCGTTTACCCTATTTCTTAGTGTTGTTAAGTTTTGTCCAACTGCATAATCTCTTATTTCTCTTAAAGCAATATCGGTATATTCAAGCATCAAAATATTTGATGCTGGTTTTTCAGTAATAATATATTGGACACCATTTATTAATGGGCTATCGTCTCTAAACCGTTTAAGAGCTTTGTTATAACTTTGATTGTCTGCCATTTGAAAAAATAGTTTCAAATCTTTTATTGAAGAGTCATCAAACTTAATTCTTTCTTCTTTAAATGATTTTCTGTATGTATCAAGAAGTAATTCAAGCCTTCCCTGTTGAGCTGTGTCTATATCAACCTCAAGCAAGAAATGAACACCTCCAGACAAATCAAGACCTAACTTTACAGGATTTGCACCAAGGTCTTTCAACCACTGAGGAGTTGAAGGCTCAAGGAAAAGTGCAATGATGACTTTATCTAATAGAGTATTTTGCAAGATAGTTTTTGAACTCAATTGAGTATCAACATCTTCAAACTTAATTACAATTTTATTCTCTCTTAAAAAGATATCTTCATACTCAGTCTTTGAGTCTTGAAGGATATCTTCTAATTCATTTAATAAAGACTGATCTGCAGATCTTCCTGAATCTGTGTAGGCAACCTGAATAGAAGGTTGAGTAGGATAAAGATTTGGGAGTGCATAAATTGAACCAACAACCAATATCACTAATATTAGTAAATATTGATATATTGAGAACTTATTCACTTTTTGTTATTTGATTGAATCGATTGTGCCTTTTGGAAGTATATTGGCAATCGCAGACTTTTGAAGTTTAAACACAACATTATCGCTTACCTCTAAAGAAATATAATCGCCTTTAATAGCTTTAACTTTTCCTATAATCCCACTTGCTGCTATGACTTCAGTTCCTACATCAAGATTTGTAAGCATCTCAGTTATTTCTTTATTTCTTTTATTTTGTGGTCTGATTATTACTATATACATAAATAGCAATAAGAAACCTAAAAAAAGTAATGGTGAAAATAGTGATGGTGCTGCTCCTTCCATAATAAATCCTATATTGGCCCGTCGGGCATATCTAAATTTCGTTTATTATAAAAGTCTTTTAAGAACTTCGCGAATAAATTATCTTTTATTGCATTTCTTATATCTCTCATCAAGGACTGATAGTAATAAATATTATGATATGTCGCTAACATAGATCCCAACATTTCATTTGTTCTTTGTAAATGATTGAGGTATGCCCGACTGTAATTTTGTGAGACTTTGCCATCGCAATTTTTATCAATTGGATCATCACTGTCTTTATATTCTGCATTTCTGATATTTATGACGCCCTCAGATGTGAATAGCTGTCCATTTCTTGCATTTCTTGTGGGTAGCACACAATCAAACATATCGATTCCATATCTAACAGCTTCAACAATATCCTCTGGTGTTCCAACTCCCATAAGATACCTTGGCTTATCTTCAGGCAATTTGTTGGACATGAACTCTAAAATTTCATTTTTTTCTTCTTTTGATTCACCAACACTTAAGCCACCAAGGGCAATGCCATTAAAATCAATATCTATTAATCTGTTTAGTGACTCCTCTCTTAAGTCTTTATACATTCCCCCTTGAACAATCCCAAATAGAGCAGATTTAGACTTATGAGCAACTTTACACCTCTTTGCCCATCGCATAGAAAGTTCCATTGATTTTTTTGCGTCTTCATAGCTTGCTGGGTAATCAGTACATTCATCGAAAACCATTACAATATCGGAGCCAAGATTTTCTTGAATTTTAATCGATTCTTCTGGGGTCATAAAAATTTTTTTACCATCATATGGTGAACTGAATTTGACACCTTCTTCGGTTATCTTTGAAAGTTCTCCCAGACTCCATACTTGAAAACCCCCAGAATCTGTAAGTATTGGTTTGTTCCAATTGATAAATTTATGAAGTCCTCCTAGATCTCTAATAGATTTATCACCAGGTCTTAGCATAAGGTGAAAGGTGTTGCCTAAGATTATTTCTGAGCCTGTTTCTAATAAATCTTCATTGGTCAAGCCTTTCACAGTTCCATTTGTTCCAACAGGCATAAATGCAGGAGTTTGAATTTTTCCTCTATCGAAGTCTAGCTCTGCCCTTCTAGCAAATTCTGATTTATTGTGTAAATTAAATTTCATTTTTTTTAAGTAACATGGCATCACCATATGATAAGAATCTATAGTTCTTCTCAATTGCGGTTCTATATATTTCTTTCATATTGTCATAGCCAATGAATGCAGACACAAGCATTAATAATGAGGATTTTGGTAAATGGAAATTAGTAATTAATCTATCGACCGCTTTAAATTTATATCCAGGATAAATAAATAGCTTTGTATAGCCGCTATATCCTTTTATTTCTTCATCCATAAAAGCAGTTTCAAGAGCTCTAGTAGCAGTTGTACCGACTGCAAAAACCTCACATCCTGATTTCTTTGTTGCATAAACCATATCAACAACTTCAGGACTAACTTCTAAAAATTCTCTATGGATATCGTGATCTACAATATTGTCTGCTTTTACTGGCTGGAAAGTTCCTGAACCAACACTAAGATTGACTGTTGCTATTTTTACACCAAGCTTTTTTATATCTTTTATCAATTCATCATCAAAATGCAATCCTGCAGTGGGTGCAGCAACTGAGTCTTGTAATCTTTTATCCTCATAAACAGTTGCATACCTATCTTTATCAAGATCTTCATCATGTCTCTTTATATACGGAGGAAGAGGCACATGACCAATCTTGGTAAAAATTTCTAATGGAGGTCTGTCAAATTGAAGAATAAAGAAGTTATCTTCTCTATCAATACATTTAACTTTATAGGGATCAAGAATGATTGTTGTGCCTGCTTTAGGAGCTCTACCTGATCGTATTTGAACTAAAGCTTGATTATTTTCTATAACTCTTTCAAGCAATATTTCAACAGAACCACCTGATTCTTTATTGCCATAGATTCTTGCTGGTATGACTGAAGTATTGTTTAAAACTAAGAGGTCGCCTTCCTTAAAATATTTTGTAATGTCTTTAAAAGATTTATGTTCAATTTTTTCAGTTTTGACAAGAAGTCTGCTTGAAGTTCTTTTATCTGTTGGGTAATTAGCTATAAGGCTTTCAGGTAAATCATAATTAAAATCTGAGGTTTTCATGAGAAGCTGATTTTAAATTAGATAATACTTAGCTACAATGCCCGGCATGCCCCATTGGCGGAATTGGTAGACGCGCGCGATTCAAAATCGCGTTCCTTCGGGAGTATCTGTTCGATTCAGATATGGGGCACCATATCTTTTTATAATTATATTTTGAATATTCTATTAATTGTTTATCAACCGGTAACAACTATAATCGAACAATGAAAAATAATAATTCATTTAATATTAGCAAAAGATTAGTAGTCAAAATTGGCTCGTCACTTCTAACAAATCAAAAAGGTGAAGTAAATAAATCTGTCTTAAAAAATGTTGTATCTGACATTGTTTGGCTAATTGATAAAAATAAAGAGGTTATTGTTGTTTCATCTGGAGCTATTGCCCTTGGAAGAGGACAGTTAAAACTTCAACAAGAATTAACGCTTAATGAATCACAAGCAGTTGCTGCAAGGGGTCAAATAGAACTAATGACTGCTTGGAAGAATGAATTTAGAAAACATAAATTACAAGTTGCTCAAATTTTATTAACTCCCTCTGATGCTGAAAATAAGAAAACGTCTGATAATGCAGTAGCCACTATTGAAAATCTAATAAGTTTTAAATGTATTCCCATAATTAATGAGAACGATACAACATCAACTGATGAAATAAAGTTTGGAGATAATGACATTCTTGCATCTAAGATATCTAAACTCATTAAAGCAGATCATCTAATCCTACTATCAAATGTTGATGGTTTATATAAAGAACCACCGAGAAATAAAAAAAATGGTGTGCTCATATCTGAAATAAAATCTATTACTAAGTCTGTTAGGGATATGGCTGGAACTGCATCAAGGCTTGGTAAAGGCGGAATGATTTCAAAAATTAAAGCTGCAGAAATATGTATGAAATCAAAATGTTCACTTATCATAACTTCTGGTTTAAAGAAGGACCCTATTAAAAGTCTAGCAAGAAAAACTTCTAAATCAACGAGATTTATATCTACATAATGACTTCCTTTAAAAACAAAATTAATCAAGTAGGTCTTCAGGCTAAAGAGGCATCAAAAATCTTAGCCAAAGTTTCTACTAAACAAAAAAATGAAGCTATATTGGCAATGGCAGGTCATATCTTAAAAGATAAAGAGCTGATCTTAGAAGAAAATAAAAAAGATTTAAAGAAAGCAAAAACAAAAGGTTTATCAGAATCATTTATTGATAGATTAGAGCTTGGTGATGAAAGAATTATTTCTATTGCAACTACTCTTAGTGAAATTGAAAGCTTTAGGGACCCTGTTGGTAAAGTTTTAGACTCTTGGACAAGGCCGAATGGACTTAGTATATCAAGAGTATCCACTCCCCTTGGAACCGTCGGAGTTATCTATGAAAGCAGGCCCAATGTTACAGCAGATGCAGGAGCTTTATGTCTTAAATCTGGTAATGCCTCGATATTAAGAGGAGGTTCTGACGGTATTAATTCATGTATAGCAATTCATAAGAGCATGATAAAGGGGCTGAGTGATGCTGGTATCACTGAAAACGCAATTCAAATCATTGAAGATATAGATAGAGATGCAGTTAATATGATGCTTCAAGGAATTAATAAGAGTATTGATGTAATTGTTCCTAGGGGCGGTAAAAACTTAGTTGCTCAAATTGAAAAAGAAGCAAAGGTTCCAGTATTTGCTCATCTAGAGGGTATTTGTCACATATATGTTGATAAAGATACTAATCTAGAGAAAGCTATAAATGTTTGTGTAAATGCAAAAATGAGAAGGCCGGGTATATGTGGTGCTGTAGAAACTATATTAGTTGATTCAGAAATTGCAATTGCATTTTTGCCAGATCTAATTAAGGCCCTATCAACCAGAGACTGTGAGATAAGGGGATGTAAAGAAACACAACAATATTCTAATAATGTTGTTGCTGCAAATGATGAAGATTGGAAAACAGAATATTTATCACCAATTGTTAGTATTAAGATTGTTAAAGACTATGAAGAAGCGATTGAGCATATAGATACTTTCTCATCTGGTCATACTGAATCTATACTAACTGAAAATTTAAATACAGCAGCTCAGTTTCAAAAAGACTTAGATAGTGCCATTGTAATGCACAACGTCTCAACTCAGTTTGCAGATGGTGGTGAGTTTGGTTTGGGTGGTGAAATTGGAATTGCAACTGGAAAATTTCATGCAAGAGGTCCTGTTGGAGTTGATCAATTAACTAGCTTTAAGTATCTTGTAAACGGTAACGGACATATAAGACCTTAACTATCTATAAAATATGTGTTTTGATAAATTTGTTTACAAAACATATATTAATTATTTTAAGTTACAAAAAATAAAAATTTCTCTTAAAAAGGCAGAATATTTTTTGACATATGGTAGTAAAACTACAACGTAATTCAGTTAAAAACATTATAAAATAAATGTTCTTTAATTAAATTGACAATATCATTTCAAATTTGTTTAATATATTACATCTAGTCGCTTTGCCATAATTTTGATTGTTCGGTCTCGAACTTCACTTAAATATTATGGACGCCCGGCATAAATAATTGGAGAAATATATGACTACTTTTAACAGGTTATTACTATTAGTTGGATTAATTTCAATTTCTGCCTGCGGAGGCGGAGGTGGTGGTGGCGGAGATTCCTATTCTGCACCCGAAGCTCCTTCTAATAATGCGCCAACAATCACAAATACAACTGGGAATTATTCTGTTCCAGAAAATCAGACTTCAGCATTTACCGTAACTGCATCTGATCCAGACGGTGATTCCTTAACATTTTCAATAAGTGGAACTGACAGTTCTTTATTTACTATATCTAGTTCTGGAGTTGTTACTTTTAATGCTGCACCAGATTACGAGAATCCTTCAGATTCTGGTACAAACAATGTATATGACCTTAGCGCATCTGTTTCAGACGGATCATTAAGCGCATCAAAAGATTTCATGGTTTCAGTAATAAACGATACATCTGATGACATTACTACTGAAGGTTATGATGGAACATATGTTGCAGCAGGACCTGTACAAGGAGCTACTATATGTATTGAAGTAAATGCTGGAACCTGCACAGGAGCTCAATTTACAACTACCTCTGCACAAGACGGTACTTTTTCATTAACAGTTGACTCAAGTACTACTGGAGTCCTTAGAGGCGAAGGTGGATTTGACCCTGTTACAAATCTTCAGTTTGGTGAGAGCGATAGTCTTGCACTGGGACAACCTGTTACTGATCAAAATGTAGTCATTTCTGTTATTAGTGGAGTTATGAATGAAGGCACTACTACTAATTATGCTGCATTTAAAACAAATTTAGGAATTGATTCATCATTTATGATTAGATTTGATAATCCATTTTCTAATCTTGATAATGCCGCATATAACAAAGCAGCTGTAATTAATACACAGTTGGCAGTTTTAACTAAGGTACTAGAAACAATTCACACAGATAATGATAGTGCTGCTTTTAATGTTTCGAATAAAATTCTTAGCAGCTCAACAGAGATATCTCTTGGAGATACTACCTTTATTAAAGATTTATTAACAAATTATGACACTGACTTCTCCCCTACTTCTGACCAATTAGTTAGTCTTTCTGCTGGGATATCGGCTTATATGCAAAAAATTAATGCAAGCTCCTCTAACTCGCATTCTCACTTTGCAAAGGCTGGTGTCTCAGAGCTTAGTGCTTTAATGAAAGCAGTGATGGATGGAACCTCTAACTCTGATG
>ERZ802827.1696-NODE-1696-length-10706-cov-32.3499_pt1 | contig 10706 bp, 13 predicted proteins | sample MGYA00345652_ERZ802827 | MGnify/ENA primary metagenome ERZ802827 (study PRJEB30503, sample SAMEA104212372) | marine metagenome | biome: Westerlies Biome; feature: [SRF] surface water layer (ENVO:00010504) within the epipelagic zone...; material: water... | reverse complement strand
CGGCTGTTGAGGCATCTCACCGCTCTCGATTGCTCACCAGTTCTCCACACGGCAATGCGCGCGTCAAGGGCGGGGCAAATCCCGCTGTTCGCATCGGTCTCCGATTGAGACCAAAGCCCTGACTGCAGTCCTGGCCCTGGCTGGAGCCAGCCAAGAGCCAGCGCGACCTGCGGGCCTGCTCGTCAACCAGGCTGACCAAGAAAACCACCTTTTCCACAGCCGCAAGCCCCCAGACGCATCGACGACAAACCCCTGTGGAAAAGCTGTGCACAAGCAGGGGGCGCCTGGTGGAAGGGATCAATCAGCGCCCATTGATCAGTCACGCTGATCAATTGTGGTGTCCCACAGCGTTCTCATCGCCGCGACCATCGCCGCACTGGCCGGAGCGGGCCAGTGGCCCTCAACACCCCGTCCCGAGTCCGGCGTCAACACAACGGACAGGCTCCAGCTGCCGCGGTCGCCCTGCAGACACCCCCACCAGAGCCCGCGATCCAGCTCCAGCTCAATCGCCTCCTCGGCCATCAGCTGATCCACCAGCGCGCGATGCTGGCGTTCCAGGGTCAGCACAAGATCGGACAGGGCCTCCCATTCGGGCTGGGTCAGCTCAAACGCCCAACCCTCTCCTCCGATCAGGACGGGATGAACGCCGCGGGATGGGTCCCGGGCCAAACGCCAACCGGGACCCTCCTGTTGAATCACGTCCTCGCCGCAATCAGCCGGGCAGCAGGTCGGGCTGATCCTGCTCGTCGCTCAGCTCGACGATGGCGCGCTGCACGGGCTTCACGCTGGATTCCTCCAGCAGCCCATCGAAGTCATCAAAGCGGCGTTGCTTGGCCCGAAAGGCAATGCGCACGGTGGTGAGATAACGGTTGCTGGATTGCCGAATCAGGCTTTCACCGCGCTTGGCGAGGTCACTGGAATCCACACCTGCAGAAATCACGAGCTGTTCTCGCACAAGACCTCAGCTTAGTTGGCCACCTCAAGCCAGCTGATCGCTGTGAAACGGCACATGCATCGGATAGCTGCGCTGCAACGATCCGGGCACCCGCAGCACGATCTGGCGTCCCAGCCCCAGGGCCGCCAGGGGAAGTCTCAGGTGCACCAGCAGGCCACTCATCTGCTCGAGATGGGCTGCATCGACGCATTCGATCCGAATGCTGCCCCAGCTGCGACGCATGCGGCAATCCCGCAGGGGTTCCAGCAGCTCCTCCATCAGGGGATCCTCCCGATAGAAGGAAAAAATCAGCTGCTGCAGGCGATCCATCCAGGCGGGTCCCACTAATCTCAATCTTCATTCACCGTGCCCTCGTCACGGTCCGGACCGGCGTGGGAGAAGAAAAGCTTCAGAATTCAGCCATCGCAGGCACCCTGGCCATCGACCTGGGCAGCACCACCACCGTGGTGGCCTTCGCGGCAGCCGGTCAACGCAACCCCCGCCTGCTGGATCTCCCCCCGATCAGCCAGCGCGTCGGGGAAGTGCCCAGCCTGCTCTGGCTCAGCGACGAATCTCCTCTGCTTGGACAGCAGGTGCTTGATGCGGGGCTTGCCGACCAGGACGACCCCCGCCTGGCCAGGGACTTCAAGCGCCACATCGGTCGCACAGAGATTGACAGCCAGGACAAAGGCAGCCAGGTCAAGGACGATCAGGCCGCCAGGGCCGGCGCCCTTCTGCTCAAAGGAATCTGGAGTCTCCTGCCCCAGCAGCTGCGGGTGGAACGGCTGGTGCTGACGGCGCCGGTGGAGACCTACCGCAGCTACCGCAGCTGGCTGTTGGAGGCCTGTGCTGCGCTGCCGGTGGAGGAGATCGCCCTGGTGGACGAACCCACTGCCGCGGCCCTCGGAGCCGGCCTGCCCCCTGGTGCGCGACTGCTCGTGGTCGATCTCGGCGGCAGCACCCTCGACCTGGCACTGGTGGCGCTGCAGGGGGGTGAAGGCAAAGCGGCGCCGATCGCCCAGCTGCTGCGGCTGGGGGGCCGTCAACTGGGGGAAAGCAGCCGCCAACGCTTGCGCAATGCCGACGTGCTGGGCAAGGCGGGCCTGCGGCTGGGGGGGCGCGACATCGATCGCTGGATCGCGGCCGCCTGCTGCCCGGAGGCGCCGCTGACCCCCGCGTTGCTGAACGCAGCGGAACGGCTCAAATGCCGACTCAGTGATCCGGAGCTGGCGGAGCAGACCGTTCTCGAAGAAACACCGACAGGCGGGAGCAACCAACCGTTGCGGTTGTCGCGTCGTCAGCTGGAGGTCCTGCTGGAGGAACGGGGGCTGGCAGACGCCCTGCGGCAGCTGCTGGAGGCCACCCTCACGGGGGGGCGACGGCACGGCTGCGACCTCAGCGAACTGGATGCCGTGGTGGCTGTGGGCGGCGGCGCCCAACTGCCCTGGCTGCGCCGCTGGTTGGAGGAGCACACGGCCCCGGCGCCGCTGTTCACCCCACCCCCGGTGGAGGCGGTGGCACTTGGAGCCCTCAGCCTCACACCGGGCGTGGCGATCCGGGATGTGCTGCAACACGGCGTGTCGCTGCGCACCTGGGACCAGCGCAGTCAGCAGCATCGCTGGCATCCCCTGTTCGTGGCCGGACAGCCCTGGCCAAGTCCGCAACCATTTGAGCTGGTGCTGGCCGCCAGCTGCGATGGCCAGACCGAGCTGGAGCTGCTGTTGGGGGAACCAGCAGCAGAGCGTCGCTTCAGCGTGATTGAGGTGAATGGTGTGCCCACCCTTCAACGGGAGGAGGAGGGTGACCTCCGCCATCAACCCTGGCCTGATTCCGCCGCGCCCCTGCCCCTGGATCCACCGGGCCGAGCGGGTGAGGACTGCCTGCGCCTGAGCCTGCGGGTGGACGCTGACGCCAGGCTGCAGGCCGAGGTCACCGACTGTCGCACCGGTCGCCGCTTGCCGGATCGACAACTTGGTCAAGTCCGCTGACCAGGCCGTCCACCACAGGCTTCCCCCCGCCAGCGAACTCCATACAACAACGACAGCAACAGGTTTGTTCAGTGGCGCCAGGCCGCCCGATGCTGCTGCAGCTGTGGGTCGTGGGGACGCTCACGCTGGTGCTGGGGCTCACCGCCGGCGCTCTCTGGTGGGAACGGCAGCTGCCGCGCCAATTGCGGCAGGCGATCAACAGCGAGGACTGGAGCCGTTGCCTTGAGGTCAGCGAGCAACTGGCCGCCCTGCGCTGGCTGGGGGAGGGCGCACCGCAGGAGCAGGCCCACTGCCGGCGGCAGCGGGCTGTTCAGCTCTGGAACAACGGTGATCAGGCTTCTGCGCTGGTGCTGCAGCGACAGTTGGTGCAATCCCGCCAAGCTGACGCCAAGGATCTGGAGCAGCTGCAGACATGGCGACGGGAGCTGCGGGAGCTGGCGATGCAGCGCTTTCGAGCCGGCGAACTGGAGGCAGCCATCACGCTGCTGGAACCGCTGGACCGCGCACCCAGCTCCAGCAGCAACCGCTTCAGTGACAGCCTCCGGGAAACCTGGAACCGCAACCGCCTCGAGGCCGAGCGGCTGGATCAACTGGTCCAGCAGGAACGCTGGTGGGAAGCCCTCGACAGCCACAACCGCCTCGACCACCCCTGGTGGCAGGCTCAGACGCAGCCCCAGCGCCGCACGGTTGAACAGGCGATCGCCCGCATCGGGGATAGTCAGGAACACCACCAGCACGGGGACGCCCGCTCAGATGTGATCAGCGGCGCGGAACTGGACCGAGCCGTTCAACAGCAGCTCGACCTGGGGCTGGAGCCATGGCAGGCCTTTGAAGCGGGCTGCCGCGCCTTGGGTGGGCAGGTGGAAGAAGACGGCCCGGAGAGTTTCTGCCGCCGGCGGGACCCGACAGGGGCGTGACAAAATGCCCCCACGACGGAGTCAGGGTTCATGCAGGCGGGAGACAAAGTGACGGTGGAGGCCTCCGTTGTGGTCTTCAACCATCCCCAGCATCGGGGCGAAGCCTTCGACATGAAGGGCCAGAACGGAGAGGTGGTGTCCGTTCTCAACGACTGGAAGGGTCGTGTGATCAGTCCCACCCTGCCGGTGATCGTGGCCTTCGGTCGCTACAAGGCACATTTCCGCGCCGACGAACTCACGACGGCCGGTTGATCCGCCTCAGGAAGACCCCTTCCTCCCCGTCCACATCCCGCAAGCGCAGTTCGATCGTTTCGCTGCGGCGGGTCGGCACCACGCGGCCACAGAAATCCGGCTGAATCGGCAGCTCCCGATGGCCGCGATCCACCATGGCCAGCAGCATCACCCGCTGGGCGCGTCCCCAGCTCTGCAGCGCTTCGAGGGCGGCCCGCACCGTCCGTCCGGTGAAGATCACATCGTCCACCAGCACCACCTGGCGGCCTTCAACGCTGTTGGGCAGGGTGGTGACCTGGGGTAAGCGTGTGCCGATCCGCTCCAGATCATCCCGGTGAAAGGTGGGATCGATGGCGCCTTGGGCAATGGCATGACCGCTGAGCCGCTCCAACTCTCGGGCCAACACCTTGGACAACTGAACCCCGCGGGTGGGGATGCCCAGCAGCATCAGGGTGCGGCTGTCATCCACGGTTTCCAGCACCTGGGTGGCCAGGCGGGCCAGGGTCCGGCCCAGTTCCCGTTCCGAGAGAATCTCAACCCGATCGGTGTCCGGCGGTTCTGTCATGAAGCGGTGACGGTGTGGTGATCTCTGGAAAGACGAGCCTGGCGCCCCATGGAGCGTTAGGTTGAATCTGCAAAAGTCCTTAAGAACCGACGAGCGCGGGGGGTACGTGGACCAGAGCAGTGCCAAGGGTTCAGGACGTGACGTGGGTGTAGCCCCAGTCGTTCTCACCATTCTGGATGGCTGGGGACACCGCAACGACAGCGAACACAACGCCATCCGCCAGGGCGACACGCCGGTGATGGAAGCGTTGTGGCATGCCTATCCCCATACCCTGATTCAGGCCAGTGGTTCCCATGTGGGGCTGCCGGATCAGCAGATGGGCAACTCCGAGGTGGGCCACCTCACCATCGGTGCCGGTCGGATCATCCGCCAGGAATTGGTGCGGATCAGCGACACGGTGCGTGACGACCAGTTGAAGGACACCCCCGCGCTGGGGGAACTGGCCGAGCGTCTACGGAACGGCACTGGCACTCTCCACCTGCTGGGACTCTGCTCCGATGGTGGCGTCCACAGCCACGTCAACCACCTCTGCGGACTGATCCACTGGGCAGCGGCGGCCGGCATCAAAAAAGTGGCTGTTCATGCCATCACCGATGGCCGGGACACGCCCACCCAGAGCGCGATGGGTTCCATCACCCTGGTGCAAAGGGCGATTGAGGAGTCTGGCGTCGGTCATCTGGCCAGCCTCTGCGGCCGTTACTGGGCCATGGATCGCGACAAACGCTGGGATCGCACGGAAAAGGCCTACGACCTCTACACCGACCCCACGCGTGCCATCAGCGACCAGAGCCCGCAGCAACTGTTGGCCGAGAGCTACGCCGCTGGCATCACCGATGAATTCCTGGAGCCCGTGCGCCTCAGCGACGACGTGATGCAGGACGGAGACAGCGTGCTGGTCTTCAACTTCCGTCCGGATCGGGCTCGCCAGATCGTGCAGACCCTCTGCCTGGACGATTTCGACGGCTTTGAGCGCCGGACCACTCCCAAGCTGGATGTGGTCACCTTCACCCAGGTGGAACAGGACCTGCCGGTGTCGGTGGCGTTCCCACCGGAACCGCTGGACGACCTGCTGGGTCAGGTGGTGGCCGAAGCCGGATTGCGTCAGTACCGCACGGCGGAAACCGAGAAGTACCCCCACGTCACCTACTTCATGAACGGTGGCATCGAGCAACCGTTGCCTGGGGAGGAGCGTCACCTGGTGCCCTCACCGCGGGTGGCCACCTACGACCTCTCACCCGCCATGTCGGCGGACCAGCTCACGGACAGCTGCATCGCTGCGATTGACCAGGGCACGTACAGCCTGATCGTGATCAACTACGCCAACCCCGACATGGTGGGGCACACCGGCGTGATGGACGCGGCCACCGAAGCCATTGCCACCGTCGATCGCTGCATCGGACGGTTGCTGGACGCCGTCGGTCGCCGAGGCGGCACCATGCTGATCACCGCTGACCACGGCAACGCCGAACTGATGCAGGGCCCCGATGGTCAGGCCTGGACGGCCCACACCACCAACCCTGTGCCCTGCATCCTGGTGGAGGGTGAACAGCGCAAGCTGCCGGGCCATGGCAACGACATCAGCCTGCGAGAGGACGGGGGCCTGGCTGACATTGCACCGACCCTGCTGCAGATCCTCAACCTTGAGCAACCGGCGGCGATGACGGGCCGTAGCCTGATCGAGCCGGTATCGAACGTCGATCCGTCGCCTCTGTCCGCCCGCTTACCTCTTCCCGTCTGATGCTCACGTCCATCCTGTCCTGGACCTGGATCGGCAGCGGTCTCCTACTGATCGTTCTGGTGCTGCTCCATAGCCCCAAGGGTGATGGCATGGGCGGCCTGGCTGCCAGCGGAAGCTCGATGTTCAGCAGTGCCAGCAGCGCCGAAGCGACCCTGAACCGCGTCACCTGGACCTGCCTGGCCATTTTTCTGAGCTTGGCGGTGATCCTCAGCGCTGGATGGCTGGGTTAAGGGTTCTACTCAACTCCGATATTCGCAGTTCTAAACACACTCAAGAAAACATCGCGGGACATATCATCAAGCCAAGGATGCTGCACAAATGTTGCATCAGGGTTAGCAATTAAGCGGTCCATTATTTTTTTGTTTCGATCGATCTCTTTTTGATTTTTGTTTGATGCAGCTGGTTGAATCTCAACCCCTGAACGAATCGCATAAAAAGCTCTTGGCAAGTTATCAGACCAATGCCCGCCATATCCCAAGCGAACAAGTCTTGACGCCCATTCCACATGTCCATGGCCATAACCTTGGAATTGCGGGTTCAAATAACCCACCTTTGAACGTATCAACTCAGCATTTAAAGCGGTGCATTGACCCGTGACCACGCTGTAGGAGAAAGGATCCTGGGGAGTCCCCTTTGAATCAGGACGCAACCAGAATTTTTTATATTCAGGTATGCGGAAATATCCAGGCGAATAATTCATATGGCCATGAATTTCAACAGACTGAACCCAAGACGACAACCAATCACCATCAGACACAACTACATCGTCCTCAAGGATAATGACAATATCCACAGGATCAATCTCAGCAAAATAATAAAGAGCTCTATTTTTATTCACAATGACGCCATGGTTTGCAGCTGACTGGAAAACCTTTGCGCAAAGAGATTCTGGAAAATCAATCTCAGCACTCAAGTCATATGAACTGCCATCATCAAAGACAGCCAATGAGTCGATTCGGGAGAGGGACTCAGACCGAAAGATAGAATGCAAACACCGCTGAAGACACTCCAAACGGTTGTAAGCAACTATTGCGACACCGACTCGCATTCAAACAAATTAATATTTTGAATTCTACACCAAAAGTGGAGCGGTCACCATATTTGGGATAACTTCATCAACATTTCAGAACCACGGTTCTAATATCTCATAGGCCACCAACATTATTCTTTTTCACATCGCGACAGCTCACCAAAAAATCTTACACTAGGTATGTAATGAGCTAATCAACTCAAAATAAGCAGGTTCATGGCATCGCAACTGCTTGACCACATTTAAGAAGAAAACAACAACGAACAATGTGGTCACTTAGCGAAATCTACAATAATTGAAATTGGCTTGCCGCCAGACCTCATATCTCTTGGAGGACATCTTTTGACAGGCATTTCTAAATGAGGAAAATCTCTCACAACAGAAGTCCCATCAAAATGAATGTAGTGCCAAAACTCAATTGTTCTGCATAATCTCAAACGCGACTGCAGAATCAACTCGTTAACGACTTCATAGGTAGGAAACCAAATATGGGCATCACCATTTTTCGAAAATCTAGCCTTTGCCGTGTGAGAGGAAACATCATAATGTATATTAGCGCCCATCATCATATCTCCAACAACTCGACCATTATGGTCATAAACTGACCGCCTTCTCAACAATGGCGACCTATAGTCCGGAACTGAGAGACGAAAAACACCTCCTGGAACCAACACTCTGTATATCTCGTCAAAAATAGAACTAACTTTTTCAATTTGAAGATGCTCTAAAACATCCTGCGCATGTAATTTTTCTACTGACTCATCTTCAAATGGAAGCGGATCATGCAAATCATGCTGAAGCTCCCTTTCATGTGAAGGTTGAAGCGCCAAGCCAACGAAGTCAGCTTCAGAGTACTGATATTCATCAACAGGAAGCGATCCAAAATAAACTTTTTTCATCGCCAGTCAGCAAAGAGATGGACGTATCGGCTAATTATATCTTTAGCATCATAAGTGCCGGGGTCAACATGGAAAAGCGCCGAACGCCCAACCATCTCGGTGGGCTTTAGCAAGTCATCAAAAACATGATACGCAGAGCGATCCAAATAATCGTCCCAAAGAATTACAGTTGGTCTTTTACAAAACAGAAGTGTCACTAAAAAGCAAGCCGCCCGCCACCTACCGTCTATCAGGACAAAATCAGGTGACTTATCATGTGAATCAAGTATTCGCCATGGCAACTGAACACATTTGACAAATTTCTGCATTCGTTCAAAGTCTATTGATTGTGTTTTGATATCTGGCGTCCCCCAAACAGTTGTCATACCTACATCAAGATGAATCGGATAAATACGATGGCTCAAATCTTGTTCACTGAGATGCAACATTAACTGCGCTAACCAAGCCGAGTCTGTTTCACAGCTATACACAATATTATTTTCATTTGTTTGTAGGGCGAGAATAGTAGAGCCGCCGCTTCCATATTCTAAAATAATACCCCCAAGCTCCTTGTAAGCAGCTTCAAGATAATTCTTTGTCTTATCATCTAGAGTTAACTGAAAAGACATGCAAGAAAGTCATAGCACAAACGACTTTATCATAAAGTCCCCTCTTGAGACATTCACAATCCACAAAATGGCCGATGACTATATTTATCTTAAATGATACCGGAAAATACAAATCAATACCAGTAAAGGGTAGCATCGTCACGCCAGCTAATGTCTAAAAGTAAATTATCTCCAAGTCAACTCATAGACATCCCTTCGCCGTTCATCTCTAGTGAAAATGGCAACCAAAAAATTCCGCCGCATTGGCAGCCGATGCTCTCCAGGTTGGTGTACCTGGATCAGTACCGCACCGCAGAAATCGAGACATACCTGATGGGACCGACGGCCTCAACGGCAATATCAAACAAACGCTCGCCGTCGAAGAGCGCAATCTGGTGCCAACACCTCAGCTCGCCAACAGCGGCTTCGAGCCATCAGCACCGTTGATCACTGCATTGGATGCCTTTCAAACGACGTGGGCCGCCAAGACGGAACACTGCTGATCACGGCGGAAAATGGCATATCGAATTGAGGCAGAGCTTTAAAGGCGAGGCCTGGACCGACGTCCAGGGGCCACGTCATCCCCTTTCCGTCTGATCGATGCTCCCCAGCGTTCTTGCTCGAATCTGGGCGGTGCCAGTAGCGCTGAAGCGTCCTTAAACTCGCCGCTATGGACCTGCCTGACCGTGATTTTGAACGCTGGCTTGTTGAGCTGAGATAATTCGAGGCCTTCTCGCTGGAGCTCAACGCACGCCATGTCTGAGGACGGCAAATTTTTTATTCTTGGAGTCGGCGCGCAGAAGGCAGGCACAACCTGGCTCGCCAGCCAACTCGAAAAGACCAGCTTCTTCAGCAACGCTGGAATCAAGGAGTTTCATATTTTCAACAAATTATTGATCAAATCGAACTCAAAAAAGAACCCACATAAATCCATCCAAAAAGCCAAGATCAACCGACATATCAAGCGTCGTTGCAAGCAAGGCCACGAGCTACTGATCAGCCCACGCGTTGCCATGAGGCTATCACCTTCGGCATATTTCGATTTTTTTGACTATCTCTACCTGCGACAACCAGACGTGTCCCACGTTGGAGACATTACACCGGCGTACTCCACACTCACGCGAAAAACTTTGTCGCCAATTCGCGATGGATTAATGGCCAAAAACTTTCAACCAAAAGTCATTTTTCTAATGCGCGACCCAGTGGAGCGATCCTGGTCACAACTTAGGATGAACAATCGTTTCAAAGTTGAACGCAAGAACACAATAACAACGCCTGAACAGGAATTCAAAGCGCTCAAAAACTTCCACAAATCAAGATCATGCGTCCAAAGAACTCGGTACGACATCATTTCGAAAAAACTGGAAAGTGCCTTCGAGCCGAATCAAATTTTTTATGGGTTTTACGAAACACTTTTCAGCCAAGTTGAAATCAATCGGCTGACCAAATTTCTCGAATGCCCCGCAATCACGCCGGAGTTCGGCAAGGTGGTTCATGCATCGCCTAAAACCAATGTGAAACTGGAAGGCTTGACTGAGCTGCTTCAGGAGATTCGCGCGTTTTACGCCCCCACCTACACCTGGGCCCGCGATCGCTTCGGCGCTGCCGTGCCTGAGGCTTGGGGGGATTGAGAGCCTGAACTGGTCGTTAACGATCTAGAGCCTCCAGTCCGAGCATGCGTTGGCATAAAAAAAGCCCCCGCCAAAGCAGAGGGCTTGTACAAATCGCGGTCTGATCAGGAGCACCTGACCAGAGCCATCCCTGAATCAGTAGTCGAAGTCGCCACCGCCCATGCCGCCGCCGGCAGGAGCTGCGTC
>ERZ802827.1683-NODE-1683-length-10757-cov-8.43581_pt1 | contig 10757 bp, 9 predicted proteins | sample MGYA00345652_ERZ802827 | MGnify/ENA primary metagenome ERZ802827 (study PRJEB30503, sample SAMEA104212372) | marine metagenome | biome: Westerlies Biome; feature: [SRF] surface water layer (ENVO:00010504) within the epipelagic zone...; material: water... | reverse complement strand
GGAAGAGTTACAGCTCTATCAAATATATCAAAATAGGATTCCTATGATATATATATAATTGCATAGTACTTTAACAAATGTGGGCGATGAGGGACTCGAACCCCCGACCCCCTCGGTGTAAACGAGGTGCTCTGAACCAACTGAGCTAATCGCCCGATTTATATCAGGGCATCAAATATAAGACCTTTCACACTACGGACAAAGATTTTTTTTACTAAGAAGGAAATATACCCTGCATTCTCACACTCCTAATTTGTACCGCGATTCAGGCTTCCCTATCTTTGAGCAAAATCAACCATTAGTATTTTATTTTATGATTAGTTCTACATTCTTTTTGATGGCCGGAAACCCTCAAGATCCAAACGCTGGCATAATTAATTTGGTCTTTCTTGGAGCCATATTTTTAGTGTTCTATTTCTTCATTATTCGCCCACAAAGCAAAGCTCAAAAAGAAATAAAAGAAAAAGTGGAAAACATGAAAAAAGGCGACAAAATTGTCACCTCTTCTGGAATTATTGGGGTGCTACACACCATAGATGAAGATAGTGTACTGGTCGAGGTAGGAAGTAATGTGAAAATACGTTTTCTCAAATCAGCCATTAGCGATGTGAATCCGAATAAATCAAAGTAACCAGACATTCTTTTCGAACTAATTCTATATGGGCTTAGTTTTATACTAGTACAATCATCATTCACGAGTAGAGCGCTCATAAACCATGCAAGAAATCCATTTTAACACCATACCCGAAGCTATACGTGATATACGGGAAGGTAAGATGATCATCGTTGTAGATGATGAGGATCGTGAGAATGAGGGAGATTTTTTGATGGCAGGTGAGATGGTCACCACCGAAGCCATTAATTTTATGGTCACCCATGGACGCGGATTAGTCTGTGCCCCTGTGAATAAAGAAGTCGCAAAACGTTTTAAACTTAACCACATGGTGGTTGATGGCGCAGACCCAGACGAAGCCAATTTTACCATATCAATTGATCATAAACGATTAACAACTACCGGTATTTCCGCGGCAGATAGAGCCAACACGATTCGAGAACTTACTAACCCTGACTCTAAACCCACAGACTTTCGTAGACCAGGCCATATTTTTCCTCTTCTTGGGGTTGAAGGTGGGGTTTTAAGAAGAGCTGGACATACCGAAGCCGCTCTTGATCTAGCCAAGCTAGCAGGGCTTCAACCGGTTGGGATTATTTGCGAAATTATGCGAGAGGACGGGGAAATGGCACGAGTACCTGAACTTGCTCAAATGGCAAAAGATTTCGGGATGACCTTCATTACCATAAAGGATTTAATTGCTTACCGCAATGAAACTGAGAGTTTGGTTCGTAGGGTAATGCAAATGGAAATGCCAACGGTATATGGTGATTTCACCCTTCATGCCTTTGAAGAGTCCATGACAGGAGATATTCACTTAGCCCTAACCAAAGGTACATGGAATGTTGGGGAGCCTATTCTAACCCGGGTCCACTCATCAGATCTAATTGGCGATATTTTTGGCAGCCGTAGTAAACAATCCGGCGATGTACTTCATAGTGCTATGGCCCAAGTCGAAGAAGAGGGTCAGGGGGTTGTGCTCTATATGAACCGAAATCAACGCGGATCCATTTTAATGAGCCAATTACAAACCCTTAAAGCCATGCAAGAGGGATCCCTACTAGATTCAGAATTAGAGATAGACAATAGTCCAAAAAAGAGCGATGCCCGAGATTATGGAATCGGGGCGCAAATTTTACAAGCACTGGATGTAACTAAACTCCGTTTGCTAACCAATAATCCAGTTAAGCGCATTGGCATTACGAGTTTTGGACTAGAAATTGTAGAGCAAGTACCTATTCATTCTGAAAAAGCCTTATCTCAGCGTTAGAGGACTGTTCTAGCTCACTTCCCTCTAACAACCATACCTTCTAAAGAACAAATTGTACTTGTTAGACAAGTTTTTAGTTTACTCCTTAATAGTGCCTTCTTTTTCTGTAAGGTCTAGTGTCTCGGCCTTCGGTTCTTCGGGTAATAAATAGCTACCAAAAATGAGCAAGGTGATAATGGAAACCGAAATAGCTATATCTGCAACATTAAAAATGTAAGGAAAGACCGTCCAATCATTAATCTGCAGACTAAAATAGATAAAATCCACTACGTGCCCATCCAATAATCCCCCATAACCTTCAATGTAGCCCATTATTAGTCGATCGGTGATGTTTCCTAATGCCCCACCTAGAACTAAGCCCATAAAAAATAGATATCCTAAACCAGCGTGTTTTAGCGTCCAAAGTAGATAGGCAAATATCCCAATAGTGGCCGCAATTGAAATTATGCTAATCACATGAGTTGGTAGGATATCAATACCCATAGCCATACCTGAATTTTGGGTATAGTAAAACTCTAACCAACCATCAATAATTTCCCATCGGTGTAATTCTGGTGATGTGCGTACCAACCATTTTGTATACTGATCCAGGGCTATTACTACGGCAGCAGGTAATAAAAGCGTAAGTAATTTTATGTTCGTGGATTTTGACAAATCGTGTAACTGGCGGTTTTACTGGCAAACCCAATAGGGCTAAATAAAGTTAACTAGGATTATTTAATTAACGTCGTTTTAACTTTGCATCAATGCTTAACTGCGTGTGAGGCACCGCTTCTAAACGACCTTTAGCTATTTTTTTACCTGTTACTTTACAAACCCCGTAGGTTTTGTTGTCTATGCGCTTCATGGCATCGTCCAAATATTTAATGAACTTACGAGTGCGATTGAAGAGCATATACGTTTTCTCTCTTTCCTGGGCGTCGGTGCCCGCATCTGCCATATGAAAGGAATACGCAGATTCATCCGAGCTATTCTCCATATTATCTCTTAGCGTCTTCTGCAGAGCTTCAAACTCTTCTTCTGCTGCATCTCGCTTTTTTAGAATAATTCCTCTAAAGTATTCCAATTCCTCATCCGTATACGGAGAGATTCGCGCGTCACTGTTGGTCTCTTTCTTTGCCATGTTATTCGGTTATTTAAGTTCTTCGAATAGAGATGATACACTCCTCATCTCCAATCTCCCATGTTTTTACATAATCTGAAACCTTTAATTCTTCCTGCTCTAAGCTCTCTGATAGGGTTTCTTGTTGAATATATTCCGCCATATAGCTTATAGCGGCAGCTAACTTTTCATTCGCTTGCACTCCGGTTGCTATCCGGTCAGTCACATCAAAGTTAGCTTCTTTTCTCATATTTTGCACTCTATTTACGAATTCTCGTGCTAAACCTTCTTTTTGAAGTTCTTCACTTAGTTCCGTATCAACTGCAACACTAAGGCCTGCTTCACTTTCCACTTGCCATCCTTCAAGTCCCGTACGAATGATATCGATTTCCTTTTCTACTAAAACGATCTGAGTACCATCATCCAGACGGACAGTTACCTGTCCCAACCGTTCAAAATCAGAGATTTGTTCGGTGCTAAATGATTGTACTTGACCAGCCACTGCCTTCATATTGGGCCCTAATTTTTTACCTAACAATGGGTAATTAGGTTTGGCTGTTTTATGAACAATCCCTGAATCATCATCCACAAACTGGATTTCTTTTACGTTTACTTCTTCTAGAATGATGTGCTGCACAGATAGTATGGCGTCTCGTTCTACCTCATCTTTGATGGGTAGGATAATTCTTGCCAATGGCTGACGAACATTCAAATCAATTTGATTTCGAATACGTAAAACAATAGCCGAGATGAGTCTAGCCCGCTCCATTTTATGCTCAAGAGCAGGTATTATTGCCGTTTCTTCCACCGTTGGGAAAAAAGATAAGTGAACAGACTCTTCAAAACCTACCAAGTCGTTCGTTAATCGTTGGTACATCCATTCACTCAGAAATGGAGCGATAGGACTCATAAGTTGACTCATACTTAGCAAACATTGATGAAGTGTTTGGTAAGCAGCTGTCTTATCTAGTGTAGCCCCTGATTTCCAGAAACGACGTCTATTTCTACGAACATACCAGTTGCTTAGTTCTTCCACAAAGGTTTCCATTTCTCGAGCAGCCCTAGTTGGTTCATACTCGTCAAAGTACTGTTCTACCTGTTTAATCGTAGTGTTAAGTCGTGAAATGATCCAACGATCTATCTCCGGTCGGTCGGGCACAGGAATATGTGCTGTATTAGCATTAAACTCATCAATATTTGCATACATGGCAAAAAAGGAATACGTGTTCACTAAGGTGTTAAAGAACTTTCGTTGGGTTTCCTTAAGTCCATCCTCGCTAAATTTTAAATTGTCCCAAGGGGAAGAATTACTCATCATATACCAACGAGTTGTATCCGCACCATAGGTTTTCAAAATCTCAAAAGGGTCTACCGTATTGCCTTTGGACTTACTCATTTTTTCGCCATTCTTGTCTAGGACAAGCCCATTCGATACCACATTCTTGTAAGCGACCTGATCAAAGAGCATGGTTCCCAAGGCATGTAAGGTATAAAACCAACCACGTGTTTGGTCCACACCTTCAGCTATAAAGTCTGCAGGAAATCGATAATTAAACTCGGCTTGGGTTTCCATAGGGTAATGCCATTGGGCGAAAGGCATAGAACCAGAATCGAACCATACATCTAACAAATCGGGTACACGTCGCATGGTCCCCCCTCCTGGTGCTGGCCAAGTAAGTTCATCTATATATGGCCGATGTAAATCAAGCTCGGTATCCTCAGGTATCCCTGCCTTCATTTTTAACTCAGAAACACTTCCAATGCATTCAAATACATCTGGATTCTTATCACTCTGCCAAATAGGTAGCGGCGTACCCCAGTATCGCTGTCTAGATATAGCCCAATCCACATTATTTTCCAGCCAAGTACCAAATCTTCCTGTACCGGTACTACTTGGTTTCCAATTAATCGTTTTGTTAAGCTCCACCATACGATCTTTTACCGCGGTGGTTTTAATGAACCAGGATTCAACTGGGTAACTCATCAATGGGGTGCCCTTACGCCAGTCAAACGGGTAGTTATGTTCGTAGGTCTCATGCCGGAACATAAGCCCCTTCTCTTTTATTGCTTTAGCTATTCCTTTGTCAGCCTCTTTGAACCACTGTCCACTGAATTCCGGCACCTGTTCTGTAAAGCATCCATCTCGATCAATCGGGTTGAACATAGGTATTTGAGCCTTTGCGCATGCATCATAATCATCCGCACCATATGCTGGGGCCGTATGTACAATACCCGTTCCATCATCGATAGTTACATAACTTGCAGGAATAATCTTCCAAGCCTGCTCTTCATTGAATTCTTCTCGGGCGTAGTCAAAAATTGGAAGGTACCTGTTACCTAGCAGTTCTGTACCTTTGTACTCATCCAGAATGATCACTTCCTCACCGAATACCCGCTCAACACATCCCTTAGCAACGATGTAATTTTTATGATGATGAGCTAATTTAACGTAGTCCAATTCAGGGTTAATGGTCAAAGCCATATTGGAAATGGTTGTCCACGGTGTAGTGGTCCATGCCAAATAATACGTTTCCTCTTCATCTGGTTTAGGAAACATAACATAGATACTGGGATCCTGAGTATTTTTGTACCCTAAACTTACTTCGTGAGAAGAAAGTACGGTTCCGTTTCCTGGCGAATACCATTGAATCTTATATCCTTTGTATAAAAGTCCCTTTTTATAAAGCTCAGTGAGGGCCCACCAAACCGATTCTATATAATCGTTTTCAAATGTGATGTAAGGATTCTCCTGATCTACCCAATAGCCCATTCGATCGGTTAATTCATCCCAAAGATCTTTATATTTTAATACGCTTGACCTACATTCTGCATTATATTTAGCGATACCATATTCTTCTACCTGAGATCTTCCTGTTAGTCCTAACGCTTTTTCAACTTCTATTTCTACAGGGAGCCCGTGTGTATCCCAACCCGCTTTTCGTTCAACCTTATACCCTTTCAAAGTCTTATAACGGCAGAATAAATCCTTGACAGTCCGCGCCATAACGTGGTGGATACCTGGCTTGCCATTAGCCGTTGGTGGCCCTTCATAAAAATTAAACGGGATACCTTCATTACGGCTGCTTATACTTTTTTCAAAAACCTGCTTTTCTTTCCATTCTTTTAGAATGTCTAATTCAGCATTCGGGTAGCTTAGGCTTTTTATTTCTTTGAACGATGGTGACATAAAGACTCTTGGGTTTCGTACTCCTAAAGAAACAACAATATAAGCAATCTATGCCAAATGCTGAGATTTTATTGCTCATTTCATTCCTATTAAATCAGTGCTATCTTATTTTATAAGCAGATACTACCACTAGTGCTTCTACCGGTGAGGCCGCATGTACAGCCACAGATGCTACCGCAGTAACTACCATCAGTAATGTCATATATGGTTTTAGATTCCCTTATATGCTCTCAAATACTCACTAGAGGCTAAAATTAGTTCATTTATTTTGTAAGTAAGGGTACCTAATGGTTACCTATGCCGGTGGAACTTGTACAAAAATGTTCATCCTTAATTCCACTATCATGGCAACTATTAAAACCGTATTACGACCTTACAAGAATAACGAAGGTAAACCAGTATAGCTCTATTTGTTGGTAATATGTTTAGTAAAAGGTAAGGGTTATACAGAGGTATATATTAAAGGGTAGAAACAACCTGAACGTTAATAGAAAAGTATAGTGTAGCAGTTCTTACTTTAAGGATTGAAAAGACTGTTGGTCCATACAAATTGATTACAGAACACTCAACCCTTAGGGTGAATAAAAATCTATTTTGAGTGCTTAAATTCTATATATATTATAAACAGATAAAGTTTCGTTAACTCGTACACTTATTATTACTGTTTTTTCTCTTTAATCAAATGTATAGCAGCAAAATCTATAGGTATAAAAGCGCCTTTTTTGAACTATTTCATATGATATTCAATTATTGCAAGGAATATAATTGTAACGTTCTCATGATAAGTTATCATTGTAATTTATGACCAACGAAATTAAATATTTCAGCAGGAATGCTAATGAATTACCGATGATATTTCATTTTTTGAATGCTGTAATGAAAGAAAATGCATCAAATATTAAATTACTTAACGAGCTAAAATTGTCTGTGGAAGAAATTTTTATGAATATGGTACGTCACAATAAAACAACGAATAAGGATATAGCTATTAGAATAGAAACCCATAAAAATAGTATTTCTATAAGTTTGATTGATCATGAAGATAATCCATTTGACATACTAGACACAGATGAAATTGATTTTGATGAATATTTTAAACAAAAAAAATTTGGGGGCCTTGGAATTCATCTCATCAAAAAATTGATGGATGATCTAATATTTGATCATAATGCAGGTAAAACAACCATAAAAATAACTAAATACACAAATTGAGATGTTTAAAATTGAAGAAGTTAGCCTAGATGAAATTAAATTAATTGGTGAGTTTGATGCAAGTCAAGCTGAAATTGTAACTGATTTTATAGAGAGATATGAAGTTACATTGACGCTAGATTTGGAAGAACTAAGTTATATCTCAAGCATGGGATTGGGTATTTTAGTCAAAAATTATCACCGGCTTAATAGTATGGGTTATAAAGTAATTCTTAAGAACCTTAATGAACATATTAAGGATGTATTTAAATATACGAGGCTAGATCAATTATTTGTATTTGATGAATAGATATGAATCAAAGCATTATTCATAATCTAATTAGAAAATCTTTAAATGGTGATTTAAAGTCATTTGAAGTTTTGATTGATGAATATCAAGATCAAATCTTTAGATTAATCTTAGGAATTTTAAAAAATCATGCTACATCCCAAGAAATAACACAGGATGTATTTATTAAGTCTTGGAAACATCTTCATAAATATGATTTTGAATACAATTTTAAAAGTTGGCTATTTAAAATAGCTGTCAATGAATCTTTAAACGCTCTAAAAAAGACTCGGATATTTGAAGAGTACGATGAGAATATTCATGTTATTGAGTCTGATATTGATGATATAGATACATTGAGATTAAATAAATTAAATTTAGCTATAACTAAACTAAGTCAAAATCAAAGAATTATAATTCAGCTAAAACATTTTGAAAATTTTACCTATAAAGAAATATCACAGATTCTAAATGTGTCTGAAAAAACAGTGAAGTCTAGATTGTATAGTGCAAGAATGGTTTTGAAAGATTATGTCAAAGAGAATTAATCTAAATTCTTTACCAACATTTGATAATCTGTACTGTATTAATAAAAAGGAACACTAGTTGTAAATGGAAAAAAAATACATACAATTAATTCAGTCAGAAATTGATAATGAAAATTCTTTAGATGCTTCAAAATCATTTCGGGAACTTATCAATAAAAATTCAAAGGCAAAGGATTTGATGCTTGATATTAAATCACTTGTTGATGAACTATCATATCTAGGTGAAAAGTTATTAATTTCAAAATCATCAACTGAAATTAAAAAGAACATTATAACAGCTATTGAATTAGATTCTAAAAATAAAAAACAAACAATAAGTCAAACTAAAACTATTAATGGAGACATAATGGCCAAAAGTAATAACAAGATAACTATGTCAAATTTCATTTCAGCTGCTATAGGGGCGGCCGCTATGTATTTGATTCTATTTGCATCAAATATAGAACAACCTTCAACTAACGAAATAAGTGGAACTATCGGTGGTGATCCTGTTGAACGAGCCGTCCGTTATAGAGCCACCCAGGTAACTCAAGCTGATATAACTCTTGAAAATCAGGAAATGCAGCAGCTATTACAAGATAAAACCTTCATGGATTTAGTTGAATCAGGGGAGCTAACAAATTTATCTCAAAACGAATCCTTTGTCCAATTGATGGCAAGCCCTGATTTCTTTCAATTATTTGCAAGTCCTAATTTTAATCAAATGATTGCAAGTCCTGATTTTGCTCAATTAATGGCCAATCCTGAGTTTGCTCAATTGATGTCTAGTCCTAACTTTAGCGAACTTATTACTAGCCCTTCTTTCGCTGAACTAACTAGTAGTCCAAGTTTTGCTGAATTATTGGCTGCGCCTGAATTTGCACAGCTAATGGTAAGCCCAGAATTCGCTATGTTAGCAGCAAGCCCAGATTTTGCTAGGTTAACTACTAATCCTTCATTTAGTGAACTTTTGGCTAGCCCAAATTTTGCAAAATTAGTTACAGGTCCAGAGTTTGCGCAGTTGATGTCTAGCCCTAATTTTGCAGAATTAGCGGCAAGTCCTGAATTTGCAGAACTTACATCAAGTCCAAATTTTGCACAGTTACTAGCAAGTCCTGAATTTGCTGAATTAACCTCAAGTCCAAGTTTTGCCCGACTCGTATCAACACCTGACTTTGCTCAACTAATGACAAGTCCAAACTTTACTCAATTAATGGCGGGTCCAAACTTCGCGCAGTTAATCTCAAGTCCAAATTTTAGCAGATTAGTTTCAAGCCCTAATTTTCGCCAACTAATGGCAAGTCCTAATTTTACTGAGCTAATTGCTAGCCCAAATTTCACAGAATTAATGGCAGGGCCAAACTTTGCTCAATTAATGGCGGGTCCAGACTTTGCTCAATTAATCTCAAGTCCAAATTTTAGTAGGTTAGTTTCAAGCCCGGATTTTGCTCGACTAATCTCGACTCCTAATTTTGTACAATTATTAGCAAGTCCTTCTTTCAATGAATTAATGGCATCACCTAATTTTAATAGGCTTATGGCAAATCCAAATTTCCACAATTTAATTAGTGGGCCAGAATCATTTAAGTAACCTTTTGTATGATTAATATGGTTATTTAGTTTTGAGCCAATAAAGACTACAAATTACATTTGTAGTCTTTTTTTTATTTAGAATCATTTACTAGCTTGCATAACCTAAAATTTTGATCGATAGATGACGTTAAGATTATACAGTCAATATCCAAGTAATTAGGTGTAAATAACTTAAATAGAATTGTATAAATAGTGTAAAATCATGGGTATAAATAAAACCTCAATACTTGTAATACTTATATCATTATTCAGTTTTAGTAAGTCTACTAATGCTCAATTTAAAATTGTTTCTACGGAAGATCTTGAACTGATTTATTACAATTTTGGTCATGAATATCTTATAAATCACTCAATTAGAAATTTTACCAATGCACTCGAGTTCCATAAAGAAAAGTTTGCTTATAAGGTAAATGAACCAATACATGTAATTATGTCTGATTTTGGTGATTTCGCACAAGGTGGTGCAACCGCAGTACCAAATAATGTGGTTTTAATGGGCATAGCCCCTTTTAGTTATGCTTATGAGACTAATCAAGCTAATGAGAGAATAGGTGTTCTTATGAAGCATGAATTAGTACATATCATTGCACAAGAAAAGCCATCAAATAGAGATCTTACATTTAGAAAAATTTTCAATGGTAAAGTCGCTCCGGATAAAGATAATCCAATTTCAATGGGATATAGTTATTTGACTAATCCACGGATTTACGCACCTAGATGGTACCATGAGGGTATTGCTGATTACATGACAACATGGATGAATGGTGGTATTGGAAGAGTAATGGGGGGATATGATGAGATGATGTTTCGGACAATGGTTCGAGACTCAATGCATATTTATGATGCGATAGGATTAGAATCGGAAGGGACTACTAATGATTTTGAGATTGGTTCAAATTCTTACATGTATGGGACAAGATTTATGGCCTATCTATCTAACAAATACGGGCCAAATAGTCTTTTAGATTGGGTTTCTCGTGACGAT
>ERZ802827.1672-NODE-1672-length-10793-cov-10.065_pt1 | contig 10793 bp, 18 predicted proteins | sample MGYA00345652_ERZ802827 | MGnify/ENA primary metagenome ERZ802827 (study PRJEB30503, sample SAMEA104212372) | marine metagenome | biome: Westerlies Biome; feature: [SRF] surface water layer (ENVO:00010504) within the epipelagic zone...; material: water... | reverse complement strand
GCCACGACTAAGCGAGGTCTATCGCTATATAACGGATCGGCTGAATCAACGAATCCAAGCTATGGAATCATGTTCACTGGCACTGGCGGCTCAGGAACGCATGGCTCAGTAACGGGTAACTGGGCGACCTACTTCACCATGAATGGTAGTGCAGGTCGCGGCTGGATATTTAAAACGCAAGGCGTTGCGAATGTCGCCTCGATAAGCAACACAGGCAATGCAACATTTAATGGCACAGTCACAGCATCAGGAGGAAACTCCAGTCAATGGAACACAGCTTACGGCTGGGGTGATCACTCGACTGCTGGCTATTTATCCTCTGGATCGCAGATAGTAACGGCAGGCTCTATTACAGCAGGTGACGCCTCAAGCTCTTTAGGCTATTACGTCGGCGCAAACCAAGTGATAGACGGCAACAGGGCGCTGAGAAATATTATTTCTATCAACTCAGGTGCTATCTCAAGCACAGGCACAAGCTCGTTCGGTAATTTCCGTCTGACAGATAGCTCCAGAATGGGCTTTGGCACCGTCACGGCTGGTGCGACAGTCGGACACAACACTACCGTTCCAGAAGGTATTTTCTGGCATACAACTGGTTCATACGGAATTTATAGAACGGCAGGCGACTGGGGCACGCCAAACTACCAGCAACTTAGACTGCAATGGAGTACAGGCATCGAGCTTGGCGGGGGCAGTGCTTACGGAAAGTCTGGCGTAAATATTGTTGATGGTTCAAGCCTACAGATGGCAGGAACAACCGTTATAGATCCTAGTCGTAACATTACTAGTCCAAAGCTCAACGTGCAAAACGGAAGCTACGATGGCTCTATTGTTTTTGGTAGTAACGACACGTGGCACTGCGGAATTAGACAGTTCGATAATGCGGATGCGGAGATGCGTATCTGGCACAAAAACGCGAATGGCATGATTTTCCTTGCCACAGGTTACGATGGCGAGCCAGCGTCTATTTCACGTCCGACAGACGGCTTAGTTGTTCAAAGCAACAATGTAGGCATCGGAAACTTCAGCTCTGTTGATCCTCAATCTAAGCTCCACATTAAAAGTACAAGTGACGCACAGTTGCGGCTCGACGGCGATGGCACTACTTGGGCAGGCATTCACTTTGTAGATTCTGGCGGCGCCGACTATTTGTGGTTTCACGGTGCTACTGATACATGGACATTTGGCGGCGGCGGTTCTTCCAGCAACTCAGAAAAACGCATTCACGCACATGGCGGCGTGAGTATTGGCGCAGGCCTAGCAAACACTACCGTTCCAACAAATGGCTTGGGAGTTGAGGGCGGAATTGCTATCGGCTCCACAACCGTTATAGATGCCAGCCGTAACATCACAGCGAATACCGCAGTCATTTATGGTGACGCAGATAATAAACTACAACTAAGAGAGACAAGTGCGGGTACCGTTCCGTGGAATTATATTGAGTATCGAAACTCTGCGAATACCCGAAACGCTTATGTAGGAACAAGCACTGCTGGAGATTTTCATATAGTTGGAGAGACTGGAATGTCTCTTTTATATACCAACATGAATTTTACAGCAGGAGGTGTTACAAACTCGGTTTTGGGCTACCAAGTAAATGGCACACCCGTTATAGATGCCAGCCGTAACATCACAGCGAATTCATCAGTTACTTTGGGTAGCTCAGGACAAAAATGGAGTGTTTACGGAACTCACTCTATGTCTGGGCACAGTGTTAGCTCTATCTCGTTTGACTGGAATGCCAACTACGATGACGCTACCTATCACGGGCTAATGTCTACGAATCCGTCTGGCACGTACAGCGACAACCTATCGATTAACTCATATAACGATCTGACTATTCGCCTCGATTCTAACAACAACAACACTGAAAGCTACCTAAGGGTTTATAACAACAGCGCTATAAACACTGGTCAGTTATCATTCTGGACAGGGTATAACGGAACCGTAACGCAGACGTACATGGCGGGCAATGTTGGCATCAACACATCGCCGAGGACCGACGCTTATGTTTTAGCGCTCGGCGGTGCGGTGTATGGTGGCAACAACGAGATTAATTACATCGGTCAGCTCCACTTCCAAGACAACGTCCGCTTCTACGACGAAGGCAACGACAACTACCTGAACTTCAAGTACGGTGACGCTAACTACGGTGGTATGAAGTTTTTAAATGGTAGCGGGGTGATAAAAGGCTACATCTATGGTGACAACAGCGGCTTTGGAGTGCTCGATAACGATGGAAATTGGGCTCTTGAAACGCGCACTGGCACTAATTCTTTAAGATTACGTTGCAACAATTTGGTCGGTCTCGAAGTCGGTACCGATTACATCGCAACGCCACATAAGTTTATTTTAGGCACATTCCCTCAGAACACTACTAACTCTGGCGAGGCATGGATTGGTCGAGCGGCAGACAGATCCGCTGGAGTAATGACGGTTCAGCTTGGCAGTGGCACTGGTAGGAGCTTTGAGGTTGTAGACTACAACTGGACGACCGTTGAATTCTCAGCAAGTGACAACGGCGTTGCTATTGCTAATCAGTCTTTCCGATCTTTTTGGTTCTACAACAGGTCAAATGCTTCTTACGGCATAGGCATGGGGCAGGGTTCGACTGCTAACCGAAATACGACGCCTTACGGGTACATTGATTTCGGCCCAATGAATTCAGGTGGAGCGCACATCTATACGGATCGCGCGAGGTTTTACTTAAACAGCCGCGTGGTTTGCATTGAGAATATGTTCTCAAGCTACTCAGGCGACCTACAGCTCAAAAGAAATGAGTCCGACACTTACAAATGCTACATCAGCACAGGCGGTCTAGTCTCAACTCAGAATATAACAGCCTATTCTGATCGTCGCCTAAAGACGGATATTGAGCCTATTACTGGCGCTTTGGATACAGTGCAAAAACTGCAGGGTGTTAAGTACACGCGAATTGATAGCGGCAATAAAGATATAGGTTTCATCGCGCAGGAGATAGAGGAGTCGTGTCCAGAAATAGCCGACCGCATCGTCAATACCGCTGACGACGAGATGGGAACAAAGAACCTCAACTATCAAAACATGGTAGCTTTGCTAACAGAAGCCATTAAAGAGCAACAGTCTCAAATCGAGGCTCTTAAATCAGAAGTTGAATCACTACGGGAGAAATTGCAGTGAGCCTGACATACACATGGGTCGTTACTGGCCTGCGAAACACAGCAGATGGCACAGTTGTTCAAACATATTGGGAGAAGATCGGAACAGATTCTGACGGCAATTCTGGCACGTTTGTCGGCGCTACGCCGTTCGATAATGGTGACCCGACCGACCCAGATTACATTGCGTTTGCGGATCTTACAGAGGCAGATGTTCTTAGCTGGATTCAAGCTGGAGTGGTTGACGCCTATGAGGATCATGTAAACACAGAGATACAGAGACGCATCGACGAGGTATCAACGTCAGAAGCGCCGCTCCCGTGGGTCGAGCCTGCATCCGAACCTTAATTAAAGCAGTAAAAGGCAAGAAGGTCGTAATTGATCATTTAACTCAACGAACATAAGGACTCTAAAATGGCAATCACTAACACGCGTACAGTACAGCGAATCGAAGCGTACCCAGCGACTTTTGGTCAAGAAGACCCTCGGGTAATGGTCGTATATGAGCACACGTTTGACGACACTGAAGACGACAATCTGCCAGCGGTCAGCACTGTGGTAAAGCATTTAGATCGCTACACCGTCACCGTAGCAGAAGATGGCACTGAGGCCTCAACTGCCACAGACGTGACGGGTGAAGATCAGCTTGTGCAGGATATCTGCGGCGCTATCTGGACTGACTAATGGCACTCCCTAGCACTGGGCCGATTACCCTGTACCAGATGAAGGACTATGCCAACGATGGCAACCTTGACAGTGATGTGTCTGGCACCATGTCGATCAATGATGCTGATGTCCGCTCGCTGATCGGCAAGACTGCCAATTCACCGATATCATTCTCTGAGTTCAGAGGGGTTGCAGGCGTCCCAGCAAAGCAGATAAATATCACTGTGGGCGTGGGCACGTATTTCTATGCTACTTGGAGCGGTCAACAAACGGGCGTCACATTACCTGATCTAGGGTCATTCACGACCTCGATCCTCAACAACTTTTATCTACCTATAAACTGGCGCGGATTGTTTCACATTAAGAACAGCCCGAACGATGGTCTTTTCTTGCGACTGAATCAGGGGTCGAATAGCGATTTTGTAGTCAGGAAAATAACCGTATTAACCACGCTAGGGTTTTATACTTATCACAGGTCTGACGCTACCTACACCAATCTGGGAAGCGGTAACCATTCTTGGAAGTGGACTCAGGCCAATACAATTTTCGGGGCCAATGGATCATCGGCCACAGTAGTTTGGTTTGTAGGGACATGATCGAATATACGGAAAGACAAGACGGGCCGCACCTTTATGCTTGCATAGATTTAGCTGACGGGTGCTATATGGAAGTACCTATCCACGGGATTGATGCCAGTGAAATACAGCAGAAACTACAGGCTGAAATCGACTTTCACAATTACATGATGGCTGATATGCCGCCAGACCCTTGATAAACACCTTTTCGATCACTACATTACACATAACAAACAACCAAAGGGTATACACATGGAACAGAACCAAGTAACTGAGGAGCAGTTTGTCACTGTACAGCGCATCGAGTCATTGGCTCGTCAGAATGCACAGCAGGCGCTCCGCATATCGGAGTTAGAAGCTCAAATCGCGCTTATCCAAGCAAAGGCACAGCAGGCAGAGCAAGATCCTCAAGATGAGCCAGAGTTTGAACCCGTTGATGAAGACTCAACAATCCAGTGATATAATTACCCCCCATAGACTTTACTTTTTATGGGGGATTCTTTGTGGACTTGGCAGAGAAGGCACTTGAGAAACTAGCGCATCACGAACAACTCTGCGAAGAACGCTTAAAGCGTCTTGATGAGAAAATCGACGCGGCTCACAAAGACATAGCCAGCAACAGGACAGCGGTATTCGCCCTGTACCCATTCATTTTCGGAGCCGTGGTATTTGCTCAATGGATAAAGTAAGGCTATGGATATCAATGACTCTACCGATATCACCATACCGATACGCAACCTAATTGCGATGGTCGTCGCCACGTCTATCGCGACGATGGCGTATTTCGGCATACAAGAGCGCCTGAACACCATAGAACACTCGCTAGACAAGTCTCAGATGGAGATAGAGCGAAACACCGAGTTTCGGATACTGTGGCCCAGAGGCGAATTAGGAAGCCTTCCTGCCGATGCTAGACAGGATATGTTGATTGAAGGCGTCGAGCTTGACGTGCAAGACCTCAGAAAGATGCAGGACGAGGTTCACGATTTGACCATTCGTATCGGGACTATGGAGTCACTCTACGCAACGGAGCAGGAATAATGTATCAATTTCACACTGACCATCCGACCCCGAATGTCTATCTCGATGTAGCCCGAGGCTCAATCTCTAACTCTAAGATCGTGCATAAGTTCGGCGCTAACTTTGACATCGACCAAGGCACTGACCCCGAGAGTGTATGGACAGGCGGCGGTGTTTACCCTTGGGCATCACTTTCTAGCGCAGAAACTATCTACTGCCTGTCTACTGACGCAGGCGACACGACCACACTGACCATTGAAGGCTTAGACGCTAACTACGATGAGATAAGTGAGACGGTTACGCTGACAGGCACATCGGCAGTGACGACCATCAACACGTTCCTCCGCGTATTTCGGATGACTTACGACGCAAGAAATGTTGGCACAATTACCGCTCGCACTGTAAGCGCGTCAGGCACCGTTGTGGCGCAGATAGACGCAGGCTATGCACAAACCCTTATGGCGGTCTACACTGTCCCTGCGGGCTTTACAGCGTACCTCGTGGCACTTGACGCAACAATCGACGGGACAAAGACCTGTCAGATGCTGATGTACCATAGGCTCTTTGGCAAGCCGTTTAGAATTGCACACGTAGCAGAGTCAGACGGCCACTACCGATATGACTTTACTGCGCCGCTCACCGTACCTGAGAAAACAGACATCGACATCCGCATCAATGAGGTTAGTGGCAACGACGCACGAGTCACTGCCAACTTTGACCTCGTACTGATCAAGGACTAAGCTATGTTGCAGAATTTGATTGGACCTGTCATCGGTCTGGTAGGGGGTCACTTTGAGCGTAAGGCTGAAGAGAAGCGCGCAGTTCATGAGCGCAAAATGGAAGCAATTAAGCAGGATACCAATTGGGAAAATATCCATGCTTCTAATGCTAATAATAGCTGGCGCGATGAGTTCTTTAGCGTACTTTTTGCTGTGCCTCTTGTGCTATCTTTCATCGGTCCTTGCGTACCCTATGTTCAAGCTGGGTTCGATGTATTACAAACAATGCCTGAGTGGTACAAGGCGATGCTGGCAGGACTTGTCGCGAGCAGTGTCGGACTTCGCGGACTTACTAAATGGAAAGGGTAATGCTTAAACATTTTCATATATCTGAATTTAGGTGCAAAGAGACTCAAGAAAACGACATGGATGAGTCGTTCTTGCATATGCTCGACGAGTTGCGTGAGCGGTGTGGATTCCCGTTCGTCATAACGTCGGGTTTTAGGTCAGTCAAGCACAGCGCGGAAATCAATAAGCCAAATGGCGGCGGGACGCATACAAAGGGTATTGCAGTAGACATTGCAGTATCTAATGGCTTTGAGCGAATGAACATCGTACACGAGGCTTTGAAGATGGGCTTTGGTGGAATCGGCGTAGCGCGGGGATTCGTACATATTGATATGCGAGCGACCACGCCTGTGATGTGGACCTACAGCTAGTCTCGATTAACAAAAAAAATAAAACAATTATCCTTTTAGTGTTGCTTGTTGCCCTTTATCGTGCATAATGGATGCGTTCCATGTGGAACGCTGAAGGGAGAAAAGCAATGCAAATTGATATCTGGCAACTGTCAGTCGATCACCACAACTGGCAAGAAAACATCGACAACATCACGGGCGAGATGCGCGGTGAGCTGTTGGCGTGGGCAATCTTAAACGGTCACGACGAGCTAGTCTCAGAGGCTATCTGCTGTAACTGTGACGACGAAGGCAAGCATAAGTCTAGCGGTCAGTCATGGCGACGTGACGCGGCAGAGTGGTTTATGAATATGTTTTCGGACAACCGCACTCATGACGCATGGACTTTGCAGACACAGGCCATGCACTGGAACTATGCCAAGTTCGCAATCCATGAACACCTGCTACTCGAAGAAGAAGCCTATCGGCGACAGATGAGCTATCGCTGTGACATAACCGCGTATAAGGAGGCGCTCAATGCTGGACTTATGTAAGTCAGATGACGACTTCCTTGAGGAGCGATTCAAGGACTTTCTCAAGGTTGCTAGTCGTGATTTTCGTCACGGCTTTGAGGATGGCTTGCGCTGTAACTGCCAACGCTACCCCGCCACCGATATGTACCTGTCAGGCTATGCCGATGGGTACGCACTAACACAGATGCGCGATGCCTCGCACGTCGCAACTGAGGCATTTCAGGAGCAATTCCCGATGCCTGACTTCCCATCAATAAGAGGAGAATAATATGTCTGACGGCATAGTTAAGATTCACGGCAAGGAGTACAAGACCGTTGCAAAGCGGGTGGCAGACTTCCGTGACAAGTACCCTAATCACCGCCTAGTCACTGAGCTAGTGTCAGCCGACGACGAGCGCGTGGTGATGGTTTCTAAGGTCTTTGATACAGATGACCGTCTAGTGTCCACAGGATGGGCAGAGGAGCGCAGAGACGCGTCTAGGCTACACACGACAAGCAGTCTAGAGATATGCGAGACAAGCGCGTGTGGCAGGGCAATAAGCCTACTGCATCGTGACCTGATGGGTACGGAGATAGCATCTGCCGATGAGGTAGCCAACGCGATAAGCCAGCAGAATGACGGCGAGTTTATCGAGTACATGAAGCTGGTCCGTGATCATTTTGATTGGGTCATGTACGCCAAGGAAGCAATCGCCAATGAGGATTGGCAGGCGCTGGCGGCTATCTGGCAGGACATCGATCATGAGACGATGGCGACATTGTTTAGAGCGCCGACTAAGGGCGGCATTTTTACCACCGAAGAGCGTTCAGCCTGTAAGGGCAATGACGCATTTAACCAAGCAAGAAAGGAGCTAGTAAATGGCTGATATTAAATTTGTAGATGGCTTGATAGCCAAGCGAAACGCTAACGCACCTGACTACGCGATAGTCAAACTGGCGGTTAAGAAGTCGGAGCTTATCCCGTTTCTCAACAATCAGGCAGGTGATTGGGTCAACATGGAAGTGCTAAAGGCTAAGGCAAGCGACAAGCTATACACCAAGCTCGACACGTGGACGCCTGACCAAGGTGAAGTGGCAAAGCAAGGCATAGCAAACGCCCGTCAAGCCGCCAAGCCTAGTGAGGAGTTTGAAGATGACCTACCGTTCTAGTACGGGTCGCGCACTCAAGAAAGCGCAAGCGTTAGCAGGTGTGAGTAATGACCAGTTGGCAAAAGAGTTCGGCGTAAACAAGGTCGCTATCTGTCGTTGGAGGCATAAGGACGACATGAAGTTTAGCCTTGTTGTCAGACTAGCGGAGCGGCTGGATTTATCGCTTGAAGAGTTTGAGAGATTGGGGAGGTAAAAAAAAGCCCCGTTGTTGAGACGGGGCCAGACCACTTGCGGAAGGGTTACGCTCGTGGCATCCTTAGCTTGCGTGCATAGAGGATAGGGAAAATTATACAGCAATCTAGCTGTCTGTATACCTATCACCTATCCTCTTTTTAATCACGCCTAGTCGAGCCTAGTCAAATAGTGCTGTCTCAGGTGCAGTCGCTCACAAAAGCCGAATCATTCCTACGACCTTTAGAGGCGGGGACGAACAGTGGTTATGTTGCCATGTAGTAAGGGCGCGGTTTGGCAGAGCCGTAAATGAATCTGCACTGATACTGTAGGGATGACGGACTAGCTAGATACTTGTATAGGGCAACAACCGCCTCTAATGACCCCTATTGTCTAAAAAAAGGAGAAGGGAATGATTACGAAAAGCGGCGAAGACTGGCAACCCACAGACGAGCAACTTCTGGGCTGGCAACACGCTTACCCAGAGGTGGATGTGTTTGCAGAGCTTAATGTGATGGCTGTCTGGCTTGACTCTAATGAGCCTAAGCGTAAAACAGAGCGGGGTATGCCTCGCTTCGTTAACTCATGGCTGTCACGCGCAAACCAAAAAGGCGGCAGTCCGTTTGCTCAGAAGGAGCAAGAGCAGACGGGTAAAATACCGATGAAGAAGTGGACCCAGTTAGATGATCTAACCCACGACTTTATGAAGAGCGAACATTTTAGACATTCATGCCTACAACGCTATGGGCAATATGTGACCTTTGATGGGCAGAGGGTGACGCAATGACTAACGTGACCAGCATTTACACAGGCGAGAAATACAACGCTCGTACAATTCTTAACGACGGCATCGGTCAAATAGCAGGCTGGCAGGGTGAGGCGGCTTTTGCTTTAGAGTTGATGAAGCATAAGCTACCGTTTACGCACACAGGCTGTCTTAATCACCCTTACGACTTTATTGTTTACGCCAAGGGGCACAAGGTCACAATTGACGTCAAGTGCAAGAAGCGCAACGTACAGCCTCGCAGTACCTTTGAGGGGCATATCAACACCTATCAGCAAAAATTTGATGTAATGGCTTACGTATTTGCCAACGTGACAGATGGCGAGGTCACTTTCATGGGCTGGATTTCCAAAAAACACTTTTGGCAAAAGGCGCAAATAGTCCAGAAGGGTCAAGTGACTGATGGCGGATTCACAGAGTACGATCAAAGCGCAAAGTTAAAGTACGTCGAAATGATACCGATGGACGCATTATGGGAGAGGCTTCGTGATGGGTGAATTTTGGCTGATCAAAGACCCGCTAGAAGTCAAAGATCGACTGACAGCCTTCAAGAAATTTCTTGAAACAGAATGGTGCTGGGATAAGCCTGTTGCATGGCAGGTCAAGGAGTACAAGCCTCGTCGTTCCATAAGTCAAAATGATCTGTTTCATGTGTGGGTTAGAGATATGCACCGACACTTCAAAAAAAGCGGCGGGTTCACTGGCACAGAAGAAGAGCTGAAGCTGATGGTTAAGTACAAGTTTCTGGGTACAGAGGACATTGAGGTGTCAAAGACAACTATCCCTGCGCAAGTTCGGCGCACTTCGACGCTAGATCGTGGCGAAATGCTATACTTCATGGAACAAGTAGAGGCATGGTGCATAGACTTAGGCGTCAAACTCACCAAACCTCAAAACTCGGAGTACAGCAAACTGGGGGGATAGGCATGAGCCTATTGCAGTATTGCACTACAGATCGACAGCGAACAATCATAGAGATGCACGAGCGTGGCATGGGCTACACCACCATAGCCAACGAGCTTAATTGCTCTAAGTGGAGCGTTCGAGACGTGGTAAAGTTGGTGCAAGGCAGAGCTGAATTACAGGGCTACTCACCACAGCACGATATGCGCCATACCGTACCCGACACCTTTAAGGTTCGCGGCATATCTACCTACTACAATGATGAAGGCAGGCCAGTCGGTCAATGGGTTAAGTCCATTGCAGACAAAGAGGCAATGCTTGAGGCCGCGCTTGAGGCATTTAAAGCAGGATTCCTCGAAGAAATAGATGGCCTTTATAAGCCCGTAGAAGCGCCACAGGCGGCGAAAAACTCAGACAGGTTAAGCTGTTATTGGGTTGGGGAGCATCACCTGAACGCGC
>ERZ802827.1671-NODE-1671-length-10795-cov-9.67384_pt1 | contig 10795 bp, 5 predicted proteins | sample MGYA00345652_ERZ802827 | MGnify/ENA primary metagenome ERZ802827 (study PRJEB30503, sample SAMEA104212372) | marine metagenome | biome: Westerlies Biome; feature: [SRF] surface water layer (ENVO:00010504) within the epipelagic zone...; material: water... | reverse complement strand
ATCACTGCCAGCGTCTATTTTTTTCTATACATGAGTCCATCGTGTTCCATGCCCTTGGCTTCGCGCAGTTCCTGAAATCTCTCTGGACCTAACATCTTGCCCAGTGTATCCGGTGCGTCCACGGCGCCATCGACGAGTATGTGGGCCACGTGAATACCACTACTTGAAAATTGCGCGTTCAGGGATTGGCAAAGCATGCGGCGTCCGCCCATGGCTGCAGCGTGACTGTGCTGGCCAGCGTTACCCCTAACTGCGGCGGTCGCAGAGGTAACTAAAATGGTGCCCTTGCCGCGCTCTTCCATGTGTGGAACGACGGAATGGGCGGTACGAAATAATCCAAAAGTGGCCAAGCGCCACCCCATTTCGAACGCTTTATAGGTGGTTGCCGCCAATGGCCTATCACCGATTTGTGCGCCTAGGTTAAAGACCACGGTATCGATGGGGCCGATATCTTTTTCGACTGCGGCTACCCGCTCTTCAATGGAGTTGTCTTCGATGGCGTTCAGCAGAAAGCCCGAGGCGCTGCCGCCGTTCGAGTTGATGTCTTCCACCATGTTGTTAAGACCGGCTTCGTCACTGCGACGGCAAAGCACAGCATGGAAACCTTCTTGGGCGAATTTCCGACCCACATTGCCGCCGATGCCTGCGCCGGCACCAATGATTAAACATACGGGTTTCATGATTCCTCTCCTATTGCAGTTCTCGTTCTACCTGAGCGGCTGGCACAGCCCATTGTTGAGGGCTCCACATTAACCCTCCAGCTTATGCCCTCATGCGCTAACAGTGTCCTTGCCCGAGCGGGTTCGGTCAATCCACGTATCGAACCTCGTTAAGAGCGATGGCAGGAATAACAAGTCGAGAAACAGAGCAACGACGATGATGGGCGTAATAATCGAGGTCAGATTTTGAAAAATAATGGTGCTGGAAAATCCCATCAGCGCCACGCCAACAGACATCCACAGCGTGGTGATTGTGATTGCGCTACCCGCTAGCGAAATCGAATACTCGATGGCCTCACTCGGCGACTTACCGCTGTCACGGGCGGTTTTGTATTTGCTCAGCACGTGTACTGAGTCGTCAACGACGAGACCAATGCTCACTGCTAATAGCATCAGTACGTAGGGGCTGAGATTGCCTTCGAGTAATCCCCACAGCCCAAAAACGATGGTGATAGGAAAAACGTTTGGCGCGATGCTTAGTAGTCCGTACCTAATACTGCGCAGGCCAATCATCATGGTCAGGGTGATCATCACCAGACTAAGAGAGAATCCGGTAAACAGCTCGGTACTGATGATCTGATTCAGCCTCGCACTCAAAATGGTGTTGTTTGCATGAGTTACCTGAAAATTCTCTGACGCGTATTCATCTGACATGTCAGTAATCTTGTCGGCCAGCGCCAGCACCTCCTCGTCAGATAGTCCTGACGTCGCGGCATAGAGGTAAATGGCTGAGAAGTCTTTGTTGAACATCTGGCCAAGGTTGGGATCAATTTCCGCGACGAGTTGGTAGCCCACAAGGTAATCGATCACGGTCAGTTGATCATCGGGCAGGACCTCAAAGGCCTCATCATCGTCATTCGCGGCTTTGTTTCTGAGCTTCAAATAGTCCGTATAGGCTGACACCCAATTGATTTTAGGGTCGGCTTCTAATCGCGCCGTCATTTCATCGACTTTGCTTAGAAATTCGCTGTTGGTAATGCCGTAGTACTCATTACTTCTGACCACGTAGGCAAGGCCCCGGTCATTTTCGAATTCGCTTTGTTGAATCTCTAACACGACGCTGATATCGGAGTCTTCGTCGATAAACGCGTAGGGGTCGTTGTCGAGTTTGTTCAAAGGCAACATAAAGCAGGTCGCGATGACTAGGGTCAGGAAACCCCAAAAGAGCATCGTTTCGCGCTTTCTCAGGAGCTTGAGCACACCCTCGATAAAACCTGAGATGCCCAAGGGGCGTGCTATTTTTTCCGCTGGAATCAGCGAGATGATCGCCGGCAACAAAAAAACCGTGAAGAAGAATGCCCAAATCACACCAAGGGCGACGATGTTACCGAAGCCGTAAATCGCTGGTGCGCTGCTCAAATTCAGGCTCAAGAACCCCATGGTGGTCGTCACGGTTGCAAGCGCGATGGGCCGAAAATTAATGTTGATACTCTCAATCAGCGCCTGTCTGCGGTCAGCGCCCAGCAGTATTCGCTGCGCGTAGACTGAGAGCACATGAATGCCGTCGGCGAAGGCGACGATGCCGGCTACGGCGGGTCCCAGTCGTGAGATTTGATTCAGCGGAATGTCGAGGAGCGCATGGCTGCCAACGGTGACGATAATCGTCAGCAGCGCAACCACGGCTAGGCTGAAAGAAGAAAGGAGGGAACCCAAGCAGAACCAAAGCAGGAGAACGCCAACAATCACCACTAGCGGCAACAGCACTTGGTTGTCCTTGTCGCGAGCAAGATTGCTGTCTCTTTCGAACATGGGGCCGCCGACGAGGTAAATGCGCAGGTCCGGGTATTTTTCACGCAGAGAATCTCGCAGCATCACTGCTGATTCGGCTACCGCTAGGCGCGCCTCAGACGTGTCTTCGCTCACGCTATAGCTGATTGTCGCGAGGGTATAATTACCGCTGGAAGTCAGTGCTGCTCTTAAAAGCTCCTCATCCCTAAGGGCTACAGATTTAATTTGTTGTAGATCTGCTGTCGTTAGATCTTCGAGGTCAGGAAACAGATAGCTCCTGCCGAGTAGTTCCTTGTCCGAGTCGTTGACGCGGTAGCTGAGGATGGAGGACATAGCGATGGCGGAGTCGATTTCTATGTAGCGACGCGTCAGTTCGTCTATCGCGGTCAACGTGCGCAGATTGAAAATGTCGCCATCAACTTCGAATGCCAGCGTTAAACGCGGCGCAGAAGAGGGGAAGTCTTCTCTAGCCCGATCCACCTCGGCTTTGTATTCGTCCGCCTCCGCAAAGAGGCTGTCGTTGGTGCCGTCGAAACGAGTGAACTGCACCCCCCAGCCGCCGATAACGGTAGCCAGAAGGGCGAGAACTGCCAGCTTGAATCGGTGTTGGACTAACCAAGTGCCTAAGTCAGTCGCCATAAAATTTCGCTACCCGCTGGAATTTGAGCGGGGAAGATTGCTACAAACGGTAACAATTTTCGATGCATTTTTTCGGCGTTGGGATACTATCTCTGGCAGACAACAGATAAATTTTTTTGGGCATCAATCATGAATATCGCAGTCAAAGGGCTTGTCCTTGCTCTGTTTTTCTCGCTGGCGACTCCGACATTGGCCAACGAACGGATCGGCGACTTTGCACTACTCGACGATCAAGGGAAGTTCCATCAACTCAGTTATTACGGTGATTATCCGGCGGCAGCGGTGTTAGTCAGCGGCCTGTCGAGTAAGGCAGACCAAGAGCAGTTGTCAGCGTTTGCGGCGGTGGCCAAGGCCCATGCTGACGAGGTGGTTTTTTGGGTATTAAACCCAAACCCAAGCACGGACAGAGGTGCGGCCAGAACAGTGCTGGATGACCTGCAAGTCGATTTGCCTGTGCTGATGGATGAGAGTCAACTCGTGGCAAAGAATTTGTCGGCGAAGGCATATGGCGAAGTCTTCGTTCTAAACCCGCAAACGGCCACGCTGATGCATCGTACAAATACCGCCGACCTCACCCAAGTGTTGATGACGATGACCGATGGTTTGACGCAGGCGTCCACCCAACTGGCGAGCACGACGGTTACGGGAGAAGAGATCCAATACGCTAGCGTTGGATCGGTGTCCTATAACGACGATATCGTGCCGATTCTCGAGCGTAACTGTGTGTCTTGCCATCACGACGGCGCTATCGCGCCCTGGTCGATGTCCAGCCATGCCATGGTCATGGGATGGTCGCCCATGATGAAAGAGGTGGTCATGACCAAGCGTATGCCGCCCGGGCAAATAGACCCTCATGTCGGTATGCCCATTAAGGATGTTGCAGGGTTGACCATTGAGGAAAAGCAAAAGCTGATTCAGTGGATCGATCAGGGCTCGCCTCGTGGCGAGGGGCCAGACCTTCTCACCGCACTTGAATTTGAAGATCCGGAGTTCTCTCTTGGCGAGCCAGACATTGTGCTAGACGTTACCCCACAGGCAATTCCGGCCACCGGCGTGATTGACTATCGCTATGTGCCGGTTGAACTGAATCTCGACAAGGATGTTTGGGTGAGCGGTATCGAGTTTCTGCCCGGTGACCGACAGGTTCTGCATCACGTCATTACCTATCTCCAGAGTCCTGCCGACAAGACTGAAGACGACGGCAGAAACAACGATGGTACTGGCCTTGGCATTGGTGGCTTCGCGCCGGGACGACAGCCCGATGCTTTCCAAGACAACAGCGGCCGATTGATACCCGCGGGCTCCAACCTGTTGCTGCAGATGCATTACACCACGTCAGGCCGGGAGACCGTCGATGCGACACGTATCGGTATTTTCTTGCACGATGAACCACCGAAGTACGTCATGTCCGGCGGCGTCGCGGGGCAGCGACGCTTCATGATCCCACCGGGGGCGAAAGAGCATAGGCTGCGTGGCGAGGAGTTGATCGAACGTGACGCCTATTTGTACGAGATGATGCCGCACATGCATTTCCGCGGTAAGTACATGAGTTATGCAGCGCAATTCCCCGATGGCACGTCAAAGACTCTGCTTTCGGTGCCGAAGTACGATTTCAATTGGCAGTTTAAGTACGAGTTGGATGAGCCCCTATTTCTGCCTGCGGGCACTAAGCTGATTGCGCAAGGGGCGATGGATAATTCGGACCGCAACCCGGGCAATCCAGATCCAACCCGCCCGGTATTCTTCGGGCTGCAGACCATGCACGAGATGTTCTTTGGCTTTACTACCATCCGCTACGTGGGCGACGTACCCGAAACCCAAATGGCTGAACGCAGTGCTGACGATGGCGCGCTGGGGAGCAGTGGCGGCGATTAGTACGATTGGACTGATTGACCGACTCGCTCTAGCCGCCGGAGGCGCCAAGGACTGACTATCAGTCTCGGTGTGCAGCACTTTTGCTAGTGAAAGTCGCGGGATTTGAAGGTCTGCTGGGCAGACACTGAGTCTTCTAGAAGATGGCTGGCGTTTTCGACATGACCGGCGACCACGTGAATCACGCGACCTTCGCGTTCTACAACGCCCTTGAATTTCAGTAGTTGGCCCTGCAGTAGTACCGCTCGGAAACGTTCCATAACCGAAGCCCAAATCACCATGTTGGTGTTGCCGGTTTCGTCTTCCAGCGTTAGGAATACGACGCCGCTGGCGGTACCAGGGCGCTGCCTTCCGGTAACCACGCCGGCAATGCGGATCATCTGCCCGGTGCGACACTCCTCGAGATCAACCGCGCGCCGAAAGCCTCTTAGCTCTGGGTGTTCGCGCAGCAAGGTCATGGGGTGTGGTCCTAGGGTTAGGCCGGTATAGCGATAGTCGTTAAACATGTCTTCCGTTACAGAAGGGGCGTGCAGACTGATGGTGTCTTGCTGTGCTGGGTCTGTGACCATTATTGCCAAGTCACAGCTTCTGCCGTCGGTTTGTGAACGCTCCAGTGGCAGTGGCGCAGCAATACCAGTGACATCCCAATGGGCTTGGTGCCGGTGTCCCGCCAGTTGATACAACGCCCCTGAACGGGCCAGAAAACCTAGCTGCTGATCATCTAAGTTCGCCATGCGTGCAAGTTCTTGGGCACTGCGAAAACCCTGCCGCTGGGCCTGCATGATGCGGTCTGCGGCGTCCAAGGATAGTCCCTTGATCATGCGCAGCCCTAAACGCAGTGCTGGCTGGGCTGCCGTTGAGGTTGGCGACTCTAGCGTGTGATCCCATTGGCTGATGCCAACATCTAAGGGTCGAACTTCGATGTGATGGCGTTGAGCGTCTTGGATCAATTGAGAGGGCGAATAAAACCCCATGGGTAACGAGTTCAGCAAACCACAATAAAAGGCTCCCGGCTGATGACATTTCAGCCAAGCCGAGATGTATACCAGTAGGGCAAAACTGGCAGCATGAGATTCAGGGAAACCGTAGTCACCAAAGCCCTTCATTTGGTTGAAGATACGTTGGGCAAATTCTTCATCGTGGCCACGCTCGAGCATGCCGTTAACCAATTTGGCTTCGAAATGATCGAGACCGCCGCGTTTTTTCCATGCGGCCATGGCGCGTCTAAGTTGATCTGCTTCGCCAGCGCTGAAGCCTGCCGCGACCATGGCTAGTTCAATCACTTGCTCTTGAAAAATAGGAATGCCCAGGGTGCGTTCTAGTACTTTGCGCACGCCGGGGCTGGCATAGCTGACGGGTTCTAAACCCTGCCGTCGTCGCAGGTAGGGATGCACCATGTCGCCTTGAATGGGGCCAGGTCGAACGATGGCGACTTCGATCACCAAATCGTAAAAATTATGTGGTTTTAGCCGCGGCAGCATGGCCATTTGGGCGCGGGATTCCACCTGAAAAACACCCACACTGTCGCCGCGCTGGAGCATGGCGTAGGTGTCTGGGTCTTCCGCTGGAATCTGTTGGATGGTCAAAGGTTCGGCATCTGGCCTATCGAAATTTACCAGCGCCAATGCTTTGCGGATGGCCGTCAGCATACCCAGTGCTAGTACATCAATTTTGAGTAACCCAAGCGTTTCTAAGTCTTCTTTGTCCCATTGAATGACCGTGCGTTCGGGCATGCTGGCGTTTTCAATGGGCACCAGCTGAGCCAGCGGGCCGGCAGAAATCACAAAGCCACCGACATGCTGAGAGAGATGACGCGGGAACCCTAAGATGGCATCAAAGAAATGCAGAAATTGCTGAACTTTGGAGCTTTCAGGGTCCAAACCAATGCTGCGCAAGCGCTCATCCAGCACCTCTTTTTTATCCCACCAAGCCAGAGATTTAGACAGCAGGTCCAGCACGCCTTGGTCTAGTCCCACAGCTTTGCCCACATCGCGAATGGCACTACGAGGGCGGTAGGTAATTAGCGTGGCCGCCAGTGCGGCTCGATCACGGCCATAGCGTTTGTAGATGTATTGGATGACCTCTTCGCGACGCTCGTGCTCAAAATCTACGTCGATATCAGGCGGCTCTTGGCGCTCCATGGATACAAAGCGCTCAAACAACAAGTGCATGCGTGCCGGATCAACTTCGGTGATGAACAGGCAGTAACAGACCGCAGAATTGGCCGCCGAACCCCGACCCTGACAAAGAATCTGTTGGCTGCGCGCAAATTGCACAATGTCTTGTACGGTGAGGAAATAGTGTTCGTAACGCAGCTGGGCAATGAGATCGAGTTCTTTTTCAATGAGCGTAACGGTGTCGTCGGGTATGCCGTCGGGCCAGCGTTGGTTCGCACCATCGTAGGTGAGCTGACGTAGATAGGCGCTAGGGGTTAGATGAGGCGGCACCAAATCTTCAGGGTATTCGTAACGCAGCTCATCCATATTGAACTGACACAGGTCGGCAATCACCATGGTTTGAGCGAGCATTTCATCGGGATACAGCTGCTGCAGGGCAGTGATCGGGCGCAATGTGCGCTCGGCGTTACAAAAGCCCTGATAGCCAAGACTGTGTATATCGGTTTTCAGGCGAATAGCGCTCACAATGTTCTGCAGGCCTTGGCGCTCTGGGCAGTGGGTATGCACATCATTGACCGCCACGATTGGCAGCTTTAACGCCGAGGACAGGGTGAGGGCGCTGGCGGTTTTGTGCAGATCTTGGCCGTCGTGAAACAGTCCTAAACCGATCCACAGGCGCGGTATCAGACTTTGTAAGTGAGCACCAATGGCCGACAGCTGCTCAACTCCTTGGCCTTCACAGATCCAGATGCCCAAACATTCACTTAGACCGACCTGTAAATCATGTCGCGTTAGATAGTAAGCGCCTTTGTCAGATCGCTTTCGTAACTTACTGATTAAGCTAGATATTTGACCATATGCTTGCCGATTGGGCGCCAGTAATATCAGTCGACATCGACTGCCTGGTGTATCGGTGAGCAGAGGGGCTTCATCGAGCACAAATTCAGCCCCGCAAATCAGCTTAATGCCGCAGGCCTTGGCAGTTTTATGGGCTTTGACTAAGCCCGAATAGCTGCATTCATCGGTAATGGCGATGGCTTCATAGCCTAACTCGTAGGCTTGTTGCACCAACTCTTCAGGGTGTGAAGCGCCACGAAGAAAACTGTAGTTACTCACGCAGTGCAGTTCAGCAAAGGGTCTGTGCGTGAAGTGATTTCCCCTCTGCCCCAAGTACAGTGGCACCTGATCGCGTATTCGCGTTGGCACCGATGCGCCATGAAAGGCTTCAGGAGTCTTGCCGAACGATGTGGTGTCTGAACTCATGTCCGCCGTTTACCCAAAGTAACCATGCAGAAACCAGCGGCCATGCGTGTCTGTGGATACGGTCCCTTGATGGGTATAGACCCAGCACAGTGCTCCTTGAGTATGTCGGGCGATGTAGTAGTCCCGGTGTTCTGCCGCGGTGGTATTGCCGCCAGCTTCCGTCATCGGGTCAGCCAAACGCTCTGGCCCCTGCAGCAGTAGCAAATGGTCTCGGGCGATGGCTTGGGGTTGGTGAAATAACCACAGTGGACGCTTACCCCTTAGTAGGCCAGCGCTACGATGGTCGGTGGCTGCAGGGTCTGGTGGCGGCTCGTTGGCCGACTTGGCAGACAGGCCGGTCACCCCTTGCCAAGCATGTTCTGGGTTGTGTTGTGGTTGGGTGCGTATGCTGTAACAGGCGCGTTGGCCTAAACGGGCTCTTAGCTCATCCACCAGTTCGCTCACTGCCAAGGTGGCGCTTGCCGTACTGCCAAACAAGTCTTGATTGTTACCCAGCCAGGGCTGGCTCGAGGTCATGTCCAGTCCCACGGTCAGGACCTCTGAAGGCAACTCGATGTTATCCAGTTTTAGTGCACTGAGTTTCAGCATGTCTTGGTGGCGCTGTTTGCCCTTACCAAAGCGTATCGGCAGCTTGGTGGCCTCGCCCTTGAAAGGTGCAAAGCGCCAGCTTAAGGCGATACAGCCTTGTTGATGCGCGATCAGCCAGTGCTCTAGTTGTTTGGCCAAATAAGGCATGGGGCCGCGTAGCAGCACGTCCTTGTTGCGGATGGGTTTGAGCAGATGCTGCTGGCGGCAAAACTGCTCTGTCGGTCGTATGCCTTGTCGTGGATCTGGTAGCTGCCCCTGCAGCCGGCCTAGATATCGAGTCAGGCATTGGCCAAACCGTTTGCCCAGACCTGCTAGCGGCAGTTGGATAAGCTGGCCCAGGGTATAAATGCCCATATTGCTCAGTCGTTCCAGATTGCGCTGACTAAAGCCTTGATTGAGCAGTTCCAGTACATGTAACGGCACATTGAACAGACGATGAGTTTGAGCGCGAGCTAGGGCGATGGCCGCTTGGGGGGTGTCGGCATGCCGTGCGACGCCGTGGTAGCCCATATCAGCGCATAGCGCTAAGGCATCGCGGCCAATCATCTGCGCATCGCCCCACAGCTTTAGGCTGCCCTTGATCTCCAGCACGATACAGTCCGGCGGCTCCAAACTGACCATGCTGCTGTAGCGATACAGGGCCTGTGCCAAATCCATTAGGCAGGCCTGCTCGCGGCTTGCATCACGCTGGAAATAGGTGAGATCGGGACTGATGCTATGGGCGGTGGCCAGAGTGCAGCCAGGCAAAATTCCGGCGGCGTTAGCTGCCGCATTCATATGGCTAACCCGTTTTTGCTCTTCAATCACCACCTGCACCTGTGTTGGCGTCTGTGTCGGTGTTTGAGTCAATGCCTGGGTTTGCTGCAGGCCTTGTGATTGAAATACCTCCAAGGCTAATGCCGGAAAATACAGCGCCAACCAGTCATCGTTTGAGGCCTGACCTAGGCTGTGGCCTGAATTGTGGCTAGATGGCTGGGTCGAGGACGTTTTCCTCTTTGTGGACCTTGGTGTGGTAGAAGAATGCAGCATGGCTTAGTGCAGTAGGGTGCCAACTGCGTCGCCATGACCTGTGGTATGTCGTAGGTTCTGTGTGTTGGTTTCTGGGTCTTCTAGGGCTGTCTTTGGGGTTGTCTTTGGGCCTATCTCGTCAGCACGCTCTGCGGGCATGGGTAGTTGCTGTTCTTTTTCCCATACGGCTAGTTGCTGATGCAGGCGGTGCATCATGTCGTAGGGCGTCTGTGAGGCCTGTGCTAACGACAATTCAATGCCCTGAACCGGCCATCCGCCCTTGCGTTTAATGATGTCCAGCGCTAAGTGATCGACACAGGTCGTCGGTCGCAAAGCCAGTCTCAGCTCTGCCAGGCTAGAGCGCTCTATGGCGGTAATGGGACGAAATAGCATGGCTAGGGTGTTACCGCTGCGCGCTGCGAGCTGTATGCGCCGGGTTTCCTTGATGTTGAGCTTGCGCTCTTCTGGCCAAGCCATAACCCCAGCGCAGCCATTAGACAGACAGCAGCGCTCCATGCTCCACAGCGTCTCTTCATGGGTACGTGTGCGCACGACCAACAGATTATCGGTGTTAACCCCGCACGCTTTCAGCGCAGTAGCGTAAGGAATAAAGGGCGGATTGATCCAAGCGACATAGGCGTTTTGTGTCAGTTGTTGCAGTGCCGGCAGCAGCAAACGCAGTTCGCCAATACCAGCCTGCGGTAGCAGCAGTTCCATTAATCCTTGTTGCGGCCAGCCTCCGCGATGCAGGTGGTGGTCTAGTTCTTGGTAACCGCTGGATAAAGCGGCGCAATTGGCCGAGCTAGACGACAACTGTGGCAACAGATCTTTGCCACGCCAAAGCATGGGATGTTTGGGGAT
>ERZ802827.1659-NODE-1659-length-10833-cov-7.5231_pt1 | contig 10833 bp, 12 predicted proteins | sample MGYA00345652_ERZ802827 | MGnify/ENA primary metagenome ERZ802827 (study PRJEB30503, sample SAMEA104212372) | marine metagenome | biome: Westerlies Biome; feature: [SRF] surface water layer (ENVO:00010504) within the epipelagic zone...; material: water... | reverse complement strand
GTGTTTGGCCCGACTTGTTATCGTATCGACAAGCTGCCGTCGCCACTCCATCTGCCAAAATCGATACAAGAGGGCGATTATCTGCTGTTTTCGGAAATAGGGGCATATTCTCTCAGTCTGGCGACTGCCTTTAATGGCTATGGCGGGTGTGAGATTGTTGCGGTCACCGATTTTTAATCTGGGTGTCTTTTGGCACAGATCCTAGCTGTTCATTCAGAAAATCGGGCGGTTTGTCATCGATCTATCTTTCAGCTTTATGGCCGTTTGCGACATCCTATCTGGACAGATGCGAGGGTCCTGCTAGATGTGACTTAACACAATGCAGGGGATGGTTTTGGAAAAATTCGGCAAGAGCCAATCGGTCATTCGGTCAGAGGATGTGCGCTTTCTCACGGGGCACGGCGCCTATGTTGACGATATTTCACCCGCGAGCGCATTGGTGGCCTATGTGTTGCGCGCCCCGGTCGCGCACGCGCGGATCGTTGCGCTTGATCTGGCCGAGGCCTGCGCGTGCGACGGGGTGCACCTGGTGATAACCGCTGCTGAGCTTCACTCGGCAGGCGTGGCGCTGGATATGACGGCCAGCACGGTTCCCAATTTGGATGGCAGTCAAGGGGCGGCGCCGATGCGGCCTCTACTGGCGCAAGATCGCGTGCGCTTTGCGGGGGAGGCGGTGGCGGTGGTGATTGCCGAAAGTCTCGAATTGGCGCGCGATGCCGCCGAACAGATTATGGTGGATTATGATGAATTGCCGGTGCACCTCAGCCTTCAGGCGGGTGGTGAGCCGCTGCACAATGAGGCACCTGAGAACCGGGCTTTTGATTGGGGCTTTGGCACCAAAGACGCCACTGAGGCGGCGTTTGACAAGGCGGCGCACCGGGTGCGTTTGCGCATCGACGACAATCGAGTAATCGTCAATGCGCTTGAGCCACGCGGGTGCTTTGCTGAATGGGATGGCAACCGTCTGCATTTATCTGTCAACGGGCAGGGGGTTTGGAATCAAAAAAACCGCCTTGTTGACATGCTGGGCCTCACCCCCGAGCAGGTGCGGGTGACCAACCCCGATGTGGGTGGGGGGTTTGGGATGAAGGCCATGAGCTATCCAGAATATTATGTCGTGGCTCACGCCGCGATACAGCTTGGCCGGCCGGTGCGCTGGATGTCGGATCGCAGCGAGGCGATGCTCAGTGACAATGCAGGTCGCGATCTGGTTTCGACTGCCGAACTGGCATTTGACAGCAACTATAAGATGACCGGCTATCGGGTGCACAGCCTGTGCAACATGGGGGCATATAACTCGCAATATGCTCAGCCGATCCAAACTGAGTTGTTTTCCAAGGTGCTCACCGGGGTGTATGATATTCCTGCGGCCTGGCTGCGGGTTGAGGGGTTTTATACCAACACCACGCAGGTGGATGCCTATCGCGGCGCTGGGCGACCTGAGGCGATTTATGTGCTTGAGCGTTTGGTCGACCGCGCTGCCCGAGACTTGGGCGTGGACCCATGGGAATTGCGGCGGCGCAATTTTATCCCCTCAGCGGCGTTTCCCTACACTACGGTCAGCGGCGAAACTTATGACGTTGGCGATTTTCACAGGCTGTTGAGCCGTGTTGAACAGACCTCGGATAAAGCCGGTTTTAGGCAACGCAGAGCGCTTAGTGCTGCGGCAGGTAAGTTGCGTGGGCAGGGATTGTGTTACTATATTGAAAGTATTCTCGGCGATCCTGAAGAAAGCGCGGATATAAGATTTAATGAGGATGCGACGGTGACAATTTTTGTCGGAACACAATCCAATGGTCAGGGCCATGAAACGGTCTATGCCCAGTTTCTGTCGGATCAGACCGGGGTTCCAGCAGACCGGATTGGCGTGGTGCAGGGCGACAGCGATCTGATTGCCACAGGTGGCGGCACCGGGGGATCGCGTTCGGTGACCGTTCAAAACAATGCGACCCTGGCCACAGTGGCGAAAATGATCGCAGCTTTTACGCCTTATGTTGCCGATAAAATGGGAGTGGCTGAAGATCAGGTCAGCTTTGACGACGACACTTTCCGCGCTGCGGGGTCTAACCTGACGCCAAGCTTTCTTGAGGCCGCCGCGATGGCGCGACAAGATGGCCGCCTTGATCTTTTGCGCCATCAGGCCCGGGCGACGCTGCCGGCGCGATCCTATCCCAACGGCGGTCATGTCGCCGAGGTCGAGATCGACCCCGATACCGGAGTTGTGACGGTTGAGCGCTACAGCGTGGTGGACGATTTTGGCAATCTGATCAATCCAATGCTGGCTGAAGGCCAGGTGCATGGTGGCGTCGCCCAAGGCATCGGTCAGGCAATTACCGAGCATGTGGTGTATGACGACAGGGGTCAGTTGCTGACCGGTAGTTTTATGGATTATGCAATGCCGCGCGCCGATGATATCCCTCTGGTGCGCTTTGATACTGAAGCGGTGCCGTCGACGGCAAATGCGATGGGTATGAAAGGCTGTGGCGAGGCAGGCACCGTGGGCGCGCTTGCTGCTGTGGCCAATGCCGTCCAAGACGCCCTTTGGGATCACGGTGTGCGTCAGGCCGATATGCCGTTCACTCCTCAGCGCGTATGGGAGATGCTAAACCACAATGCGATCGCGGCTGAATGAAATTTTCCAGCGCTGGCTTGGCCGGTACAAGAAAACTCCAAAGCCCGATGGGGGCCCGGCGCGCATGCCGCGCAACCATGTTATTATTATCGATGGGACCATGTGTGCGCTGACACCGTCTGGCTATGAGACAAATGCTGGCTTGAGTTACAATCTGGTCTGCGAAACCGGCGCAGCTTGCGTCCATTATGAGCCAGGTATCCAGTGGCGTGACTGGACCTCGGCGCTCGAGGTGGCATTGGGGCGTGGCATTAATGAGCAAATTCGCCGTGCCTATGGTGTATTGGCGTCACGCTACCGGCCCGGTGACCGGATTTATTTGATCGGTTATTCGCGGGGGGCCTATGCGGTGCGGTCGCTGGCGGGTGTGATTGATAAGGTGGGCTTGTTGCGCGCCGAGCAGGCCACGATGCGCAATATCCGGCAGGCCTATCGCCATTACCAGCACGGGGCAGACAATTCTTTTGCGTCTAAGTTCAAGGGCTTATATTGTCACTCAGACACGCCGGTGGAAATGATTGCGGTCTGGGATACGGTGCGTGCGCTGGGCAACCATCTGCCGCTGTTCGCCCGCTGGACGGCGGCCCGCCATTTGTTTCACGATCATCATTTACCCATGAGTGTCAAACACGGAGATCAGGCCTTGGCCGCTGATGAAAACCGGCAGGTATTCGCGCCTATTCTATGGCGCAGTACGCAAGGATGGCCGGGCCAGGTGCAACAGATGTGGTTTCGTGGCAGCCAGGCTGATAGCGGCGGGCGAGTGGGTGGTTTCCCCGCATCACTTCCACTGGCAAATATTTAGCTGGTATGGATGCTGAGCCATGCCGAAGACTGTGGCTTACCGTTACCTCCGTTGTGGAGAAACCGCTTTTTTCGCGATAGTGACGCGCCCTCGGTGGGCACTTGGCAGGGATGGAGCAAGTTCTTTTTACGTCGCAAACGCAGGACAATTGGTGCGGATCGCTCAGAACAGGTTTATGATCTGCTTCATAAAGAGCCCGCCGCTGCGGCGTCTGATCTGGTGACACGCTAAAACCGAAAGCCCTCGGTTAAGACAGGGGTATAACGATCCGATCTGCCAGTTGGTTGGCTTTGAAATTGCCAGTGGTCGCCTCTGGCGTGCGCTTTTGGGTTTGTGCGGTGAGCGTTCGTTGCGACCGATAAATCAACCAAGGGGCTATGTTGGTCCAAACAGGGCTTTTGCCGCCCTTTGAGATGCGATATGGTCGGGTTATGACATCTCCCTATTCCGATACATTCTTACGTGACATTCTCAGGCGTACCAAAGTGATTGCTTTGGTGGGCGTGTCGGCAAACCCGGTGCGCGCCAGTAATTTTGTGGCCCGCTATCTCGGCCTGCGCGGCTATCGGGTTTTGCCAATAAACCCGGCCTATGCAGGGCAGACGCTGTTTGGTGAAACCGTTAAAGCAAATCTCTCCGAACTCGAGGCACCGGTTGATATGGTCGATATTTTCCGCCGGTCTGAGGCGGTGCCAGAAATTGCTGAAGATGCGATGCGGCTGTTTCCGACGCTGCGCACTATCTGGATGCAATTTGGCGTGCAACACCCACAAACCGCCGTGATCGCCGAGGCGCGCGGGTTTGACGTCGTGCAAAACCGCTGCCCTAAAATCGAATACCAACGTCTGTTTGGAGAATTGCGCCGAGGCGGTTTTAACACGGGCATTATTTCTTCAAAATTGGTATTGTAAGCTTAATAAAATTATGAATTTCCCTCCCGACTATGGGTCAGGAGCGGTAGGAGCGCGCCAACATCAGCCATGATGTTGTTGTGAAGGGCCAGCTCTTGTGGATGCAGGCTTCACGAAAAATGGAATTCACGGTCTCTCAAAGGAGGGTCCTGCAACATGTCCTGTCTGGATTTTAAATTCATTTAGCTGATAGCGCATAGTCCGATCGCGCCTTGCCTCATAGCTTGCGCGCGGCTTTCTCGCTGAGCCCTGACTGGCCCTGACGTCGCGCCAGTTCATCCATCACATCACCAAGTGCCACGCCGCGTGATTTCAGCATCACCAACAGATGGAACAACACGTCTGCTGCCTCTGATGTGAGCCGCATTTTGTCGTCTTTCACAGCCTCGATAATCGCCTCTATCGCCTCTTCGCCAAATTTTTCAGCGCATTTCTCGGGGCCTTGGGCCAATAAGCTCGCAGTCCAGCTCTTTTCGGGGTCGGCAGTTGCGCGGACCTCGATCCTGGCAAAAAGGTCTTCTAGGGTCATGTTTCAATCCTCATGGCAAGACCGGCTGCGGCCATATGCGCCTTGGCCTCGGCTATTGTGTATTCGCCGAAGTGAAAGATCGACGCGGCCAGCACCGCTGAAGCGCCGCCCTCGGTGACGCCTGCGACCAGATGGTCCAGATTGCCGACCCCGCCCGAGGCGATCACCGGCACACTCACCGCGTCTGAAATGGCGCGGGTCATCGGTAGGTTAAAGCCGGCTTTGGTGCCATCGCGGTCCATCGAGGTCAGCAGAATCTCGCCTGCGCCGCGTTCGGCGATCATTGTGGCAAAGGCCACTGCGTCAATGCCCGTCGGCTTGCGGCCGCCGTGGGTGAACAGCTCCCATTTTCCGGGGGCCACGGTTTTGGCGTCGATCGCGCACACGATGCATTGGCTGCCAAATTGATCGGCGGCCTCGGCCACCACATCGGGGTTGGCCACAGCGGCAGAATTGAAGCTGACCTTGTCGGCTCCGGCCAGCAAAAGCGCGCGCACGTCTTGGGTGCTGCGCACACCGCCGCCCACGGTCAACGGGATATAGCACTGCTCGGCGGTGCGGCGCACCATGTCAAACATGGTGCCGCGGTTTTCATGCGTGGCGTGGATATCGAGAAAGCACAACTCATCCGCGCCGGCTGCATCATAAGCCCGTGCTGCATCCACCGGGTCACCAGCATCGCGCAAACCGACAAAGTTCACGCCCTTGACCACGCGGCCGTCGGCGACATCCAGACAGGGAATGATACGGGTTTTAAGCATTCAGGGCCTCAAGTGCTTGTGCCAAATCAATCGCGCCATCATAGAGCGCCCGGCCTGAAATGGCGCCGTTCAAATCTGCCCCGCAATCGCGCAGCGCGATTAAATCGGCCAGTGATGACACACCACCAGAGGCTATGACTGGAATCGATACGGCATGGGCCAAAGCCGCAGTCGCCGCGATATTGGGACCTTGCATCGCCCCGTCGCGATTGATGTCGGTATAGATAATTGCCGCAACACCCGCGTCTTCGAATGATTTCGCCAGGTCGGTTACCATCACATCGGTTTCCTCGGCCCAGCCCTTGGTGGCAACACGCCCGTTTCGGGCATCAATACCAACTGCGACCTGACCGGGAAAGGCTTTGGATGCCTCTCGGACCAACGCAGGGTTTTCGACCGCAACTGTACCCAAAATAACCCGTGCCAACCCCTTGTCGAGCCAGCGTTCAATTGTTGCCATGTCGCGGATGCCACCGCCCAGTTGCGCTGGCGTTTTACTCTGTGCCAAAATTGCTTCAACCGGCTTAGCGTTGACCGGTTCGCCCTCGAACGCGCCGTTCAGATCGACCAAATGCAGCCAGTCGCATCCCGCATTTACAAAATCCATTGCCTGCGCGGCGGGGTCGGTGTTAAAAACGGTGGATTTTTCCATATCTCCACGCAGCAGGCGCACCGCCTTGCCATCTTTCAGATCAATTGCGGGATATAGGATCATCTTTTGCCTCATGAGGAATTGGTTTTCGCCTTCGTGTGGCATGCTGTGGCTTGAAATGCAACGCGGCCACAAAACGGTCTTGCCAATGTGCTGCGAATACGCGCATGCTGTGGCCGACTTGGGGAGAGAGTTTATGAAACATATCTATAGGATCGCACTGGCCTTTTTGGTAACGGTTGGGATGGCGCAGGCCGATCCGCTTTTTGGTATCTGGCAGTCGACAGCGGATGACAATGGCAATTTTGGGCACATTGAGATGCAGGATTGCGACGGTAAGATCTGTGGTACCCTGATCAAGAGCTTCGGCCCATCCGGAAAACAAATTAGCAGCGAGAATGTTGGTAAGCTGATTGTTTGGGACATGAAATCCAAAGGTAACGGCAAATATGGTTCTGGCAAAATTTGGACCCCGGACCGCGATAAGACCTATGCCTCCAAACTGGTCTTATCCGGAGATCAATTGCGTGTGTCCGGTTGTATCCTGATACTTTGCCGCGAAGGTGGCATCTGGCAACGGGTTAAGTAGCCTCACGTTTTTTCACGGCGCCCATTTTAAAAAATTTGCGATCAGTTTTAAGCCGGTTTTCTGGCTTTTTTCCGGATGAAACTGCATGCCCAAAAGGTTATCGCGGCCGATAATCGCGGTGATCTCGCCGTCATATCCGACATGGGCCAGGCGCTGTTCGGGTTGCGAGACCTGCATGTGGTAGGAATGCACGAAATAGGCGTGATCGCCTGATTTTATGCCATTAAACACCGGGTGGGGGCTGTCTAATATCAAATCATTCCAGCCCATATGCGGGACTTTGACAGCCGGGTCCTTTGGGGTGATTTTCGTCACCTCGCCAGTGATCCAGTCAAACCCGTCGGTTGGAGTGTATTCCAGACCTTGACTGGCCATCATCTGCATCCCGATGCAAATGCCTAAAAACGGCTGGGCTTTGCGGATCGCGACCTCTTCGAGTGCCTCGAACAAACCGCGATGGTCGAACAAGGCGGTGCGGCATGCGGGAAACGCCCCGTCACCGGGCAGGACAATCCGGTCGGCACGGCGCACCACGTCGGGGTCTGAGCTGAGCGCAACCTGCCCAGAGGCGACCTCATCGGCCATCCGCTGAAAGGCCTTGTGGGCTGAGTGCAGATTACCGCTATCGTAATCGACGATCACTGTGGTCATGGTGATTAAAGCGCCCCTTTGGTCGAGGGCAGCTGTCCCTCGGCACGTGGGTCTATCGCCACCGCAGCACGCAGCGCGCGGGCCACCGACTTAAAGGCGGCCTCTGCGATATGGTGGCTGTTGAGGCCATGCAACTGATCCAGATGCAGGGTGATGCCGCCATGCGCGCTCAAGGCTTGAAAAAATTCGCGCAGCAATTCGCAATCAAAGCTGCCAATCCGCTCGGTTGGAAGGTCGATCCCCCAAACCAGATAGGGCCGCGCAGACAGATCCAGTGCACAGCGTACCAGCGCATCATCCATCGGCAACAGGCAGCTTCCATAGCGTTGAATGCCTTTTTTGTCGCCCACCGCCTGTACAAGCGCCTGTCCCAGCGCGATGCCAGTATCTTCGACGGTGTGATGATCGTCTATATGATGATCGCCCTTGGCGCGGACCGTCAGATCGAACATCGCATGACGGGCCAACTGATCAAGCATATGATCAAAAAATCCGACACCGGTTTGATTGTCATATGTACCTGTGCCATCGAGGTTGAGGTCGATGGTGATCTGGGTCTCGGCAGTGGTGCGGGTAATTTTGGCGGTGCGCATGGGGTACTTATCCTGTGATTTGCCCCCTTATAGACATTGCACAGCCCCGCGCCAAGTCGCTTGCGCCGCGCGCCGTGTTGTGACAGCTTACCGGAAACTGAATGAGGTCTTTCATGAGCACCTGTGTATTTATTCAAATTCGCTGTAAACCCGGAAAAACCTATCAAGTTGCCGAAGATATTGTGCTGCGTGAGCTGCATTCAGAGCTGTATTCAACCAGCGGTGACTATGACATGATCCTGAAAATGTATATCCCGGCAGATCAGGATGTTGGTAAGTATATCAACGACAATCTTCTGGGCATTGCCAATATTGAACGGTCACTGACCACATTGACGTTCAACGCGTTTTAAAGGGCCCGCGTATGATTATGCGTCGGGCTTTGCAGATCACTTGGCAGGGGTGTCTTGGATGGCCTAGCAGTGAAACAGCCCGGACGCAGGGCGGCTATGTCTGAGTACAATAGGTTATCTGCGGTTGAAATGCGCCGGATGCTGGGCGCGGGTGAGATGTCGGCGGTTGATCTTCTGACCGATTGCATCGCCGCGATTGATGCTGAGAACCTGCGGGTCAATGCCGTGGTGACCCGGTGCTTTGATCACGCCAGACAACAGGCGCTGGCCTGTGATGTGGCGCGGGCCAACGGTGCCCCCTGTGGACCGTTGCACGGGCTTCCAGTGCTGATCAAGGATCTTATGGATACCGCCGGGCTGCGCACAACTTATGGCAGTCGTTGCTTTTCCGACCATGTGCCCGATAGCGATGCGTTGATCGTCGAACGCTTGAAAGCGGCGGGCGCAATCGTGCTTGGCAAAACCAATACGCCCGAGTTTGGGGCTGGGGCGAACACCCGCAATCTGGTGTTTGGCGCCACCGGCAACCCGTTTGATCCGGCGCTGACCAGCGGTGGCTCGTCTGGTGGCTCGGCTGCCGCTTTGGCCTGCGATATGGCGCCATTGGCGACCGGCTCCGATTTGGGGGGCAGTCTGCGTATCCCGGCGTCGTTTTGCAGCGTAGTGGGCATGCGTCCAACTCCCGGTGTGGTTGCGTCGCGGTCTTATGTGTCGGGGTTTTCGCCACTCTGGTGTGATGGCCCTATGGCGCGTACGGTTGAAGATGTGGCGTTGATGTTATCGGCCATTGCAGGATGGGACGCCGCCGATCCGCTGTCATCGCCCGCAACTGGCTTTGATTTTGCGGTGTTTGACAACGGCGATACCGCCACAGATCCTGTGCAGCTTTGCGTTGGGTTTTCCACCGACTTAGGGGTGGCGGCGGTTGATGATGGGATCCGCGATGTGTTTGCGCAGCGCTTGCCTGTGCTGGCGCAGTTTTTTGGTGCCAGCACACCGATAGACATTGATCTGTCTGAGACCACCGAAGTTTTTAAAATACTGCGGGCCGCAAGCATGGCGGCCTCTTATGGGGCTTTAGTTGCGCAAAAGGCCGGTGATATCGGTCCGAATGTACTGAGCAATGTGCGCGATGCTGAGCGCTATAGCCTGTTGGATGCCGCTCGGGCAAATGCAGCTCATACCCGGATTTACCGGCGGTTTCAGGCTCTGTTTGATGAAATTGATGTGTTGATTTGCCCCGCTACCGCGGTGACACCGTTTCCGCTTGAGCAAAACCATCCCGATACAATCAACGGCGCGCCGCTTGACGGGTATTTTGCCTGGGTTGCGATCACTTCGGCGCTCTCGCTTACTGGCTGTCCGGTGGTCACACTGCCCTGTGGGCTTGATCATGCTGGGATGCCGTTTGGGATTCAATTGGTGGGGCGCCCACATGGGGATCTGGGGCTGTTAAAAACTGCCTACCTGCTGGAAAAGGCACTTGTGCAGCAGGGCCTAGGGCGGGTTGTTCCCCCTCTCTGAATGTCTGCCATTTCCGGCACGGTTGCCCTGTTGCAGTAAGCTCTCCAAGGCCTGGGCCGTGGGTCTCTGAGGTCGCGTCAATTCTATGTGGAGCTGTCTGTCGCTTGCCGGTGCATGTCCTGATATGGCAGGAGCGGGTGACATGAAAACCATTGTGGATGACATCACAATGCCTGCCCAGCAGTGCGTCAAGCCGCCTGAAAATGTTGTTTTTCAAACCGGTTGGAACGATAGACGCGCGGTCGCGCCCGCAGTGGTGTTTCCATAGTATATTTTGGATGAGTGGGCATTTGTAGCCACCAGACGAGCGGAAACAGGATGCAGGGCGCATTTTGAGGCTGGGTTAGAGGAGAGAAGGGGTGGATTTCCCGAGTAAGCCGATCATTTGGTGTTGCTTTAGCGTCAGCGGTTTTGAGATGAACATTGTGGCGGGACCGCCCTATTCTATTTTTGGGAAATAAAATAGAAACCACCCCACCACCAAAAGCTTATTCGTCGAGCCTTTGGCGGTTGGCAGAGCGGTTCGATCAAAACAACGCTCGGATTAAAGGGTGTTGATGCAGTGCTTGAGAAAATGGCGGCGCGATCCACTGCGGTGACAGAAGCAATTTCAGACTCAAAAAATAGCCCCCTTCCGCTCGGGTAATCTGTGCTGAACCCTGCCTGGCTAGGACTCCCATATGACATATGGTTTACGGTCACCCCCCAAATATCCGGGATCGAAACGCATGACCTCGCCTTAGTGCTTCGGTCTAAAGATGCCAAGCGCGCGGTGATCGATCTGACCGACAGGACGCTGCATTAAAGAAATAGCCCCCTTCCGCTCGGATAAT
>ERZ802827.1654-NODE-1654-length-10847-cov-9.02076_pt1 | contig 10847 bp, 9 predicted proteins | sample MGYA00345652_ERZ802827 | MGnify/ENA primary metagenome ERZ802827 (study PRJEB30503, sample SAMEA104212372) | marine metagenome | biome: Westerlies Biome; feature: [SRF] surface water layer (ENVO:00010504) within the epipelagic zone...; material: water... | reverse complement strand
TAGGCATAATTCACTCCATTATTATAAGTTGAATAATTAGGTTTAAATTTGGGTTGGATGAGGGGTTTAAATAAAATTCGCGCCGGTTTGGATAATCTAAATTTATAAAAACAGATAAGGGACATTTGCTTTCTCCTTTTTTAAATATTTTCAATTAACCAATTGCCAATTCTACCAAACCTGCCAAATGGCATAGCTCTGGTTTGATGTTGGATCGGTTCGTTTTGGGGATAGGATTGAATGTAATGTGCCATTCCGAGCGCCGCAGAAAGAGGTTCTATATCTTCTCTTTCGCCAAGCCCAGAGATGTGATTTGGTGTTCCCATTCTGGCATTCTTTTTCCAGATTGAAGATACGAATTCGCAAATTCCTGTAAGTTTTGCTGTTCCGCCTACCAGTATGACACGGTTGCCAACTGCTTGATGCATATGAGCCTGCACCAGTCTTGCCATTAGTTTTTCCAAAATTTCTTCTAATCGCGTTTTGATTATACTATTGAGCAGATGGCGCTCTATTTGCTCTGAGTTAGAAAGTGTAATGGTATCTAAATCTGACAAGCCACCTGACAAAATGAAATTATCACCTTTTGAAGGGATGCCAGATGAACGCGCAGAAGCGGTGTGCGAGACAGGGCTTGGGGCAAAAACAGTGCCTTCGAAAACTTTCAGTCTCTCTGCTTCTTGGATAGAAATTGACAGGACTTTGGCAATATCTCGCGTTAGCTGGATGCCGCCAATTGCAATTGTGTCTGTGTAAATTACCTTGCCTTCCATAAACAAGGATAGGCTGGATGTACCGCCGCCTATATCCAGAACCAGCGAGCCAAGGTCTTTTTCCTCCTCACTCAAACACGCAAGGCCAGACATACTTGCACCATGATGAATATGTCCGGGGTTTAGATGGTTTTGTTGCAAAGCCTGCTTCAAGTTAGCAATTGAAGTTGAGCGCATGCTTAACAGCAGCGAGTCACTTGAGAGCTTTTGTGCAAACATTCCAATTGGGTTTTGCACTTGGGTTTGTCCATCAAGAATATACAGAAATTGCTCATGCTGAATGATGGTTCTTGAATCATCTGTTTTAATGTCATTTTGCTTGCTCACTATTCTGCGTAAATCTCGCTTTGAAATTTTTGCATCAGACAATTCTATGTTCGAGCGGATAATTTGCATGTTAGGCTGACCCGCATTACACACAAGATGCGCGTCTTTTACGGTAACCCCAGCTTTATCCTCTGCCAGTTGAACTGTATTTCCGATAGCGGTGCTAAAAGATTCTAAATCATTAATTTCACCGCCACGTAATCCAGCACTTTCCTGAATGGCATCGCCTATCACATTCAGCTCACCTGTTTTACTTGGCTCTACAATTATGGCAGCAAGCTTGGAGGTTCCAGCATCCAGAATAGCAAAGGCTGAGGTTGGTTTTTGCTTTGTTTTAACCATTGCTTTGTTCACTCATGTTTCTTGTCCTTTGCCTCGAATAGGCAAATTTGGCTCGATTAAAATCTGATCTTGAAGCCGCATATCAATAACAGCTAAATCTCTTTGAATAATCTGGTTCCGGTGCTCAAATCTAGCCAGCCGAGACCAGGCAAAACCAGGCTCATTCTCAGGTAGTTTTATCGTGATTCCATTTTTCATATGTACGTTCCAACGTCGCTTGGAAATATGTTGGATTGCCCAAATTTCTGCATATAATTCAGGCTCTGTTTTAAGAATTTCAATTAGATGGTTGGCTCGTCTAGCAGCATCCTTGCCAGATACCACAGGCAGATGACTAAATGCTTCAGGCGCAGCGCCCGCAATAATCGCTCCAGTATCATCGATTAACTGATGCCCCTCATTGGTTTGAAGTAACGCAATAGGGGTGCGCTCAATAATAGTAAGTCTAAGTGTGTTTGGCAGAAGGCGCTCTAAATAGGCGCTTTCAACCCAGCCCAATTGCTCAATTTGAAGACGCTTTTCGGTAAGATTAATAGATAGAATTGGCGCTCCATTTTGAAGCTTTAAGGCATCATTAAGCTCTTGATGTGTTGTATGATTACGTCCATTGATCGTTACAGTTTCAAGCTTAAAGCCAGCTTCTGCAATTTGGTGAAGAAAGCCAGTTTTGATAGTCGGCCACTGAATAATAATGATACCGCTGCCCAGAATAAAACATAAGGCAAGAAAACCAAATAGATATCCACGAAGAGACATTCTACGCGGTGTTTTTTTATCTTCAGGGGCGATTTGTTTTGCTAATCGCATTGTGCCGCCTCCACCAAAGTTGTGATTAAACGGTGCATTTCAAGATTACAGAATGATGCTTGTTCAGGGACGAGGGAGGTCTTTGTCATGCCTGGCTGGGTATTTAGCTCTAGCAAATATAAGCTGTCATTATCTTCATCCCATCTAAAATCAGCCCGAGCTATTCCCCGGCACCCCAAAAGTTCAAAGGCGCGCTCTGCCCAACTCATCGCCTTTTGGGTACAGCTATCTGGGATAGCAGCTGGTAGTATATGGCGTGAACCGCCAACATCATATTTTGCTGAATAATCATAAAATTGGGTGTTTGTGATAATTTCAGTTACGCATAATGCGTTACCATTTAATACAGATACGGTTAATTCACGCCCCGCAATATAGCGCTCTGCAATTAATGGGCAATTGCTAGCCCATCTGTTTCTGGGGCATACTCTGCCATCTAATATGATTTCAACGCCAACGCTTGAGCCATCATTTCGCGGCTTTATAACGTAGGGGCCTTCATAATCCACCGGAGTGACAATATCAGCCTCATTGAGAGAAAGACGAGGCGGGGTTTGAATATTTGCACCCTCGAACAGTCTGCCAGATAACGTCTTGTCCATGGCAATAGCAGATGCCGCCACCCCGCTATGAGTGTAGGGAATATTTAGGATGTTAAGTAATCCTTGAACAGACCCATCTTCACCAACTTGTCCATGCAAGGCGTTGAAGACAATATCGACTTTATGTTGCATGAGGTAGTGTGGCAGGTTTCTATCAAACGCTATTTCGATAACGTCGTATCCAGCCTCTCTTGCTGCAGCAGTGCAAAAGGCTGCAGATGCTCTGCTGACTTCTGCTTCAGAATTCCAGCCACCATAGAGCATACCTATTTTTGGAAGCTTGCTCATCTAACCTGCTCCCCCTTATATATATTTGTTTGTATATCTTCATTCAAGCCAATTCGCTTTATCTCCCAGCGCAACTCAATGCCGCTGTTTTTCCTTACACGCTTGCAGACTTCAAGGCCAAGGGCTTCAAGGTCAGATGCGGTTGCCTGCCCATTATTTATTAGGAAATTGCAATGCTTGTCAGATACTTGTGCGTTGCCAATGCGAAGGCCTCTGCAACCAGCAGCTTCGATAAGCTGCCATGCTTTATGTCCTTCAGGATTGGCAAAAGTAGACCCGCCTGTGCGTTTTCCAATAGGCTGGGCATCTGCTCTATGTGCGAGATTCTGTTTCATTTTTTCACGAATTGATTGCTTATCAGCACTCCTGCCGATAAATTCAGCATGGGTGAATATCCAGTCTTCAGGTGTCTGGGTATGGCGATAATCCATCCCCAGATCAGATGCGCCTACAACATGTTGGATGCCATTTCTGTCAATCGCAAAGGCGCGTTCAAGCACGTCTTTAAACTCTCCGCCATTAGCGCCTGCATTCATGCGCAATCCGCCGCCGATTGTACCTGGTATGCCGATTAAAAACTCCAAGCCAGCAATTTCCTTGCTGGCTGCAAAGCGGGCAACTTCGGCGTCACTTGCACCTGCGCCAGCGATGATTTTGTTTGGGCTCTCAAAAGTGATTTGTGTGAATAAACCATTTAGCTTTATGGTAATCCCTTTAATGCCGCCATCTCTTACCAGTGTATTGGAGCCTGCGCCTAGAACATGAATTGGTATTTCATTGGGACAATTTTGTAGCAGAAAGACAAGGTCTTGGGTATCAGCTGGCTCAAACAGCCATTCACTTGGGCCTCCAACGCCAAACCAGGTAAGCTTATCTAATGCTGCCATTGAGGTGAGCTTGCCGCGAACGTTTTTCCAGCTCAGCCCTTTTATTGATGAGGGTTGATGCAGGCTCATAGTACCGATTCCTGCTTTTTTTGAGGTGCAATTTGTGCAATTTGCTCTGGTAATGCAGCAGCCCAGCTTGTAATAGTACCAGCTCCTAGACAAACCACAAGATCCCCTGCATTAGCGTATTCATATATCATCTGGGCAAGATTATCTTGATGATCTAAAATCATAGCGTTACGATGACCAAATTCATGTAATCCTCGTACCAGATCTTCTTTCTCATATCCTTGAAGTGGCGCCTCGCCAGCGGCATAGATATCGGCAACGATAATGATGTCTGCATTATTGAAACAGGCACAAAAATCTGAAAATAAATCGCGAACTCGGCTGTAGCGGTGGGGTTGAACAACAGCTATCACTTTGCCAGTACCGCAATATAATCTAGCTGCTGACAAAGCTGCTTTAATTTCAACGGGATGGTGCCCATAATCATCAATAATGGTAATTCCAGCCTCACATCCTTTGTAATCGAACCGTCTTGCTACACCATTAAAATCTGCAAGCGCCTTTTCAATTGTGGTAATATTAATGCCCATTTCAAGACAAACAGAAATAGCCGCCAGACAATTCTGGATATTATGTTCGCCTAGCATTGGGAAATGAAGGGTTGCTGTTTGCTTCTCAAAACCTGCAATACGGTCAGATAATTGCAAATCAAAAACCATTTTTCGGTCTTTTGAATGCACATTACTGGCACGCACATCTGCATTACTGGCAAGACCGAAGGTTATAATTCGCCTATCCATAATTGTAGGGAGTAATCTTTGAACAGAGGGGTGGTCTATGCATACAGATGCAAATCCATAGAACGGGATAGCACCTACAAAATTAGCGAAAGCACGTTCTAGATTCTCATAACTGCCATGATAATCAAGATGCTCAGGATCAATATTAGTTACAACTGCAACGGTGGGATTAAGTTTAGAGAATGAACCATCACTTTCGTCAGCCTCTACCACCATCCAGTCTCCAAGACCTAATCTTGCGTTACTTCCCCATCCTTGAATTATGCCGCCATTTACCACTGTTGGGTCATAACCAGCTGTTTCCAAAATTGTGGCCACAAGCGAAGTAGTGGTGGTTTTACCATGCGTTCCAGCAATTGCTATTGACCAGCGAAGCCGCATTAATTCGCCCAACATTTCAGCACGATGTACAATCGGCAGAAACTGTCTTTTGGCTTCTTCTAATTCTATATTATCCGGTTTAATCGCAGTTGAAACTACAACAAAAGCAACCTTGTTGATGTTGCTAGCATCTTGAGGTGTAGAAATCTGAATTCCTAATTTGCGCAGGCGCTTAACATTATTATTTTCTGTGATATCACTTCCTTGAACCTGATAGCCAAGAGAAAATAATATCTCAGCAATGCCGCTCATTCCGATGCCGCCAATGCCAATAAAATGAATGGTTCCAATTGTTAAGGGAAGGGCGGTCATTTAGCACTCCGGGCAGCTGAATTCTGGCAAGATGTAATTGTTTCTATAATTTTGCGTAACGCATCTCTATGTGCCAGCTTTCTAGCCTTTGCGGCCATTTGCTTGCATTTTTGCGGGTTGGTAATAAGCGATAAAAGCTCTTTTGTAAGTAATGTAGGATCGCTCTCAGCCTCTTTTTGTGTCACAAGAATAGCCGCATTCTCATCTGTGAGACTTTTGGCGTTAACTGTTTGATGGTCATCTAATGACGCTGGGAAAGGAATAAAAATAGCGGCTCTTCCAGTGGCTGCAATCTCAGCAACAGATGCTGCGCCTGCTCTTGAGATTATAATATCTGCTTTCGCCATCTCGTCTGGCATTTTGGTAAAAAACGAGGAGCAGAAATGTGTGACTGACATAGCAGAATAGGCGGCTTCAAGTTCGGATTGTTGCTCTGAGCGCACTTGCTGTGTAATTGTAAGTGACTTTTGCACTTCTTCAGGCAGCTTTGAAATAGCGTTTGGGATTAGATTTGCAAATATTTCTGCGCCAAGAGATCCGCCTATAATTAATATATGGCAGGGCTTATCTGTATTAAAGTACGATTTTTCTGGATAGTCCGCAAGTTCAAAAAAAACATCTCTTACCGGAAGTCCTGTTAATTTAACATCTGTGTTTTTTGGTAATGGCGTGCTGTTTTTCCAGCTAAGCAACATGGTTTTTACACGGTTGGCAAGAAATAAATTCGCTCTGCCAACACGTGCATTTTGCTCATGAAGTAGACTTGGAAGCTGGCATATATTTGCTGCAATTAGGGGCGGGGCGGATGGGTATCCACCAAACCCGACGATACAAAATGGACGAAACCTTGCAATGTAGAATACAGATTGGATAACCCCAAAGCTGAGTTTAAATAATGAGAAAAGCCTTTTCAGAAACGCTCCAGAAACAGGGGATGATGCTGAAATAGTGCTGACTTTCTGTTCAGGCGCAATTTTTTCTAATACAGCTTGACCTCGTATATCTGTTAAGAATTTACAATCAAACCCGCGTTCCCTTAATCCGTTGCAAACAGCCAATGCTGGGATAACATGTCCCCCGGTTCCGCCTGCCGCTAGTAAAATACGATTAGACGTCATCATCTGCTCCAATCATGTGACGCGTATCACGGGTCAGTGCTAAAATGATGCCAACCGTAATCCCAGAGGCTACAAGAGATGAGCCACCATAACTAATGAGGGGCAATGTCATCCCCTTGGCAGGAATAAGGTTTACAGAAGATGCCATATGAATAGATGCCTGAACTGCAAATTGCATAATGAGCCCCGCACCCGCTAGCAGATTAAACAGGCTGGTTCCAGTTGCAGATCGCTCAAACCCGCGCAATAAGAAAAAGCCATATAGCCCGATGAGAAATAAGCAGGCCAGAACGCCATATTCTTCTGCGGCAACAGAGAAAATAAAATCTGCATGGGCGTCTGGTAAATTAAGTTTTACCTGACCGTCTCCAGGTCCCACCCCAAAGAAACCGCCCTCTGAGAAGCTTTCGATTGATTTGCTTGTTTGCATCGAGCCGCCATCTAGAAAGCGATTTATGCGGGCTTCTACATGAGGCAGAAATAGGTAGGCCGCATATAAACATAAAGGTGCTAATGCGATTGCAATTAGAACGAGCAGCATCGGCATTCCAGCTAAGAACATCTGAAAGCCCCATGTGAGCGCAATTACCGATGTCATGCCAATATCAGGTTGCAATACCAGAATAAACACTAAGATAGCAGCAAGGCTTGTTGCCCATATCCAGCCTGGGAAATCTTCACCATCTCTCCAAAGCGTTAATAACCATGCACAGATCACTGCAAAAAATGGTTTTGCGAATTCAGAAGGCTGAACTCGGAATGGCCCAACAGAAACCCACCTTGTAGCGCCATTTACTTCATTGCCAATTAAAGCTGTTATAATCATTAATCCGATAGCAGCTAAAAGGCCTAATAAACTGATAACCCGAATTTGTCTTGCTGAAATCAGGGAGAAAAATAACATCATGCACAAAGCGGGCAGGAGGAATATCAGTTGTCGCCAGACAAAATGTTGCTCTGGCAGGCCAATTCTGAGCGCTACTGGCGGGCTGGCGGCCATAACCAAGATGGTTCCAAGTGCCATAAGAACAAGCACAATGCTAAGCAGCCATCTATCTACCGTCCACCACCAAATTCCAATAAGAGATCTGTCTGTTCTATCCAACATTATAGCGCCTCCACATGGTGAGGCTGCTGTTGGCATAGTTTTTTAGCAAGGTTGGTGAATTGTTTGCCCCGCTCTTCAAAATTGGCGAATGTATCAAAAGAAGCAGCCGCTGGAGATAATAAAACAAAACTATCAACCCCATCTTGAAGGGTTAATTTTTTAGCAGCTGCAAATGCTTTGCTAGTAGCGTCTTCTAGATTCTCAGCCAGCGTTGTAGGGATTAACCCTGATAATTCTGACTGAAATTGTGTTTTAGAGTTTCCATATAGATAGGCGTGCTTAACCTGCCTTAATTCTTTTATACAATTTGGTAAGCTAGGTTCTTTTGCAAGGCCGCCCGCACACCAGAAAATTTGCTGAAATGAAGATAATGCCCGCGCTGCTGCGGCATCATTTGTTGCTTTGGAATCATTTATAATTCGTAATTGATTTCCAGCTATATCACAGCTTGCAACCAGTTCTAACCGGTGCGGTAATCCCTTGAAACTCAAAATAGCTGTTTTAATCTTCTCTTCTTTTATACCAACATATCTGCATATAGTCGCCGCAACCGCTGCGTTTTCAGCATTATGGGACCCAGATAACGCAAAGTTTTGGTGTATCCCATCAGGGGTGTCATCTTTGCTTATTAAATGAAGCTGGCACTCATACCGTGCGGGGAGTAGCGGTAGCAGGTTTGAGCCATTCCCAAGAATAATTATCCCATCTGGCTTTACGTTTCGTACAGCTTCTGCCTTGGCAGCTGCGTAATTTGCCATCGAGCCATGCCTGTCAAGATGGTCAGGAGATAAGTTAAGGATTGCAGATATATCTGGATTTAGGGAGGGTGTGATTTCTAATTGGTATGAGGATAATTCAACCACTCTGTAACCATCTGCGCCAGGGCTATTTAATTCTGCCATTGACGTGCCAAGGTTGCCCCCAACAGCAACCGTTTTTCCAGAACAACTCAGTATATGAGCGGTAAGCGCTGTTGTTGTAGATTTCCCGTTAGTGCCTGTTATTACAATCCATTTAGATGCTGGCTGAAGTCTAATCACAAGCTCTATATCGCTTATAATGGGCACTTTAAATTTAGCAGAGAGCAGAGATGCAGGATGTGGCTCTGGCAGATAGGTTGGAATGCCAGGGCTAAAAACAACCGCATCAAGCTCATCCCAAGGCCAGTCTGAATAATGTGCATATAAATCATTAAATTCTTCTGGAACTTTTTCTGCATTATCATCAAAAACATACGTTGTGATATGATTGCTGACAGCCAGTCTTAAGGCTGCCAATCCTGACCTGCCTAAACCAAGTACCGCAATTTTCTGCAGCTGTTGTTTATTTGTGGATTTAGAGTTGTGCAACATTCCTAAATCCTCTACCGCAACTTTAAGGTTGAAAGACTAATTAGAGCGAGAACAACAGAAATAATCCAAAATCTGATTACAATTGTTGATTCAGCCCAGCCTTTCTTTTCGAAATGATGATGAAGAGGCGCCATCAAGAATATACGTTTGCCAAAGAGCCGAAAGGACGCAACTTGCAATATAACGGAGACTGTTTCTAGTACGAATAAGCCCCCTGCAATTGCCAGTACAAATTCATGGCGGGTAGCAACCGATATAGCGCCAAGTGCGCCGCCTAATGCAAGGGAGCCTGTATCCCCCATAAATACTTTGGCAGGTGGGGCATTAAACCATAAAAATCCAAGGCTAGCCCCTATCAGGGCGCCGCATAGCGTAGCAAGATCGCCCACGCCAGGAATGTAGCTAATCTGCAAATAGGAGGCAAAATTAATATTTCCAGAAAGATAAGCAAATAGGACAAAACACGAAGCAACAATCATCACAGGAACAATTGCCAGCCCATCAAGCCCGTCTGTTAAATTCACAGCATGTGAGGCACCGACAATTACAAAGCTTGTAAATAAGATGTAGAATAACCCAAGGGGAAGAAGCTGTTCTTTGAAAAAGGGAACAGCAACGCTGTATCTCAGCTCTTCTGGTGAGAGTTCGACAAAGAACATGCTAACAAATATGCAGATAACTAATTGAAGAAGAAGTTTGCGCTTGCCGCTCAAACCTCTGCTTGTGTTTTTGCTTAATTTCATCCAGTCATCGACCAAGCCAATAGACCCAAAGCTAACAATGACGGCTAAAACAGGCCAGAGATAAGGATTTCCAAGTGGAACCCAAAGAAGGGCGGAAATCACAAGGCTTGATAGAATAAGAAGCCCGCCCATCGTTGGGGTGCCTTTTTTGGCAAAATGTGTATCAGGCCCGTCATCCCTTATAGGTTGACCTTCTGCCTGACGTGATTTTAGCCAAGCTATAAAAGGCGTGCCAAGAATAAGCGAGAAAAGAAGAGCTGTTAGAACAGCCCCGCCCGTTCTAAAGGTAATGTAGTTAAAAAGATTAAATATTTGGTACTGATCGCTCAAAGGTACAAGGATATCAGACAGCATTTGCGATCTCCTTGTTGGATAATGATTTTAAATGTTGCACAAGCAAATATGCGCCAGAGCCATGAGAGCCTTTGACAAGTATTATATCAGCCTCATCAATAAGCGATTCTATCGCTGGTTTAGCTTCTTCAACATTTTCAAATGTATGAACTGCTGTAATAGGTTTCAGGGCTTTTTTTATTTTCTTCAGGGCAGGGCCAACCAGAATTACGCTTGACGGGTGCGCCTGAATGATGTCAGGCACTAACTCGGCATGCATCTCGTCGCTAAATTCACCAAGCTCAAGCATATCGGTGAGGATAAATACTTTGTTCGCTTCTGGCCGGCTGGCAACATCCAAAATAGCAGCTCTCATTGAAGAAGGGGACGCATTATACGCATCGTCAATTAGAAGAGTTGAATGGGTATTAATGGTAAGATGTATCGCAGCCCCTCTGCCATCTAGTTCGGTTTGGTTCTGCAGACTTGCACAGGCTTTTTCGATATCAAGGCCCATAAAATGACAGGCGGCAATTACACTAAGCGCGTTAATGGCCCAATGTTCTGCCCGCATTGCGATGCCGAGCTGGTAGGTGTTTTTGCCAATTCTAAAGGAAATATGCTGTTTTATCTGGCTGTCATGCGCATCATCCACTATGCGTGAG
>ERZ802827.1652-NODE-1652-length-10852-cov-10.67_pt1 | contig 10852 bp, 10 predicted proteins | sample MGYA00345652_ERZ802827 | MGnify/ENA primary metagenome ERZ802827 (study PRJEB30503, sample SAMEA104212372) | marine metagenome | biome: Westerlies Biome; feature: [SRF] surface water layer (ENVO:00010504) within the epipelagic zone...; material: water... | reverse complement strand
TTTTCTTCGGTTGACTCATTCGCTTTGCGCACTATAGTGTGCGAACTTGGGAAAAAGTGGAGAAAAGTGGGGTATAAGGCCTTTCGATAAGAAGAGGGTGAGTCAAAACGACTCAAAGTCGTGGCTTCGCTTCTTCACTGACTGCGCTTACCTTGCTGCAAGGCTAAACCGTGTTTCGTGGTATCAACAGTGTCACATTGGACGCCAAGGGTCGCATGGGGTTGCCTGCGCGTCATCGCGAAACCGTTATGGTGGTCAGCGAAGGTCGAATTGTTGTCACCATCGACATGCGCGAGTCCTGTTTGTTGCTCTATCCCCTGAATGAGTGGGAGGCGGTACAAGCAAAATTAGAGGATCTCTCTAACATCAATGCTCCGGCGCGTCTGCTGCAGCGCCTGCTGATTGGTCATGCTACCGATTTAGAGCTCGATGCCGCTGGTCGACTATTGCTGCCAGCCATGCTTCGCGACTATGCGAGCTTAGACAAAAAGTTAGTATTGGTAGGTCAAGGCAACAAGATTGAGATTTGGTCTGCTGACCATTGGCAGCAGCAGTTGGAACATTGGCGAGCTGAAGGCGCTTCGGCCATGTCGGAGAATGGCCAACTGTTTGACGGGTTGTCGGTATGAGCCCAACGCCAGATATACCACCTGTCGATAATGGGCTGCCTTCGTCAGCTCAAGACGAGCACCTACCTGTGTTATTGCACGAAGTACTTGCGGCACTGCTGTCGACAAAGGTCTCTGTTGCGTCCACCGACAACGATTCAACAATATTGGTCGACGGCACCTTTGGGCGCGGAGGCCATAGCCGCCAACTGTTGCAGCGTTTGTCGGTCGATGATCGCTTGTTTGCATTGGACCGTGATCCCGATGCGGCAAGTGCTGCGCATTTGTTAGCAACCGAGGATCAGCGATTTTCATTTGCGCAAGCAAAGTTCTCCGAATTGGGCTCAGTGCTGGCCCAGCGCGGCTTGAATGACGTTGACGGCGTCCTCCTTGACCTGGGAGTGTCTTCACCTCAGCTCGATCGTGCCGATCGAGGGTTCAGCTTCAGTGCTGAAGGTCCCTTGGACATGCGAATGAATCCGGCTGAAGGCCAATCCGCAGCAGACTGGTTGAACTCTGCTGAAGAAAACGAAATTGCCACTGTACTTTGGCAGTACGGAGAAGAGCGTCAATCTCGCCGTATCGCTAGCGAAATTGTCGCGGCGCGACCCCTAGCAACCACTCTCGAGTTAGCTGATCTGGTTGCCCGCGTTGCGGCGGCGCCCCCCAAAGCCCAGCGCAAACACCCGGCGACCAAGACATTTCAGGCCATTCGCATTCACATTAATGCAGAGACTGAAGAGCTGGATCAGGGTTTGCAAGCAGGCTTCAATGCGCTGTCCATAGGTGGTCGTTTAGCGGTGATCTCTTTTCACTCGCTGGAAGATCGCAAGGTCAAGCGGGCGTTCAGAGAGCTTAGCCAACCCCCGCCACTGCCGCGTCGCCTGCCCGTTCGCCACAGTGCCGATCAGATTCCCGGACGATTGGTTGGCCGTGCGATCAAGCCGGGTTTGGCGGAGCTGAACGCTAACCCGCGGTCGCGAAGTGCCACTCTCCGTGTCATCGAGCGGGTAAGTTGAGCGGTGACTGGGCTAACGACAAAGAGTAAATCGCGTAAGGCCGCCAAACCCTCTGTGCGCGGTTTGACTGTGCCGCAACACGATTACGCCCGTTGGCATCTTATTGCGGTATTGATTATCGCTGCCCTGCTGGTCAGCAACGGCCTCGCCTTGGTGCGAGCCGCCCAAGCCATGCGCTCTTTACACAGTGAGCTTGATCAACTGCAAACGCGTCAGCACAGCTTGATGGCCGATTACTCTCGCCTACTTCTCGAGCGCAGTTCCTTTGCTAGTTTGCAAACCGTTGAAACCGTCGCTACCCAAGAACTTCGGATGCAGTTTCCGCAAACCATCGAAGAGGTAGTGCCGTGAGTTTTTGGCGGCACTACCTATTTGTCTTCTGCTTTATCGCCCTAGCGGGTGCGCTCTCTGTTCGAGTGGTGTATCTGGGTGTCACAGAGCGCGACTTCTTGCAGGAAGAGGGCGACAAACGGTCGATATATGAAAAACGCCTCCCTGCCATGCGCGGCATGATCTATGACCGCAATGGCGAGGCCTTAGCCGTTAGCACTCCGGTATTTGCGGTTGCGGTCAATCCTCTACAATTTGACGCCAACAACGCATCGTTGCAAAAGCTTGGCAAGATATTGGATTTGGATATCGAGGCGCTAAAAACCCTGCTCAGTAACAATGCGCACCGTGGGTATCTGTATCTCAAGCGACACGTTAGCTGGGAGCGCATGGATGCGATTCGTCAGCTGCGACTGGCGCATCTCATTTTGGAGCCCGAGTATCGACGCTACTATCCCGCAGGGGAATCTATCGCCCATGTGGTTGGTCTCACAGACATCGACGACATAGGTCTAGAGGGTATTGAGCTGGCCTTTGAGTCTTCGCTGCGAGGCGAGGCTGGCAGCAAAACCGTATTGCGCGACCGCGAAGGTCGGATCGTCGACGACTTAGACTATGGTAAGGCGCCGCGGTTCGGCACTGACTTGCAGCTCAGCATCGACTCGCGTCTGCAATACGTTGCATATCGCGAGCTCAAATCGGCGGTTCAGAGCCACGGTGCAAAGTCCGGTTCGCTGATCATGGTAGATGTAAAGACCGGCGAAATACTGGCCTTGGTGAACCAGCCCTCGTTCAACCCAAACGGGCCGATCAATCAACGGATCCCCACCCGAAATCGTGTGGTGACAGACTTTTACGACCCGGGTTCAACCATCAAGCCTTTTACCGCAATGGCTGCTTTGGAAAGCGGGCTCTACCAGTCTGAGAGCCCTATCAACACGTCTCCAGGGTATTTCTGGGTCGACAACAAAATGATCCAAGATCCGATTAACCTCAACACCATTACCTTGGCCGAGGCGATTCAAAAGTCCAGCCAGGTTGCCATCGCCAAAGTTGCATTAGAGCTACCACGGGATGCGGTATTTGACGTGCTGCAACGAAGTGGTTTGGGTGACTACGTGGGAACCGGCTTACCCGGCGAGGTGGTTGGGTTATTCAGCAATGTGGGGGCCCAGTCGCGGGTATCGCGCGCAGCCATGGCATACGGTTACGGTTTCACTGTGACACCACTGCAGCTCGCCTCTGCCTACGTAACCTTGGCGGGGTACGGCAGCCGTCTGCCTTTGAGCATTCTCAAGCAAGACCGAAAGCCTGAGCCCGAACAGGTCTTTGATGCCGGCGATGCTCGCGCGGTGATCGCCATGATGGAGCGAGTCACCCAACAAGGTGGCACCGCGACCAATGCTGATATCGACGATTACCGCGTTGCAGGTAAAACGGGCACCGCTCGCGTGCTAGAAAACGGCTCCTACAATGACGAGCGCCATGTCGCATGGTTTGCAGGATTGGCGCCGGTGAGCGATCCAAGAATTGTCATGGTCGTTTTGGTCAACGAACCCGACACGGATCGCGCCAGTGGTGGCCGGGTGGCGGCTCCCGTGTTTGGGCGCGTAGCAGCTCATAGCTTGCGTTTGCTCGGTGTTCGGCCAGACAACTTATCTAACGAATCTCTGCCATTGCAGCCAATGAGTGCGGCAATGGCTGGGGGGCCTCGCTAGTGCCACCCGCCACTCACAGCGTAGACGAGGTACTTGGCCAAATCCGCAGCCTTCCCCAAGCCCTGGGCTTGTCGGAATCCTCGCGCAACGTGGAAGCCGGCGATGTGTTCGTCGCCTGTGCGGCTAATGACGATACCCGGCTGCAGCATATGGAGGCCGCAGCCCGGGCAGGTGCCGTCGCCTTTGTCATTGACGCTGAGGCAGAACCCCTTGGTCACTCAACTTTGCCGACGTTTCAAATGAGCGAGTTGGCCAAGCATCGTGGAACGTTGGCGGCCAAATTTTATGGTGACCCTTCACGGCCGATGACCTGTATCGGCGTTACAGGCACCAATGGAAAAACCTCCATCGCCTATCATTTGGCAGATTTGGGCAATCTGTTGAATGTACCCACAGGTTATAGTGGCACCCTAGGTTGGGGCGCCCCGGACGAATTAGTCGACAGTGGCATGACGACTGCATCGCCCGTGCTGTTGCAAAGGCAGTTTGCTGCAATGTCCCACAAGGGCATGGAGCAGGTCGCCATGGAGGTGAGTTCCCATGCTCTCGATCAAGATCGGGCGCAGGCGATTCATATGGATGTCGGCGTTTTTTCGAACCTGACCCGTGATCACTTGGACTATCACGGTTCAATGCAAAAGTACGCAGAAGCCAAGACCAAGCTATTTACCAACTGGCCGTTGGCGTTAGCTGTTATCAACAGCGACGATGAGCTGGGTCGCAAACTTATGACCTGCGCGCGAGCTGAGAACACTCTGAGCTATGGTGGCGGGGGTGACATCGTTTGGCGGGCGATGACAGCGCGTGAGGGTATGCGGGTCTTATTTGAAACGCCTTGGGGGCAGCTAGACAGCATCCTACCTCTGGCGGCCGACTTCGCGGTAGCCAATGTGGCTGCCGCCATCGCCGTGCTGTTAGGCAGCGGACACACCATCGGCGATTTAGAAGAAGCACTTGCTCAACTGCATCCAGTACCCGGTCGCATGCAGGTGCTGGAGGGCGAGGGCGATATGCCGAAAGTTATTGTTGATTTTGCCCACACCCCGGATGCGCTGGACAAAGTTCTCGCCGCCCTAAGTCAACAAACCAAAAGCCAGCTGATCTGCGTTGTGGGTTGTGGAGGCAACCGCGATCAAGGCAAGCGACCTGAAATGGCGCAAGTGGTTGCTGCTCGAGCAAATCGCGCATGGTTTACCAGTGATAACCCGAGAGACGAAAACCCAGAGGCTATTTTGCAAGATATGTTGAAGGGTCTCACATCGCAGCAACAACGTGCGGTTCATGTAGAGCAAGACCGCGCCTCTGCCATCGCCCAAGCGATACAGTCGGCAGGGCCTGACGACCTCATCGTCATCGCTGGCAAGGGCCACGAGAGCACCCAAGAAATTGCCGGCATCAAGCACCCATTTAGCGATGCGCAAGTGGCGCAAGAAATAATGAAGGAGAATGCCTAGTGCTGCTTTGGTTAACCCAATACCTGTCTGAGTACGTCAGCGGGTTCGGGGTATTTCAGTATTTGACCTTACGCACCATGGTCAGCGTGGTGACCGCCCTCGCGGTTTCTCTGCTGATCGGGCCGCCAATGATCAGCTGGTTAACGCGGTCACAAATTGGTCAGCAGGTGCGCGACGATGGTCCCTCATCGCATTTTAGCAAGGCTGGCACGCCAACCATGGGCGGTGCGCTTATCTTGATTATTATCATGGTAACGACACTTTTGTGGGGCGATCTGACAAATCGCTATATCTGGCTGGTGTTAGCGGTAACGCTGGCGTTTGGCTTGATCGGCTGGATCGACGATTACCTGAAGATCTCGCGCAAGAACTCCGACGGCTTAGCGGCGCGCTGGAAGTACTGTTGGCAGTCTGTTTTTGCCCTCGCCGCCGTGTTGTATCTGTACAACACCGCGGACGTCCCCGCGCAAACGGCATTATACGTGCCGTTTTTCAAAGAGATTGCGATTCCCTTGGGTGCGAGCTTCATCCTGTTGGGTTACCTGATGATTGTTGGCATGAGTAATGCTGTGAATCTCACCGATGGGCTTGATGGCTTGGCCATTTTGCCTGCGGTGATGGTGGGTGCGGCCCTGGGTTTAATTGCCTACGTCACCGGCAATATCGAATTCTCAGCGTATCTGCAGATTCCCTACATTGCTCAAGCGGGCGAGTTGTCTGTCTTCTGCGGTGCCCTTATCGGTGCTGGGCTCGGTTTTCTGTGGTTTAACACCTACCCAGCGCAGATCTTTATGGGCGACGTTGGCGCTCTTTCATTGGGTGCGGCGCTTGGCTTGCTAGCCATCATCGTTCGTCACGAGATTGTGCTTTTGATCATGGGCGGACTGTTTGTGCTCGAAACCGCGAGCGTCATCATTCAAGTCATTTCGTTTCGTCTGACGGGCCGGCGCGTTTTCAGAATGGCACCCATACACCATCATTTTGAACTCAAAGGTTGGCCAGAGCCGCGTGTAATCGTGCGCTTTTGGATTATCACTCTCGTCTTGGTCACCATCGGTCTGTCGACATTAAAGCTGCGATGACACGAGCAACCGGCACAGTGGTACTGGGTTATGGCGTTACGGGTAAGTCCGTCGTGCAACATCTTCGTGCGCAAGGTATGGAGCCACGGGTGCTGGATACTCGTGCCCAGCCAACGTCGACTGAGGGCTTAGGCAATGTTGAAGTGCATTGGCAGGTCCAGAACTGGCCAGCGGAACTGCTCGCCGAAACTCAACAGGTCATCGTCAGTCCCGGGCTACCCCTGCATCATCCGTTGGTGCGGCAGACACATGCCGCGGGCATCGCTACGGCTTCGGATATTGATCTCTTTATGGCCAAGGTCGGCGCGCCGGTTGTTGGTGTTACGGGCACAAATGGCAAAAGCACCGTCGTATCCTTGGTCGGTCACCTGCTGCAGGCCGGCGGCCATGAATGTGTGGTGGGTGGTAATCTGGGCGTACCGGCGCTGGAGTTGTTAGAGGCGCCTGCCGATATTTACGTGTTGGAGCTGTCCAGTTTCCAACTCGCGCACAGTGCTCATCTGGCATTGGCCAGTGCTGGGGTGCTGAATATCACCGATGATCATCGCGATTGGCATGGCGATTTCGAAAGCTATAAACGTGCCAAGGAGCGTATCTACGTGAACGCCGACTATTGCGTTGGCGGTCTTAACAGCGACTGGAGCGTCGACGTCAAAGTCGATATGTCCGCGCCTAGCGCGAATCGTTGGGGAGTTGCCCGCCGCGAGAACGCGCCTTGGTTATTTTGCGGTGATATACCGCTGATTGCGGTTTCAGACCTACCCCTTGAAGGACGGCACAATGTCGAGAACTGCCTCTGGGCACTGGCGCTGGTTGAGCCTTGGATCAAGCCGCGTCATGCCGCGCAACTGCTGGTGGGATTTCAGGGTTTGCCGCATCGTTTCGAATTCCTATCAGGCCCAACGGATATCCACTGCATTAATGACTCTAAGGCCACCAACGTGGGTGCCACATTGGCGGCCCTAGAGGGATTTGCCCGAGACGAAAGTTTGATTCTTATTGCCGGTGGCGACAGTAAGCATGCTGACTTAGCGCCACTGGGTGAAGCGATGCAGGGTCGTGTGCAACGGTTGGTCACGCTTGGTCAGGATGCGGCAACATTGAACGAGGTTGCGAGCGCCAACGGTGTGCTGTGGCAGCAGGTAACAACAATGGACGACGCGGTCAGTGCGGCCTTTGAGCACGCCAAAGCCGGGGATACGGTGCTGCTATCGCCGGCCTGCGCCAGCCTCGACATGTACGCAAACTTCGCAGCGAGGGGCGATCATTTCAAAGAGCTAGTATCCCAGCACACAAAGGCTGAACAGGTGGCGTTGAGATCATGAGCGCCCAAAGCCCACAAATGCCGCGCCACAGCGCTTTGCTGCTTTTGCCGTGGTTGGTGCTACTTGTCTTTGGCACGATCATGGTGGGGTCGTCGTCGGTGACCATGGCCGGTGATTACGTAACCAGACAGCTCGTTAACCTATGTATCTCGATTTTCCTGTTGGCAATTGTCGTCGCCACACCGCTGTCATTCTGGAAAAAGAACTATCGGCTGGGCTGGTTCGGTGCCTTGGCCCTTGTGGTGGTGGTGCTGATTCCTGGGGTGGGTCATGAGGTCAATGGTGCAACCCGATGGATACGTCTGCCCGGATTTAACTTGCAGGCCGTCGAGGTGGCTAAGTTTGGGCTGATGATTTATCTCGCTGGATATTTGACGCGATATCACGACGAGCTTGAGCGCGCGCCGGCGCGCATATTTATCCCCTTGGCCATGGTGTTTGCGATTTGCGCTCTCGTCGTTGCTGAGCCGGACCTTGGATCCGCGGCAGTCGTGCTAGCCGCAACCTTGTCCGTACTCTTTATGGCAGGCGCTAAACTACGCTTTGTCCTGCTGATGGTCGTTGGCGGCATTGCGCTTTTTGCGCTGATGGTTTGGCTCGAACCATTTCGCATGCGTCGCATGGCCGCGTTCACAGACCCTTGGGCTGTCCCATTCGATACCGGGTATCAGCTGGTTCAAGCATTGATTGCCTTTGGGCGCGGCGAGGTTTTTGGCCTGGGGCTTGGCGAGGGCATACAAAAACTGTCCTATCTGCCGGAGGCTCACAATGACTTCATTTTTGCCGTAATCGCAGAAGAGCTAGGCAGCATTGGCGCTATCGCCTGCATCGTGCTGTACAGTTTTTTTGTTTTCGTGATTCTCGCGGTTGCTAAGCATCGCTTGATGCTCGGTGATCGATTCGCCGGCTATTGCTGCTATTTCGTTGGTTTCATATTCGCCTATCAGTTCTTGGTCAATGTTGGCGTGAATGTTGGTGTACTACCCACCAAGGGGCTGACGCTGCCCTTCATTAGCTATGGCGGTAACTCTCTGATGGTGTCTTGCGCACTGTTTGCTGTGGTACTGCGTTGTAGTTGGTCAAAGGAGCCCTGATGGCAGACGCAAATTTTTATCAAGTCCCGGAAATGGGCCGCATTCGCACCATTCACTTTGTCGGTATCGGTGGTGCGGGCATGAGTGGTATCGCAGAGGTCCTCATCAACCAGGGCTATGCGGTCACAGGTTCAGATTTGCAGGAATCGATCAACACCGAGCGCTTGCGTGACAAAGGCGCGCAAGTTCACTTGGGGCATGATGCTAAATGGGTGCAGGGTGCTGACGTGCTGGTGGTCTCGTCGGCCATCGATCCGACCAATCCAGAGTTGGTGGCAGCGCGAGATCTGCGTTTGCCGGTGGTGCCACGCGCGCAAATGCTGGGCGAGTTGATGCGTTATCGACACGGCATCGCCGTAGCTGGCACCCATGGCAAAACCACCACGACCAGTTTAATTACGGAAATTTTTCGTTGCGCAGAGCTGTCTCCGACCTTCGTCATTGGGGGGTTGTTGAACAGTGCGGGCACAAATGCCGAACTGGGTGGGGGTCGTTACTTGATCGCTGAGGCAGATGAGAGCGACGCATCCTTCTTGCACTTGCAGCCAATGACCGCTGTCATCACCAATGTCGATCAAGATCATATGGCAACCTACGACCATGATTTTGCTAAGTTAAAGGCCGCCTATGTTGAATTCACCAATCGCCTGCCTTTCTACGGTAGCGTTTTCGTTTGTGCCGACGATCCTGAGGTGCTGGCGCTCAGCGCTTCTTTTACTCGGTCGGTGATCACCTATGGATACGGCGATCATGCCCAGTTTCGAGCCAGCGATCTGACCACAAATGGTCAGACATGGAGTTTCACTGCAGCGCGTGGGGAGATGGGTGCGCCGCTGTCGGTAAGCATCAAGCTGCCTGGACACCATAATGTGATGAATGCTCTGGCGGCGATTGCGGTAGCCACCGAAGAAGGTATTGAAGACGCCGCCATCGTTGACGGTCTTAGTGCGTTTGAAGGGGTTGGACGAAGATTTCAAGTTACAGACTCCGTGGCCATTGCCGCAGCGTCAGTCTCCCTAGTCGATGATTACGGGCACCATCCGACAGAAGTAGAAGCGGTCATTAAGACGGCGAGAGAGGTCTGGCCCGATCGGCGGCTGGCGATGATTTATCAGCCGCACCGCTACAGTCGAACCAAGGATTTGTTCGACGATTTTGTGCGCGTTCTGTCAGGGGTAGATGCCCTAGTGCTGCTCGACGTCTACGCCGCGGGAGAAGAGAGAATCGATAGCGCCGACAGCAAGGCACTGGCTCAGGCGATTCGTCAAAGAGGCCAAGTGAACCCCGTTTACGCCAAAGATGCGGCAGAGGCGCTGCAGTTACTGCCAAATTTTGTCATCAGTCAGGACGTACTGCTGGTGCAGGGAGCAGGTAATGTGAACACCATATCGAATACGCTGACAGGTCATGTGGGTTAGGCGGCTCGTTTCCATAGTGGGTGTTACCTGCGCGGTGGTTGCTGTTGCGGGCATCTGGCATGTCTTGGATCGACCCGTCGACACCATCGTGGTCTCAGGAGAGCCAACTCGGGCCGAGCGCGAATGGGTGGAACAAGCGCTGTCCAGTGTGCCCTTGGGCGGGATCTTGTCGACGGACTTAGAAGCGATTGAAAACCAGCTGATCACCATGGGCTGGACGCGACAGGTGACCGTGCGCAGACATTGGCCTGATCGTCTAGAGGTGCGACTGCACAAGGTGGTCCCCGTCGCGCGGTGGGGCGCACAAGGCTATCTCGCAGCTAACGGTGAGCCCATGGAATTGCCCGATGAACACTATGATCTGCCTGAGCTAAGCGCGAACATCAGTACTCCGCAGCAGACCATGGAGGTTTACCGTCTGCTACAGCTCTTCGCCTCACGCTTGGATTTGCAGATCGTCACGCTCAGTGAATCGTCCCAGGGCGAGTGGCGTGTGGGCTTTACTGACGGCATGCAGGTGTTTCTCGGCGCACGCGACGTCAATGCGCGTATGTATGCAAAGATTTTTTTTTTTTTATGGCAACGCACTGCGGTATCAGGGGCAGGCAGTCGACTATGCCGATGCGCGCTATACCAGCGGTATTGCAGTACGATTTAGGCCTGAGGTGCGCAATGACGGACAGTTTGCTGGGGCAATAACTGGGGCTTTATCGCCTCTATCTAAACCTAACGGATCATAGACATGGCTTCGGAAAAACACATGCAAAGAATCGTCGCGCTGGACATCGGCACGAACAAAATCGC
>ERZ802827.1651-NODE-1651-length-10852-cov-17.7578_pt1 | contig 10852 bp, 8 predicted proteins | sample MGYA00345652_ERZ802827 | MGnify/ENA primary metagenome ERZ802827 (study PRJEB30503, sample SAMEA104212372) | marine metagenome | biome: Westerlies Biome; feature: [SRF] surface water layer (ENVO:00010504) within the epipelagic zone...; material: water... | reverse complement strand
AGGTCAAGATTTTGATATGTTTCATGTAGATTTGGGAATTAGATTAGATCAAGTTACAAGAACTGGAAGTGTTACTGATGAAGATCATGGCGATGTAGATAATTTTACTATAGATGATGATGTTTCAAGCTTTGCTGTCAGTATTGGCAGAGATCTTTCTGATACATTAGAGTTAAACCTCGGCTATTCTAGCGTAGAGAGGCTGCCATCTGTAATTGAATTATTTATGAATGGTCCTCATATGGCTACAGGTAGATTTGAAGTAGGAGATCCTACTCTAACTTCTGAAACTTCAAATAATTTTGATATTTCATTAAATTTTGATAACGGAGAATATTTTGCATATGCAAGCTTCTTTATTAATGATATAGATAACTATATTGCTCTAATTGACGAAGACGAAGATCATGAAGATGAGCATAATGAGGAAGAGCATCATGAAGATGAAGACGAGCATCATGACGATGAAGATGATCATGGAGACGAACATGATCATGGCAATCTCATTCATGCCAATTATGTTCAAGAAGATGCTGAGTTTGATGGATATGAAATCGAATTTGGAAGAACATTTGATTTGGGTGCTGGTGAAATGACATTATCTTTTGGTAGAGATGTTGTAAATGCTCAATTTACAGATGGTCATAACGTACCAAGAATAAATCCTGCAAGAAATGTTTACTCACTTTTATATGCTCAAGATGACATAGTCTTTAAGTTACATTTAAAAGATGTTGAAAAACAAAATGATGTTGGTGAAGGCGAAACAGCTACTGCTGGATATCAAATGCTGGACACAAGGCTGACTAAGACATTTGATTTAAGTGGAAAAAGTAAGCTTAAAGTTTCACTATTCGGAAGAAATCTTCTAGATGAAGTTGCAAGAAATCATGCTTCTTTTGTTAAGAATGAAGTTCCTCTTCCTGGAAGAAACTATGGAATTAAATTTAATTTAACTTACTAAATTAGATTTTTTCAATTAATATAGGCCCCCACACTTTAAATAAGGTTTGGGGGTTTTTTAATATTATGAAATCACAACTAATATCAGATAAATTTGCAATGTCGTTTTCAGCTATGTGCATGATTCATTGTCTATTTGCCCCATCTTTAATAATACTTTCATATAGCTCTTTAGCATTAACTGTCGAAAGTGAGCTTATTCATAAAACTATATTGCTTTTAACTATTCCAGTTAGCATTTTTGCAATTAGCTTGGGATATAAAAATCATCCTAATAACTCCATTATCTATACTGGCATTGCTGGATTAACAATTCTTATTTCAGCGCTTTTAATTGGAGAAAGCATTGGTGAAAATGCAGGACTAATTTTAACTACTATTGGCTCGCTGATGGTAATTGCTTGCCATTACAGAAACTATAGAATCTGTAAAAAAGTAAATTGTGACTGCCACGACACTTCAAAAGCTTAAAATTTTAAATTCAAAAAATCTTCATAAATTACTTTCATAGCAAATATATTGTAGAATGCGCTTTTTTGCGTCATAACATGATTAAACATATTAAATTCATATACTTATTATTATTAAGTCCACTTATCATGACTAACTCGAATGTTGAAGAGATAGTTACAACTGGGTCATTAATTAATAATTCAGAAAAAGATGCCTCGCCAGTAAATGTTATAACTAAAGAAGATTTTGAAAATTTTAATATTTCTAATTTTGCAGAAATTAGTAAATACCTAACATCATCATCTGGTTCACATTTCCAAACAAATGCACTTGAGGGAGTTGATCAAGGAATGGCCTCAATAACCTTAAGAGGTTTAGAACACTCCTCTACTCTGTTGCTACTTAATTCAAAGAGACATACTCCTGCTGGAACACCCTCTAATCAAGGCGAGGGATATATTGATGTAAACATAGTTCCTGAAATAGCAATCAAACAAATTGAAGTTTTAAAAGAAGGAGCCACCTCATTGTATGGGTCTGACGCCGTTGCTGGTGTTGTAAATGTTTTAACTCAGAAAGATTTTGAAGGATTTAAATTAAGAATTAATAACTTTGAAACTTCAAATTATAGTCAGAGTGATAAATCCTTAGGTTTATTGGTAGGATCTAATTATAAAAATGGTAGCTATGTATTTGGTCTTAACATTCTAGAAAGATCAGCTCTGTCTGCCTCTGAAATACCTGGAATAGCAGAGCTTGGTCTTAGCGGCCTAGGTAAAACCTTTAAGATTTCTGCTGATGATACTGTAAATAATGGTTTATATTCAGGTAGTTATAATGCTAATCAATTTGTACCTGACCCTCAATGTGAGGCAAATGGAGGCGTATTAGATGGATCTTTTTGCAGATTCTTATACGGTACCAGATTTAACATAGTGAATGATGAAGATCATTCCAAAGCATATGCCAATTTATTGTTTGAAAGAAGCAGTTATGTTTATGAGATAACCTTTATGGGATCAGCGGTTAAAGTAAATGATAACCCTCAGTCACCCTCATACCCTGCTCTTCCTTTTTTATCGAGACAAATTCAACCTAATCAAGGAGGTAATCCTTTTAATGTTCCAGTTACTTGGTATGGACGTCCTCTTGGATCTGAATTTGATTCCCCATATTCTCCTAAGGATATAAAACAATATAATCTTAGTCAGACAATCAATACTAATATTAATGAAAGCACTGAACTAGAGGCCTCTTTAACTATTAGCAGTCACTCTAATGATCATTACAGGCCAGATATTATCGATTCGAGGTTCCTAGAAGCATTAAATGGCACAACTATGGGACAATCTAATGGCAGTCTTACGTATTGGAATATTTTTGATTCATCGCAAAATTCTCAAGAATTAATTGATTATGTAAAAGGTGCTGAGGTTTCTTCAAAAGAAGCATCTTTAACAACTCTTGATTTTATATTTAGAACTAATATAGATAGCTACGAAATAGCATATGGTCTTCAATTGAATGATGAGGAGCTTAAAATTTCATACGATGATGTTAGCAGAGCTCAATTTGATGCAGATGGCAAGATTATTAAATCAGCAGACCTGTTCTTTTTAGGTGGAGGTATAAATGTCTCAAAAAATAGAAGTAAATATGCTGGTTTTTTTGAAATTCAGCCCAAGCCAATAGAAAATATTGATATCAAGATTGCTGGTAGATTTGAAGAGTTTGAGAATGACTCATCATTTGACCCTAAAATCTCTTTTAAATATATCGCATCTGAAAATATAACTTTAAGAGCTTCTAAAAGTTCATCTTTTTCTATGCCCTCCATGGCACAAATGTTTTCAAGTGATATTAACCTAGGAAGCGTAAGAGATTTTAATGGCAATTCACCGTTTGTGAGGCAAGCAAAAATCGGTAACCCGAACCTTAAGCCTGCAACCTCTAAGAATTTAAATATTGGGCTTATTTTTGAAAATCAAAAAAATAGACTAAGCATTGATTATTGGAATATCGATTACAAAAATAGAATTGAATCTCAAAGCGCACAAGTAATACTTAACACAGACCCAAATGGTCCAAGCATTACAAGAAATTCTAGTGGTGATTTAATTGGGGTTACCACAACCTATTTTAATGAAGAGTCAACTGAAGTTTCAGGAGTTGATTTAAGTTTTAATAGGCTTATAGCAAGCTCAGATATATATGGAAATGTATCACTATCAATAAATTCAACAACTTTAATAGAATTTCTTACACCAGCTCTTGGAAATGAAGGTAGTGAAATTATGATAAATAGAGTTGGTAAATTTAATTACGATACTAATACCCATTCTCTTCCTAAAAATAGAATCAATGCTTTTTTAAATTGGAAATATCAAGAATATGATATTAATTTTAATTCACGATATATCGATGGCTATAGTAATGAGCGACCGATCAATAGTCTTGGAACAGCATATGGATATAATAATTCCGTGGATTCTTTTTTAACTAATGACCTTTCAATAAAAAAATTGGTAAGAACAAATAAAGGTGAAATTGATATCAAGCTATCAGTCATTAATGTTTTTGATGAAGAAGCACCAAGACTTTATGATGCTCCAGATTTTAGCTTTGATACAAGGGTTCATGATCCAAGAGGAAGAATTATTGGCATAAGTTTTGAGTATAGAAACTAATATTCAATAATGAATAATCTTAAAAGCACTATCTCTCAAGTCATTGAAGAAAATTTAATTTCTACTGAATGGAGTGACGCGGTTAATGAAGAAGTTAAAGACCTAAACTTAAGTATCAATGATCATCTAAGGAAAGATCTAACTAATGTACCTTTTGTAACTATCGATGGTGCCGATGCTAAAGATTTTGATGATGCTGTTTTTTGTAATTTAAATGATTCTGGATTTTTACTTAATGTAGCCATTGCTGATGTGGCTGAATTAGTAAACGAAGATTCATACCTTGATAAGGAGGCTAAAAAAAGGGGCACATCAATTTACTTCCCATCTAAGGTAATACCAATGCTTCCAGAAAAAATTTCCAATAATTTATGTTCCTTGGTACCAGATGAAATTCGAAATGTTTTGGTGTGTGAAATAAATTTTTCATTAGATGGTTCAGTAAAATCATATAGATTCTTTCAAGCCAAAATCATGTCACACAAAAGAATGACATACGCAGAAGTAGAAGAATATATCAAAAATAATAACTCTAATGTTCCAAAAAAAATAAAAACCTCTCTTGATGCACTTAATCTTCTTACAAAAAATTTATTAATCAAAAGAAGTCAAAGAAAGGCGTTAGAAATTGAAGGTAACGAGCCCATACTAAGCATCGATGATGATGGGAAAGTTTCCAGCATTGATTTACCTCATAGGTTATATGCCCACCAAATGATTGAAGAATCTATGCTAGCAGCGAATGTTTGTGCAGCTAACTTCATGCATAAGCACTATAAATTTGGAGTTTACAGAGTTCATGAAAAACCTGAGGAATTAAAACTTGAAAGTCTAAAATCTTTTTTTTCATTAAAAGGTTTTTCAAGCAAAAATAATGACACTCCTCTTACCTTAATTAACAAATGTCTTCAATTTTCATCAAAAAATAAATTAAATAAAGTTCTTCAAACTGTTGTTTTGCAGAGTTTAAAAAGAGCTGAATATTCAATCAAAGAAATTGGTCATTTTGGATTACAGCTTGATAGATACTCACACTTCACCTCACCAATCAGAAGATATCCTGATTTAATGGCTCATAGATTAATAAAGAATATTATTAATAAAGGTAATTTAGATATTAACAAAGATAAAATTGAAGAGATTTGTGGTGAGATGTCAGAACTTGAGAGAAATGCTGAAAAATCTTCTAGACAAGTTGTTCAACAAATGATTTGTCATCATTTAAAAAAATATATTGGCCATGAGTTCAATAGTACTGTAACAGGCATCACAGATTTTGGACTGTTTGCTGAAATAGATAATTTTTATGTGTCGGGCTTAATTCATGTTGCAGACTTGCCTGGAGATAGATATTTTTATGATAGGGATGCTAACCTATTGAAAGGCAAAAGAACCGGAAGGGTTTATAGGCTGGGTCAAGACATAAAAATTAAAATTATGAATGTGCTTCCATCAGAGAGAAAAATTACTCTGATACCGTGCTAAGATTTATAAGAAAATGAATAAAAAAGAAAATGTCTCGAGAGTAGGTTTTCATAGCATTGAAAGTATTCTTGAAAATAACCCTCATAAAATAAAAAAAGTTACTTTACCGGCAAATAGAAACGACCAAAGAATTTCATCACTAATTCTTGCTTTAGAAAAAAATAATATTAATTACGATTTGTCATCAAAATTAAAGCAAGAGCCTGAAGCAATAATTTCTCATGAAAATGAGTTAAATTTTAAAGACCTTAAAAATTTTATAAGCTCAGAGGTGAATAATCCTCTTATTTTGATTCTTGATAACATTATTGATCCAAGAAACCTTGGCGCTTGCATAAGATCAGCCGCAGTGACTGGGGTTGATGCACTTATTATTAATAAACATCATTGCGCTCCAATAAATGCTATTGCCCATAAAGTTTCAGTTGGAGGAGCTGAGGTTATTAAAATTTTTTATGTAACAAATCTTATTAATTGTTTAAAATTTCTTAAAGAATTAAACGTTGATATATACGGTCTTAGTGAACATGCTAAAGAGAGTTATATAGAATGTAATTTTACAAACCCAAGTGCAATTATAATGGGTGCAGAAGAATCTGGTATTAGAAAAAAGACTTTAGAAAGCTGCGACTTTAAAATTAATCTAAGTAGTAATAAATTATTTAAAAGCTTTAATGTTTCTGTTGCAACTGGGATAATACTTGCCGAAGCTAAAAGGCAGCGTGAAATATAATATAAACATAAATGCTAAAACAAAGAACACTTAGAAACCCAATAAAAGCAGTAGGCATAGGACTGCATACAGGTAAAAATATTACTATGGAGCTTCTTCCTGCTGAAGTAAATACGGGTATAAATTTTATAAGGTCAGATATTAGTGAAGGTTTTTTAATCCCTGCTATAGCAGAGAATGTTGGTGATACAAGTTTATCAACTGCTTTAATCAAAGACGATATAAAAATTTCTACTATTGAGCACCTATTATCAGCTATAGCTGGTCTAGGTGTTGATAACTGTGTTATTAAGGTAAATGGTCCTGAGGTTCCAATAATGGATGGAAGCTCAAGTCCTTTTGTATTTTTAATTCAATCAGCAGGTCTAGAAGACCAAGATGCGCTGAAAAAGTTTATCAAAGTAAAAAAAGAAATTACTGTTACAAGAGATGATGCTTATGCATCAATAAAACCCTTTAATGGATTTAAGGTATCATTCAAGGTTGATTTTGATCATCCTGTTCATAAAAAATTGCCAACAGAATCTATTATAGATTTTTCTTCAACCTCCTTTGTAAAAGAGGTTTGTCGAGCAAGAACTTTTGGTTCATGGAATGAAAAGGAATTACTCCAATCAAAAAATTTAGCATTAGGAGCAAGTGTTTCAAATGCTATAGTTTTTGGTGAGGAAGAAATCTTAAACGAAGAAGGTCTTAGATTTAATGATGAAATAGTTAAACATAAAATGTTAGATGCTATTGGGGACCTTTATCTGCTTGGCGGCAACTTAATTGGTCAATTTTCTGGTTATAAATCAGGACATGCATTAAATAATCAACTGTTAAGAAAGATTATTGAAGATAACGAAGCATACGAAGTAATTGAGTTTGAAAACTCAGAAAATGCCCCAATCTCTTATGTTAGACCTCCTTTTGGAGATATAGAATAATAAAAAGTTTAGAGGCTTTTTTTAAGAGAAACATATGCTGAATCCTTTCGCAAAAATATTTGGTTCCAGTAACGATAGAGTAATAAAAAAAATGATGCGTCATGTGAATGATGCAAATAACCTTGAAAAAGACTTATCAGCAAAATCGGATGAATATTTTTTAAACTTAAAATCTGAGCTAAAAGAACTTTACGACAATAACGATAAAAACATTTATGCGATTCTTCCTTTAGCATTTGCAGCTGTAAGGGAGGCTTCAAAAAGAACTATAGGTTTAAGGCATTTTGATTCGCAAATGCTTGGAGGTATTTCATTGGCTGAGGGGAATATTGCTGAAATGAAAACCGGTGAAGGAAAAACCTTAGTAGCTACCCTACCAGCATACTTAAATTCAGTTATTGGCAATAAAGCTATTTTGGTAACAGTCAACGATTATTTAGCTAGAAGGGATGCTGAATGGATGAAACCAATATATGAATTTCTTGGATTAAGTGTTGGTGTGGTTGTATCTAATCAAGAAATATCAGAAAAAATTCAATCTTATAAGTCTGATGTCATTTATGCCACTAATAATGAGCTTGGTTTTGATTATCTGAGAGACAATATGGCTCATTCTGTTGAGCAACGAGTCCAGTGTTCATTAGATTTTGCAATTATTGATGAAGTTGATTCAATCCTTATTGATGAGGCAAGAACACCTCTAATTATTTCTGGTCCCTCATCTGAGAGTTCAGAAATGTATAAACAAATTAAAAAATTTATTCCTAAACTTCATCTTCAAGAAAGAGAAGGCACTGAAGAGGAGCCATTAAGAGATGACGAAAGAGGTCATTATCTAATCGATGAAAAAAATAGAAATGTTGAACTTACAGATGATGGTTATATTTTAGTTGAGGGCTTGTTAGAAGATGCAGGCCTTATAGGTGCATCAGAGGGTCTATATTCAATATCGAATCTAAAAATAATGAAGTTTGTCCAAGCAACATTAAGGGCAAATTTTTTATTCAAAAAAAATGTTCACTACTTAGTTAGGAATAATGAAGTCTTGTTAATCGATGAGCATACAGGAAGAACTATGCCTGGGCGAAGAATGAGCGAAGGAGTCCACCAAGCCCTTGAATGTAAGGAAAATGTTCCAATACAAAGAGAGTCGCAAACCCTCGCTTCTACAACATTTCAAAATTTCTTCAGATTATTTAATACGCTATCAGGAATGACTGGAACAGCTGATACAGAAGCTGTTGAATTTCAGCAAATATATGGTTTAAGTGTCGTAGTAATGCCCACTAATGTACCTATGATTAGAAATGATCATAATGATTTAGTCTTTTTGACAAAAGAAGCTAAATACAAAGCTTTGATTGAAGAAATAGAGACTATCAGAAAAAACTCGGCTCCAGTTTTAGTTGGTACGGTTTCGGTAGAATCTTCCGAAGAAGTATCTAAGTACTTGAATGATAAAAATATTCCCCATCAAATCTTAAATGCTAAACATCATGAAAAAGAAGCACAAATTATTGCTAATGCCGGAAAGCCTGGGATGGTTACTATTGCTACCAATATGGCAGGAAGGGGTACAGATATTGTCTTGGGTGGTAAAAAAGAAGAACAAAGCTCTGAGGAATGGCAAAAAAATAATCAAACAGTACTATTAGCAGGTGGATTGCATATCTTAGGAACTGAAAGACATGAGTCAAGAAGAATAGATAATCAGCTAAGGGGAAGATCAGGAAGACAGGGTGATCCTGGATACTCGAGATTTTTTCTTTCTCTTGAAGATGATTTATTAAGATTATTTATTTCTGATAGCAGAAGGGCTCTATTCGATAAAATAGGAATGGGAGATGACCACATTGAGCATAAAATGCTTTCAAGAGGAATTGAGAATGCTCAAAAAAGAATAGAAAGTAAAAACTTTGATGCTAGGAAAAACTTGCTTGAGTACGATGATGTTTCAAATGATCAAAGACAAGCAATTTACTCTTTAAGAAATCAATTACTTGAGGAGAAAGATATCAGTGATACTATTCAAGCTCTAATTGAGGATCAATTTAAATTAATAACTCATAACTATGTACCAGAAGATTCTGTTGAATCCCAGTGGAGAACAAGAGACTTAGAAAAATTTCTTATTGAGACATATGATTTAGAAACAAATATTCATCAGAAAGTAACTGAAAATAAAAAACTAATTCCTGAATCCATAGCTGAAGAAGTTATTTCATCTGCTAAGCATAGATATGAATATAAATATATTGAAATAGAAGACAACAGACTTCTTCTTGAAAAACAAGTGATGTTGCAGGTTCTAGATGTTCACTGGAAAGAACATTTAGCTGAAATTGATCATCTTCGAAACAGTATTGGTCTAAGAGCATATGCTCAAAAAAATCCAAAAAATGAATTCAAAAGAGAAGCATACTCTATGTTTGAGTCTATGCTTAATGAAATTGACAGCGGAACAGTAAGAATATTATTTTCCTTGCAGATTGCTAAAGAAGAAAATATTAATAACATTGAACCTAATCAGAATAATCAGGAAATGGTTTATCATAAAGACGAGGCACCAGCCTATAATGAAGATCAATCAAGTCCTTCAAGTGCTCCTTCTAATGAAACCACGGAAACTATAAAAAGAGAAGAGCCAAAAATTGGTAGAAATGATTTTGTAAAAATTACAAACGGTGAAGAGACTAAAGAAATAAAATTCAAGAAAGCAAAGCCTTTGATTGACTCTGGTGAATGGAAAATAATTTGACTATAAACTCCTATTCAATCCTCATAAAAATCTTCAGATTGGATTGGTCTTGAAATTTTATTATCTTCATTAGCCCAAGACCCAAAATCAATTAACTTACATTTTTCTGAGCAGAAAGGCCTGTGGTCATTTTTGATAGCTAAATCTACCTTTTTTTCACATCTTGGGCACTTAGCCATTTTTAATAATCTCCATATACTTTTTATGTATCTTTAAAACTTCGTTTCTTAATAAATCTAACGACCCATTATTAACTATAACTTCGTCTGCAATACTTAACCTTTGTTCTCTTGTAGCCTGTTTGTTAACAATATTTTCGATATCACTCTTAGTCTGGTTATCCCTTTTAGAGGTTCTTGAAATTTGGACCTCTACATCACAATCAATAACCAATACCCTGTCATAAAGTTTTGAAGAATTTGTTTCAAATATAAGCGGTACAACGATGATACAATAATCAGACTTTGTATTTTTTATAAAAGCTTCAATACCAGACCTTACGATTGGGTGAATGATATTCTCAAGTTTTGATTTTGCAGCCGAGTCATTAAATATAAGTTTTCTTATTAATTCTCTATTAATATTTTTGTATTCATCAAGATATTTGTCTCCAAATTGTTCAATAAATAATTTATATCCCTTTGAATTTCTATTTAAAGCATCTCTAGCAAGGTCATCAGCATCAATCAAATCAACACCAATATCTTTAAATAATCCAGCTGCTGCTGACTTTCCGGAGCCAATACCTCCTGTTAACCCTATAATCATATTCGCATTATACTAAAGATAAAAAAAAAGGCTTCTAGTAAACTAGGAGCCTTTAAGACAAAAGCCTCACGATTTC
>ERZ802827.1642-NODE-1642-length-10882-cov-8.52997_pt1 | contig 10882 bp, 10 predicted proteins | sample MGYA00345652_ERZ802827 | MGnify/ENA primary metagenome ERZ802827 (study PRJEB30503, sample SAMEA104212372) | marine metagenome | biome: Westerlies Biome; feature: [SRF] surface water layer (ENVO:00010504) within the epipelagic zone...; material: water... | reverse complement strand
ATTTTTCACAATATTATTTTTCACAATATCATTTTTCACAATATTATTTTTCACAATATTATTTTTCACAATATCGTATTTACCAATATCGTATTTACCAATATCGTATTTACCAATATCGTATTTACCAATATTATTTTTATAAATACTATTACTATTTATGTCATATTTATTTATAATATTATACCAATCATTTTTATTATAGGGTAATGAATTTTTATTATAAAATAACATATTAAAATCTTGTTGGTTTTCTAAAGATATATTCTGTGCTATATATTTTTTAATATGATCAATATTAACTATTTCATTTATTGACGGACGGTTATCCGGAATAACATTTAATAATTTATGTACTATATTTTTTAATTTCGCGCTATAAGTACTATTAATTATATCCATTCTACCATTCATTATTTTATATTTTAATAATTGTAAATTATTAGCATTGAAAGCATACTTTAATGTTATCAATTCATATAATACACAACCTAAAGCCCAAATATCCACTTTATAATTGTATCTTTTATTACTATAAATTTCTGGGCTCATATACAGCGGAGTACCTATATGTGTATATGTATTTTTGTTATACGGTTCAAATATTTTAATTATACCAAAATCCCCCAATTTAATATTATCATTTTTATCAATAAATATATTAGCAGATTTTATATCTCTATGAATAATATTATTGTTATGCAAATACTGAATGGCAATACATAATTGTATAAAATATTTCCAAATAGTTTCTTCTGAAAATTTTGAATGCAATCGTTGTTTTTCTTTAATTAATTTAAAAATATCACCATTCTCAGCATATTCAGTAACTAAACATAATTCATTGAAGTAGATAAATGCATATTTTAACTGAATTGTATAATTAGATGTACTATAATATAAAAATTTGATTTCATTAATTATATTATTTTTTTCATAAGAAGTTAAATTGTTGATTTTTATTTTTTTCATGGCATATGTAACATTAGTTTTTTTTTTAGTTATATTATATACCGTGGCAAACCCACCTTTACCAATAATATTATTTATTCTGAAATCAAAAAATGTAGCCATATAATATAATAATAATAAAAAAATATATATTTAAATGCATAATATATATTTTTGATGTATTATGGTTTACTATAATTTATTGCGATTTACCATGATTTACTAATATTTTTATTGTTTTTATTGTGTTTTTTATCAGTTAAATATTTTTCATGATGTACTAACCCATCGCGTGTTAAAAACCCCCAATCCTGTACTTTTTTCCCAGGAATAAATAATGTCCAACAATACGGGATTTTTTTATCAAGTTCTACTCTATGGAAAGTATTTGGTGGTGAATAAATATAACTACCCGGACCCCTCCAAAATTTCCCAGTTTGTTTATGTTCCCAATATCCACCGGCTAATATAAATGTTCTATATGCCCACGGATGATTATGAAGCACATCAGGATCCGATTTTATAAATTTATGTAAGAATATATTAAATGGAAAATCTTCTCTATCTTTTAAAAACAAATAATATCTTTCAAGATATGGTTCTTGATCAAGCCGATCATTTATAATTCTATATCTTCCTAAATATTTAAATAAAGATGTTAATGTAGTGTGAAAAGAATACATATTAATCATTGTATTTAATATGTATTTAATATGTTTCAATTTTAATATATAAAGAATTTACGTTTTCAGAATTTTTACAATTTTACAATTCTCGCACCCCCACAAGGAATTCCAAAATTTAGATCTTTATCTGCATATGCTAGATAATCGTAAGTTTCTTTTTTATCTTTTAAAAAATCAAGACATGCTCTTTCAGCGCCAGGTAAAGGATGTGTATCTAGAGAATTATTTACACCACCAATATCATCTATTAAAATCATACCCCCAGATTGAACTTTATGAAATGTTTTATCAAAAGAATCTGTAATAGATGTATAGAAATCGCCATCATAAATAGCAAGACATATTTTTTCGGGATATTGATTATCTGGAATCTCCTTAAACCATCCAGAATGAATAACCGGCAAATCCAATTTAAAATGATTAAAAACATCAATGAACACATCTTTCGATGTTTTACAACTTCCCTGTCTAAATTGATATGAAGTAGTGCTTTCATCTTGTTCTACTTTTGGCGGTAGTCCCTCCCAACAATCATATACATGATATGATCGATCGGGTGCATACATATCTAAGAATTTTTTAACAAATATACTAGTTGTCCCTATATTGCAACCTAATTCTACAACATCTCCTATAACTCCAGTATCTATTACTTGTTTTAAATAATATAAAATACCATATATTTGATTTTTACTCATCATTCCTGATATAATCGGATACGTTTCCATAAATTGAATTAAATCAATACCAGTTTGTTTATTGACCAATGAATTATTCATCTTAATCCCATATTTTTCCATATATTCTTTTACTTTTTGGTGATGTTCCTCTTCATTTGTATGTGATGAAGCCATTATAGTATATGTCTTTAATAAACTTTAAATATTAAATTTTATATAATTATTTATTAAATTTTATATAATTATTTATTAATTTTCATTTTCATTTTTCATTAATCATTTCTTCAATAAATCTATTTCTAAAATTAACAACTTCGGGTTTGCTACAATTACCGTTTGCAGTTAATTGATCATCGTGTAGTCTATAATATAATAAATTTTCTTGAATATTATATATTTTACCGAATTTTTTTAATAATTTTAATTCTAATTCAAAGTCTTCGCAAGGTAATTTATTTTCTATATTATAATTTCCGACATCTAATACTGCAGATTTTTTCATACATAATGTAGGATGATTAGATATCCAAGAAATCGGTTTATTTTTAAATTCATCCCACGTTAATAAATATTTATGATTTGTATTACCACATGATATTTTTTTATTATTAATTGATTTCATATATGTAACATTGCTACCACAAATAATACAATCAGAATTATCTTTCATAAATTGTATTTGTTTAATAATTCTATCACTAACCATAATGTCATCAGAATCCATACGAATAATTAATTCATTATTGCATATTTTAATACCTTCATATAAACCATAAACTAAACCCATATTTTTTTCCCATTTTTTATAGACAATTTTAATAAATCTCGCCCTATTTTCGAATACTTTTAACGTTTTTTCTAATAATTTTGTAGATAAATCATTAGAGCCGTCATTTATCCAAACTAATTCAATGCCAAAATGACCATTTTGTTGAATAATAGATTCTAAACATTCACAAATATAAGTATGATTAGTATTATAACTGCTTACTAATACAGATACCCATTCTTTTGGGTCTTTATAGACATCAGCTAACTCAATAGTATTCATTATATCATAGTTTCGTTTAGTTGAACCCCATTCTTGATATGTATATACTTTAGAATGTCCGTTGTATTTAATCCCGGTGGGGTGTTCGGGAAGAAAATAATAACTTGGAAAAATAATAATATCTTTAAATTTACCAGATTGTAGCATTCGCGTCAACAATCCGGGGCCAACAGTTTGCCAAGCCATTTGTCGCGCTAGTTTTTGAGATACAGGATTTCTTAATATCCAATCAACCGCATCATAACAAAGAGGATGATTTTTAGTAAAAGCCATTGTCCCAGTGGCAACTAATCCAGGACGAGCCGTTTCATTTTCATATCCAACAAAAGAACTCCCCTTTTCAATTAAATAGTCAAATGGTTCAATACATAGAGAATCGGCATCAACAAAAAGACCACCATAATGATATAAAATTTCCCATCTAATAATATCGGCTTTTCCATTAATTTCTTCAATTTCATTAATTTTATTAATACAACGAAGCGGAAATTGTCGTTTTTTTAATTCTTCTTCAGACCATAATATATATTCAAAATCTGGGTGTTTTTCTTCCCAAGTTTTCATAAAATTGGATGGTCTTGGTTTGGGGCCAATCCATAATTGATGAATAATTTTTGGTATAACCATATTATTTATATAAATAATATAAAATTATTTTTATGTTTATATTATTTGATAATATAAACATAAATAAACATATATAAATTATAGTATATAATGGTTGATTCGGTAATTTTATAGATTGGGTAGGTCTTCCATATGGTGTATTAATTGATATCGAAATTTTTAAACAATCTATAAATTGTGATATTATATGGATATAATGTTATGAAGAAAATAGAAAATTAAATCCAAAGTTATTTATAAACGGTTATCAACAATATGCGTCGTAGAAATTTTGAATTAGATAAGAAATTTTTAATAGTAATATAAATAAATTGCTATTTACACCAAAATAATTCAATATTTTACGTAATAAATTTATCATATTCTCTTAAAAAAATGTTGTGATTTTTAAATTTTGATAAATCGCAAATATGAGTATCTTCGCCACATAATAAAATAATTTCATTTTTGCTATAAGTTTTATTAACTAAATCATAAAAGGGCAACCCCCGATGCAAAGATCCATAAATGATTAAATCATACTTTTTTTGTTTAATATCTATTTCTATTGTTAAATTTTTAATATCATCATGATAAGACTGGTCAAGTAAATTAGTATAAGTCATTCCTCTACCATATAAATTCTGATAGTCTATATTTTCATTTTTATATAAATGTCTAATTTTTGGATAGTCATGACACTTATTTTTAAATAATGATTTAAATCCATGTAATGTTAGACATCTTAAATAATCTGGATTAGTATTGCCTGATAAAAATAATATATTATTACATTTATCTAGATTATTTTTATTTAAAATATATTTAGAAATACTAATCGTCGTTAAGTTATTTCTAGTATATTCAAACAATAAATTTTTATATTTATTATATTGTGTAATCTCTTCTCTAGTTAAATCAGTTATATTTTTATTTGATATGCTATAATAAAATTTATTGGTTTCTAATATTATATTTTTTGGAAATAATGATAAAATATTTTTTGGACAATTTTCAATATTTAAAAAAAGCGGAATACAGCCATTAGCTAGGATTTCATAATGTCTAAGACAATCCCATCCAGCCTTTTTTCTTGTTATTGCAAACATAGAAATTTTATATTCATTATAATAATCTTCTTCTTTATGAAAGTTATAACTATAATTATTATTTGGAATTATATTTGAAAGGATTTTTTCTTTCTTTATATCTAGATTATCTAAAATTTTTACTTGAGGAATTGAAAACGTTATAGGGTAAATCATGGATTTGAATATATATATATATATATATATATATATATATATATTTAAATATATTTAATACTTCAGTAATTAAATTTATATCAGGATAATCAAAATTTTTTGTTTCATGCTTTTTTTATATTGACAAGAAATTCTTAATAAGAGTAATTAAATGTCATGAAATCCATTTAAAATATTCTTTCTACAATATTTTTATCCATCATCTATATATAGTAAAAAAAGATTTTTTTATTTAAAATTTACACCTTTAGACATTTAAAATGCCGATTATTTTTCAATAAAATTAACCATTGGATAACCATTAACTAACCATAGTCTTGTTGATAGATTATCATTTATTTCAATTTCATTTGATTTTGGTATATTACATCTTTTCTCATTTAAAACGCCCATTAATATATAAATAGTCAAATCCATTTGGGTCCAAACCTAAACCTAAAAATTCATAATTATTATTTTTAAAATGATTTAATACATTCTCTGTATTATTACCTAAATGAAGATGTTCAAACGATATGTATTTTAATTTTAAATTATTTAGATTAATATCTAATAATACATCAGCATCAATTCCTTCTATATCTAATGCTAATAACTCAATTTCTTTTGTAGTAATTTCATTAATAAATTTTTCTAATTCTTTTACCGGAATAATAAATTTTTTTAATTCACAATTATCACCATAATGTTTTTGTATGTGTTTCTTATTTATTGATGCTACTTGATAATGTGGAGCATCTAATGGACAATAATACAAATCCATTGTATTATTTTGATATTTTTTTGGAACAATTCCAATTTGGTATATAATAGCTTCAGGATAATCTTTCCAACATTCTTTTAATAAAGGAATGTTTAATGGGTTAGGTTCAACCAAAATAATTTTTTTTATGAGGTGTCTAGGTAATTTTTTGATAAGTTCGGTAAATCCATCTCTACATTTTGCCCTCTTATCTAAATCCCCAGCACCAGCACCAATTTGTATAAAAATACCATTTCCGTTATTAAATTTGTTAAGGTCCATATAATATTATATGGATTAATAATATATTATTTAAATCATATTATTTGAATATATTTATATATATTTTTAAATATATATTCAAATATTTAATACTTCAGTAAATAAATTTAATTTCCATCCACCTGATTTATTAAGATAGTTATTAGGTAAATGATAATTTTTGCATCTTGGATCTAATTTATTGTCAATTAAAGGTATTAATGTATTTTTATAATTAGATATAAAATCGAATGCAGATAATTCTATTATACCTGTATTGAGTGGTGGTAAATTTAACCATTTTGATGATTTAATAAATTTTTTTAATTCATTTTTATTATAAATCCATACAGCGCAGTATGGGTGTTTATCATTAATAACATATTTTTTATCTTTTATAATAATTGTTTTTGTAAGATTTTGTTTTATTTTTCCATCAGGTGAAGTACCATTATCTGTTGTATATTCACTATTTTTATCATCTATTTCAATTCTTAAAAAACCTAAATTAAAATTATTTTCTATTAAATCATTAATATTTAATAACCAATAATCGATTGTTTCTTTTTAATTAATATATCATCTTCTGAATATATAAATATATCATAATCATTTATTTGTTGTTCCATTATTGGTCTGCATTTCCAAGATAGATAAAATGGATGGATATGTGATATATCATGATTTATTATTGTAATTTTTCCATTGTTATAATTAATTATACAATCAAGATTAAAATATTCATTTGAATGTATATATATATATATCTGTTTTATATTTAAATTTGTTTACTTCATTGATAATATGTGTTAAATATATTTCTCTTTCTTTTACATAATAAAGGTAATATGTAATGATATTTTCATATTATAAATATAAATATATATAAATATATATTAAAATATTAATAATATGAAAATATCATTATGTATGTTTGGTCAATATAGAACTTTTAAATTAAATCTAGAAAATAATTTAATAAATTTAAAAGATAACATTTTAAAAAATAATATTATTGATATTTACATTTTAACTGATAAAAAAGAATCGGGTAATTATAGTATTAAAAATGAAAAAATAATAATAGATTTATTTAATAAATATAATTGCAATATTGAAAAAATATATTATTGGGAAGATTTATCAGATTATTATAATTCAGATATACGTAATAAAATACAATATGACAATAATATAAGACATACTAAGGGAGCTGATAAATTTACATCTAATTTATGGTATAGAAAATATTTGTTAAATAAATTAAAAAATGAATATTGTGAATTAAATAACAAAAGTTATGATTGTCATATGTTCATTCGGTTATTTGATACTCAAATAACACTATCAAAATCTAATGATTATATAATTAAAAATTTAGAGAATTACCTGAATAATAATTATTTATTGTTTTCCGGAGATTTAATACATATTGGTAAAAAAGATATAATTGATAAAATGTTTGAATTTGGTAAAGAATTTTGTTTAGTTCACGATGATATATGGTATGATTTAGAATTTTCAAATTATGTAAAAATAGTAGATACACAACTATTTATAGAAAAACCAACTTATTGTAGCGAAATTCAGACCTATTATTATATATTTAAAAATATCGATAAGTATTTATGGATAAGGACATGTGATAGATTTAATACTCCATCAAATGAAAATTCTTTTTTTTATGTAAAACATTGCCCCCATAGATAATATATAATATTTTTATATTTTCAATATTTCACTCCATTTTTTTAATATTTCTTCTTCATGAAATTTACCAAATTTTTTTAACTTTAATTTATGTTTTTCATAATTTAAAGTATTTATTTTTATTTTTAAATCTTCCCAAGAATCAAAATAAATTAATAGGTCTTTATGTTCTTTATTATACCATTCAGATATTTCAATATGTGAATATAAAAAATTTTTATTTTGATGCCAAAAATTTAGTTGTTTAGATAATTCTTGTATAAATGTTTTACTTGGTATGAAAGTTAAAATTTGTAGTGATAAATTTTCCAATAATGCCCATGTAGAATATGCATATGGAATACAAATTACACCCTTAAATTCCATCAAATCAGCAAGTCCTGTGTGTCTTTTATTATAATTTTTAATTCCTATATTTGTTAATAATTTAGATAAGTTCATAAACTTAGTTTCATTATGATAAGATGGAATAAAAAAGGTATCTTTTTTATTATCAATAATAGTTTTTTCAATATTATAATCTATTTCATAAGTTAAACCAATTGGTTTAATAACATTATTATTAATTTTAATATTTAAACTACTACAATAAAGTATTTCAAAATTTGTATTAGGAATAATTATAACATTTGGTTTATTATATGCTTCTCTAATTAAATTATAATAATCATTATCGCCTTCAACCGCATAATCAAATCGATTGCATATCCATATAATTAATTTTTTGTTCCAATTATTTTGTAAAAATATTCTTGATAATGGTCCTGTATCTGATGTTATTATACAATCAAATGTATTAAAATATTCTTTATGTTGTTCCCATCGCCGATTCGCTTCATTTGTATTTAATACATAATATGGAAAATGTGGTCCACCTCTTGCATTTGGTTCTAATTCATTAAAGAAAAACATAGTCTCATATTCATAATTTAATTTATTTAATACATAATTGATATCATTTATACAACCTTTATGGAATGATATATGTAATATTTTCATAGTATAAATAATAATAATATGAAAAGTTTAAATACTAAATTTTGTAAAATTATTAATAAAATATTTCATAGATTCAATTCTGCTTATATATGTGTGTTCATCTTTTACTTTATACATTAGTTCTTTAACAATATCTAATTTATCGCTACGATTCTCAAATTCAACCCCCAAATCTAGACATTTTATTGGGTCTGGATCATATATTAATTTATTATTAAATAAGTCATTAACTATTTTATTATTAGTTATACCCATTCGCCCATAACTTATATTTTTAAATATTCTACATGGAATATATGATTCTTGTAATTGCTGTCCATATTGAAATGCCGACGCAACCACACTTCTTTGCATACATTCAGCATTCATATCTATTGACATGTTTTGATTACTATTTATATTAAACGTTGCGCCCCCCTTTTTAAACTGAATATTATGTTGTTGTAGATATGGTAAAATATTAGCGTGAGACTGTGTAAAACTTCCAATAAAATAATAATTATTCGGTTCTCTCTTTTTAGAAATTAATTCCAAATTATCAATATTATTTTGCAGTTCGTGGGGTAATAAGTCAGTGCCCCACATTGTAAAATATTTATAATGCTTTTCATCTTTAAAATAAAATTCATAGTTTTTTTCATTTAATGGGATTGCTTTTAAATCTATATTTTTTTGTTTTTTATAATTAGTCGCATGTTCACCATACATATCCCGAAATGATACTAATAATTCTATTATATTTTCTTGTGGTAACATATCATATTTGCCAGGATCTATTGAATGACAAAAATATAAACAATTATCTCTTTTTGGTATTTTAAAATCAACCTGATGTTCTGTAATAAATAAACTATTTGAAAAATCAAATTTAGATACATCATCATTGTCATCAAACCAATATGTTTCAAAGCTTAAATATTTAAATGCTATATAAAAAGCATTATGAATATAACTATGTGTATGTGAATGTAGTTTATGCCCCCAGATAATGATTTTTTTTATTTTTACCATATTTATGCTAATAATCTTTGTTTTTATTTAAATAAATATAAATTATATATATATATATAATTTATAATTATGATATTAATAACCGGTGCAAGCGATAATCATTTTAAGAGTTTATGTATTTTTATAAATAGTGTATTAAAATTTGGTAATTTGAATAAAAATATGTTTATTATATATGACTTAGGCTTAGCTGATATAAATATTAATATTTTAAAAGTATTCCAAGAAAAATTTGCAAATATTATATTTAAAAAATTTAATTATATACATTATCCCTCGTGGTATGATATTACTATAAATGCAGGGGAATATGCATGGAAACCTGCTATTATATATGAAATTTATAAAGAGTATCCCGATGAAATATTATTATGGATGGATGCTGGAAATATATTAAAATATGATATTAATTATCTAGAAAATATTATTATAAATAATTATTTATATTCGCCCGTATCAAGTGGTAATATAAATAAATGGACCCACCAAACAACAATAGAACATTTAAATCCAGTTAATTTATATGAGGAAAATAGAAATGGTGCATGTTTTGGATTTAATACAAAAATACAATGGATTAAATATTTTATAGAAGAATTTTATAAACTATCGTGCGATAAAAAATGTATAGCTCCAGATGGTAGTGATAGAAGTAATCACAGACAAGATCAAGCGATATTTACTATATTATACTATAAATATAAATATAAATATAATTTTAATAATATTGATCAATATATATATTTTACTATTCATAATGATATTGATTAAATATTTAATATAATTATTAGAAGTGACCATAATAAATTTCGCAGATAATTAAATATTATATATTTTTGGATCTATTTTTTTCCAGTTTTTTTTATATAAATTTATTGAATTACCATCTAATAAACGAGAAGATTTTATTTTATGTTGTG
>ERZ802827.1641-NODE-1641-length-10884-cov-9.5404_pt1 | contig 10884 bp, 7 predicted proteins | sample MGYA00345652_ERZ802827 | MGnify/ENA primary metagenome ERZ802827 (study PRJEB30503, sample SAMEA104212372) | marine metagenome | biome: Westerlies Biome; feature: [SRF] surface water layer (ENVO:00010504) within the epipelagic zone...; material: water... | reverse complement strand
CTCGCCTAGGTTCAAATAGGTGAGATGGGCGCCAATAGTACCAATGCCTTCCACGTAGTACTTACCCACCAGGTAATCATAGAACAAATCATCCACATTAAAGTTAGCCAACCAGTTCGAGTGTGTAATGCTTACCTGATTGCCTCGCTGAAACGCTAAGCCAGCAGGATTCCAAAACATGGCGGATGCGTTATCGGCAATAGCCACACCGGTATTTCCCATGGCGGCACCCCTAGAATCGGGCTCAATCTGTAAAAACGGCACGGCGGTAATGGCCACCTGCGCTTGGGTAGAAAACGAGACCCCAAGAAGTAGGGTTAGACTTAGGATAAATGGGTTAAAACGTGCTGAAAACAAAGATTTTTTCATAGTGTGTATAATTCTCAAAACATTCTGAGCAGGAATATTCTGCAGGAATATAAAGAGTCTGGTTCATTAATTATGTTTTTTTAGGTGAATCACCGCAATTAGCGTCGTAGCATTTAGCGAATGACTACTAGTTTTTCAATTTGTTCGGTTGTCTTTCGGCCTTCGGGAGTGTCTGTTGTAACCCTGAGCACATAAACATAAGTACCGTTGCCCAGGCGATCAAAATCCCGGTCACGGCCATCCCATGGAATACTGGCATATGAACTATTTCCTATTATGGTTTCTTGGATTTGTTGTACAGGAACTCCGGTTAGCGTGTAAATGCGAATGCTCACGTCTAAAGGATTCCCTGGTTGATTGTGTTCAAAAACGAACTGCGTAAAATTATTCATCGGATTGGGGTAGTTGTACACATCACGCACCACCAAATCCTCCTCAGATTGCACCTCAAAGGCTACACTTTGCTCAGACGGATTATTGTGCACATCCCACGCCCGAACTTTTAGGGTATAGGCCCCCTCAGGCACGTCCTGTAGTGGATATTCGATTCGACCTTGGGTAAAATCGTTCAGCGCTCCTTCATAAAAATCGTTTAACACAAACTCACGAGGGGGTTGGGTATCTAAGGTTGCGATAATCTCGTGGCCAATACCCGTTCCCGTGGTATTAATGCCCGAACTGTCGCTGAGTTCGACAAAAACGGTGGGACTCGAATTCATCAAACTGCCATTAAAAAACGACGGGTCATTCAAATACACATCCATTTGTGGGCCCTGTCCGTCGTTAACGGCATCGGGATTGACCCCGGCAAAACGCACACTAGTAAACGAACCACCGGCGGTTTCCTCTGAACTCTTGGCAAAGACAATCATGCGAGAGAGATCCGGAGAAAAACTCATGTCCTTAGGCAAAATAAAACGGGTAGAAAAACGCCCATTCTGAACCTCCGCTTTCCCGCGAAACAAAACATCACTCTCGACCTCATAAGTACATTCCAAGGCCGTTCCGCGATTCAAATAACAGCCATAAGTCGATACCCATTCTCTATCCTGAGGAATGCTCACGCGGCGTTTGGCGTCGAATAGGGTGAACACCGCCTCGCCGTTAAAACTGCTGTGACGCTGCCCGTTGGCTAGCTGAATTTCGCCTTCCAACTCTACGGTGTCCAGCGCCCGAAGACTCAATGGATCACTTAGGGTATCCAGTTTCACCTGGTTGATGTGTGTGAACGTCCCTTTTTTGTCAGGTAGGGCCAATCGAAGAGCCGGATCACCCAGTAGGATAAACTTGCGCGCATTGATCTCATTGCCAATAGAAGTATTTTTGGTGCGCACAAAAATATCACCCAGTCGGAGGGGGCGTCCATCGGTATCGCGCTCCAACATTTTCTGGGAGAGGGCAATGTTTAACCCGAAATTCAATGCGGAAGTACTTGAAGAAGTGTATACCACGCGGGTGGTAGTGAAGCTGGCAATGGCTCCTCCGTTTTCGGCCAGTACCAGTTTTTCGGCTCCAGACTGGGCATCAATGTCATCGTAACGACCGAACTGGCAGGTGGCGGTAACCACGAGTGCCAACTTGTTACGGTTGTTGAGTTGGGGAATATAATCCGAGAGAAACAACTCTTCATCGGTGAGGGTTTGGGCATTCCCATGACCCGAATAATTAAACACGAGCATGCCCCGGTTAAAGGTATCGATCAGATCCTGAGTGGCGGCGGGGAGTTGCCGACCGGCGGCGGTAATTTCCTCAGGATAGGCAAACAGATAGATTTTCTTTAGGCGGGCACCTGGTTCATTCAAGTTCATTCGGATGGCGGTTCCATCGGCGTTGAGTACATGCAAATCTCGGTTACGATCCGGTTCCGGGAAATCATCATCTCCTGCAAAAGTAAACAGATTCTGCCAATCCCCAGCATTGGCGGGGTCTTCATAGCGGTAAATCTTGTCCAAAGCTATGCGCGCCTCGGTTCGAGACTGTGCCGAAATACGTCCTACCCCTATATCTACCCGGTCCGACGAGCCAAAAATACCTTCCCCGTCGTCCATGTAAGCAAAATAATCGTCGGTGCCGTAACTATTGGTCCGATGAATGGATTCACTGCTTTGGTAGGTAACCACATAATTAGTAAAGCCGCGTTTAATATTTTTCGTATCGAAGGTAGCATCACCAAACAGCAGAAGGTGTTCGGGCAGTTGCTGGTCTTGAGCCAACGCTCGATCCCATAGATATTTTAGAAAATCTCGAATGGCGGAAGGGTCGGTGACTCCCCCAGAAAATTCATTAAAAATCTGCTCTTGCGTAACTACCATTGCCTCGAGCCCTTGCTGAGAACGGTATTGGGCAAGTTCTTGGGCGTAAGACAAAAAGGTAGGAGCCGTTACTACGATATAATTGGGATATCCGCTAAGCCCACGAAGATTCTGATTGGGTACCTTTCGTCCCATGACCGGCGTATAGTAACCAGTCTGCACCCAATAGCGGTCCGATGGTTCAATGCCATGTTGAAAGGTATGCGTCGCGGTGATTCCAGTCCCAAAGCTATTGGTAACCGGCACCGTGACCGGCTGGACCGGGTTGGAAACTTCCAAGACGTGCGGCTGAGCCGTAAACCCAGAAACGGTAAACGATCGCACCGTTTGCCCGTCGGAATCGGTGGGCGCGAACATGGATAGTTCTCCGTTATCGGCATATTGAGCCCGGGTACTTGCTACGCGCACATAATCCACAAAAGCCTCGGTCCCTGCATCCCCATTACTCATGGTTACGCTAAGCTCAATAACGGCATCACCGGAGTTAATAAAGTCCGAACTATTCAGGCTGAAGGGTATTTGGCTAAAGCTATACGCCCTTGCCGACTCAAATTCATAGGAATTATACCCTGAGGTAAGCGAATTCACCGAAAAGGTATTCAGTACTTCACCGTTGGCCTTGAGCTGGAGGGTGGGGCGGCTTTCAGAGCGGACATATATTCGCCCAGAGAGCAACAGTGGCTCGTTTGGATTCACCTGAACCAAGGTGTCTTTGTATATAGACACATTCTGTCCTTGTGCGGTAGCGGGGATGCGCTGGCCAAGAAAAAAGCGCCCGGTCTTTTGACGCGTTTCCGACTTATTTAGCTCCTGTTCCATCCAGTTGAAATCCTCGAACTGCACTTGGTTGGCACAAGGGGCACAAAAATCAGTCTCGCTTTTCATGCGAAGCCCCGGCTGCTCCCCCACGGTTAAAAAAACAAAAGTAGAATCCGAGTAGGGATGAATGCTATGCGAAAACTCCCCCAAATTACGAAACTCCTGATCGGGTGAAATTCCATAAAACAGCAGCACATCACCGGCATCAAAGGCCCCATCGGCCTCGCCCTGAACCAGCACAGGAATCTGTGCAAAATCTGGCCGTGCTGTATTGTTACGTTCCGGTAGAACCTTCCCATCGGTGCCCCATATCTGCAGATTACGTGGATCAACGCGACGTACATCCAAGCCTAATTCCTCGAGATAATCCGCACTTAATCCATGAATACCCTCCCGAGAAACCGGAATTTTATACCACTCACCGCTGGCCAGTGGAGTGCTCTCCAGCTGCTTCCACTTTGCCCCTACTTGTCCGGCATTGGCGGCGTTATTTGCCCAAGATTGTGGTTGCTGAGCTTGTTGAGTCTGCTGAGCTTGTTGAGGTTGCTGAGCTTGTTGAGTCTGCCGAGCTCGTTGTGGTTGCTGAGCTCGTTGTGGCCTGTCCCACCGGTCTATATCAGGCGACATAGCTGTTTTTCCCACTCGAATATGCAACTCCCGAGTCACTTCGGTTTGGGTAGCCCCTCGGGCTAATGCATCCGAGGCCCTGGCTGTATTTGGCGAATTTTGCGAAAATCGTGCCATGTGAAGCACCACCGAAGCAATATCTTGCCCCCGAAACGAGCCAACAAACCCCGTTTCCACCACAGGTACTTGCGTACTCTTTAGCGCCCATGCTTTGGCTTGAACCGAGTCAATAGGTGTGGGAATTGTTCGAACCTGTTGCTGCAAAATCTGTATATCGGCGCGTCCCTGACTTACAGCTACTGGTAATTCAAAGGGGGGTAAAATCTCTAATCCAGGGTTCGAAATTCGGTACTCGATATGCGTGGCGGTTTCGGCCACCTTAACCAATTGAACACTCGTATTCTGTGCCCAAACCTTGCCCCCTGCAGCTCCCAATATCACCACGCTAACCGCAAGACAAAGCCATCCCGTCACTCCCTTTTTTACAGGCAATAACCAAGCAGCTCGAGTCTGATTCCCAGACTTTCTGTCTTCTCGATGTTGTTTAGGCATACGTTTTGTCGTCTATCAATGAGTTTTGGAAAGCAAAACCTTCCATCCATAAATAAGCCCTAGGGCGAACACAAATAATGTGTGGAATATTGTAGCGGTGCGGTATAGACGTATAATTGGTTAATTCTGAAGATCCATGCTTGCGCTCAATGCAGTTATCTGTTTGCATCCGAACAGGGTTCAAGCAAAAGTATTCTTACGTACAAAACGAATGGAAAATTAGCTTCCTGCCAGCTTAAAGTCAACTAAAAGACGAAAACTTAGCGCTTAAAAAGCACCTTATGCACGAGTAGAGTTCAAATATGAAAAAGTTACGACGTAGCACCTAATATAATTCCCGCATTCGTCTGTTTCAGAACCACTCTGATTCATTTTATTCTGGTTGATGTTGCCCAGCTTCCTGTCTATTAAAGCCGCTCAATAACCATAGCAGAGGCCCCACCACCGCCATTACAAATACCCGCGCAGCCATATCGACCACCAGTTTGCTGGAGTGCATGCACCAAGGTCACCAAAATACGCACACCCGAACAACCAATAGGATGCCCCATACTCACCGCGCCCCCACGAATATTAACCTTAGCTGGGTCTAATTCGAGCTTTTGTTCGTTGACCAGTGCCACCACAGAAAAGGCTTCGTTGATTTCAAAAAGATCCATGTCTTGAATACTTAGACCGGCTTTTGCAATTGCTTTTGGCATAGCCTCCGAGGGAGCCGTGGTAAACCATTCAGGTTTTAAGGCGGCGTTGGCATGACTAATGATGCGAGCAAGTGGGCGCATACCCAATTCAGCTGCCTTATCTTCACTCATCAACAGCACGGCCGCTGCGCCATCGTTAATACTAGAGGCATTGGCAGCCGTTACGGTTCCGTCGGCCTGAAACACCGGTTTTAGCCCTGGTATCTTATCAAAATTCACCCGATCCAGCTCTTCGTCCCGGGTAATTTCAATGGTTTCACCTCGTCGGCCTTTAACGTGAATCTTAATGAGCTCATCCCGAAAATAATCCATCTCGTACGCCTCTAAAGCCCGCTTATAGGACGATATGGCGTATTGATCCTGAGACTCACGCCCAATTGCGCACTCCCGTGCGCAATGCTCGGCGGCATCCCCCATCATATACCCGTTATACACATCCCAAAGCCCATCCCTAACGATACCATCCTGAGCCTCAACGTGCCCATATTTACTCCCAAACCGCTGCTTTGGCAGATAGTAGGGCACGTTGCTCATGCTCTCCATGCCGCCGGCAGCCACCACCTCGGCGTCCCCGAGTCGGATTTGGTCGAAGCCCATCATCACGGCTTTGAGGCCGGAGGAGCAGACTTTGTTGACGGTGGTGGCGGGCGTTCGCTCGCTCAAGCCCGCTTTCAGGGCTGCCTGCCTAGCCGGCGCTTGTCCAACGCCTGCACTTAGCACATTGCCCATGACCACTTCATCAACCAGATCCATTGGAATGTTGGCGGATTTTATGACTTCTAATAGGGCGGTGGCACCTAATTCAGGAGCGGTGAGAGAGGCGAGGCCGCCTCCAAAAGTGCCGATGGGGGTTCGTTTGGCGGCGACAATGACAACGTTGTTCATGGTAATTCCTGCAATGGTTAGTTGGTAGTGTCCGCCTTAGCTATACTATCCAGACAAGTACCAATAGGATGCTTTAGGGTGCTTTTTGGAAGAATAATGGCGGATAAGGGCTTAAAAACAATGATTCAAACGATAAGCGAGTAGCTCAAACCTACAAAAAAGGCCATTTCAAGGCAATAACGATGTCAACAAAACGGGACGGTCAAAGGTGGAATGGAGTTTGCGAACGTTGGCAACTGCTTCGGCGTATAGGAGATAACAAAACGGGGTGGTCGATTGATGGTATAGAATTAAATTCCACTAAATTGCTTACAACCAAGCAAAAGACTTAGGCAAAGGCGGCGTCTAAATCGGCCAGTAGGTCTTCGACATCTTCAATTCCAATGGAGATTCGGATGAGTGAATCCTTTAATCCGGCCGCTTCGCGTACGTCTTTGGGGATAGACCCGTGAGTCATCGAGGCGGGATGAGAAATCAAGGATTCGACCCCGCCTAGACTTTCAGCCAAGGTGAAATATCGGGTGCGAGCCATGAAGGCCGCTGCCGCTTCTTGAGTGTCATCGGACAAGGTGAAGGAAAGCATGGCACCGAAATCATCCATTTGTTCGCTGGCTAGACGGTGCTGAGGGTGATGCGGGAGGCCGGGATAATTTACGTGGCCGACTTTGGGGTGCTCGTCTAACCACTGGGCAATAATTTTAGCGTTGGAGACAGATCGATCTACCCGGACAGCGAGTGTTTTAATGCCTCTTAGAGTTAGATAACAGTCCATTGGGCCTGGGACGGCGCCGGTGGACTTGACCTGAAAACGGAGTTGCTCCATAATGGTCGTGTTGGAGCTGGCGACTGCGCCATGAATGACGTCGGAGTGACCGGCTAGATATTTGGTGGCCGAATGTAGCACCGCATCCGCACCCAGTTCGAGTGGGCGTTGGAGATAGGGTGATGCAAACGTGTTGTCCACCACCGAGAGCGCTCCGTGGTCACGTGCCATGGTGCTAAGCGCCTGAATGTCCACAATACGGAGTAGGGGATTGGTAGGGGTCTCGATCCAGATCATTTTGGTGGATGGGCGCAAGGCCTGTTGAACCAGGGAAAGATCGGTCATATCCACGAAGGAGAAATCGATGCCATAGGGCTGGAAGACTTGGGTAAAAAGGCGGTACGACCCCCCATAAAGATCGTTGCTGGCAATAACATGGTCGCCGGGGCGGAGCATTTTGATCAGGGCGTCCATGGCAGCTACCCCGCTGGCAAAGCAAGCGCATTCGTCGGCGCCTTCGAGGCCGGCAATGAGTTTTTCTAGTGCGGTCCGAGTTGGATTACCTACCCGGGCATAGTCATAACCTTGGTGGTCATTGGGGCCGGCTTGTGCGTAGGTGGATGTTTGGAAAATCGGGGGCATGACCGCGCCGGAAGTGGGCTCGGGATGCTGGCCAGCGTGAATGGCTTTGGTGTTGAATTTCATGGTTTAGTAGGTAAAAAGGACAATGCGAAGTTCACCTAAACTCTCGGCTTTTTGCGAGTATTCAGGATCGTTGGGCCGGAGTTGTTGCATTCGCTTGTAGTAGGTGATGGCTTTGTCCAAATATTCCGCCGCAGAATCACTCATGGGATCTACATGCTCGGTGTAAGCCACTTCTAACATTTCGAGATACTTCGAGGTTAGATTGTTGTAGAAAATGGCCAGACTCTCCACAAAAGCGGTGTTGGAGATATCATTTTGATAGGCTTGGGTTAGTTGACCTTCAGCGCCTTCCATCATAAGGTCGATGGCTTCACGAAGACGCTCAACCTCCTCGGAATGATCGTCTTCATAGGCCTGGTGTATTTGCGTTAGATAGCCATCGAGTACAATGTTGAGCTGAACGCCATAGACATGGTTAATTTCGGTGTCGTTGGGATAGCGCTCCAGCAAACTGGAGAGGAGTTCTACGGACATTAGGGATTCACCAGCCAAGATATAGGCGTTCACCAATCCAAAAGCGGCATTTTTGTTATCGGCTATTTCGATGGAACGTTGGTAAAATGTGATCGACTCTTCAATATCCCCTTGTTCGAGGGATAGGAAGCCTAGTTTTTCGTAAATCTGAGCATTTGGAGCATCCAGATTTCCCTCGGCATCTCGCAATGTCTTGACGGCTAGTTTCATTTTTGCCGCGGAGTAATATGCGTTGGAGAGTGCGATGTAAGAAGAGATTTCGTTGGGTTTTAATGCAACCGCATTTCGCAAATGGGAAGAGGCGTCGCGTAATCGGTCGTCATATTCGCCACTTTCGAGTGCGCGGATACCTGCATTATGCTCCTGAGCCCAATAACGCTGGAGTAGGTTGTCTATTTCGGCATTTTGAGTGGAATCAACGCCTAAGCGACGAGCTTCTTCGAATGAGAAGTAGGCCGTTTGGTAGTGGAAGGTTCGCTGAATGGGCTCGTCTGTTTCAGAGTAAATCAAGTGAATGCGCCCTTGTTCAAGCCAGAGTAGCTCGTTTTCGGGACGTTTTTCCAAGCCTTCTTCCAGCTCTTTTAATGCTTGAAAATAGGCCTGTTCTTGCACCAAGGACTCTACGGTTTTGAGCGTGTTAGAGCATCCTAAAAAAAACCCGAGAGCAACGAATGCTGCCCATCGGGTGAGAGATATCATCTTCATAAAGAGAGATTTATGGGTTGCTGTGATAAAAAAATCACAGCGAATAGGTCATGGGCTCGAGGGCCGGCATTACATGCCCGCTTTTTCCATCGCTGCTTCCGCTTCTTCAAGCATTCCAAGCGAGGTATAGATGCGGAACAAGGATTCCCAGTAACTGGGGTTTTCTGGATCTAATTCGGCGGCGCGCTCATAATTTTCCATTGCAAGCGTGGCTTCGGCTTTGGCTAATTCGTCTAAACTCATAGCTTCATCATTGTCCACCGTATTGTTTCGCAGGTCGAATAAAGCAGCTGCTTTGTTCTGGTACACCACACCAAGGGTGTTAAAGATCATTGGATTGTTTGGCTCAATCTCGGCGGCAGCAACTAATGCCTCTTCAGCGCGCTTGGTAAGCATGTCAATTTGCTCGCGGAGTTCCTCGTTAATGGCATTAAGCTCGTTCACTCGCGCTTCGTCCTCGTCGCGAATTTCGTAGATCACATCGCTATTTGCACTCACCGAATCCGATAGGGTCATTACACGCTGATAAATTTGTGTTCCAATAACCAAGCGGTATTGCGCGTTGGTTGGGTCATTTTCTACGAGGCCTTCTACCAGTTCAAGAGCACGATCGGTGTCACCGGTTTGGAAAAGACCATCGGCCATTTTCTGGATGAGTGAGGTGCTGTCTGGATATATAGCTAGGCCTTCTTCTAGGGCGTTAACGGCTACATCTGGCTTTCCCATTAAGAAGTTGTACGAAGCCAATCGATCATATTCAGACGCTTCGCCTGGATTTTTTAGTTCTATTACTCGTGCCATAGCCGTTGCAGCTCCTTCGTAATCGCTGTTCATGTAATATACCTGAGCAAGTACATCGTAGGAAAGAGTAGAGTCTGGATTAGCTGTAGTGGCGTTCACCAAATGCTGAATAGAGTAATCTAGTGGGTTTTGTACGGTAGCCATTACCGAATCGTCTAGGGCATATGCAATCGCTTCGTTGTGCTCACGGCCCCATGTAGCCCCATGCATTCAAAATTATATTGGTCACCTGCCCGGATTCTGCAGGAGCTTTTTCCATGGCGGCAAAGGCGGCGCGCGCATCAACCAGATTGGATCGCATTTCGCGGTACATGGCTTCGCGAGCAGCAATGTCGTCGGTGGCTCCGGCCTTCATATTCAATGCAAAGCCGCGATAGTACAGGGCCATGGCGTTGGTTGGATCAGCCAAAAGAGCAGAGTCAGCAGCTACAATGGCCGCTTCGTAGTTCTGGGCATCGATGCCATCTTTAATAGGTTTAACGAGTGGATCACCGGTACAACTGGCAAAAACGTATACCGCCAGCGTTAGAAAAAACAGTCGTGAGAAAAGGGTTTTCATGGTATTAAAACTTGTGATAAAAAATTGAATTCTTTGCTGTTTTATAAAGTAAGTATATATAGTACTTTGTGCAATAATAAGGCGAAAGCATTCTAATTCTTTAATATTCACTTAATTAACTAGTTATGACCACTTCTTTACCCGATCAAAGCAAAAATGAAACCAAAAAAATTGTGTCAACGGATCAGGCTCCGGCTGCCATTGGCCCATACAGTCAAGCGGTGATTTACGGTGGGTTGGTGTATTGTTCCGGTCAGATTGCCTTGGATCCGGTCACCATGGAGATTGTTGGGGAAGATGCCGAAACTCAGGCCAAGCAGGTGATGAACAACCTGGGAGAAGTGTTGAGTGCAGCGGGATCTGATTTCTCTAAGGTGATCAAATGTTCCATATTTTTGGACAGTATGGATGATTTTGGAGTGGTTAATGAGGTGTATGGGGCATTTTTTACCGAAAACCCTCCTGCGCGGGAAACCGTGGCGGTTCAGACCTTGCCCAAGAATGTATTGGTTGAGATAAGCTGTATCGCTTCGGTATAGTACGCGGTTAGGATTGTTTGGAGTTCAATGGGGTAGGTATTATTTTGGCATAGCTTTATGATGAAACAGCCAA
>ERZ802827.1629-NODE-1629-length-10940-cov-46.8969_pt1 | contig 10940 bp, 11 predicted proteins | sample MGYA00345652_ERZ802827 | MGnify/ENA primary metagenome ERZ802827 (study PRJEB30503, sample SAMEA104212372) | marine metagenome | biome: Westerlies Biome; feature: [SRF] surface water layer (ENVO:00010504) within the epipelagic zone...; material: water... | reverse complement strand
AACTGAACGCCGCCCACGCCGCCGATGATCAGAAGCGATTGCTGCTTTTGCGCAGCCAATGGGTGCATCGGTTCGGTGTGGACACGCTGCCGGAGTTTTCACGCGTTGATCCGGTTGAAGAGGCCGAGCCTGTTGCCGATCAGCCGGGGGCATTCGAGCGGTTCTCGAATGTTCTGCGGGAATCATTCAGCGAGGTGAGCCGAGCACTGGATGAGCCGACGATGTCCGTTGATGATCCGGCTGATGAGCTCCAGGAGGTGACGGCTCCGCCGCTGAGCACGCCCCGCTCTCTACGGAGATGGCTGGTGTCTGGCGATGACAGCGTCCCCAAGGCCTCCTGATCGCTGATGATCCCAACCAACGAGCGGCTTGAACAGGGACTGATCGTTTCGGTGCAGGCCCCCCAAGGGTCTCCGATGCGCGATCCCCAGGTCATCGCCGCAATGGCGGAGGCGTCACTGCGCTGTGGTGCTGTCGGGGTGCGTCTGGAGAGTCCTGAGCACATCGGGGCCGTGCGACGCCGCTGCCCTGATGCGCTGATCATTGGACTGTGGAAATGCACGTTCCCAGACAGTTCTGTCTACATCACGTCGGGGTGGAGAGAGATTCAAGCGGTGTGGTCCGCTGGCGCCGATGTCATCGCGTTGGATGCCACCCAGCGTCATCGGCCTGAGGGGCAACGGCTGGAGGCGTTGATTCAGCGTTGCCGGTCTGAGTTGCGGGCTCCGCTGATGGCCGATGTGGACAGCGTCGCCAACGGCATCCGTGCTGCCGAGCTGGGCTGCGACTGGGTTGGAACCACGCTGTATGGCTACACCGAGGACACAGCTGACGAATCACCGCCGGCACTGGACCTGCTGCCGGAACTGCGGAAGGAGCTGAAAACGTCGGTTCGCTTGATCTGTGAAGGGGGAATCGCCTCGCCAACGGCAGCCCGCGCCGCCCTCGAGGCAGGCGCGGACAACGTTGTTGTTGGAACGGCCATCACCGGCGTGGACCTGCAGGTGCAGGCCTACTGCCGAGAGATGGGGGGCTGATCACATCATCCCGGGCATGCCCATGCCGCCCATTCCACCCATACCGCCCATGCCGGGCATGCCCATGCCGCCCATTCCACCCATGCCTCCCATGGGATCACCGCCGCCATCGGCAGGGGGAGCCTCTGGCTCAGGCTTATCAGCGATCACCACTTCCGTGGTGATCAGCAGCGAGGCGATCGAAACAGCATCCTGAACGGCGAGACGCACCACCTTGGCGGCATCGACAATGCCGGCGGCCATCAGATCCTCGTAGGTGCCCGTGAGGGCATTGAACCCCTGACCGCTGTTGCGCATGGCTTCGATCACCACGTCGCCGTTGTGTCCGGCATTCGTGGCGATGTGATGCACCGGTGCCACCAGGGCACGCTGCAGAATCTCGACTCCAGTGCGCTGATCGCCCTCCAGCTGCTCGACAAGGCCGTTCAACCCATCGGCCAGTTGCAGGAGTGTTGTTCCACCACCGGGAACAATGCCTTCTTCGATCGCTGCACGCGTGGCGTTCAGGGCATCCTCAATCCGCAGCTTGCGGTTCTTGAGTTCCGTTTCCGTTGGGGCACCGACCTTGATAACAGCAACGCCGCCGGCGAGTTTGGCGATGCGCTCGTTCAGTTTCTCGCGGTCATAGTCGGAGTCGGTGGCATCGAGTTCCCGCTTGATCGCTGCGACGCGGTCTGCGACGGCGGCACGGTGATCATCCGTGGCCACGATCGTGGTGTTCTCCTTGCTGATGGTGACGCGACGGGCTTTGCCGAGGTCAGACAGCTGGACCTTGTCCAGGGTCATGGCCCGGTCTTCGCTGATCAGTGTTCCACCGGTGAGGATGGCGATGTCGGCCAGGGCCGCTTTGCGACGTTCGCCGAAGGATGGGGCACGGACGGCCGCCACCTGCAGCACGCCGCGGTTGCGATTCACCACGAGCGTCGCCAGGGCTTCGCCATCCACTTCCTCGGCCAGGACGAGCAGAGGAGAACCACTCTTCTGAACCGCCTCAAGCACGGGAACCAGGTCAGCAATGGCGCTGATCTTGCGATCGGTGAGCAGGATCAGCGGATTTTCGAACTCACAGATCTGACGATCGGCGTCGGTCACGAAATAGGGAGAGCTGTAGCCGCGATCGAAGGCCATGCCTTCGGTGACCTCAAGCTCCGTGGCCAGGGATTTGGATTCCTCAACGGTGATCACCCCATCTGCGCTGACGCGATCCATGGCTTCGGCAATCATCCGTCCCACTTCGTCGTCACCACCGGAACTGACGGTGGCCACCTGACGGATGGCATCTCCCGCTACAGGCTGACTGCGCTTCTGGAGGCCATTGACCACCTGCGCGACAGCTTTTTCCATGCCACGGCGCAGCTCCACCGGACTGGCGCCAGCAGCTGTGTTGCGAAGACCTTCCCTCACCATCGCCTGGGCCAGCACCGTGGCCGTGGTGGTGCCGTCGCCGGCCTTGTCCTTGGTGCGTGAAGCCACCTGCTGGATCAGTTTGGCCCCGAGGTTCTCGAAGGGATCGTCCAGTTCAATCTCTCGGGCGATGGTGTCGCCGTCGTTGACGATGTCGGGAGCGCCGAATTTTTTTTCGAGCACCACGTTGCGGCCCCGTGGGCCGATGGTCACGCGGACGGCGTCAGCCAGGGCATCAACGCCCCGTTCCAGGGCGCTGCGGGATTCGTCAGAGAAGGAAAGGAGTTTGGCCATGATCTCGGGTCCGCCGTCGGTCACTGTCCCACAGCACTTGAGGCCTTTAACAGGGGGGCAACGGTGGGGAAAGCCGAATCGGAGCGCCTCCGCTCCTGTCGGCATCACGCACCCTGATTAACGTCCGCACATGGGTGACAACGGCACGCTGTTCTTTGTCCTGATGGCGGGCTTGGCCGGCTCCATGGCCCTCGTCTACGTCCCGCTGCGGATTTTTCTCACGGCGACGGAACGAAGCCGGCGATTGCGCCTGCTGCAACGCATCCGACGCCTGCGGGAGGAGCTGGCTCAGCCGCTGGATTCCTGACCGATCAGGCCATCACCATGCCGCCATCCACCTGCAGCACCTGACCGGTGATGTAGGCAGCAGCTGGGTCCGCCGCAAGAAAGCGCACGGCTCCGGCCACTTGTTCCTGAGTGCCGAACTGGCCCAGGGGGATGTCCTTGAGGATGGCGTCGGCATCCAGATCTTTGGTCATGTCCGTGGCGATGAAGCCAGGGGCGACGGCATTGACGGTGATGCCCCGGCTGGCCAGTTCCTTGGCGGTGCTTTTGGTCAGGCCGATCACACCGGCCTTGGCGGCGGCGTAATTGGCCTGACCGGCATTCCCCATCAGCCCCACCACGGAGGTGATGTTGATGATGCGGCCGCTTTTCTGCTTCAACATCGGCCGTGCCACAGCGCGGCTGCACAAAAACACTCCGCTGAGGTTCAGGTCGATCACCGCTTGCCAGTCGCTGGTCTTCATCCGCATCAGCAAGCCGTCCCTGGTGATGCCGGCGTTGTTCACCAGAACGTCCAGGCGGCCGCTGCGCTCCAGCACTGCCTTGATCAGTCCGTCCACCTCCGACTCGATGGAGACGTTGGCCTTCAGGGCGTAGGCCTTCCCACCGGCAGCGGTGATGCTGGCCACCACCTCGTCGGCGGCGCCAGCGGAATTGGCGTAGTTCACCACCACCTCAGCACCGGCTTCGGCGAGGGCCAGGGCGATGGCTTTGCCGATGCCACGTCCGCCTCCTGTCACCAATGCGGTCTGACCGTCGAGGGAGGCGGAGCTGAGCATGGCGGCTGCTGTGATCGGAGGATCGTAGGGATGCGCCTGGAGCCGGCTCAACTCGCCATGGTTTCGATGCTGTCGACCGCCTCGCCAAGCAGGGCCTGAAAACGCTTGAGTTGCGGCTTGCTGCCCAGCACGATCAGCAGTTGGCCGGGGGCCAATTGGGTTTCCCCGCCAGGGTTGGCGATCAGCTCACTCCCGTCTCGGATGGCAAGTACGAGAGCTCCGCTGCGGCGGCCCAGTTCCAGTTCCGCCAGGCTTCTTCCTCGGATGTCCATCAGATGCAGAGGGTCGCGGCTGAGCTGGAACTCCTCGATTTCGAAATTCGACCCCGCCAGAAGTTCCATGAAATTCAGGGCCAGGGGACGCAGTGCGGAGGCCGCCATCACCCGACCACCGGCCACATAGGGACTCACCACAACCGTGGCGCCGGCGAGCCGCAGCTTCGTGGCGGCTTCATCGCTGTTGGCTCGCGCAATGAGCCTGCAGCTGGGCTTCAACCCCCGGGCGCTGAGGATCACGTACAGATTCGAGGCATCGCCAGGCAGGGCGGCCACCAGGCTTTGACAGCGTTCCAGGCCAGCGTCCAGGAGCGTTTCATCGAGGGTTGCATCCGCCTGAAGCACCTGCAGTCCATTGGCTTCTGCAACATCCCGACGATCCGGGTCGGTCTCAATCACCACGAGGGGAATCTGATCCCGCTGCAGCTGGGCTGCGATCTCCTGACCGATGCGCCCGTAGCCGCACAGGATGACGTGATCATGCAGGCTTTCCAGCATGCGGTGGATGCGGAACTCCTGCAGTCTGCGGAAATAACCGGCGTCCTTCAGGCCAAGCACCCGCTGAATGGCCAGTTGAACAACGATCAGGCCACCGACCACGATCAGCACCGTCACCAGCCGTCCTGCGGGGGAGAGGGTTTCCACCTCCCCGTAGCCGATGGTGCTGATGGTGATCAGCACCATCCACAGACAGTCCCCCCAATCCCAGCCTTCCGTGAGGCGGTAACCGATCGCACCGATCAGGATCACGGCCGATAGGGCGCTGAAGGGACCGCGCCAGGGGGCTGCCAGCAGCTTGAGCTGGCGTCGGCTCGTCCGGCGTCGGGAGCCCGGGGTCATCAGCAGCGGTCAGAACCCGAGGGCCTGCAGCACCTCGCCATCCTTCAGGGCGCTGAGATCAGCTTGGTGCCCAAGACAGCGAATCTCCGGACGGTTGGGAAGGTTTTCAGGTTGTGCTCCCAGCGCCACCAGCGGCACGCCGTTGTAGACCGCCAGCCGCTGGGTCACCGGACAGCTGCTGAGCACCACATCGGAGCTGGCGACAGCCGCTGCACGACGGTTGAGGGGCTGCTCAGGACTCAGCTGCAAGGTGCGCAGTCCCTTAAGGCGCTGCGCAATGGACTCAGGCAGTGATGTCCAGCGCTGTTCCGGCCAATCCCCTGTCGAGCCAGCAGGAGCGAGCAGCAGCATCGGGCCTTCGCCAGCGGGTTGCTCGGCGCGGGCGGCATCGAGATCCTTGCTGGAGAGGGCCAGCCGGAAGCGGTCCGCATCCAGGTCGCAGCCCAGTGGTTTCAAGAAGCTGGCCAGGCGCTGGGCACACCAGCCCTCGCCGGGGGAGACGATCTCGGTGCTGGAAAAGCCACTGCTGGCGATGCGCGTGGGGATGTGACTCATCGACAGCATCAGGTTCACCTGCTGTCCTTCAGCGAAGTTGAGGCAGACCTGAAAATCGGGCTCGCGCACGCAGCCCAGCAGGTTGGCCCAGTCCGCCAGGGTGGGGGCTGCCTCGAAATCGAAGGGGAGGATCTTCTCCACCTGGGGAATCAAGTCCCAGGCCCCGCGACAGGTTGGGGCGCAGGCCACCTGCAGGGTGGCTCCCACCTGTTCGCAAAGGCTGACCAGAGCCGGCAGTCGATCGAGTTGCAGCGCCAGCGGGCCAGGGCTGAGAGCAAGAACACGCATGGACTCGCCTCAGGGCGTGGTGCGAGCTGATTGTATGGAGGCCGTTTCGGCCTGCCTGCGGCAGGAGTCGCTTGTGCATCTGTTGATCGCCGCAGCGGGCAGTGGTCGCCGCATGGGCGCGGATCGCAACAAGCTTCTGTTGCCATTGGCCGGGAAGCCTGTGATCGCCTGGACGCTGAAGGCGGCGTTGGCTGCTGAACACATTCAATGGATCGGTGTGGTGGGTCAGGAGATCGATCGCGAACCGATCCTTGACCTCGTGCGAGATGCCAACAAGCCGGTGACCTGGATCCAGGGCGGCAGCACGCGGCAGGAGTCGGTGTTGCGCGGGCTGGCGGGCTTGCCGGAGGCTGCTGAGCAGGTGCTGATCCATGACGGCGCCCGCTGCCTGGCGGAACCGGCACTGTTCGATCGCTGCGCGATGGCCCTGGCATCGGGCCAGGCTCTGATCGCCGCAACCCCCGTCACCGACACGATCAAACGGGTTGATGCCGCTGGAGTGATTACAGACACGCCGGACCGTTCGGAGCTCTGGGCGGCTCAGACCCCCCAGGGTTTCCAGGTGGACCAGTTGCGCCAGGGCCATGCCGAGGCTGAGGCCAAGGGGTGGACTGTCACCGATGACGCGTCGCTGTACGAACGCTTGGGCTGGCCAGTGCAGGTGCTGGATGCCGGACCGTCGAACATCAAAGTGACCACACCGTTTGACCTCACCGTCGCCGAAGCTGTGCTCGCCCTCAGGCAACAAGACTGAGGCTGCCGAGGTTGCCGTCGAGGCAGGCCAGCTGCCCCATCGGCAGGGCGGCATTGCCGCAGATGTGACCAACCGGAAGGTTCTTCACCACGGGAATGTTCAGATCGAAGGTGCGCTCGTCGAGCACTGCCTCGAGAGTTGTGGTGAGCGGGTCATCCGGGCTGCGGTCGCATCCTTCGAACTGACCGAAGCCAATGCCGCCGAGCTGTTGAAGTGCACCGCACAATCTCCAGTGGGTCAGCATCCGGTCGATTCGATACGGCGCCTCGCCCACATCTTCAAGAATCAGGATGGCGCCCTGAAGCTCCGGCACGTGGTCAGAACCGAGCAGGTGGCTGGCCACGGTGAGGTTGGCTGCGATCAAGGGACCTGTGGTCTGCCCTCCTCCCCGTGGTTCCCCCTTCAGAGCTGGAGGTGTCTCTCCGAACAGCAGCTGACGCAACCGTTCCTGGCTCCACGCCGGTTCCGCCCCGAGGGTGGTGAGGAGCGGGCCGTGAATGCCGCCAGCCAACCCTGCTTTCAACCTGGACCAGAGCAGGGAGGTGATATCGGAGAAGCCCAGCAGCCAGCCTGGTTTCCAGGGAATGGATCGTTCCAGTAGCCGTGCCGATCCCCAGCCGCCCCGGGCACAGGCCAGCAGTGGAGCCTCCTGGCATAAGTCGCTGAAGCGCTCTTGGTCGGTTCCAGCCAGGTGCCCCCAACGACGCGCGCTCACGTTCTGCTCCAAGGGGCACAGCCCCCAGCCCCTGAGCACCGCCAGACCCTCCTGCAGGCGTTGGTCGTCCTCCAGGGCCGAGCTCGGCGCCACCGTGGCGACGGTGTCTCCCGGGCGGAGAGGGATGGCTGTCTGCATCGCGCTCATCCGGATAGCCCGCGGCTCACGATCAGCCCCAGCAGCAGCAGGCTGCCCAGCTGAACCTGACGGCGGAAGTGCAGGCCAAAGCTGGCCATGGTGGCGTTTTTGTGATTCAAGGATTGGCAGCTGATCTGCATCAGCAGGGCGGCGCCGAGCCAGAAGATCCAGAACAGTGGATGAACCCCTGCGCTGGCCGCGGCCACCCCAAGAGCGACGACCGTCAACACGTAACAGGCTCTGACGGTGACGACGGCTCGGTTCCCCAGGCTCAATGCACTGCTGTTGAGACCGATGAACGCATCATCACGGCGGTCGGCCATGGCATAGACGGTGTCGAAGCCAAAGGTCCACAGAAGCGTGGCCAGCCAGCAACCGATCAGGGCCGGCTGCAGGGTCAGGCTCCGTTCCGCTGCAGCCCAGGGGATCAGCACGGCAAAGCCCCAGCAGAAGGCCAGCACCGCCTGGGGGTAGGCGAACCAGCGCTTGGCGGAGGGATAGAGCAGGATCGCTGGCAGGGCGCCGATGGAGAGCAGCAGGCACAGCTGCCGGCTGGCTTCATCAAGGCTGAGAACCACGGCAAGGCTGAGGGACAGCAGAACGATCAACAGCACGAGGGCTGATGTCGGCCGGATCGCACCCCTGGCCAGGGGACGCTGTTTGGTCCGTTCCACCCGGCCATCAAAACGGCGGTCCCAGAGATCGTTGGCGATGCAGCCGGCACCACTCACAGCCAGGCCACCAACCACGATCTGCAGAAGCAGATCCAGTCCCGGCGGTGCTGAGGGGGACAACCAAAGGCTCCAACCGGCGGGAATCAACAGGATCAGGCGACCGGTCGGCTTGGTCCAGCGCAGCAGTTCAAGCCAGGGGCCAAGGCGTTCACGAATGCTGTCCACGGAGCCCGAAGATTTGAAGAACCCTAGTCAGCGCCTGGCGAGAACGACCATCGGTGGCAAAGTGGATCGACTCCTGGACAGGGCCGACGATGCTGGACGCTGTGTCTGAATCAACGGCTCCGGCAGGGTCGCAACCGACGAGATCGTCGGCCCAGACCCGCCGGGTGGCCGCCATCGACATCGGCACCAACTCCACCCACCTGCTGGTGGCCTCCGTTGACACCACCCTGGGCACCTTCAGCATCGAACAGGCGGAGAAGTCGACCACACGACTCGGGGAGCGGGATCCGGATAGCGGCGAACTCACGTCGGCGGGTATGCAGCGCGGCTACGAAACGCTGCGGCGTTTCCGGGACCTGGCGATCAGTCACGACGTTGAGCAGATCGTGACCGCAGCCACCAGCGCCGTGCGGGAGGCTCCCAATGGTCGGGAGTTTCTCCAGAGCATCCAGGACGGCCTTGGCATGGATGTGGATCTGGTCAGTGGCCCGGAGGAGGCCCGTCTGATCTATCTCGGGGTGCTGTCCGGTATGTCCTTCGGAGATCGCCCCCACCTGCTTCTGGACATCGGTGGCGGATCGACGGAACTGATCCTGGCCGATGGACGCGATGCCCGAGCCCTCACCAGCACCCGGGTGGGTGCGGTGCGGTTGCAACGGGATTTCGTCAAGGACGATCCAATCCCCCCTCAGCGTCGTTCGTTCCTGCAGGCTTTCATCCAGGGCTCCCTGGAGCCGGCCGTTGACAAGGTGCACCGGCGGATCAAACCCGGGGAAATTCCTGTTCTGGTGGCCACCAGCGGCACGGCCATGGCCATCGGGGCACTGGCGGCTAGTGAGGACGATCGCCCTCCGTTGAAACTGCACGGCTATCGGGTGTCGCGGCAGCGGCTGGATCGCGTGGTCGAGAAGCTGGTGACGATGACTCCGGAACAGCGACGGGATCTATCGCCGATCAATGACCGCAGGGCCGAAATCATCGTGCCCGGGGCCCTGATTCTGCAGACCACCATGCAGATGCTCGGCGTGGATGAACTCGTTCTCAGTGAACGGGCGCTGCGGGAGGGACTGATCGTTGATTGGATGCTGCGCCATGGCCTGCTTGAGGACCGCTTCAGCTTTCAGAGCAGCATTCGGCAGCGCACGGTGATTCATCAGGTGCAGCGCTTTGCCGTGAACCAGCGGCGAGCCGAACGGGTGGCCACCCATGCCCTGAGTTTGTATGACGCCACGGAGGGCCTGATGCACCAGGACGATGGCCAGGGGCGTGAGTTGCTCTGGGCTGCCGCGATGCTTCATGCCTGCGGACAGCACATCAACCTCAGTGCGTATCACAAGCACTCCTGGTACTTGATCCGTCATGGCGAGCTTCTCGGCTATTCCGAGGCGGAGCATCTGATGGTGGCGGCGATTGCCCGCTACCACCGCCGCAGTCTTCCCAAGAAACGGCATGAGTCCTGGCAGGCGCTGGTGACGCGTGACAACCGTCGTCGCGTCAGCGAAATGGCTCTGCTGTTGCGTTTGGCCGCAGCCCTTGACCGTCGACCAGAGCCTGTGGTGGCGTCGTTGCGGGTGAACACCACACCGGATGTGCTCGATCTGGTGCTTGTGCCGGAGCGACTCAACCAGAACCTGAGCCTGGAGCAGTGGAGTCTGGAGAGCTGCGCGGAAGTGGTTCGTGAGGCTTCCGGAGTGAAACTTCGGGTCAGCGTTCAGGGTTGAGCGAGTACCAGCGCAGGTCGTTGATGCTGCCGAGGGTGATCGGTTCGTCTCCAGCTCGACGCAGCGTCACCAGATCCGGACGACCGGGATAGATCTCAACGCCTTCGGAGTTCTCCACTGTTCTGGATGTCTCCAGCATCCCCTCGAATTCAACAGTTCCATCGCGCCGCAGGGCGATCCAACACGGTTCTCTGCAGTCAAGGGTGATCGAAGCGGTGGTCGCTTCAGCCGGGACAATCTGGACCCCCTCTTGAGGCAGTTCAGCCGTGGATTCCACCACCGTTTCCGGTAAGGCCTTGATGGTGGCTTCTTGGCTGATGGCAGCACTGCTTGTTTTGGGGAGCAGACGAGTGGCCCAGCTACCGATGCCGATCAATGCCACGAGCGAAAGCAGAATGGCGAACCATGGTGTTCTGGAGGATTGTTCGGCGGTTGCTTGTGCTGGCGGCGTGGTGTTGGCGGTTGGGGGACGACTTGAAACAGACCCCAGTTGCGCCACAAGGGCATCGGCATCAAGTCCAAGGTGACTGGCCAGCCTTCGCACCATCGCCTTGATGAAAACAGGCTCCGGTAAACGGTTGCGATCCCCTTGCTCCAGCGCCTCCAGTTGCTCACAGCCCATGTGCAACCGCTTGGCCAGGTCGTCACGGCTGATGGAGCGCGACTCGCGACCTTCACGGATTGCTGAACCAACCGCCTCGATACCGGAGGGTTGAGTGGTGTTTTTATTGGATTCGCTTCCGTTCATCCGGAAGACTTGCGTCAGAACATCCGGAAGGTAGGTCGTTTGTGCCGAACTGGCAGTTCGTCGTCACGCAGAAGGGGTGACAACACCAGGGCACATATGGGCGATACTGGATTCGAACCAGTGACCCCTTCCGTGTGAAGGAAGTGCGCTACCACTGTGCTAATCGCCCGCACAACCCAATCTTAAACCACCACCCTCAGTGTTTTTG